>Ga0073936_10003613_pt1 | contig 21976 bp, 15 predicted proteins | sample AliMusrvi5mmetaG_FD_87041 | JGI IMG/M metagenome (GOLD analysis project Ga0073936, IMG submission 87041) | Freshwater lake bacterial and archeal communities from Alinen Mustajarvi, Finland, to study Microbial Dark Matter (Phase II) - Alinen... | ecosystem: Environmental > Aquatic > Freshwater >... | reverse complement strand
ACTTGGAGATATGAGATATGCATTTTATCCTCATCGGTTTAGTGTCAATAAAATTCTTAAGGATAAAGGAAATCAACTTTATGTCCGTTTTTTATCTGTTAATGAATTATTGGGGGGAAAACGACTGGATGAATTGCGCGGATGGAACGAAAGAAGGGCTTTTTTACGAAAACCACAATTCAATTTTGGTTGGGACTGGGCTCTTCCGCTTCCCGGAATAGGTTTTGCCGGAGATGTATATATTGAGAACGGAGGAGAATACCAATTTACAGATTTTGGCGTGCATCCTTTTATCAAAGGAAGAGTCGATTTAAACTTTGAGGTGAGTAAACAGGCCAAAGAAGCTGGTTACGAAATACAGGTAAATATTCATGGTCATGGATTAAATATCAATGATACGATAGATAAGAAAACAAACTCAACTTATAAATCCTATCAATACTATTCGGTTCCGAATCCGAAGCTATGGTGGCCAAATGGCTATGGAAAACAGCCCCTTTACGATTATGAAGTAAAACTGATTGTTGGTGGAATAGTTACCGACACGCGTAAAGGTAAATTCGGTATCCGCGAAGCCGCAATTCACGAAAAACCGTTTTCTAAGGAAGCCGGTCAGGGTTATGCATTTGAAGTACTTGTTAATCATGAGCAGATCTTTTGCAAAGGTTCAAACTGGATCCCAATGGAAATCTGGCCGGGAAGTATTCGCCCCGAAAAATATAGGTTTTATCTTGAAAAAGCCAAAGAGGCAAATTTCAATATGATCCGCATATGGGGGGGAGGAATTTATGAAAAAGATCTTTTTTACGAAATATGCGATGAGCTCGGGTTAATGGTTTGGCAGGATTTTATGTTCGCCAGCGCGGGCTATCCCACAGGTAAACTGATGGATGAAATCATTCCTGAAGCGAAATATCAAATCGGCAGGCTGAAAAATCATCCCTCTATTGTCCTATGGTGCGGAACCAACGAAGATGTTTATTCATGGATCCATCCTAAAGATGTGGTTGCTGGAAAGCAATCAGATATACAGGAAACTAAAGACCAGGGTAAATGGAAAGTGGATCGGTTAAAGGATGATGAACTTTTATATTCGATGATTTTACGCGGCCTGGTGGGACGTTTTGCACAAGATGTTCCATTTGTTGAATCGAGCCCCATGTCGCGTGAAGATTATGGCAATTTGCCCAATTCGGGAAATTCACATATCAGCAGCTGGAAGTTTGCACTCTTCAACTGCGGACAGAATCCTGCCCAATGGCGTAAACATTTTAATACCCCTTGTTCTTTCGATTCTGAATTTTGCATTCAGGGTCCGTCAAACGAAAACACCATAAAATCATTTTTTAAACCTCAGAATATATGGCCACCGAATGATGCCTGGATTTATCACATACAGCGCGGCCATGCCAATCTGCCTCACTTCGAGCAAACCATGTTTATAGCAGGTGATATTTTCGGAAAAATAAATTCACTGCACGAATATGTGAAATATGGTCAGGCGACTCATCTCGAGCAAACCCGCGCCGAGTATGAAAGTGCCCGTTACGACAGGCCAAATAACGGGGGGACGATGAGTTGGATGTACAACGATTGCTGGCCCACTTCAAACTGGTCGATCATTGATTATTATTACCAGCCAAAGCCGGCCTATTATGCAGCAAAAAGGGCATGTAAGCCGCTTTTACCCATTATTTTTGAACGTGATAGTATAATCCGTTTCGCGATGGCCAATGAAACAACCAATAAGATCGTGGTAAAGGCGGTTTATGGTCAGCAAAATCTGTCGGGAAAAATAATCTGGAAAGAATCAGTTGTTTTTAATCAGGATAAAAACTGCACGCATGAGTTTTTCCGTCGCAAGTCAAACAAGTCTGACTCATCAGAAAATTCTTTCTATTTCTTAAATGTTGTCATCAATGGCATTCAACAGGAGGTTGTCAGCTACTTTTCTGATGGCTGGAAAAATATATCGTGGGAAGCGCCTAAACTTATAATGACCTTGTCCGATCAGAGACAATTGAGTGATAGATGGCAAACAAAAGTTAATATATCTACCGATAAGTATGCCCGTTTGGTTCACCTGGTCTGGAAAAATGAAGAAAAAAAACTGACAGATAAACAATTTCCATCCGTTTGGTTTGAGGACAATTCATTTGATTTGCTGCCAGGCTTAACCAAAGAAGTCATCATCACTTCTGGTCATAAAATAAAGCTGGATGAGTTAAAAATTGAAAACTGGCTGACTAACTAAATGCTATAATATTTTGGTGATAATAATTGAATAGGTATTTTTGGCTAAAGCTTTGCATTTTATTTAAGGCTTAAATTATTCACGCATCCAACCTCATCCTTATGAATCGCTCTGTATATTCCTGCCTGCTAATTTTCTTTTGTTTTTTTCTGATTACATGTCATAACGGCAATAAAAAGAATAGTCCGGTTGTGGCTTATAATGAATATATATCTGCATACACCTCAGGGACAATCAGTATATCAGAGGATATCCGGATCAATTTGAATATTCTGCCCCAGCAAATGATCAGCAAGGAACTTTCGTCGGATTTAATTCAGCTGGATCCAGGGGTATCCGGTAAGACAACACTCGTTGACGGTCACACCCTTATCTTTCATCCGGAAAAACCACTACGCTCAGGTCAAAGTTATATGGTGACCTTTAATTTAGGAAAAATAGTGGCTGTTCCAGAGGCCCTCAGACAGTTCGTTTTTCATGTAAAAACAAGAGAAGCAGACTATTCAGTAGAAATAGGCGGTCTTCATTGTATGTCGGTGAATAAGGTTGTTAAAACTGAGATTACCGGTTCGCTCATTACAAGCGATATTTTTTCTGCTGATAAAGTAGAGCAGATGATTCAAGCCAGGCAGAGTAATGTTTCACTTCACCTCCGATGGGAACATACGGGTAATCGCACAACACATCAGTTTGTCATTGAGGGATTAAAAAGAGAGAAAGATGCCGGGAAAGTTCTCATTCGCTGGAGCGGTAATCCAATTGATGCTGGTAGGAACGGCGAACAAAAGGTAGATATTCCTGCGGAAGATGATTTTATGCTTACAGGTAGTCGCGTAATTTCAGGATTAACTCCATCCATTGAACTGACATTTTCAGATCCTTTGGATCCGGATCAGCAAAAAGAAGGGTTATTCATGATGCAAAATATTGAATTGGAGGTTTCTATCGAGGATAATATGGTTCGTTTGATTCCCAGGCAGGAAGTGCTGGGTGAACGAAAACTTGAAATATTTCAGGGACTGAAAAATTTTACTGGAAAAACGCTGATTAAAAACGAATTAATTAAGGTTTCTCTTCAGCCTGAAAAGCCTGAAATTCGGTTCATCGGTAAGGGGAATATTGTTCCGGGTACGGATGGTTTGGTGATCCCCTTTGAAGCAATAAATCTGAATGCAGTAGGAGTCAGGATCGTAAAGATCTTCTCCGGAAATTATCACCAGTTTTTCCAGGTCAATAATCTCGATGAAGATAATTCGCTTAAAAATGTTGGTCGGCCTGTTTACCTCGGAGTCCTTCCTTTAGCCGGAATTCATGCAGTTACATTGAATAAATGGAGCGCCTACAGCTTTAAAATTAATGATTTTGTAAAAGTCGAACAGGGAGCGATTTATCAGGTTCAACTTTCGATGCGCCCCGAATTCTCGCTATATCCTTGCAGTGAAGATGCACCGATCAAAAGTGTAAAACCTGTCTCTCCTGATACAGATGACCAGAATTGGCTATCAAATTCCTATTTCGATGAAGAGGAGTCATGGGATCTGTATAAAGGTTATAAATATGACTGGAAGGACAGAAACAACCCGTGCTCTCTTTCCTATTTTGTAAATCACAAAAATGTTTCAAAGAATGTAATCGCATCTGATATCGGTTTGCTTGCCAAACGGGGCATTGACAATCAGTTACTTGTTGTCTCTACAAACCTCCTGACAGCTCAGCCGCTTCCGGGCACCGAAATTACTGTATATGATTTTCAGTCTCAGGTCATTGTAACTGGTCAAACCGGTGCTGATGGAATGGTCACACTGGCCATTGACAGAACGCCATTTTTGATTGTCGCCAAAAATAGCGGTGATATTGGATATCTTAAAATCAGTGACGATGTTTCGTTGCAAATGAGCCGTTTTGACGTCAGTGGTAATGAGGTTCAGAAAGGTTTAAAGGGATTTTTATATGGTGAACGCGGTGTTTGGCGACCTGGCGATTCGTTGTTCGTCTCACTGATCATTGAAGATAAAATTAAAAAACTGGCACCAGACCATCCGGTTATATTCGAATTGTATTCACCGGCAGAGCAACTCGAACAAAAGATTGTATTACCTCTTAAAGGAAATATAACGACGCTGAAAACTGTTACAAAGGCTGATGCACCAACAGGTAACTGGCGTTTAGTAGCAAAGGTGGGAGGTGCAGAGTTTACAAAACGAATCAGAATCGAAACAGTAAAACCCAACCGGCTAAAAATAGTATTCAATACTTCGTCTGAACAGCTGCAGGCTGGTTCTAAGAATCAATTTGCGACACTCAATGCAAAGTGGTTGCTGGGTACTCCGGCTTCTGAGATGAAAGCCAAAGTGGAGATGATACTTAAGAAGGGAAAAACTGTTTTCCCGAAGTTTGCGAATTATACTTTTGACAGCCAGGTGGTTAAATTTGAATCTGCTGAGCAGACCATCTTTGAAGGCAAACTGAATGAAAACGGAGATGTTCGTTTCCCGGTTAATACAGGAGCTTTAACCAACGCCCCGGGAAAGCTGGAGGTTGTTTTTACGACCCGCGTCTTTGAACCCGGTGGCGATTTTAGTATTTCTCAGTTTAATAAACAAGTATCCCCTTTCCCTAAATATGTTGGTATAAGATTTCCTGATGAAGATCCCAAACGTTCAATGCTCTCTACAGGTCAAATTAACGAACTGGAACTTGTTGTGGTTGATCCTGATGGTAATTTAGCAGAATCACCGGTTGAGATAAAAGCGTTCAAAATTAATTGGCGCTGGTGGTGGGATGCTTCGGAAGATTATCTTGGTAATTACGTGTCACAGGAACATTATAAACCATTTTTTACAAAAACAATTACCACTTCAGCGGGGAAAGCTCATCTGAAATTCAATATTGCAAATGCAGATTGGGGCAGGTACCTATTTATTGCTAAACTTGCAGATGGACATAGTGTCACGCGCACTGTTTATTTTGATTGGCCTTATGGCAGTTCCACCGGGCAACAAGGTGGTGCTACAATGCTGAGTTTCTCGACAGACAAAGAGACCTACAAGGTTGGTGAGGTGATCACTGCCTCTTTCCCTGGTTCAAAGGATGGTAAAGCATTGGTCACCATTGAAAATGGATCGGCAATTCTGGATAAATTCTGGATCGAAACAACCGCAGGTCAGACAAAGGTGAGTTTTAAGGCGAAACCGGAGATGGCTCCAAATATTTATCTTTATATCACTTATCTTCAGCCACATGGACTAACCGTAAACGATAGGCCAATTCGTTTATATGGAGTGGTTTCAATTAATGTAGAAAATCCTGAAACCCATATTGTTCCGGTTATTCAGGTTCCTTCGGAGCTTCGCTCACAGCAGCCATTTACGGTTGAAATCAGCGAAAAGAGTGGTTTGGAGATGAATTATACACTGGCAATTGTAGACGAAGGATTACTCGATCTGACAGGATATAAAACACCTGATCCATGGAGTACTTTTTTTGCCAGAGAAGCTCTTGGGGTTAAAACCTGGGATTTGTTCGATTATGTTCTTGGAGCCTACGGAGGAACATTGGAAAAACTCTTTGCTGTCGGGGGAAGTGATCAGTTACCTGACCCTTCGAAACAAAAAGCGCAGAGATTTAAACCAGTTGTCCGGTTTTTAGGTCCATTTAATCTGGCAAGAAATGGCCGTCACCGGCAATCAATCACTTTGCCCCAGTATACCGGTTCCGTTCGGTTAATGGTTGTTGGTGCTTCGGGCAATGGTTACGGAGCAGCAGAAAAGGCGGTTCCCGTGCGTGATCCGCTGATGATTCTTGCTACGGTTCCCCGTATAATTGGAATTAATGAAACTATTGAATTACCTGTAAGTATTTTCGCACAGGATGCCACTATCAAAAACGTAGAGGTATCTGTGAGTCCAAATTCATTGTTTTCGTTAAATGGTAATGGAAATCAATCGATCGGTTTTACTGCGATAGGCGAAAAAGATCTCCGTTTTAGTATGAAATCGGGCGAAAGGACAGGCAAAGGTGTAATCGTCGTTACTGCCCGGTCAGGAAGCGAAAAAGCAATTTACAGTGTTGAAGTGGATGTGCGTAATCCAAATCCAGTAATTGTAACCAGTCAGACCGACTTTGTAAAGGGCTCTCAAAGCAGGAAATTCTCTTTGGAGCAGATTGGCGCTTCAGGAACCGGGTCCGCATCAATTGAAATTTCAGCATTGCCTCCAATGAACCTTGGGATGCGTCTCGATTATCTGATCAACTACCCGCACGGCTGCATTGAACAAACCGTATCGGCAGCTTTTGCACAGTTAATGCTCAGTCAATTTATCAGTAATGACACAAAGAATAAAGATGAAATAAATTCGAACATCCGATCGGGCATTGACCAGCTTAGAAAATTTCAATTACCAGACGGAAGTTTTACCTATTGGCCTGGAAACAATTATCCTTCATTATGGGGAACATCATGGGCCGGAAACTTCATGATTGAGGCTGAAAATCTGGGATTTGTGGTGCCCCAGGAGGTTAAAAAACGATGGCTGACCTATCAGAAAAATGCTGCAAACTATTGGCGTAAAGAACTTAGCGATAGAGGGATGATTCTTGATCAGGCTTACCGGTTATATACCTTGGCGCTGGCAAATTCTCCTTCCTTAGGTGCAATGAACAGATTACGCGAAACTCCGAATTTGCCTTTGGAGGCCAGGTGGGAACTGGCTGCAGCTTATCTGAAAGCTTCAAGACCGGAAGTTGCTGAACAATTGGTAGATATGACAAAGTTGGCGCCAACGGAATATCAGAATGAAGGATGCACTTTTGGTTCATCGATGCGCGATCGCGCCCTATTACTCCAAACCCTGACTTTGATGAATAAAAAAGCTGAGGCTTTTGGAATTGCAAAAACCATTTCAGCAGTATTGTGTAGTGAGCAATGGATGAGTACACAAACCACAGCAAGTTGTCTGCTTGCAATGTCGCAGTTTGCCGGAAAAAACCACAAGCCGGATGATCCTCTGAAATTTAGTATTATGATTAAAGGAAAATCCGAAGATATTGTGAGTGATAAAGGTACGTTTATAAAAATGCTTACTGATTTTGATAATAATATGCCGGTAAAGGTTAGTAATGTGTCGCCATCGGATTTATATATAACGATCATTCAGAAGGGGATACCCTTAAAGGTGGAAGTCCCGGTAAAGCAGAGTGGTCTTAAACTCGATGTTGCCTATGTCAATGCTAGCGGTCAACCGATTGATATTTCAGATATTCCGAAAGGTTCTGATTTTACAGCAATTGTACGAATAAAAAACATGGGTTATGCCGAAGTTGAAAATCTTGCACTGACTCAGATTTTTCCTTCAGGATGGGAAATAATTAACGATCGTTTGTTTGGTGGTGAATCCGGATCACAATTTAACTACCGAGATATCCGTGATGATCGTGTATTGACCTATTTTGGTCTTAAGATGAATGAGCAGAAGGAGTTTAAAATAAAATTAAACGCTACCTATTCAGGAACCTGCTATTTGCCTCCTGTTCAATGCGAAGCGATGTATAATAATGCCATTTCGGCAAATATTTCAGGAATGAAGGTAGTTGTTGGAAAATAATCTGGGTGCTAAAATTAAATCCTCCAGCTTAGGCTGAAGGAAATTCAGATTCACACGATTTTAATTAATGAAACAATTATCCGGGAAAGCTTTTCTGAATATTTTCAAAAGACACAAAATAATTACATTTTTTGTCTTGCTGTTTCTTCTTTTTTTCCTGGTTCCGGTGGTTCGTTTTGATGTGCCTTATAGTGTTGTTGTTGAAGCCAGTGATGGATCGCTTTTGGGAGCCAGGATTGCAAATGATGGACAGTGGCGGTATCCCCTTAAGGATAAATTACCCGAGAAATTCAGGAAATGTATTCTCCGGTTTGAAGACCGTAATTTTTTTTATCATCCTGGAATAGATCCTTTTGCGGTAATACGCGCAATTGGTCAGAATTTTAGGGCCAGGAAAATTGTGAGCGGAGCCAGCACTTTGTCTATGCAGGTCGTTCGTCTTTCCCGAAAAGGGGAGAACAGAACTTTATGGGAAAAATTAGTTGAAATAGTGTTGACTATCCGGCTTGAGACTGCTAAAACAAAGAATGAAATCCTCTCGTTATATGCAGCCCATGCCCCGTACGGGGGTAATGTGGTCGGTCTGGAAGCTGCAGCATGGCGCTATTTCGGATGTGCGGCGGATCAACTTTCATGGGGAGAGTCTGCAGGATTGGCAGTATTACCGAATGCCCCATCCCGGATTTTCCCTGGCAAAAATGGGGAGCAGCTTAAACAAAAACGGGATAGGCTCCTGTATAATTTGTTCAAGGATAAAACAATTGATGAAGTAACTTTCGAACTGGCAAAATCGGAACCATTGCCGGGAAAACCTGAACAGTTACCTGATCTGGCTCACTATATTATCAATAATTCAACCACTGCGGCCAATCAGACGGCTGTAAAAACTACAATTAACAGACGTTTACAGATTGCTGCACAAAGAATTATTGATCAGCAGATGCCACACCTCAGAGGAAACCACATTTATAATGCAGCCTGTTTGGTTGCCGAGGTTAAATCGGGGAAAATTCTGGCTTATATTGGGAATGCCGATCCTAATGATCCTCATGGAGGTGCTGTCGATATGATTCTGGCCCGTCGAAGTACAGGGAGTATATTGAAACCGTTTTTATTTACGGCGATGCTGGAGGGGGGTAAAATGATGCCTGATGCTTTGATGCCCGATTTGCCGCTCTATTTTTCAGGATATGCCCCGCAAAATTTCGATCTTCAGTTCCGGGGTGCTGTCCCAGCGTCCGAAGCATTAATCCGCTCATTGAATGTGCCGGCTGTTTTTATGCTAAAAAATTATACTCCTGACCTCTTTCTGGAAATTCTGAGGCGCATTGGATTGACCACTTTTAATAAAGATGCAGGGCATTATGGATTATCTCTGATTTTGGGTGGGGGAGAGGCGACACTCAAGGAGCTTGTATCTGCTTATGGATCAATGGCAAGGGTGCTTAACAGATTCAATAAAAATGGAACTTATCAATCTGGCGATTATCATCCTGTTGATTTTTTGGTTTCTCCCAGGGAATCAAATCTGATTGATGATAGATTTGTGTTTAGGGCAGCCTCCATTTGGCAAACACTCAGTATATTAACAGAATTGAATCGTCCGGAAGAAGAATCCGGATGGCAGCAACTTTCCTCATCAGGACGACTTGCCTGGAAAACAGGTACAAGTTTTGGTTTCCGTGATGCCTGGGCCATTGGGGTAAACCCTGAATATGTGATTGGGGTATGGGTGGGAAATGCCAGCGGTGAAGGACGTCCCGGATTAACGGGAGGCCAGGCAGCTGCCCCAATTCTTTTTGACATCGCTTCATTACTTAACTCGGGCCATTGGTTCGAAAAGCCACTTTCAGGGATGCTTCCTGTTGCAGTTTGCCGCGAGAGCGGATACAGAGCTTCAGTAAATTGCAATGAAACAGATACAATAATGGTTCCTGCCATGTGTCTTAACAGTTTGCCTTGTCCCTACCATTTGAAAGTACATCTTGACGAGAACCGGCAATATCTGGTTAATAGTGCATGTTATCCGCAGGATCGGATTGTAAACGAAAACTGGTTTATTCTTCCCCCCGCAATGGAGTATTATTACCGTAAAAATCATCCTGCTTACCGGACGTTGCCAGCATGGCTCCCTGGTGCACCTTCAGGGAATGAGATTCAGATGATGGAAATAATTTATCCTGATGATCGGTTAATGGTTTATCTGCCAAAGAGTAACGAGGGACAAAAAGGACAGGTGATTTTTCAGGCCGCACACCGCAGGAGCGGTGCCGCCATCTTCTGGCATCTCGATGACCAGTATCTCGGAACTACGCGGGATTTTCATCAAATGGCTTGTTCCCCCCCTAAGGGTAACCATAAACTGATCATTGTCGATGAATCGGGAAACAGCTGTACGCGTAATTTTAAGGTTGTTGAATAAGTATTAATTCAGATTACCCAAATCCACATCCATTATTTCTTAAATATGAAATAAACTGCAAGTACCAAAAACCAGAATCCGATCAAATGATTGATTCTGAATGATTTTAATTTAATCTGTCGATTTATCCGTCCGGAAAAATCTGCCGGCAAATTTATTCAATTAAGAATAGTAAAAACCATTCCAACATTGATTAAGCCATAGTTTTTACTTATTTTTAAACAAAAAATAACAAATTAAATTTTTAGACATGAACCATGAAGCTATACGAATTCCTCTTGAGATCCAGATCGGGCAGGAGTTATATCAGCAAATTCAGGGGAAAGTTCTTGAGACAATCCTCAGAGAGGCAAAAGTAGAAAAGACCGAAAATTATTTTAAAAATATTCTTCAGGGGCATAGTTTTAAGGTAAATGAGAAGCTTGCACCGCGTCTTTTTGAGAGTTTCATGGAAGTGATGAAAAGACTGGAGTTCAACGAACCGACCGAGTTCTATATTACGAATAATCCGGAGTTGAATGCCTTTGCCGTGTCGAGACTTGAACCAGATGAGAGCCATATTATCAACATTAATTCGGGACTGATCGACAAAGTCGATGACGAGGAACTGAAATTTATTGTTGGACATGAAATTGGCCATTTGATCAGTAATAACGCAAATATCGCTCAGCTACTCGATTTTGTATTTGTGGATGAGTCTGAAACCCCTTTGATGATGAAACACAAAATTGCAGTCTGGGACAAACTGTCTGAACTTACTGCAGACAGATTCGGATTTCTTGCCTGCGGAAAGTTGGAAAAAGTACTTTCCTGTTTCTTTAAAATGGCATCCGGACTAAGTGTGGAGCGGCTAAATTTTGATCCTAAAGCTTTCAGTATTGAGAACGAGGAGATATTAAAATACTTCAAGGAGACCGGCTCCGGTAACCTTTTATCTCATCCAATTAATCCAATCAGGATAAAAGCAGTAGAATTGTTCGAGAATTCCGGACTTTACAAGGATATTCTGGCAGGGATAGTAATCAAAAACGATAAAGTACTGGATGATCGTATATCAGAATTGATACAAAGTCTTATGGTTCTTAGTAATTCACCTGTGAATTACCATCGTACAAGTTTTATCGCATCTGCCGGTCTTATCGTAGCAGGTATTGATAAGGCCATTGAACCCGATGAGTACAAGCGGATCATTGAAGAACTTTCAGCTTTTACAGTGTTTCCAAAACAGACACTAAATCAGATGATTGATGAAAATAAAATTGAAATTTTCTTTGAAAATTCGGTAAAGGCATTGCTTCAGATTAATCCTGGTGAGAAAAATATGATGCTGGAATATATGATTAATATTATTATTGCAGACAGTACAATCTCTGATAGTGAACTCAATTTTATTTTTGATTTCGGCATTAAACTGGGTTTTGAACGTAAAGAGATCGCACAGATTTTTGCCAGTTCCATTCAGGAGCAGTTTATTCCGAATATCTATTTGTGAATCGGTAATTTATTCAGGATTAATTTCTTCTCTATTCTGCAATTCTACTATTTTACTATTTTAAATTTCCGGTATCGGTTAAACTTTTTGATTTGACGAACATCTAAAGGTTAGGTTTCAGAAAATTTCTGATAACAGATTTAAAAATTAGTAGTTATGAAAACAAAAATTTTAATTATTGTTTTGTTGATGAGTTTTTCAGTAGCGCTGATGTCTCAGACCACAGAAAATGGTCTCAGGAAAGAATTGCGTGGGCCAAATCGTGAAATGAGGGTGACTAAAGTGGAAAGGAGTGGTTCATTTCAGGGATTAAACTTGACTGATGCTCAAAAAACAGCTTTTAAGGAAAGTATGATGGCTATTCAGAAGCAACTGCAGCCATTGAAAAATGAGCTTGGCGAAGCACAGGCGCATCAGAAAACATTAATGACAGCAGAAAAGCCGGATCTGACAGCAATCAATAAAAACATTGATAAAATTGGGGCACTACGCATTGAAATGGCAAAATTAAAAATGAAATATCACCTTGAGATGCGTGCCCAACTTACCGATGAACAGAAGTTGAAATTTGATTTTTTTGCCGGTAAAATGGTTGAAGAAGGTGGAAGAGTAGGAATGATGGGAAGAATGGGAATGCAGCACAGAATGGGTAATAACTTTTTACATTCAGATATGTAAGTTGTTTACAATTAGATTTTAAAGGCTTTCCTGGTATTTTCTGCAGGAAAGCCTTTTTTTATACCATTTTGTCGTAAATTTAAAGTCCTAATTTTAGCTGATGAAACACTTGATTTTTTGTTGTTTATTTCTTGTAATATTTTGCAATTCAACAGTTAGGGCTGAGGCTCCTGATCTCTCTACCCGGGCACTTTCTTTACCTCCTCATCGTGTAATCCGTATTTGTTGTGCTTTTGGAACTGATTTACGATTGTCAATTGTCCCGATATGGAAATATACTGCCATAACCAGTGCAGATAAACTTGGTCCGCATGGTTACCTGGGTAAAGCAGGAGAGGAAAATGGAATTATTTATACGAGACGAGGCGGATTCATAGATATGGGGCATCTTCGTGACCAGGCAGACTGGACCGCTTATTTGTTTACGCGGGTTTTATTGGCCCAAAAAACTGGTAATCTAACCATTCATCTTGGCCATGAAGGAGGTAATAAATTTTTAAAACTTACTATTCCGCCCGACCTGAGTCGGGATGATGCTGTGATGCTGGCCGGCCGTATTGCATATGATCTCTCTATTTGGCACGAAATTGCAACCTGGTACGGTTGCTCGTCAATTCCATTAGTACCAGAACGATATTCTAGTTTTTCAGTAGAGGATCCATATTCTAATCTTTTGGGAGTCACAATTGGCATGGAAGCTATCAGAAGCAAATTACCTTATGAGACGGCCATGACTAAGCTCATTGGAAGTACACTTGAAACACTTCATGCTGTAGAATCTGAAAATGAAACCTTTATGGCTATGGAAGCTGTCAGAAATATTTGGTGGACACGAAACAAACATTTGCCAAGTCGTAAAATAATGATGGAAAGGCAAATGGGCGTTTACAACTGTGTAGAACCTATGCGGATTCCCGGACCAGCGAATAATCTACTTCCTTCATATGATCTTCAGGTTCCTGATTTAACCTCAAATGGTCGGTCGCTCTATAATTTTTACGAGCTTGACTTTAAGCTGAATTATAAATTTCCATTAAAGGAGATATTTACTTTAAAGAGCAATCGTAAGGTCACTCAAGCTGATTTTAAATATTTCATTGCAAACATTGAAAAAGATATGGAGGCCGAAAAATTGTATTCCGGCGTAAATAAACTGCAGTTTTAGTACTGAATAATGCAATAGACACACTGGTAATTTCAACGGCATTGTCCTCATTCATCCCAAAATTATATAGTGATTTTTTACGCTGAGATCACCTGGATGGGTTTTCAGTAAATACCGTTATTTAATTGTACCTTTGCGCAATAATTCATTTAAGGTGATTACCTGTATTTTTAGTTCGGGGTCACCAACTAAAAATCATTATTTTGCCATTTAAGTCATTAGAAATTATTGAACCTATTCTTCAGTCACTTCTCGAAGAAGGTTATTCCATCCCAACTCCCATTCAAGCCCAGGCAATTCCCATCGTTCTTGAAGGTACTGATCTTTTGGGATGTGCACAGACAGGAACAGGAAAAACAGCTGCATTTGCAATCCCGATTCTTCAGTTATTAAGCAATAGTCAATCAAACGATAAGCGTAAGAAGATCAGAAGTTTAATACTAACTCCAACACGTGAGCTCGCTATTCAGATCGGGGAGAGCTTTAAAAATTATGGAAGGCACACCAAGCTTGCCTATACCGTCATATTTGGTGGTGTAAACCAGTTTTCGCAGACACAAGCGTTGCAAAGAGGAATAGATATTTTGGTAGCCACTCCGGGCCGCCTGCTCGATTTAATGAATCAGGGTTTTATTTCACTGAAGGATATTGAAATTTTTGTATTGGACGAGGCCGATTGTATGCTGGATATGGGTTTTATTCACGATGTAAAAAAGGTGCTCGCAGCACTGCCACGTAAACGTCAGTCGCTCTTTTTTTCTGCAACAATGCCCCCCGAAATTGTTAAACTGGCCGACACCATATTGAAGAATCCACGAAAAGTGGAGATTACGCCAGGTCAGCCGACAGTCGATATTATTGAACAGTTTGTTTACTTCGTCGACAAAGGGAATAAAAGTTCCTTGTTGATCGATGTTTTAAGTGATCAAAATATAAAATCCGCTTTGGTATTTACCCGTACAAAACATGGCGCCGATAAAGTGGTAAAAGATTTGTTGCGTCATAATATTAAGGCTGAGGCGATTCATGGAAATAAGGCACAGAACGCCAGACAAAGGGCATTGGCAAATTTTAAGGATCAGACAACAAGGGTTTTAGTTGCAACTGATATTGCTGCACGAGGAATCGATGTGGATGAAATGGAATTTGTAATCAATTATGAACTTCCTAATATTTCAGAGACTTACGTTCACCGCATTGGTCGTACAGGTAGGGCCGGAGCTAAAGGTACTGCTTTCTCATTTTGTGATGCTGAAGAAAAAGCATTTTTAAAAGATATCGAGAAGTTGATCCGGAAGAAAATTCCGGTAATTGAAAATCACCCATTTCCCTTGATCGATCATCATCCGGTAAAAGTTCCCAAACAACAGCATCAGCGGCCCCAACGTGCGAATTATTCAAGGCCAAAACCAGAGAGTAATGGTGAGCGGCACCGTTTGGTGAGAAATCCACGATAGGGTTTAAGTGGATCTAATATTGAATAGGAATATTATAAAACATTCATCAACGTCATAACTCATTGTCATTCTGAGCATGGCGAAGAATCTTTGACCCTGATTGTTTTTTCCAGCAAAATAGTGAATCTCATTCCTATTTGTTAAACCCTAATATTCAATTCAATTTACTTTCCTTTAAACAATGCTTCGGAACCGGAAATAACATCAAACAGCTCCTCGTCAATAGTACTTTGCCGCAGGCGATGAAACGACCGGTTAAGATCTTCAAGCAGTTCATCAATATTTTTCTCTGCCCGCTGCATGGCGGCCAGCCTGCTGGCATTTTCGCTTGCCATTGACTCTGCACACGCCCTGAACAGGGAAATAAACAAATACTGCCGTATCAGTCCGTGTAATGTAGATGCTACTCCAAATATGGTTTCAGGAATATTGTTAGTAGGCCATTTAAGATGCGCAGCACTATTGCTCCATTCTTTATCAAGCGGCAATAGTCTTTGCATAACAGGTTCATAAAGAGCTCCGGGTTTGGGTTTGTTATGAAAAATGAACAACTGCGAGATTTCACCTTTTTCATAATGCATTTCGCTTTCAAGGAGAATCTGCCCGATTAGCGGAGTAATCGTATTAAGAGAATTAGGGACAGAGAATGATCCGGAAAGAGGTAATCCGTCGTCCTCCAGTCGCCCTTGCATACGTTCGCCTACAGCCCAAATCTGTTTTTTACCCTGAAAATTATATAGTTTATTTCCTGTAAATTTTGCGAGTATTTCATTGAATTGTCCGACTAACCCCTGATCAGAACCAAAAACTATTGCTCCGATATTCTCAGGTTGTTTTCGGGCTTGTTTTTCAGCCATGGTTAGCCCACTTCTATTTTGCAAACATACAAACAATCCCAGTTCGACAGTTCTGTAATAATCGGCTAATGATATTACAGCCTTTTCGTATTGGATAATATTTGAGGCAGCTAACACTTTCATGGTACGAACAACTGATTCAAGGTCTGTTGCTCCGTTTATTTTGCGTCGCAGGCTTTCCAATGTATCACTCATAATCGTCGGGTGTAAGGTTCAAGAGCTTTAGCTGCATGTTGCAATATTACCTGGCGATCTTCTTCGCTAAAAGGCATTGTTGAAACAAAACGCTGTCGGATATCTTCAGGAAGTTCAACGGCTGTTTTACGCAATACCTGTTCGGCCTCTTTCATTTGAGGAAGGGGAACTGCATCAAAAAGACCATTTGTAAGTGCCAGTAAAACAACTATTTGTTCTGAGAGAGTAATCGGTGCGGATGCTGGTTGCTTGAGACATGCCCTTATTCTGCGCCCATGTTCAATTACTTTTCGGGTATGTTCATCGAGGCGTGTACCAAACTTTGCAAATGTCTCGAGTTCTTCAAATTGTGAATAGGCCAATTTTAAGGCGGCTGTAACCGAGCGGTATGCCGGACGCTGTGCTTTGCCTCCAACCCGAGATACTGATTTGCCCACATCAACAGCCGGAAGGACACCTAATTCGAATAACGTAGGCGACAAATAGATCTGGCCGTCAGTAATCGAAATAAGATTAGTTGGAATATAGGCTGAAATATTCTGAGCCTCAGTTTCAACGATTGGAAGGGCTGTTAATGAACCTCCACCGCGCTCTTTGCATAAATGGGTTGAGCGTTCCAAGAGCCGCGAATGAATATAAAAAATATCTCCCGGGAATGCCTCCCGTCCCGGGGGACGGCGCAACAAGAGTGAAAGCTCTCGGTAGGCTCGGGCATGGTGGGTAAGGTCATCATAAACTATGAGAACATCCTTTCCTTTTTCCATAAAGTACTCGCCAATACTTGTTGCTGCATATGGTGCGATGAAATTAAGACCAGGGGCATCATTCCCTTCGGTAACAATTACAATAGTATACTCCATAGCCCCTTTTTCCCGAAGATCGGCCACAACTTTAGCAACACTCGCAGCCCGCTGACCGATTGCACAATAGATACATATCACGTTCTGGTCATGCTGATTAATTATTGTATCAATGGCAATAGCTGTTTTTCCGGTCTGTCGGTCGCCCATAATCAACTCCCGCTGACCACGACCAACAGGAATCATTGCATCAATAACCTTTAGTCCTGTCTGTAAGGGGAAAATTACAGGTTCACGATCAACAATAGCTGCTGACGGACGTTCAATTGGCAATCGTTTGTTGAAAATTACCGGACCTTTTTCGTCAAGCGGTTCTCCAAGCGGATTGATAACCCTTCCTATCAGTGATTCACTAACAGGTACATCCATAACGCGACCAGTACGCTCTACTTCATCACCTGCATGAAGAAGAGCGTATTCCCCCAGAAGAACTACTCCAACTTCATCTTCATCAACATTAAAGGCTATGCCATACATATCTCCCGGAAATTTCAATAATTCTTCAAAACCAACTCCAGGCAGGCCCGAAACCTTTACGATACCTGTAGTTAAAGTTGTTATTAAACCTATTTCTCTCGGAATTAATTGTGGCTCATAATTATCCAGCGATTGATGTATTCCATCAAACGTCTTGCCAAGAAGATTTTGTAAGCTTAAGGAATCCATTGTATTTAATTATGAAGTGATCTTTTCACTATTCATACTTAGTATTCTGATTCAGCAATTCTGCAATATGGGTCTCCATTGATGAGAGATAATCCTCAATCGTCCATGCAACCTTAAATCCGTCAGAAATGAGTTCAATTCCACTAACAGATTGAGGAATAGTTTTAAATATGATAGCTGTTGCAATATTAAAATTGCTTTTAATGGCACTTTGTATTGCAGATTGTTGTGCCGATGTCAAATCAAACATGCTATGAACGAAAAATTCACCCGGCGAGTGGTTTAACGCAGCATCGAACGTCTTCTTTTCTTCAGAATTAAGTGTACTTAAACGTCTTATAAATACCGCAGTCATCTGATCTTCCAAATTAACAGATGCTAGATCTGAAAGTGTTTTTCGGACAATGGAAAAAACTTCAGCTCGGGTCAGGCAGATGATCGAAGCACCGAGGTTCTGTTGTTCTGTTCTAAGTGATTCCTGTAAACGCAAACGGAGGGATTCAACTTCAATCCGGGTTTGTTCCAGAAGTTTCTGACGTTCAGCATTTACTTCATTAATCGCATTAGTTAACAGTTTGTCGCGTTGAAGATTAATCTCACTATTTTTTAGTTTATAGTTTTCGAGCTCTTTGTTTGCATCTGCTTTTGTTGCTTCAGCTTCCAGTAGTTGTTTTGCAATTAAACTCTCCCTTTCGCCAATAGCCTCTAGGATTGGCTTATAAAGGTATCGCTTCAAAAGCCAAACAAGGACCAGGAAATTAACCAGTTGTGCTACAATTGTTATCCAGTCGAATAACATAATCAGCCTCCTGCAACTTTTGTAATAACGAAGTTCCAGAATGGATTGGCAAAAAGAAGAATCATTGATACGACAAAACAGTAAATCGCCATAGATTCTATCATTGCAAGTCCAACGAATAAAGTTCGCGTAATTGTTGACGCTGCATCGGGTTGCTGAGCTATTGAAGTCAGAGCAGAAACTACTGCCTTGCCTTCACCCAACGCCGGACCAATACTTCCTATAGCCATGGTAAGCCCGGCTGTAAGAATCGAAACTGCTCCAATGATTGTGATGTTGTCCATAAAGCTATCCTCCTTAAATAAAATTTATTGAAAGTTACATATATTAATTTTCAATTTCCTTTTCTGATTCATGAGCGGCAGCAGCAATAAAAACCGATGCAAGAATTGTAAATATGTATGCCTGAACAGAACCGGTAAGCAAACCGAAGGCAGTCATGACAATAGGGAAAATAAAGGGAGTAATAGTTAATAAAATGCCCAGAATCATTACTCCGCTCATCATGTTTCCAAATAAACGAACTGCCAGGGCCAGGGTACGCGAAAACTCACTAATGATATGAAATGGCAGCATTATTGGTAATGGCTTTACATATGATTTGAGGTAACTTAAAATTCCATGTTCTGTAATATTAAACACAGGTACCGCAAAAAACACAGCTATTGCCAATGCAGCTGTAGTAGAAAGTGAACTGGTGGGGGGTTCATAAAATGGTAATATTGTTAGTAGGTTTGAAAGAAGTAAAAATAAAAAAAGTGTCCCTAAAAATCCAATATACTGCTCTGCCTTGTATAATCCAACCTCTTCGATTTGCCTTTTTATGCCAATAACAATCATTTCAAGAATACTTTGCCATTTTGGAATTTTTGTTGCAATGACTAGTTTTCGGGTAATGCATGCCGAGCCAATCACCATAAATAGCATCAATGCCCACGTTGTGGCAATTGTGAGGTTAAGCTTTACAATGCCATATTCGAATAAAACAACGTCATCGGGACTTATTCTCATTCTTATCCTCCATTTCTATTTGTTTTGATTTAACTCCGGTATTTTCGTAATCCGCACGACAATTGTCCGGACAACAATAAAGCCTACCAAACAAATCAATGCTCGTTCCCAGTGGTCACGCGAAATGAAATAAAATACCGGAATGGTAATTCCCATTCGTATGAAAAGACTACCAATAAACCAAAGGGCAGGTGATTTTGAAAGAAGCGCTCTCTTTGTGGTCCACCACAGACCGCCAAAAAAGAATGCACCCAGTAGAAATCCGATTAAAAGTGTCAATAAGATCATACCTTGATCACTCATTTTTATCCTCCTTATCTTTATGTATGTCCTTATTTTCCTGTGATAACCAATGCCAGGCAGTCATACATCCCAAAATCAAACCTATGAGAAGTAATGTGAGAGTCCATGATTGTTTCCCGGGGAAATGTTTGTCCAACCAAGCGCCTAGAAATGCTCCCAGGAGGGTAGGAACGACTACTGACCATCCTACCAATCCAAACATCCCTAAACCGAACAGGAATCCATGTCTGAATTTATCCTTTTCCTTTAGTTTTCGAGTTTCTTTTGCTCCTACCATTTGTCTGAACTCCTTCCTCTTTTCGATGTGATGCATTTTATAGCTTATTTTTGCCTGAATTCTTCAAACCGGCGGATAAATCCCAATTCCAGCCTTGCCATTATTGAACGTACCTTTTTCTCCTGTTCATCAATATTTATAAACTCCTGATTTATTGCTTTGTGCAAATTGCCAAGCTCAGCTCCTCCAATAGCATCGCGAACAGATACCAGGACATCTAGTCCTGCTTTAACAAGAATTCCCTCGTCAATGGCTAAATAGACCACATTCCCGGCTTCAGTCTCATACAAAAGTATGCCAGGAGCGAGTGCTGCTGTACAATCAAGACGGTGTGGCAGAAGACCGAAAGAACCATTGTGAGTTTCAGCAACTATGCGTTTAATCCCTTTCAGATCAGCAAAAACCTGAAAAGGAAGCAGGATTTTCAGATTCAAGAGCATTGGTTCCATCTCAAAACGCTATGTTTTATTATCTTTTTCTTTATTTCTTTAGTTCATCGATTCCCCCAATCATATAAAATGCACTTTCAGGGTAATCATTTAGCTGATCTTGCAGGATTAATTCACATCCGTCAAGGGCATCCTTAAGGGTGACGAGTTTCCCGGAGATACCACTGAATTGCTCAGTTGTAAAAAAAGGTTGAGTAAGAAAACGTTCCAATTTTCTGGCACGAAAGACTACCTTACGATCGTCTGATGAGAGTTGCTCCAATCCTAACATGGCAATAATATCCTTAAGATCCTCGTATTGCGCAAGCGTCTGCCTTATGTCCTGTGCCAATCCATAGTGTCTGTCGCTCACAATTCCAGGTGTGGCCATTTTGGAGCTCGATTGCAGGGGATCAATAGCCGGATATAATCCTTCACTTGCCCGTTTTCGCGAGAGAACGATAGAGGCGGATAGGTGTGAAAAAGTATGGACGGATGCCGGATCGGTTAAATCATCTGCCGGAACATAAACGGCCTGAATAGAGGTAATCGCTCCTGAATCTGTATTGGCTATGCGCTCTTCCAACCGCGATAATTCTGTTGCCAAAGTCGGCTGATATCCCAGGCGTGAAGGCATTTGCCCCATTAATCCTGATAATTCCATTCCAGCCTGAATAAACCGGAAAATATTATCCATCAAAAGCAATACGTCACGGTGCTCGTCATCGCGGAAATATTCAGCCATTGTAAGCGCTGCCTGCCCGATACGAAAGCGGGCACCCGGCGGTTCATTCATCTGACCGAACAGCATCACCATATTTTGCAACACACCGGCTTCTTTCATATCGCGGTAGAGTTCTTCTCCTTCACGACAACGTTCACCAATTCCACAAAAAATACTCATCCCCTGATGATGTCCTATCATGTTGTGAATCATCTCTGTAAGCAATACTGTTTTGCCAACTCCAGCTCCTCCGAAAAGTCCGGCTTTGCCACCGCGTTCCAATGGAATGAGCACATCAATGACTTTAATACCTGTTTCAAAAACTTCTGATTGGGTTGATCGTTTCCCAAGGGGAGGAGGATCCTGATGTATGGATCGCCATTGCACATCAGCTAAAGCTCCCTGTCGGTCAATGGTATTGCCAAAAACATCGAACATTCGTGAAATGATCCCTTTTCCAACCGGAGCTTTCAGAGGCCCTTCCGTATTTTTTACAGCCATTCCCCTTGCCAGCCCCTGAGTTGGACTTAATGCAATTCCACGAACTCTGTGAGAATCGAGCTGAGAAAGTATTTCAATCGGGATTTGGGCATCGTCTCCTGCTTTTAACAGGGTGTAAACAGGAGGGAGATGATCTTCGAAACTTATATCTACGACACTACCGCGAACAGAAATTACTTTCCCGATACCATTTGAACCATTTAAATTTTGGAGTATAGCATCCATCTGCTATTAAATTAATGGTCATTAAATATAAGCATTATTTTTAAAATAATCAATAACGT
>Ga0073936_10003605_pt1 | contig 22008 bp, 18 predicted proteins | sample AliMusrvi5mmetaG_FD_87041 | JGI IMG/M metagenome (GOLD analysis project Ga0073936, IMG submission 87041) | Freshwater lake bacterial and archeal communities from Alinen Mustajarvi, Finland, to study Microbial Dark Matter (Phase II) - Alinen... | ecosystem: Environmental > Aquatic > Freshwater >... | reverse complement strand
ATCATAAATCAGTTTAATAGAAAGAGGTAAAATTTAGATACTCAGGTGACTCAATCAGAATATCTGGATTATTTACTGCACTGTATACCAGGCCGTCGTATTCATTTCCAATCCGGTAGCGCCGTCCTTTACGCTGACGGAGAGCAGGTAACTGCCTGCCACCGCCGGTGTCCAGACGTAACTGGCCGCTGGCGAGAACGATTGCAACTGGCTCCATGCCGGTGAAGCTGTCGGATTGTAGATCCAGAATTGATACTCTACGCTTGTTCCGCCTGTTGCCGTCGCAGTGAGGGTGATATGTGTTTTAGCCACTTGCGGGGAAGCTGGGTAGGCACTTACGGATACCGCGCTCAGAGTTGCGCCTATAATGGTATACCAAAGCGTTTTATTGATTTCCGTGCCTGTGAGACTATCCAATGCAGTGGCTGCGATCAAGTAGTTTCCCGGCGAGGGTGGTGTCCAAGTGCATGAGTCTGAAGATGAATAGCCCTGCAATTGGCTCCAGGCCGGATTTCCGCTCGGGTTATACAGCCAATATTGATATTGAACATTCGTTCCGCCCGTGGCTGAAACGATAATCGTAATTGGGTTATTGGCCGGTTGCGGCGAGTTGGGTGTTGCGGCAATTATGAGGCCGGTAAGTGGGATGAAGATCGTATACCAGGAACTCTTTGTTAATTTCAGCCCTGTGAAGCCATCCTGAGCGGTGACGGTGAGCAAGTATGCGCCTGGCGCTGTTGGCGACCAGGAACAGGTATTCTGTGTGGAGAAGGCCTGGAGTTGATTCCAAGCCGGAGACGCCGATGGATTATATGTCCAGAATTGGTAAGTTACATTCGTTCCACCGCTCGATGCGGCAATGAGTGTGATGGAAGTATTGATCGGCTGTGGATTAGCCAGGGTCGTTGCAATATTGAGCGCATTCAGTGTGCTGACGGTATACCAGAGTGATTGGGTAATCACCGTACCGGTTACGCCATCTTTCGCAGAAGCAGATATAAGGTAGTTGCCTTCTGTAGTCGGTGTCCAAAAACATGTGGCAGAATTTGAATATGCTTGCAACTGACTCCAGGCAGGAGTCTGATTCGGATTGTAGAGCCAGAACTGATATTGCAGAATCGATCCTCCTGTTGTCACAGCAGTAAAGGTAATCTGCTTGTTGGGTAATTGTGGCGTTGCAGGTAAGTTAGTCAGTGCTATTGCCAGCAACGGATTATCCACCGTGTATGCTATGATGGAATTCACTTCCTTGCCGGTCACTCCATCCTTTGCAGTTGCGGAAATCAAATAATTGCCAGGAACGCTCGGAGTCCAATAGTAGGTGGCTGTTGAAGAAAATTCCTGTAATTGGCTCCACGCCGGTGTTGCAGCGGCAGTGAACAGCCAGAACTGGTATGTCATGTTAGAACCACCATTCGTTATTGCTTTTATGGTGATTGGAGTATTGGGTGAATGCGGCGAAACTGGTGTAGCGTTTATTGACATAGACAGCAGCGGGTTGTCCACTGTATACGCTGATATGACATTTATTTCTGTATTACTGGCACCATCCTTAACGGTGGCGGAAATGAGATAATTTCCCACAGATGTTGGGGTCCAGGTACAGGAGTCTGAAGAAGAATAGCCCTGCAATTGGCTCCATGCAGGGGTTACACTCGGGTTATATAACCAGAACTGGTATTTCAGATTTGCTCCGCCATTCGCCAGTGCGGTGAGAGTTATTGGGATATTGGCCAGTTGTGCGGATGTTGGAGAGGTGGAAATCTCAAGCGCTGTGAGCGGAGCACCTCCGATGGCAATGAGAGTAGCATTATTCATGACACAGTAGATGGTACCTTCTGCCCCAATTGCCAGGGCTGAGATATAGGACTTGGTCGGAAAGGTCCACTTTTGCGTGCCGTCCGGATTCATGGCACAAAGATAGTTACCATTTGGCCCACAATAGCCGATGTAGATGATGCCATCCGACCCGATAGCTGGGGAGGAGCTAAAAAAACCGCCATTAAGCTGGTAAGTCAAAGAGTATATGGTGCCGTCCGCACCGATAACCGGAGTGCAATAGCCATACTCATTGTAAGAAATCGATAGTTCATTTCCGTCCGGATTGATAGCATCGAGATTAGCATAGGGATTGTTTCCAGTACTATTCGAAATAAGGTAAATGGTGCCATATTGCCCTATCGCCGGGGAAGAATCTATATCTCCTCCGGTGTTAAATAACCATTGTTGCGTACCGTCCGGGTTGACGGCAAAGAGAGTATTACCATCACCGAAGAAGATGGTTCCATCTTCACCTATAGCAGGGGAGGAATAGAGCAAATCACCGAGAGTACCGCCTGGAGCACCGGTGTTAAAAGCCCATTGTTCCGTGCCGTCCGGGTTCATGGCAAAGAGTTTGCCATCATTTGACACGACGTAGATGGAGTTATCCGTTCCTATTGCCGGGGAGGAATAGATATAATTTCCAGTTGGAAACGCCCACTGTTGCGTGCCGTCCGGGTTAATGGCATAGAGATTGCCATCAGCTCCACCTACGTAGATGGTACCATCTTCCCCGATAGCAGGAGAGGAGTCGAGCAAAAAACCGGACGCACCGGTGTGAAAAGTCCATTGTTTCGTGCCATTCGGGTTAATGGCATAGAGAATGCCATCCGTTGACAATACGTAGATGGAGCTATCCGCTCCGATGGCAGGAGAGGAACATACGGGGGCAATCCCGATGGTATACGTCCACTTTTTCATAGGCGAAATAGGCCCGGAAAACGAACTGCACCCTGTATGCTGTGGGTCATGTTGGAACATCCACCAGTCGCCAGGCCCGGTATCGCCTTTAGCGGGGGAAAGGCACAGGCTGAGCGCGAGGGCGAGTAGGCAGAGGAAGGGCAGTGCCACCCGGCGGGACACTGATTCGCGAGTAATCATCATTGTATACATCTTTGCAGATTATTTACCTCAGCACGGCTGCAATGGGCGATATGAGGTCATGCTGGAGGGTTGCCTGTCGGTGAGTTGCAGGCATCTCTCCATCGAGTATTATAGCACAAATTCGTTTAGCGGAGACAGAAATCGGAACACCTGCTGATCCTGGGCAGCGATGAGATTGCGCTCCGCTACACCGACAACTGGCGGCAACAACTCTCGCACAGCGTGCCGTACGCCGGGCATGCGCGGGTATTCTCGACGACTCCACACGGAAGCAGAACGCGAAAGCGGCGACATCAGCTGCGGTTTTTAACCAAGCTAGGCAAATGACGAAAACTTGTCTGGATGCGGTTTATCGCGCAGATCACGCAAGTTTCATTGCCAGGAACATGGCGAGATCAGACTTGCCGCCGCGAAGGTAGCGCGATAATACCACTAACGGATAAATAAAATGCAGTTATATAAATTGTGTTAGGGAAAACAGGCGAAATTCACCGATATTTTCAAAATCTCTGTGACTATTCCCGGTTCACATGGTTTACTTGGAGGTTGCTTTTTCTACCCCTTTTTCTGTTAGCCGAGCATGACCTGTATCTCTGAGTTCAATACAACCATGCTCTATAAGCCTATTTTCTGTCCCTGATAGTATTCTATCTTTTCCCATTGCCTGTGCCACTTGAAGACGATCAAAATAAACATTGGTCGCTCCATTGCATATATGATTGGCTTCGCGAAGGTAGGCAAGGTCTTCATCTGATAAGATACTCATACATTCCCCTTTCAAAGTATACGTGTGCTAGCGTAACTATTCTGTGAACACGATCCAGCGCAGGTAAGATCATCTTCATCATACGTCAACCACACCCCCGCGTCAAGCCTATTTTTCAGCTTTTCATTTTTTTCTACTCACTTCCGTGCGGCGAAGCGGGAGCAACGCTGATGACCCTATGGACATGAGCCTGACCATCCTCTGAGGACTGAGCAGGGAGGGTGAGGGTTTCACCGAATACTTACCATTACCAATTCAAATAAGGAGATCATTCCCCGGGTAATTTGTGAGTTAAAATGTCTTCGATAATGGCGGCCAGCATCGGCAATTCCTCGGTCACCGTGCTCCACACAATATCCAAGCTGATGTCATCATAGCCATGAGTAAGGCGATTCCGAAAATCAACCCAGTCTTTCCATGGAACCTCCGGCAGAGAGGCGCGAGCGGCAGGAGAGAGGCGGCGCGCCGCCTCACCGATAATCTCCAGCCCGCGAATCACCTGGTATTGCCGGCCAATATCCTCGGTAAAGTCCATCCAGTTGCTGCCAGAAACGAAACTCTGGATCAAAGAAATGTTAGTGAGGATATCCAATAGACATTGCCGGTCACGCGGCCTGGACATAGATCACCTCAGCAGTTGTCAAAATCTCCGCGCGCAACCGTGCATTGTGGCTTTGCTCAACCCCACGCCGGGTAAATAAATCAACAGGACGACCGAACAACGCAGACAACTCCCGTTCCATGCGTACCACCTCCAGTCCGGTGGGCCAGCGCTCCGGAGCGAACGTGAGCAACACATCTACATCGCTCTCCGGTCCGAAGTCCTCCCGTAGCACCGACCCGAACAACGCAAACTCAGTGGTCTGCCATCTGGAACTAAAAGCGCGAATCTGCTCCTGGTCAATCGAGATATTGGAATGCATCAGTTACTCCTCATGAAGATAAGTCTACAATGAATTCCATGTAAATTCAAGCATCCCTGTCAAATCTATAGACTTGAAGTAACGGCAAGAAAGCCATACGAACACGCAGTTCTATTGTTGTTTTTCTCGTTATCGCACTCACGACGGTCAACTTTGCACCCGGAGCGCAACGGTCGTCGGCTTCTAAACCGTGCCGGCTATCCTTCCTGCTCGGAAAATCATTCAGTTTTCTCTTTTTCAAATGGCCAAACTTCAGGGCTATTTTCGATTGTCCCCTATAAGTCCACCTATTTCGCCACCGTCGCTTTGCCCCACAGATTCGGCGAAGCCATGATCTCGCCCGGCACATCCGATACTAACCCGGTGGCCTTGTTTGCCCAGTAGACACGCGCGGCGCGATTGTCGCCCTTGGCATCGGCGTAGACGACGCCAAGGTCCAGCTTATACTCCTTCCCGGCCACCGGCGTAAAGCCCAGTGTGGTCAGCGGGCAATAGGGGACAGTCACCGATAACTTAGGAAGCCCCAATAACTACCTTCACGTTTTACGGTTTGTGCTCGAATAATAGACTTCTCTGCATAAGTCCCTTTATGCCGCGCGGTAGATTACTTCGCCTGTCCACTGCACTTCCTGTAAAAGCCCACTATTATTGCCACTTTCCAGCATCAGGTACGGCTCAATCATCGAGTCGATATCATTCCGCAAGTAACACAAATGGGCGGCAAGTGTCAGGAAATCCGCGGTCAATTCCGGCGCCACGATTGCCACATCGATATCGCTATATTCCTGCGCATGACCGGTGACATAGGAGCCAAACAAAATCACCTCACAGCGTGGAAACTCCTGCGCTATGTCCGCCTCATGTGACATATCTGCAATGCCTTGGGGGTTCACGCTGCGCGGTAAATAATCTCGCCAGTATGTTGCACTTCCTGCAGAAAGCCGCCGTTATTACCCATCTCCAACATAAGATGCGGTTCGATCATCGGGTCAATCGGCGTGCTGAGCGCAGAGAGACGGAACAGCACATTCAGATACTCACCTACGGCGACGTCATGCATCACAACCGCCACGTCAATATCGCTATCCGTATGATTTTTCCCCGTAACGTATGATCCGAACAGGATGACTTGCGTCACCGGCAATTCCTGCGCGAGAACACCGGCATATGCTTTTACGCGCTCGACAACTTCTGCTTTATCCATTGGAGCAACTCCTCAGTTTCGAAAATCATCCTTTCACAGCGTGATACCGTTAGCTCCGCAAGCAATCGATCCTTGTCTATCGGATAACGACCTTCGATATTCATATGGTTCATCGCTATAAGGAACTCTTGCTGTGTTGGCGTCATCTCTCCGTATACCCCTGAATTTTGCGCTAGCGCTACCAGGGAGTGTATTTTTGGAGGGATGGATTGACATCGTTCAGCGTAGACTCCTTTGAGCGCCTTCTCGATGACCTGATGGCACATAAAGGCCACGTATAATAAACGCTGGCTGCTGTGCATAGCCCGTGCCGTTTCAATATCATAATCTGCCAAATCGAGCCAATAGCTGACTTGTCGAATAATCTGCTCTGCAGTTAGAGGTTCATCTGATGCCATCACATGAAGATTATACCATATACACAAAAGAAAATCCCTGTGCCAATCGATAATAAGTGAAGTCCAATATACTCGCGACTCTCCTTTACACCGCGCTGCTGCCACTCGTTGGTCAATTCATCGCGCACGGCAATGCCGCGCAGTCGCTTCTCGATCCAAGCTTCGCTGTACCCCTTGGCGCGGTATATTTCCCGCATGCGCGTCATCGCCAGTTCAGGATTCTCGATCTCCTGCAGGCGCTCATAGCCCACTCGTGCCAACCAGCGCTTGAATGGCTCCGCCTTCGGCGAGGGGATGGACTGGATGATACGCAGCAAGGTTTCAGCGTCTGCCACATCTGTCTCGCGCATTTTGCCATCCGGTGCCGGCATTTTCAACTGTCCGATTTTTTCGGACAGTTCATCGTAGCCTTCCAGCGTGAGCTTCTTTTTGAGATCATTCCAATATTTACGAGGTCGGTCGTTGCCGATAAGGATACTCACTGTATCGATAATGGAGAAGTACCATCTTTGTTCAACTTCATTCCACACACGACGAACATGCTTCTCTTCAAACAATGCAATATTGCTCATTGCAACCTCCGCTCTTTCGTAATTATAATGGAGTCAGATGGTCATATTGTACAGGCGGCGAAAGCCGTCTGGGTAATATGACCAACAATAGCGTATCCATGGTTGTTTGCCTCTGCAAAGAAGCGTTCGTGTTTATATTAGATAATTTAGCGAAAAGATGGAAATCTCCTGCAAAAAGTTCGCATAATGATAGTTCATTCCCGATCCATAGGCAGGTTTTTCCTCTCATGCTCCCGTTGAATGCGTCATGATGACATTCCCATGCAATCAGGGATATCACTATTGACCCAATACCTGTGCCTTAAGCCTTTCGCTCGATTCGTAATCGTGCTCGTGCTCGAAAAATCATTTGTCGTTTCATCGTTTCGAGCACGAGCACGAAGACAAATACGAAGGCAATTGGCACTGGTGAATGTGCGATGAGCTTAAGTCACCGGTATCACCATTCCCCTATTTCGCCACCGTCGCTTTGCCCCATAGATTCGGTGAAGCCATGATCTCGCCCGGCACATCCGACACTATCCCGGTGGCCTTATTCGCCCAGTAGACGCGCGCGGTGCGATTGTCGCCTGTGGTGTCGGCGTAGACGACGCCGAGGTCCAACTTGTATTCCTTTCCGGCCATGGGCGTAAAGCCCAGTGTGGCCAGCGGCACTGCAGCTTCGACGGCATAGCCGCCAGTCCGGCGTGTGATGGTGATCTCGGCATCTTTTAGCACCTCGACGCTATCCACCGTGCAGGAGCGCCAGGGACAGGTGAAGGTCACCGGGGTCTTCGCGCCGGCAGTCTTCCAACGGTAGAGCACGGCGATCGGTTGATTATCCAGTACTGAGATCAGCAAACGCATGTCGCCTCTGTCCGCGTCAATGCGTTTGGGATCGGCCGTCGGATCGGCGGCCAGCTGCAGATCAACTGAATCGCCGGTGATGAAGAGCTGATTGGCATCCTTGCCGCCGTTCACCGGCGACCTGGGGGTATTCACACCGGTGACATCATATGCCAGGTAAAGTTTCGTTGCATCCACCGCCAGCGCCGCCCTGGCCTTATATGGTCCGGAAGACCATGCCACAAAGCTGTCTTTCGCATATTTATCCAGTTTACCGTCAATCACCGGCGCGGCAGGGGCTTTCGCGATCACCAGTGTGTTGTTGGCCGCCTCTTTCGCCGCACGTTGCTGCAACAATTGTTGCGCGACGATCACGTCGGCGGCCGTCAGCTTCACCCCGGCGCCGGGCAGAGCACGCAGGGAATCGAAGCCGTTGAGCTTGATCAGGTTGTATGCAGTGAAGCCGGCGATGAGATAATACTCATGGGTTTTCGTCGCCTTGAAGAAATGACCACCAAACCATTCGCTGCCCATGGTAATACCGCCCAACGGCGCCCCGGGTCGCTGGTTATCCGGCCAGCCGGAGGAGCCCAGGCGCGTGTCCTGAAAGACACTGGCGACAAAGAGACCGTCCGTCGTCATCAAATACAGCCGGCCCATATTCGAGTGAACGGCGAAGATGGCGCCTAGCGGGCTATCGGCGTGCCCGATACACCCAAGCGAGCCGATCATAATGTCGTCGCGCTCCGGAATGAACGCGTCGTGCGAACCGTGTACGCCGGCGAACATATCGCGCCCGTATGACCAGAGCACCGTACCGTGCTCATCGACACAGGTGAGCGGCTCACCGAAAATCACCTTCCCTTTGTCCGGCAGGTACAGACAGCTTCCCCCCGGCAGCCCGCCGGTATACAGCAGCTGCTGTTTTGTGACATCCCAGATCGGCGCGCCCCCCGGCGTCCAGCCTTTCAGCGGAATTTTTGTCACAAACGGACCGCGTCCACCCCAGCCGCCGAAGCTTTCACGGGCATAACCATACAGGTTAAACTGCTCGTCCAACCAGTAGCTGCCAAAGTAGCCGGCAACGCCGATAGGATATTTCAGCTCATTCCACCCGGCCCAGCGGGAACCGTTGATGACTTCTGCGGGCTCTACTTTCCCGTCATCGTTCAAGTCCGACCAGAGGAAGGTCATAGAAGAATAGCCGTGCTCACCCTTGGGTGGAGCGGGCAGCGGAATGTCTTCCACATGACCCATATCCTTCACTCCCAGCGTGCCGAAGGCGGCCACGCGGCGCAAACCCGTCGTGCCGGTGCGCAGGAACAACTCGCCTCCCAGGGTCATGTAATACTCGCGTCCCTGCGCTTTCAACCAGGCGCCGTCTCCCTGCCCGAGCACGGTGACGACAGCGGCTTTATTGGTCGCGTAGTCCAGCTTGAACTCGCAGCCGCTGCCGAACACGCGTGTTTTGTCATCCGGATCAGCGCTGGCTCCGGTGCCGCCATACCCGGTAGGGCCGATATAATCGGTGATCAACGCGCCATCCGCGCCCCACACGCTGATGCGTTTGGGAGTAGCATCCATTTCGGCCACCCACACACGGCCCAGCGCATCCGCTCCAATAGCCGCCGGTTTCAGCATGCCGTTCGCTTGCCAGGCGCCGCGGGTCGGCCGTCCGCCCGGCATGCCGATGGTGCGGATGAACTTGCCGGCGCTGTCATAGAGCTGTACCTGGTTGGCATCCTGGTCGGCAAGATAAATATGTCCATCCGGGGTGATACCGAGGCTATTGACCCAGGCGCCTTTCCACTCGCGAATCACCGGCAGCAGTTTTCCGTCGATGACTTTCATCAATGTCGCACCGGAAAAGACGTACAACGTGCCGGCGGAATCATAAGTCAGGCAGCCGACTTTCGCGACCGGCAGTTCACCGAGCAGCGCCGCGGTTTCCTTATCGAAAAAGCGCACCATGTCGCTGCCGGTGATCGAGACCGCCAACCGGTTGCCGCCGGCGGCGATGCCGGCGATCCAGGCTTTGCCTTCTTCCGGTTTCAACGGCTGAAAGGTCTCCTGTGCGCCTGTTTTTGTGGTAAAGGGAGCGAACTTGCCGGTTTGCACATCCAGCCGGGCAATACTCACTGGAGGCGGGGGATTGCCCCAGGGGGCACACAGCACAAAGACATGCTTGTCATCGATGCCCAGGTTCGTGATGCCATGAAAGGTGCGGTCGCCCCACTTTTTCCTGCCATTCAAATCGGTGCAGATGATATCCCAGCCGGATTCCGCGTCATAGGAGCCCAGCACTACGCGCTCTTTCGCAATAGCCAGCGCATTGGGAGGATTATGGTCGCTCAGCCAGGCGCCGGCGCCGTCGGCGGTATCCCACGGTGGCACGCCGGGACTGCCATAGCTGGCCTCATACACCGGATCAATTCCCTGGTGCGCCAGGCCGCGCCAATGGTAGGCGCCGGGCGTCGCCAATTTGCCGGAATCGTCAGTACCATCCCAATAATCCACCTGCGGCCCTTTCGAGCGTGACGCCATGCCGATGAGATTTTTCACCCGATGTCCTGCCGCGTCATCGATGACCAGCGTGGCAAAGCCGTCGTAGGGCATGGTGTAGCTGAGCGCCACCGGACCTTCGCTCTTCTGGAGATACACGCCGATTTTATCGGAGTAGTCGACAGGCGAAAGGTGGAGATGTCCTTTCGGCTCCAGCACGACGGTGCCCCAGGCTTTTTCCGCCTGCCAGAAGAACTCACGAGCGCCGCTGCCTTCCTGCAGCAGATCGGCATAGCGATGGGCAGGGAAACTCTTACCATCCGGGGGAGCCCAGAGAAACTCCATGCCCAGATGAAACGTATCGCCAGGCCGGTACGTTTTCGCCTCAGCATAAGGCTGCCCGGTATCCTTGTTGATGGCCGCGTGGCCGGTGATCAGCTTCCACGGCAGGGCGATCTCCTGGGTGTAGCTTTTTCCATCTTCGCCCATCTGAAAGGCTTCCAACGCACCGGCCGCGATGGCATCCGGCAACGGTTTGAAATGCGTCGTATGTGTGGGACTCTGCGGCCCGTGCTGAAAGGAGCCGTAATCGATTTTCACCACCGGCCGCCCGACCGTAGTGGCGTACCAGCAATCGATATGCATGGTCAGGTCGGTAAGCAGACGAAGCTGCACACAGTCCCCACGCCAGCCGTTCCCAACGTCGAAAGTAGGATCGACGTTATTCAGCATGGGATACGGCGCACGCCAACGGATGGAAAGGTAAAAATACTCCTTGTCGTACATCGCCGCGACTTTAGTCGAGAAAGTGTTACGCATCCGGTAGTTGGCAAATACGTCAATAGCGCCGGAGAGATCCCAGTCGTCCAACTTGCCGTCGATGCTAACCTTGCCCGGTGTGGGTACGGCATGCAGAATATGATTATCCGATTGCTGCGCCCAGGCGGCCACCGCCAGACCCAGCAAGCAGGCGAGCGTCAACCAGCGCAGCCAATGCAACAACATAAATGTGCTCCTTATTATCATGCGTTTCTTCGTGCTCGTGCTCGTGCTCGAAAAAATCCCTTATCGCCTTATTGATTCGATTACGATTACGAGCACGAGCACGAAATCGGTATCCTGCCTCCACCATGTTATAATGGTACAGCATTATGCATGGGGAGCGCAAAATGACTGAAAGCAATGCAGGCGATTTAATTAGCCCAACGACCCCTGGAGTCAGGCCGCGAAGATGGCACGGGAGAAACTGGAACATGCTCGGATCGTAACTACAGATGAGGTGCTCACTTTCTTTATAATTTTCGATAGACTTCTCGTCGATGGGCTACTTGAATTATTAAAATCAGCACTTCATCGTCATGCACTGTATACACGACTCTATAGTCTGATACGCGCAGACGATAGGTGTCCGTCATGCCTTTGATTGCTTCTATTCCGTGGGGACGTGGGGTGTCTGCCAATTTATCGATGACTTTTTCAATACGACTTGCTATAGTCTCCGCTAACTTGAGCAGTTGCTTACGTGCCGGATTCGTGACTACGATGCGATAAGCCATCATTTACCTGCTTTTTTCGCCCGCATTTCTGCTTTGACTTGCTCCCAGTCGGTACCGCCATATACAGCATAGTCAGCCAGTGCGTCTTTCACTGCCGCGAAATCCACCTGATCTTCCATTGCCTCCAGCAGCTTGATATCCTCTATCGGAACAACGCCAACCAGATCTTTGCCGCGCCGTGTTAAGACCACCCGCTCTTTCCCATACGCCGCGCGGTTAATGACATCGGAAAATTGCCCGCGCGCTTCGACAGTAGAAAATTTTGGCATAATCTCCCCTCCTTCGTAAATATAGTATATCCGCTTAAATGTACGTTTAAGCGGATATTGTGTCAATCCCCCAGCGGTAATCATGGACAATATTGCAATACAAGCACATGTTATGTATTTTCCACCAATTTTGACTTGCGTCCAGCCTGTTGGCGTATTCAATGACAACTCTCATCGCAATATATATCGGACATGGTTGTTTGCTCCGCAAAGAAGTGTTCGTGTTTATAATAACTATTTAGCCCGGATTATTCATGAAACGTAAGGATTGCCGGGTTAGCTGTGCATTATTCGAAATAGTTATGAATAATGCAGGTTAGCGAAAAGATGGAAATGTCCTGCAAAAATTCGCACAGAGCAATAATAGCTCATTCCAGATCCAAAGCAGGTATTCCCGCTCTTCCCGTCAAACTCTTCCATATCCGGAGGTAATGCCCATGCATACGATGCTGCGTTTGTCCACCTGTCTGCTTTTTATCTGTTTTCTGGGGGTGGCACAGGCCGTGGTTCCTATCACATTGACCAAACTTATCGATGGCCGCTGGCAGACGACGGGTCTGCCGTATACGGCGATCATCTCTGCACAGGGGTACCTTGATTCGCTGACGGTGGGGGATTTTGACTTTATGGCGCCATCGAAGCATGCCGCGCATGGACTTTTCCTGGCGCACGGTGACACCCCTGTCCCCTTCACTTCTGTGCGGCGAAGCGGGAGCAAACCTGATGACCTTACGGACATGAGCCTGATCATGGAAAATGCGCAGGCGAGCGTGACGCTGCGCTTTCGAAATGAGGGTATCGCGGTGACCGTTGATAATCATGCCATTCCGGATGCGAACTGCCTGCGCATGGAACTCAGTAATAAGTTCGTGCGAATTAAAAATACGCTCACCGGCGTCGAGCATACTTTGCCGCCAAAGCTCATCTCTGAGGCCATGCGCTTGATCGCGCCCGGTGGAACCAGTCTGACGCTGCCCGGGCAGTATTTATATCCGGTCGGGAATAGTTTCTATATTAAAGGCCCTTACCAACAAGCCGGACTTCCCGCGAAGGAATACCTCCTCGCGCTTGCCGCCGCACCGTTGCCGGAGGATCAACTCAACATAACCGCAAAAGCAGCATCGGAGGACTTCGTCTACTGGCAGGGCGGCGCGCAACCTTTCATTACTGAAATGACGAATATGGACCAGGCACAGCCTTTCCGCGGTTCCCTGCTGTTAAGCTTCCGTTCCTACCTGAACAAAGCAGTCGTAAAGGAATTACACCAGCCGCTTACGCTGGCAAAAGGCGCGACAAAAACGTTGCACTGGACGCTTGACGGCCTGGAACCGATGCTCTACCTGGTGGATATCTCCTGTGCGCACGGAACAGCGCAGGCAAAATGCGGCACGTTGCGGCTGGTCTACCAGGCCGCCAGGTTGCTCCCGCCCGCACAACCCGCGGATTTTGATGCGTTCTGGCAAAAAACGCTAGCTGAGCAAGCGAAGATTCCTCTCGACCTGAAAATGACCAAAGTGAAGGAAGTTGGGAAGAGCGATGTCTATAAATTCAACTTCGCCGGGTTGCTTGGTTATCGCTGTTATGGTTATTTGACAGTGCCGCAGGATAAATCCAAACACTATCCTGCCGTGCTTATCCTGCCTTCGTCAGGTCTGCACAGTATTCAAATTCCAACCTCGCCGAAGGATGACCGGGTGGCGATGGCTATCAATATCAGCAATCTGGATGTCGACCTGGCGCCGGAGCAATATGATTGGCGTACCTGGCCTGCCCCCTACCTGGTAACAGGCATATTAGACAAAGAATATTACAGCATGCGTTTCTGCTATGCCGCCATGGTGCGCGCGGCGGAACTGCTGGCTTCCCGCCCCGAGGTGCAGCCGGACGACATCCTGTGCTACGGCAGCAGCCAGGGTGGCGGTCTGACCTTGGTTGCCGCCGCGCTTTACCCGAAATTCAAAGCCGCGGTGGCGAATTGTCCCGGCCTGTGCCGGCTGGATTGGAACTTCAATTTCATTCACCCCGCATACTTCCCCATCGGCGCCACCGAGGATACGGTCCCGATGATCTATAAGACACTCTCCTATTATGACGCCTGCCACTTCGCCCGGCGCATAACCTGCCCCATCTGGGTATCCGCCGGCCTACTGGACGACGTCACGCCCACGATTGATACCATATGCGCTTACAACGTGATCCCGGCGAAGGAAAAACATTTTCTGGTGCAACCGCTGGTCGGGCATGGTGGCGGATATGATATGAACTCGGCGAAAGGGGTATGGCCGTGAACGATTGCGGAATGCGGATTGCGGATTTTTGATTCACGATTCTGGATTCAGGATGGCGGAAGCGCTTGGGAAGAGCGCGCTTCAGCGCCATTCGACTGTGAGCGTGTCGAACAGTGCTTGTAGTTGTTGGCCACCTCCTTCAGGGGGTGGGACAGACGGAAGGCAGAAGGCGGAAGGATGAAGGATAAAGGATAAAGAACCATTCAGCGCGCTTCAGCGTGCTTGTAGTTGTTAGCCACCTCCTTCAGGGGCTGGGGCAGACGGAAGGCAGAAGGCGGAAGGATGAAGGATAAAGAACCATTAGCGCGCTTCAGCGTGCTTGTAGTTGTTAGCCACCTCCTTCAGGGAGTGGGACAGACGGAAGGCAGAAGGCGGAAGGATGAAGGATGAAGGATAAAGAACCATTCAGCACGCTTCAGCGTGCTTGTAGTTGTTAGCCACCTCCTTCAGGGGGTGGGACAGACGGAAGGCAGAAGGCGGAAGGATGAAGGATGAAGGATGAAGGATAAAGAACCATTCAGCGCGCTTCAGCGTGCTTGTAGTTGTTAGCCACCTCCTTCAGGGGGTGGGGCAGGCGGAAGGCGAATGATTTATTCACGATAGGCTCGCAGATACTGCCAAAATGAATGATTGACATACCCGTAGCAATGGTAATAATATTGGTAATACTGGAGGTACTACCAATGCATCATGTCAAAACTGCCATTTCTCTCGAACAACCGCTCTTCGAGCAATTGGCACAGCGCGCACTCAGCATGAAGATCTCTCGCAGTCAATTGCTGGCGCTGGCACTCGCGGAGTACCTGGAACGCCAGTACAATCGCGACTTGCTCGCGCGGCTTAATGACGCCTACGCGGATGGGTTGGATGAGACTGAAGTAACCGAGCTTCGGTTCGCGCGAAACCGGCATCGTCAGATTGTCGAGTCTGAATCATGATTCGCCAGGGAGATATCTACTGGATCGACCTTGATGATCCGCATGGCTCTGCACCGGGATTTCGTCGTCCTCACCTGGTAGTTCAGAATAATGTGTTTAACGCCAGTCGAATCAATACTGTGTTGATATGCCCGTTAACAACAAACCTGGCACGTTCACACTCGCCAGGCAATATCCTGCTCGAAAAAGGCGAAGCCGATTTACCGCAGACGAGTATTGTGAACGTTTCTCAGGTAATCACCGTCAATAAAACGGATCTAGGCGAATATATCGGTTCGTTATCTCTTAGACGCTTCCGCGAGGTGTTCAATGGTATCAAGCTGGTATTGGAGCCCCGTGATATTGAGTAATAATCCCCGGATACACTATCACTTCTAACAGAACCGCTCGATGGTGAAGAAATCATGTGGGATAAATTGCCGGATCGCTGGTAAAAACGGCGCAATAGGGAAATTTGTGGGTACAGGGTGAGTGTATCGCTATTGGTTATACCCAACGATTGAGCGTATGATTCGCCGCACGGCTCGTAGTAAGGCACGGAGGCATGGATGCCGGAGTGCCGTCGCCATTCGACAAGCTATTGGTATAACAAACACCCACACTGACAATGTTTGTAATACGAGGAGGGGTGGATGCGTCGTTGATCATGAGCGTGTTGAAAGGCGAACGGCACTCCGGCATCCTGCCTCCGAGCCTTACTACAAGCCGGACTGCTGCTCACGTATAAAGACGAGTTGAAGATCAATTACCCACAACAAACCCTATAGCGCCGTAAAACGAAAGGACCCCCCATGGCAACGCTGACCGGTAAATCACGCACGCTGCGCGCGCTGGCATTCGAAGAAACGGACCGCGTACCGGTGGTTGGCGGGTTCATTCGCCATCCGGCTTTTCTGGCCGCAGCCGCCGGTGTGACACTTGAGGAATTTTGGGCATGCCCGCGCGAAGTGGCGATCCGCGCTTTTCGGCAACTGGGCGTTGATGTTATCATCGGCTTGATTATGCCGGACCCTCATTCGCAAATCGGTGCGGAGTCGGATTATCTGGACTCCCGGCGCTTTACTAACCCCGAAGAGATTCTCGACGAACTCGCGAAGTTGCCATCCCGGCAGGAGATGCTGCACAGCTTCAACTTCCAGCAGGAATACGATGGCTATCTGCGGCGCTACGCCGACGGGCAAGCGGCGATCGGCGACGATATCCTGTGGATTCCGAATACCTTCGACTGCGTGGCGCAATTCCAGCACGAAAGCTACTTCGGCGCGGAAAACTACTATATGGCGCTGGCGCTCTACCCCGAGGAAATGCAAAAATTCTTTGCCCATTCCGGCGAATGGGCCTACCTGCGCAATACCGCCGTCGCGCAGGCTATCATCGAGCATGACCTGCCGCGCGTAATGTGGCTCGGGCAGGATTGTTGCGACAACCGCGGTCCCTACCTATCTCCCGAGACCATGCGGGAGATGTACCTGCCATACATCAAGCGTTCTCTCGAACCGCTTAAGGAGATCGGCGTCACCATCCTCTGGCACGCCGACGGCAATTTCATGCCCATTGTATCCGATTTGCTGGATGCCGGCATCGATGGCTTCCAGGGGATACAGGAGACCATCGATACGAAGATCGATATGACCGCGCTGCGGGCGATGTCTACCAGCTCAGGCAAGCCACCCATCATCGTCGGCAGCGTCTCCAGTGTCACCACCATGCCTTTTGGCACTCCGGAAGATGTCCGTGCCGATGTAGAGCGCAATATTGATTTGGCACATACCCATGGCGGAGGGTGGCTGCTCAATTTTTCCTCCTCGCTAGGGCCGGAAGTGCCGGAAGCGAATATCAGGGCGTTTTATGAGGCTATACATAAGTATTGAGGAGTTGAGTATTTTAAGGTTCATCAACGGAAACAGCCTCAAATGCCAAAAGCCGTTGCGGTAGGTTTCTTGAGCGACACAATTTATCGGTTAACCCAAATCGAAAGTATTCGAGAGCAGTAGCCCGGCTCGTAGTGAGGCACGGAGACATGGATGTCGGAGTGCCGGGTGTTCCCACGTACATCTCGTTAGATCATCATTGACGAATACGTCGCGCGACGGCACTCCGGCATCCTGCCTACGAGCCTCACTACGAACTGTGCTGTTGCTCACTTATAAAGACGAGTTGAAGATCAATTACCCACAATAAGCCCTATAGTGCCATATAAATTTCTATACTTGCAATCTCACCGGGCATTTACGGAAACGTAAATCCCCGCACGGCAAATACTTGCGGATGGCCTGTCTTTCCGAGCCAGTCGGAGTTGAAAAAGATCGTTTTGCAGTCAGGACTCATGGCCGGTTGCACTTCCGTCCAGTAATTGCCGGTCCAACTGCTGCGTGGATTGAGCAGGAACTTGGGCGCCACATACGGATCTTCTCCGGCGTCTTCGACTACCGTCCCAATCCACAGGTGTGCCGACGGCCCGAGCGGCGCGGTTGTGCCGCGGCCGGCCCAACCTTCTGTGTCGGCTACCACGCGCGTGCCTGACTGATCCCAGGAATGGTGGCACTCGTCGGGGCGCACGATTTTGCGAGTGAGCTCGAAGCGTCGCGCGCCGGGAATGCGCGCGCCTTTCAGCAGGTCCTTTTCCGAGCAGGCAATGGGTTCGGCGCAGAGCATGATCCCACGCCAATGCGGTGCGGTTTTCGTAGAGCTGGTATGCGTCACCACCTCATATTTCCCGCCGCGCCAGGTCGGGTGATCCACCCCTTCTCCGTCATCCCCTATCGGCACGGTGGCCACCCGGCGCCCTTCGTCGGTGATGATGTGAATCGTTGACCGGCCGGGGCAGTCCGCATCCGGTCGGTCGTACCAGTGCCCCTGGGTATCAATACCACTCCGCCGGTGCGATTTGCAAATCATCATGTGGTCGGCATAACATGGATCTTCCCCACGATAATACAGGCCATTGGGACGCCAGTTGTAGGTCTCAAACTGAAATCCATGCACGCGCATGGTCTCCAGGTCAACCACGATGGTGCCATATTGCGGATCATCATCAGTATAAAAGCTGCAGGAGGAAGCCAGGCGCCGGCCATCAGCTCGCAGCGAGGACATGTCATACATTTGCCCGCCGCGCGGAGCCCGGCCGATGCCGGAAACAGGACTGTCCACCACCAGCAACGTATCGCGCCGGAAAGTGTCGAGATCGATCTGCTTGAGCAGAATTTTTGGCTGGTCGGCGCCGGACTGGTCATCCCAATAATACAGCACTCGCCCATCCCGGCTCAGAATCGGACCGCGCGCGTGCTCTTCATCGGTGAGCAGGCGCAGACTGAAATCGTCCTCGATATCGCAGAGCAGGAACTCCATCTTCCATTCATCCCGCTGGCCCAGACCATGCTGGCGTTCGAGCACGAAGCGGCGCGAATCCGGCGTGAACAGCCCGAACGAGGAGTGCATCGCCGCGCAATGCGTATCATGGTCGAGATCGGTGGTAACCCGGAACACCTCGATTCCGGGTTCCGAAAAGGTAGAGAGCATTTCCGGGCATGGCGCCGACTCGCGGAGCAGGGCGCCTACGCCCGTCGTTGTCTGGCTATTATTCATTGTATGTTCCTTCTGGAGAAAATGGGGTTAGATAAAAACCGGAAAGCCGAAAGTAAAGATTACGATCAAGAGAAAGATCGATTATTCCAGCCTATTCCAACTAGCCCAGATTATTCATAAAACGTAAAGACTGCCGGGCTAGCTGGGCATTATTCGAAATAGTTATGAATAATGCAGGCTAGCCATAATACCCATTATCGAAAAAGAACACCTGTACCTGACTCCGATTTCCAGGTCTTTCTCTTTCTCTTAATCTTGCGTAATTCTCAACTCAAATTAGAGAATTTTACCATTTAGGTACTAGGTTAGTTCTCACTTCGCGAGAACTAATGGCCCTTCAGACCGCAAATGAAAAACGAGAGCCGGTAAGAGAAAAACGGGGACTGGTACACATTTTCCACCGTTCCGTTTTGAAACGCGATACAGCTTTATTGAAAATGTGATACCTGTCCCCGCTTTTCGCGTCGGTTTTAGTTTGCCGCTTTCTTATAGCTATAATCAGGCTCTAATGTTGCTCTGAACGACAACTCAGGATTTTTCCAGGTGTTACGAAAGCGAAAATGGATTACGACCACAAAAGGACAAATCAAATTTACAACATGTTGTCGTTCAGAGTAACATTAGAGCCTATTCAAGCACCCAACTCCCCCACTGGTTCGGGTGGATACGAATTTCGGAGGGGATGTCGTTGTTGATCGACACTTCGGCACTCTTATCGCTCCACATATAGCGTATGGCGTTCTTATTGCCACCTTCGTTACCGTAGATCACGCCCAGGTCGCCCAGTAGGGCCAATCCGCTTTTCGGGATTATCCCCAGTGCGGCCCACGGAATCGCCGCTTCGACTACATAGCCGTCTTTACCCACTTTCGCCTTCATGGGCAGGTCGTTCCAGGACGTCACGTCATCCAAAGCGTCTTTACCGGAACTCACGGTTTCAACGCTGAATTTGTTCGGCTTTGCCGGCTCTGCTGTCACATAGCGATAACGGGTGGACAGCATGTTGCCGTCCGCCGTGCGCGCGATGATGAGTCGCATGTCACCGACGCGCATCTGCTGCTGGTTCTGACCGCGGGCGGGACGCTTGTTCATATCGGTGGCAAGGTTGATCTCGACACTGCTGCCGGACTTAAAGAGCAAGCGCTGGTCGGTAGGTGTATTGAGGAAAGGCGACTCGCTAGCGACCTGGAAGCGGACATACAGGTTGGCGTCATCGTAACCCACCTGTGCCAGCGCGGTGCGTTTACCTTCCATGCAGATGGTCAGCGGCTGGACCGGAACCCACCTGTCATCCCCTGTCGCGCCTTTCAAGCGCGGAACTCTGGCTGTTTTTTTACCGATAGCTGCTGCCTGCGCCATAAAGTTCTGTTTGGCGTTCTCGCCGGCGCGGATGCCTTGCTCGGGAGTGACCTTCACCATGAGGGTCTGTTTCTTCATCGTGTCCAATCCCGTCAACTCCCAGATCCGGGCGTCGGCATCACCGCCAATGAAGTAAGTCTTGCCGTTTTTCGGGAGCTTGAATAACGTGCCATTGAAATTCTCGGTCAGCACCATATTCTGGTTCAGCGTGTATGGGCTGCGCTGGTCTTCCCCGAGCGCATCAACAAACAAACCGTCCTTTTTGTCGAGCAGGAAGTATTGGCCATAGTAACCGGTCACCGCGACCAGTTCTTCGGTCGGGGCGGGCGGGAAACCCAGTGCGCCTACCAGGGCGCCCGGTTTGTAGGCATCCGATGTCCAGGCGAAGGCGCAGTGGACGTTCTGATATTCCCACAACTTGGCGCCTTTGGCAGAGAAGCCGACGACGCGATGCCCCGATCCCTGTTCACGCACGCCGCGCTCCAGCGAACCGCCGGAGACCAGCACATAGACGTTGCCCTCATTGTCCGGCATGTAGCTGGATACGGCTCCGCCATCAGGATCTTCAGCGATCACGGTCGGTTTCTGCGGGTCACCGTATTTCAACCCTCCCTTTTCATTAAAGCCGAGGAAATCCCAGCGTACAATCCGGTACGGCTTTGTCGTTTTCGCGCCGCCCTGGCCATGCCACTGCACGCCTTCATGCCAGTAGATGTTCAGTTTGTCATCAATAGGGTGTCCGAGCCAGATACCGGGGATGGCCGGACTGACGCGAATTTCCTCGGGTTGCACACGGCCATCGTTGTTATCGTCCAGCCACCAGTTCCCCTTCTTTGGCGCATTGAAGGCCATACGTGGCACCGGACGGTCCTTCACAATCTCATACAAGACGGGACCGGGTTCGGCATGGCGCGCCCAGAGAAACTTCCGGCCTTTGACGTTCACAAAGTTGCCGCCCGCACTGCCGCCGGGACAACCGAACTTAACATCGCCGTCCTCGGTCGGGCGCATAATAATGGAATCGACTTTCCATGTGCCACTTTTATAGTCCACGGCATAACGCACGGCATTGGCGTAGACATAGTCCGGTTGCGCCGGGTCCACATAGGCGCGCGTCGAGTAGGATAGGGAGCCGAAAAACTCCCGCCACAGTGTCCCATCCGCATTCCAGACGGAATAGCGTTTGGGATCGCATTCGACATAGCTCCGGCCGATATCATCGGCTTCGGTCACCCACAGGCGATTGTTGGCGTCCACGGCAATGGAGTAAGGATTGAGCATGCCGGATGGATCGTATTTGCCAACCAGCGGTCGTCCCCCGGCTTTACCGTATTTTCGCAGCACTTTCCCGTCCGGCGCCAGTTTCCACACCTGCATGCTGTGGCCCTGCAGCGAGACGTAGACGTTGCCGGCCGCGTCGCAGGCCAGTTGTTTCGGCGTATCCAGATCAGAGGCTATTGGCGTGAATTGCTGCTTCGCCAGGTCGTAGCGCCCCACGGCGTTCGCGCTCACCGCGTAAAGTGTACCGTCCGGCGCCGCAGCCAGCCCGAAAGGCGCATTGAGTGCTGCTTCTCCCTGCACCGCACCGGAAGGCAGATCACACAGGTAAAGCTTATTGTCCGAGGAACTACTGATGACAATCTGCTTCCCAAGTATGACCAGCGCATGCATCCCCCACCCCTGGCCGGCTGTCCAGGATTCTTTCCCCTCACTCTCCGGCTTTCCCCCGGAAAACGGGCTCAAGGCGCCTTTGGCCAGAGCAAATTTCAGCAACTTGCCGTTGCTCCGCTGCACGAAATAGCCAAAGCCCTGGTGTAGTACCAGTGCACCGCCTTTGGCCGCTGAGCCGTATAATTTTTTGCCTTCCAGATCCGTGCAGATAGTGCCCGGCGCGGCTT
>Ga0073936_10003601_pt1 | contig 22021 bp, 10 predicted proteins | sample AliMusrvi5mmetaG_FD_87041 | JGI IMG/M metagenome (GOLD analysis project Ga0073936, IMG submission 87041) | Freshwater lake bacterial and archeal communities from Alinen Mustajarvi, Finland, to study Microbial Dark Matter (Phase II) - Alinen... | ecosystem: Environmental > Aquatic > Freshwater >... | reverse complement strand
GTGTCTCCATTTCAATTGCAAAATTCTATACTTTTGCAATTCATTTGATGGCCTACTGTGATTTTTTTTTAACCATCAGTTGTTATTAGCATTTGAAAATTTAGAACCAGCCGAACAGTAACATTTGCTCCATCATAGGTCACGCTGTTTATTCTGTTCAATCCATCATAACCGAGGGAAATGACTTTACCATCTGAAATTTTTGTTATTGATGACAAATTTCCATTTGTAAGATAATTATAATTAGAATATCCGTCACTTGATACCCGTCCTGAATTATCATAAGTGTAGTTAAGAACATTTCCGTTCGGGCATGTAAATGTGTTAAGAGAGCCATCATAATTATAAGTATAGGCTTTAGTCGCGCCCTGGAATGTTTCCGATAATAACCAATCGGTGATATAATCATAACTAAATGATGTGGCATAACCCTTAGCATTGGTAATGCTTGTCATGTTATCATTGAGGTCATAAGCATAAGAAGTAATATTTCCCAATGCATCTGTTTCCGTCATCAAATTATCATTATTGTCATAAGCATAAGATGTGGTTTGTCCTGCAAAATTTGTAGTGCTTGTCATACGGCTTGATGCATCAAATATCATTGAAGAGGAACCTACCCCTGCAATACTTACCTGGTTCTGATTTCCATAAATGTTATAATTAAAATTAACCGTTACACCATTGGGGTTGGTAATGCTTGAAGGCTGACCGGGGAAATTAGAAAGGGCATAAGCAATGTTGGTTTCATTATTTAAAGCATCTTTCACTTTTGTCAAATTACCATTGGTATATGTATAGTTGGTAATATTACCATTTGCATCTATGTGCTGGGTAACATCATTTAATGAATTATACTGATAATATTCATCGGTTATTAACCCGTTTCCATTAACATGTAATTGGGTTACATTTCCATTGGCATCATAAGTAGGAGTAACTGTAACTCCGCTATTATTGTTGGTAATACCCGAAGGGAGTGTTGGATTATTTGAATCTGTGTATTGAGAATTTATATCAAGTGCAGGATTGCCGTTAGCGTGAGTAATATTTTCATTTTTATTAAATTCATAATTGGTAGTTATGCTTTGCCCTCCTTGTTGCGGAACAGTCACTGAAGTTTTATAAAAATCATTGTTTCCTGCAACATAATTTGGAGTGTGAGCAATGGTGGTAGGGCTGTTATTGTTATATTTCGTACTTGTGAGTTTGCGCTGCTGGTATTGATTATTGATCACATTTCCTTTTGGAAGATGTATTGTTTTTAAAAGATAAGATGCAGTATCCCCTGTTCCATAAGTGTAGGTGGTGTTTTGGCTCTTGGCATCCGTAAATGCTGTGAGTTGCCCATTTGTATAATTAAAACTTATTACGCGACCGAGTGGGTCAGTAACGCTTTGCAGTAAATTGCTTCCGGTTTGGTAGGCATAAATTAGTTTCCTTCCCGACGGGTCAGCTACTTCTTTAACGCGTGGCGTGTTATTTACTGTTTCATAGCTAATATTTATCGTATTGCTGTTTCTGTCCACTATAGAAGTGAGCATGAAAGCGGGGGTATAGCTGCCTATTTTTTGGAAAACATAAGTGATCTGATTTTTTGTTTTGATGTGAACTTCCGTGCCTGATACGAAAATAAATTGGTCGTGAACACCTAGTGTTACCGGTTTAAAATTTCCGCCAATGCTTTTATATACATTAATGGTTCCGTCAGGCCAATGAAATAGATAACGGTTATTAATAGAAGTATCGCCTGCAATTGCAGTCATGTAGGCATTATATGTATGACTCCATCCGATCCCTAAAGGTTTTATTGGTGTGATTTCATCCGGCAATTCTGTTGCACATGAGTTATATGTGTGGGCAAAATCAAGCGACATATTTCTGCCAGGTATTTCAAAACTCGATTTTGTATATAAATTGAAATTTCCTGTTTCAAGCCCTTTATTTGATGAAATATTATCAGGTGTCATATTAAATGGGATGAAAAAACTTGACGAAGATGGATCGAGTGTATTTGTAATGGTAGGGAAAAGCGAAGGTGAATGGGTCATCATGCGGTAAAGCATGATAAATGCTTCTGCTCTGGTACAAGGAACGTTGGGCTGGAAAGTCGTAGAATGGGTAATTCCCAATTCATAGGCTTTATGCACATAACCATAAAATTGATTATTAACAGGAACATTCGTAAACGGACTTGGTCCGTTGTTATCAGGTGCTATATTGAATGCTTCCAGCAATACTTTGAAAACATAAATTTTATCAATCGTATTTGAGGGAAAGAAATTCAATTTGTCTCTGTCAAATGGTGTAATGCCATCACCATAATCCAGGTACATTAATGCTTTTGCTGCTTTGTAATAATATGTACCTGTATCTTGCAAATCGGTGTAAGGACTTGGAAAATAATCTGAAACTAGCGGTTTTGGGACAAGGAGCGAATCGCCAAACACACCATAAAGTGTAATTTTCGCAAGCTGTGCCCGGGTAATATTGCCATTGGGTTTTACGGAATCATTGCTACTGCTAACAATATTGTGGGAACACAGATATTGAACTGCAAGAAATGTAGTATCCTGATAATTTGTATTGCCGCAATTTGTGGGGGAGAAACAATCGGAGAAAATACAAGAAGTTGTGTTTATGGTTGTAAAATTCCAAACCGAACTCCAGCCACTGTTAAACCCGTTAGCATAGGAAATTGCCTTCCAATAATATGTTGTATTTTGTAATAACCCTGATATTGATTTTGAAGTACCCACACCCGAATATAAAGTATTTGTAGCAAAAGTAGGCGACGTGCTTATATATAAATCAAAAGATATTGTACCACTGGATACGGTACTTGTCCAACTTAATGTTGGGGATGTGGTTATTCCAGTTGCGCCATTTGCAGGATTTGGATTAATTGGTACAGTTGGAGGTAAAAGAGTCGCTGTAGTAAATGACCATACTGAACTCCAGCCACTGTTAAACCCATTTGCATAAGATATTGCCTTCCAGTAATACGTGGTATTTTGTGATAATCCTGAAACTGAAGTTGAAGTACCAGAACCCGAATACAAAGTACTGGTAGCAAAAGTAGGCGACGTACTTATATATAAATCAAAAGATATTGTACCACTGGATACGGTACTTGTCCAGCTTAATGTTGGTGATATAGTTAAACCAGTTGCGCCATTTGCAGGATTTGGATTACTTGGTATGGTTGGAGGTGAAAGAGTCGCTGTAGTAAATGACCATACTGAACTCCAGCCACTGTTTGTCCCATTTGCATAAGATATTGCCTTCCAGTAATACGTTGTATTTTGTAACAATACTGATACTGAGGTTGAAGTACCAGAACCTGAATACAAAGTACTTGTAGTAAAAGTCGGCGATGTACTTATATATAGATCGAAAGATATTGTGCCACTCGACACAGTGCTTGTCCAGCTTAATGTTGGTGATGTAGCCACGCCAGTTGCGCCATTTGTAGGATTTGGATTAATTGGTACAGATGGAGGTGATGGAGTGGCAGTAGTGAATGACCAAACTGAACTCCAGCCACTGTTTGTCCCGTTAGCATAGGAGATTGCCTTCCAGTAATACGTTGTATTTTGTGACAATACTGATACTGATGTTGAAGTACCAGAACCTGAATACAAAGTACTGGTTGTAAAAGTCGGCGAAGTACTCAGATATAAATCAAAAGATATTGTACCACTGGATACAGTACTTGTCCAGCTTAATGTTGGTGATGTAGCCACCCCGGTTGCGCCATTTGCAGGATTTGGATTATTTGGTACGGTTGGAGGTGATGGAGTGGCAGTAGTGAATGACCAAACTGAACTCCAGCCACTATTTAAACCGTTAGCATAGGATATTGCCTTCCAGTAATACGTTGTATTTTGTGACAACCCTGATACTGAAGTTGAAGTACCAGATCCAGAATACAAAGTACTGGTTGTAAAAGTCGGCGAAGTACTCAGATATAAATCAAAAGATATTGTGCCACTCGACACAGTACTTGTCCAACTTAATGTTGGCGAGGTAGCTATCCCAGTTGCGCCATTTGTAGGATTTGGACTACTTGGTACAGTAGGCGGAGCTATTGTAGTGAATGACCAAACCGAACTCCATCCACTATTTAAACCGTTTGCATAGGATATTACTTTCCAGTAATACGTTGTATTTTGAGATAACCCTGAAATTGAAGTTGAAGTACCCGAACCCGAATATAAAGTACTGGTAGTAAAAGTTGGCGATGTACTTATGTATAAATCAAATGATATTGAGCCACTCGACACAGTACTTGTCCAACTTAATGTTGGTGATATGGACACCCCAGTTGCGCCATTTGAAGGATTTGGATTACTTGGTACTGTGGGTGCCTGTCCGGCAGCAGTTGTAGTAAACGTCCGATCTGAACCATAACTGGTGCCAATACTATTCATAGCCATTATACGAAAATGATAAGTAGTATTCGATAACAACCCAGTGATGCTAGCACTTTCAGAAAGGGTTGAAGTCCCTGATCCTATAATAGTGGAAGTTGTATTTGTACCATAAGAAATTGTAGTGCCGTACTCAAATATATATCCTGTATTTGAACCATTCGGGTTTACGGAACCATTTAAAGTTGCAGAAGACGAAGTAACACTGGACGCGGCATTAGTAGTCACTGTTGGTGCAGTACTGGCAAAAAGTGATATAGGAATAAAACAATACCCTAAAAAAGCAATCAGCATTATAATTTTTACTGAGTTTGAGAATGGATTGAGATGTTTGGTAGTTTTCATATTCATTGGTAATATTGGTTTTTAGATAAAATCACTTTTAGCTTTTTATTCAATTACAATTTTCTTCCTAATAACGGTGTTGTTACTTTCAATTTGTAAGACATATAATCCTTTTGAAAAAACGCTGAATGTTTCGTAAAATTCAGTGGACATTATTTTCTTAAAGTAAATTAATTTCCCTGTCATTTCAAAAACAGTCAATCTATATTCTTCGTTCTTTAATGAACGTATATGCAACTGCCTATTGTAAAAATTGAACTGAAATTCTTCCAATTTAATATTTGCCATGCCTGATGGTAAAATTACATCAATGTCAATAGGATTGGTGTAACTTCCGGCACCCGCCGGAGTTCCTCCTGAAAAGCCCAGCCAATTTGGATCAATGGAATATTCTACCCTTATTTTATAAGACCCCCGACTATTAGTAGTTGTTGGGTAAGTGTGAATATAATTTTTTGTTTGCCCTGCATTTATTGTATCGGTCCATGTTTCCTGCATCACAGCTATAGCTATTCCAACGCTATCACAGAAAATCAATTTTATAGTGCCTATAAATGCGCTGCTACCGGTATTACTAACCGAGTAGTTTACCTGTTTGCTTTGCCCTTGCACGAAAGGGTTTGGAGTTGCTATGATGGCGCTTCCCAATTCCAAATCGAATTGACCTGCTGATGATGTAGTAAAAGTAAGATCATTTCCATAACTTGTGCCATTACTATTCATTGCCATTATCCGAAAATGATAAAGAGTATTTGATAACAAACCGGTTATATTCGCATTTTCTGAAAGGGTTGTAGTTCCTGAACCGATCACAGTGGCTGAAGTATTCGAACCATAAGAAGTTGTCAGTCCATATTCGAAAAGATATGAAGTATTATACCCGTTAGGATTTACAGAACCATTTAATGTTGCAGAGTTAGTGGTAATATTGGTGGCAGCTGTTGTAGTATCAGTTGGTGCTTGATTAATACTATTTGCAATAACAGTGACAACATTTGAATACCAATGTGAAGCACCATTGGTAACTGTAAGCATATAGTACCTTGTGCCTGAAGTAAAGCCAGGGTTAGCATCCGTGAATGTATAAGAGGTACCACTCGGGTAAATCTGAGTAATATTGCTACTACATGCAATTGCAACAGAATCATTGGTGTTTGCCCATTTAATATAATATGAGGAAGTCGAACTAAAAGAACCTCCTCCACATTTTGCCATAGTTAAGTTCAATTGAGTATCTGTTGTTCCCTGTAGTTCTAAAAGGCTTCCTGTAAATGTAAAACTGCATGAAGTACCTATAAAATTTCCACTTGAACATGCAGAAGATGGATAACTCGTTGGAGAAGGTGTATAGGTTGTTTGCCCCTGTACACAAAAGGATAATAGCCCCATAAAAGCAATAAGAATTGCGGTTTTTACTGCGTTTGTAAATGGATTGAATGATTTGGCAGTTTTCATAATTTTAATAGATAGGTTTAATATTCTGTATTTTGTTTGACTTGATATTTACTCGAGTTTTTAGGTCATAAATATTTAAGACTTTTCATGTCCTATAAGGCTTTTCAAGAGGTTTTAGTCTTGGATTAATTATTTCAATAAATCACTTTATCGAAACTTATTTACCGCTGCAAATATAAAAAAAAATTCGTTTAACAAACCTTAATAATTTTTATTTTGCACTTTATTAAATTATTTTCTCTCTATTTAATTTTACATAAAAAACTTTGCCAAAGCAACATTCCGCTCTGGCAAAGTAAAAAAATAAAAAAACTTCAAAATATTACAATATCGGAGCCTTCTGTGCACTGCTTAATTCGCAAGCCTGCATTGTTTTTTTGCTTACATATACTGCAATATACCACACGGACAGACCAAGCTGATCGGGCAAAAATGTATTTTTTATTTTGCCGCGCTTAGCCACACCTAAATACTGCATCTTTTTAATATCAACCGGAGCTGTTTCGCCACCAATCAACATGTAAACATCAATATGGTCGGCATCTATTGGTAGTTTGGTGTTTTTGGTTACATTATTTATAACCTCAATAGTGTGCTGCAGATGCACTGAAATATCAATATTAACTATTACCAGGTGGCTGTTGTTTACAGTAACAGGGTCGGAAGGAGCTTCATTTGTACCTTTTACTCCATAACCTAAAAGTCTTGCTTTTCCTTCGTTGCCCGAAATTGCCTTTAGTATTTGAGGCATCCATTGGTCAACCATAATATCATTAAGCTCGGTCATTCCGGACCTGATATCCTTGGTATTTTGCCTTAACTCGGCAAGCAGAGAGGTCCGTTCTTCAAATAACGCATCCATAGCAGTTACCTTTCCATCCACGACTGTTGAAGTGGGTGAAAGGCCCGTAACAATTGTAGGGTTATCAACCTGGGCTTTTAATTTCCCTTTAACATTTTTCATGAAGTCATCTTCAGACAGACCACTCAGATTAGCGGTAAGGATAAATTTCCTAACCAGCATTGCGTACATAATTACAATTTTTAGCATGATTAAAATTTTTAATGATTAATAAAAAAGTTGATTCTTTGTTGTGATTACTCTATTTGATTTATTGTTGTCATTTTTGAACATCATGGCGCTTACTTTTTGATCACAGGAATCAATTTTTCGCAATGAGTCAATCAATCTCTTTATACCGGCAATCTTAATGTTTGTACCGGCGGGCTTAATAATTTCCACATATTTTAAACCTGTCGAGGCGGTCATTAGAAAAAGTGTGTTAGCGCTTAAGCTTTCCACTGTATCAATAAAACTTGTCGTGGCAACTCTTAAAAGTGTTGAGAGATCAATCAGAAAATCCGTTCTGGAAAGCAAACACGCCATGGCAGAACTTAAACTTTTTGCGCCTACGAGTATGTTTTCCGACATGCCAATTAAAATTCCCGTGACAGAAATTTTGATGACCCTGATAGATTTTCCGAGTGCCATTGTGGAATAAGTATCTGTTGTAGTGTTGCTTATTTTGCAAACTTGTTCATTTCTTACCATTGTTTGCGGAATGAAATGGCCGGAAATATCGTTATTTCCCAGGTCAAGGATAGGTTGAGTGCGGGTAATATTTGGATATTTTATAGAAAAATTCATTTGCCTGATTGCTGATCTGAATTGAAGTTTTTTCACACAGCAAAACTATAGCAAATGCAAAAGCATTGTTTTGACTGGCAGAATTTATTTTTATCCGGTAAAAAATGAGGGAAAGGTGGTAGGAAATCAGGGATAAGTGGTAATCGGAAGATCCAAAATTCAAAGACCCAAGACCCAAGTCCCAAATTCCAAATCCCAAGACCCAAGACCCAAATTCCAAATTCCAAGACCCAAGACCCAAGACCCAAATTCCAAATCCCAAGACCCAAGACCCAAATTCCAAGTTTCAAATTCCAAAATCAAAATTCCAAGTCACGCAAAGATGCAAAGGTGCAAAGAAAAATAATGGGACGCAGATGACGCGGATCGGGCGGATATTTACGGATTTTAAAGATCAGTTTTTATCTGTGTTATCAGTGTTCTATTTCTTCAACACTAGGATCACTTAGAACACAAGGATACACTAAGTAATTTCTTAGTGAAGCTTACTGTTCTCGGTGTGCATAATCAATGGCCTAAAAGGGACACGGGATTTTTGTAGAATATCCGATTATATGAATGCTGATAATTCCGTATCTGTTATTTTCCATACAACATAAACAAAGTTGTTTTTAATGCTTAACACCTTACAATTTAATATTTCTTTGTTATTGAATGATTTTTCAATCATGGCTTTTGTCTCCTTGCTAATTTCACAATGATCACTAATTATTAATAATTCGCCATGACAAGAATTTTCAACCACATAATTATTTCTGACAATCCCGGGTTTATCAGCGATTTTAAACACCTGTACTTTTACCTGCTTTCCGGGAAAAAGAAAACTTTTGCTGTGTTTAGTCTCAAACCTGCTTAATTTCTGAGATAATGTTTTTTTTATTTTCCCATAATTTGGCACCTGTTTTTCTTTCTTTGATAATTCCTTTTTAACGCTGCCATTTGTAATTGCATTTTCCATGATAGTAGTTTTTACTGGCTGCATTTCATTAACAACCATTGGTGTTTTCTTTTTTGCTGAAGTCAGTATTTCTTTTTTATCAATTGACAAAACCCTTTCTATTTCGTCGGACAGCTCCCATTTAAGAGTTATGCTCCTTTTAACTTTATTGATTTTTATTACGCTACAATGAATAATGTCGCCATTTTTTAATTTTTTTATGGCTTTGTGGGTACGGCTTCGATGATTTGGATAAATAGTTTTGTTAATTGGCATACACCCTGAATATTTTCCTTCAACCAGCAAATCTGGAATCATGCTTGTATCCTTGAATATTTCAACGCTAACACTTTTGCCAAGCATTTGTTTGAATTCTCCGGTAACCCAATATTTATCGTTGCTCTTATTACCAAATATCATATCCCCATCAGTATCGTCACCCCAATAAATTGTTTCAATAATTTTACCGGCCTCCAAAAGTTCAAATTCTTCTACGCCGAAATTTGATCTGCTTATAAAAGTCATAACAGATCCGCTTCTCCAATGAAAATGATACCCAAATTCAACAAAAATTCCATTTTTTCCTTTTATTAGTATTATTCCACTGCATTTTTCTTCTATCTGAAAATCGGGGGATTTAAATTGAGGAACTTCTCCGTCAATAATTATCTGAAGAGGTGATTGTTTTAATTCATGTATCTTGCAATATAATGTCTTACCAAGAAGGTACTGATAAATATTTACCCAATACCGGTTGTCATCATATTTCCAAGGCATGTGTTGGAATGAAATAAAAGCAAATAGACCGCCCACTTTTACCTCAAATCCTTTATCTTTCATTTGAGTGATTCTGAAAGGTAGGTTCTCTCCCAGTTCCTGATATTTTTTAATATTCTCAACAAGTTTACTTAGCCATTCATTTTTATCAGCAGGATGAACGACCTCACTTATTTTGCCTATTAATTTACCCCAAATCATTTCATTTTTTAATTAAGCAAAAAATTATTTATAAAAGCAATGTTTCCCGCACATGCGCATTGTTGTCAAGGTAGAAATAATAATTCGACGTTCTACAAACGTCCTTTTGCTTTTGGAATTCCAATTACTACAATAATGTGATGCTCTACAAACATCAATTCCCCCATCTATTTTCCTTTCAACAATAATTTGACGCTCTACAAGCGTCCTTTGCTTCTTGAATTCTAATTGCTACAATAGTCTGATGTTCTACAAACATCAATTCCCCCATCAATTTTCCTTTCAACAATAATTTGACGCTCTACAAGCGTCCTTTGCTTCTCGAATTCTATTTACTTCAATAATGTGATGCTCTACAAACATCAATTCCCCCATCTATTTTCCTTTCAACAATAATTTGACGCTCTACAAGCGTCCTTTGCTTCTCGAATTCTATTTACTACAATAATGTGATGTTCTACAAACATCTCCTGAAATTCAACACTGCTGCTGTATTGAGAGCCTTTGTAGAAGGCTTTATTATTGTAGCAGAAAGCACCTCGGGCATGCTTGATGTTTGTAGAACATCAAATCTAATAATTTTTAAAATGGTAATTATCTTCTTCAAATCCTATTAATAAAAATCTCGATAACAAACTTAATTCTGCTGCATCCAATTATTGAATTTCTAAATCTTCAAAAAAATCAAACAAAAACCGTTCGTCATATTCGATATCTGCCTTTTTCAACATGTCAATATATTCCACTTTAAATCTGTTTGCCTTATGATGATTTTCCTGATTAGCTAAATATTTATAAACATTATCAATTTGTGACCTACTGTATGAAAAACCTCCATATCCATCTTGCCATTGAAATTTACCTCGATACCATTTCTTTTCATTTATAAAATGTGATGATGCACGTTTTATCTCATAAACTGTGTCAGATACAGAAACGGCTGGATGTTGTCCATAAAAAATATGAATGTGATCTGAATAGCCATTAACTATAATTGATTTGTGTTTCAAATTTGTTATTATCCCACTGACATAGGAGAAGACTTCTGTTCGCTGGGATTTATGAAATAAACATTCCCGATATTTTACGGCAAATACGAGTTGTGAATACATTTGTGTGAATACGCCCGATTTCATAGATTTTTATTTGTCAGAACAAAATTATGAATTTATTGTGAATCGTAGCATTTGAATTTTTTATTTGATGTTCTACATACATCAATTCTCCCATCTTTATATTTTTCTACAATAATTTGACGCTCTACAAGCGTCCTTTGCTTATCGAATTCTATTTTCTACATTAATCTGATGTTCTACAAACATCTCCTGAAAGCGCGAAATATCAGGCTGTCGGAAGCCGTTGTAAACGGCTTTATTATTGTAGAAAATATGCTCCTGTGGACCCTGGATGTTTGTAGAACATCCAATTATTTAAAAATCAAATTTATTGTATTAGCAATCACTCTTAAATAATATTCAGCACATCCTTTAAATCCTGGCAATATTGCCTTGAAACGGGGATTGATTTACCATTCTTTAAAACCACTGAACCTCCTGCTCCTTCTTTTTTATCATCGCTGATAAGGTTAGCAGAGGTGCAATCTTTTGAGGGCTTCTTGTATTTTGCAATGCAAGAAATATTGACAACATGTTTGCCGCTGACGCGTGCAAAACCGCGATACTTCAGAATATTTTCAAATTCGGCGAGGGGCTTATTTGAGCTATATTCTGTAGTTTTATCAGTAAAGAAAGCTGTTACCGTTGAGCCGTCCGCTTCGAGATACAACAGATCATTGCAGTTTCTAACGGTATATTCGCCTTTATTATTCCTGAACGAAAAAAAATCGCTGCGTTGCCTGATAAAATCATCCGTAAGTTTGAAACCGTTGATATTTTCTTTTTGTTCGCCCAGAGAAATGATTTTTGCACGATTCACAGCATCGGCAAGCTTCTCGTCTGAGAAGGGTTTCAACAAGAAATGAACGGCATTGTACTCAAAAGCTGACAAGGCAAATTCTTCAAAAGCAGTGGTGAAAATTATTTTAAAATTATGCTCCGGGAACGAATCCAAAATTTCAAAACCTGCCGGAATGTCGTTCAGGTAAACATCTACAAATAGCAAAGCCGGTTTAAATTCATTAATTGCAGCAATGCTTTCATCAACATTTTTGCAAATGCTTTTAATCTGCACATCAGGGCAGGTTCTTTGCAAAGCCATAGTTAAATTGTCGGCGGCACATTTTTCGTCTTCAATTATAATTGCGGTTACTTTCTGATTTTTATCCATAATATTACTTCTGATCCATCAGCTCTTTCAACAATCTCAATAACTCCCTCCTGCTGCTCATTAAATATTCTGAGCCTCTCTTCCGAATTGGTGATACCAATGGACTGAGATTTTATCCCTGTATCAATTTTCATGCGATTTTTCATGCCAATTCCGTTGTCAAAAATAGCAATATTTATGTAATCGGCATTTACTTGTTTAATATTTATTCTGACCATCCCGTTCTCATCCTTATTCCTCAATCCATGCTTGATCGAATTTTCAATAAATGGTTGAATTATCAGTGGAGGAACCATGATTTCATCCATATCTAAAGCTGAATTTACTGTTACATCAAATGCAATAATATCACCATATCTTAGCTTTTGAAACCTTATGTATTGATCCACTATTTGCAGTTCCTGGCTAAGGGGAATACTATTTTTCCGTGTGGTAAGCGCCACTGATCTGAGCAATCCACCAAAATCGTCAATGGCTTTCAGGGCGTTGTCGGTTTTATTATTTCTGATAAAATTTTTTATCACTTCAAGGCTGTTGCCAACAAAATGAGGCTCTATCTGCGTATGTAGCAGATCCATTTCGAGCCGCGACATTTTTTGTTTTAAAAGGGCTTGTTTCTTCACTCTTTTCAATTGCCAACGGAAAATAAAAATTATAATAGCGGCAATGATAATTAATGAAACGCTGTAGAACCACCATGTTTGCCAAAATGGAGGAGTTATTGTAAACTTAAACTGCGCTATTTTAGCATTATCAAAATCATGATAACATGAAGCCCTCACTTCAAAAGTATAATCACCCGGCGCAAGATTTGTAAAGCTTGCTTCGCGTTTATCATTGGGTTGCGACCATGAAGAGTCATACCCAAGGAGCCGGTATTGATATCTAACTTTCTCGGGGCTGATTAGACAAACAGCAAGAAAATCGAATTGGATATTCTTGTAAGAATAATCAACAGTATGCGTTTTTGATCTAAGCAGTGAAAGTGTACTGTTGGCGTTATTGCTAACATTTATCTTGTCGAATAATGGCTGCAGTGTTAACTTTGGCAAGCCAAGTTGTGAGGGGATAATTTCAATAGAATTTTCACCACCGGGTATCCACAGGTTTCCTTCATCATCTCTGAAAAAAGCATTCTGATCACCGGCCCCGCTAAAGCCTTCATCCTCGCCATAGAATTCAAAATCTGTTTTTCCGTTTTTATAAAAAGAAGCAAGGTCTAAACGGTATAATCCTTTTTCATTCACTGCAAACAAACAATTCATTTTATCAATAACAAGCGCCATGAAGTTTTCATTTTTCATAAAACGCAAAGTGTCTTTTTTTGAAAAGAAACAAATCCCTTCATCAGATGCAGCCCATAGATTGTTTTTATAATCGGTAGCAATACTGTTGAAGCGAACGTTTTTCAGATTGAACCATTTTCCTTTTTTGGTAGTGATATTAAATTCGAGGATATCGGCTGAACAAGCGAGATAATAATTTTTGTCTCTGCGTGTTGCAGCCAATATCATTTTGCTTGAACCGAAATTTTTAACAGAGCAAATCAACTCAAAACTATAATCTTTATTTATCGCAAAGAAGTCTGTCATTTTGCCAAAAACTATTTTCTGATCAATAGTATCTCTTGCTGTAAACAAGCAAGCATCATCAATATCTTTGTCTAATAATTTGAATGAATTTGTGGAAAAATTGAAAACTATAATACCATTGTTTGATGGGATGATAAAATCATTATTGAACCCTTTTGATGCGCCATAATAAGAAAAAAAACCTTTGCCATTGATCTTGTTTATAGTTTTTGTAATCTTCCCATTTTCGTAACTTTTAATTCCGGAAGTATAGCAAGAGAACCAAATTTTGCTTTTATTTTCAGGAAATACGCCCCACACATATTCAGGATAACCACTTGAAGCAGGAAAATTTTGAAATCCCTTATAAAATACTTTTACGAGCCCTCTATCAGTAGCAACCCAAATATTTCCAACATTATCTTTGATAATATTATTGCAAGTGTAAAAATTGAAAGCAATTTTACTTATTTTATCATTTTTCAGAACATTAATATATCCTTTGAAATCAAGCAAGACAATAATATCTTTTGTTATAGGTAAGATTCTACTAATATTACTCAAACTATCCAATGCTGATAAATCAATATTTCTTTTTAGCACTCCCATACTATCAAGGATAACTAATTTATAAGGGGCATCTTTGTTTTTTTTGCTATCCTTTGTAACAATATAGGCATCGCCATCATTGGTGATAAAATAACATGCCAGATTATCATATTCAGGTGTATTATCAATAAAAGGATTTTCAAGATTATTATTCTTTGACAATCTGTATATCTTATTTTTGATTAACTTATAAGTACATGTTGCTATAACCGTCAATTTTATATTATTTCCAGTGTTCAATATTTTATCGAAATCATTTGAATAAATTCGCTTTGACACATCCAGCATCACTACCTTATTATCAATTATCTTTTCACCAAAAATGTATAGCCTGCCATTAATATGAAGAAATTTATTATCAAGTCTGACTTTATTAACCTCATAATATTTACTAATAGAATCCTTAACGATAATATCAATCCCATTTCTGCCGCGTATAAATGTTGTATCACCACTAAAATCAATGTCTGTTATTAATGAGCTACTGAGTCCGTTATTTTTCGTAAAGTTTTTAAATTTTAATCCATCGAAACGGCTAACTCCATCAGTAGTTGCGAGCCAAAGAAATCCTTTGGAATCCTGTCTAAGGTTCCCAACCTGGTTTCCTACAAGCCCGTCTTTGGTAGTGTACAATTTAAACCCAGGCTCCTGGGCAGATGATGAAAAGAAAAGAAATATTAAATAAAAGGAGAAAAAGTATCTCATCAGGAAGGATTTATGATTTGAGATTTTTGATTTGAGAATTACATTGAACTTTGAGTTTGCTCCAATAAAAATTTTTCTTGCCTCTAAGTCTCAAAGACTCGAAGTTTCGCCAAAAAGTAATATTTGCTTTTCATTGCTTTGCGTAACTTAATGTCTTGGTGCCTTGGTGGCATTTTGTATTTTAACTTTTCGGAATTGATTTATCATTAAACTTTGAACGACATCCAACAACAAACCTTGAATAATCAACCATAACAACTAACAACAAACCACTAACAACAAACCACTAACAACAAACGTTTCTACTTCGCCTTTATTATTACTCCCTTGTTGTGTTTGCCATCAATCTTTACAATCAGCGGATTTTCGAATCGCACGTGGCGGATGAATTCATCTTCGTAAATTGGAGTGGCGGCCTTGAGGTAATCAGTATCATAATAACCATCATTGATGAATGGATTGACGGTGAAATAGCCGATACTGAAAGAACTCAGGTTTTGGAAAAAGTGGGTTCCCTGGCTGGGATCAATCCTGTATTTTTCGAGACCTGCTTCGACGATTACTCTTGCGCAGGATATTTGCGACCATTTTACAGGAATGCCAAGCCATGGATCGCTGGAACCCCAACGACCGGGACCTATGATTATGTAGTTCTTTTTCTCGCAGACGAATTTTTTGTTGAGTTGTTCAATCCTGATAGCGATCTCCGGGTTGCTGGCAGCATTAAAGGATTCAGCTTTTACATAGACAACATCCCTGAGACCATCTATAATACCGTTGCCCATGGTGGAGGTGGAATAGATGACCGTTTCGTCTTTGGTAACAAAATCAATATTGATATTGAACTTCTCAGATGATTCTACAATAGGGCGAATCTGGAGAAAACTGAAGTTTCTTGGTTCGCCATCAGGTAGATCAAGATCTACAGCAAACTCGATCTCCACATGGTTGTTCATTTCGCATTGCCCTATATACAATAAGGTCTGCAGAATTTCAGCCAAAGGAAAGACATTATACTTAAGAATGTTTGCGAAGGTGAGTAATTTTTTCCCTTTATGCTGAAATCCGTCGCGTATTACCTGGTCCTGGAAATCGTAGGTGGAAACTATGTTTTTCAAAGAACCATCTTCAAGTGCATCGTCGAGTTTAAGCCGGAGAAGTGCAATGCTGTCGTCAACAGAAGGCTTGAAACTGCCGGAATCAAGATCCACTGCATAAAATTCTTTTTGGGTATTCCGAAGAGTCATATCGAGGCTAGAAAGTTGCAAAACATTCTTGGGATAACGTGGAGAAAAGCGTAGCGAAATGCCTCCATCTACAATGGTCTTACCCAATCCCAGAGCAATGTTGACAACACCATCTTCAGGTTTTTCAAGGCCGAAGGGATAAAAATTAATGGAGCGTGCAACACCCGAAATATTGGGATAATACCTATTTCCATAAGCAGTGCCAACAACTTCCTGAAGGATGACAGCCATTTTTTCCTCATCAATAAGGTTAGAAGTTGCTGCAATATATGACTTGCTATCCTTGAAAAACACTGATGCATAAACACTTTTAATAGCGATTTGAAGCTGCTGGAGCCGGACATAAAAATCAGAGTCGCTATTCGGAACCATATAAGTTGAATAGACTCCGGCGAAAGGCTGGTAGTGCGAATCTTCAAGCAGACTGGAAGAGCGAACGGCAATTGGTCTCTCCGTAACGTTGATGATGGCCTTTAACTGATCAACAGCCCTCTCAGGAATCCTCCCATTGATAAACTGTAATAAAATTTCCTCATCTTTAATATCAGATGATGCGACTTTGTATAGGTCATTTAATTCCATGAACTCGTCGTAGATGTCAGTTGTAAGCACAATGGTGCGTGGTATGGAGATGTAAACATGTTCAAATTTGTGAATGATCTTGTGTTTTTTGATCATATAGTCAGCAAAGGCAAGTCCGCGTGCTTTGCCACCAAGCATACCATCACCAATCCTGGAAAAGATGGCATATTCATCAAAATAACTTGCAATGACTCCCCTCCCCTTGCTGATCCTGTAGTTTGCAATAGTGTCTATAAGGTAGCTACGCACTTCATCAACGCTTTTGAAATCCCTCATACTTTTTTCTTTGAAAAGATCAGCCAGAGGAAATAATGCACGGGCTTTGAGCCAGCGAGTAAAATGGTTGTTTCGTACATGATATTCGAGGGATCTTTCGGGAACATTCTGAAGCTTCACCTGCAGTGAATGAAGGTTTGTAGCCCTGTCTAATTCCTGTTCGGATTCGGGATCTTTGAAAACAAAATCACCAAAACCATAATTTTCCTTGATGTATTTGCGAAGATCTGCCAGAAGAGTTTTGGAATATTTGTTGATGTAATGCGCCCTGATAACAGCCATGGCTTCGCGCCCGGTATCATCGGAAGACTGCAGCAACAGCGGCATCTGCCTGATTTCACTGCGGATCATGCAACATAATTTGATGCCTGCTTCGCGATCAATTTTCCCTTCTTTAGGAAAAGACATATCGGAGATCACCCCAAGAACATTGTTCTTATACTTCTCGAAGATCATGACTGCATCTTCATAGGTTTTTGCAAGCAGAATCTTTGGCCTTGCACGCATGGTCATTGTTTTCTGATGGTCGTTCAAGCCTTCTGCCATCAATTCGTTTCGCTGCTCAAAAATGAGTTTATAGATATTGGGGAGGTAACTTGAATAATACCTGACTGAATCCTCAACAAGCAGGATAGCCTGAGCGCCGACTTCTTCAATATCGTAATCTGCGTTCATTTTATCTTCAATAAGCTTGATGATCGCTAGAAGCAGACTGGAATTGCCGAGCCATGAAAAAACATAATCAATAGAAGAGAGATCTTCATTGGCAAGTTTAAGTGAAACTTCACGTGAGAAATGTGTGAGAACCACAATAGGCTTGTCAGGATAATTTTTCTTGATCTTATTGGCAAGTTCGAAAGCATCAACCTTGCCTATGTTGAGCATGGTAATAACCAAATCGTAATGATTGCGGCCAAGCAGGTCGAAAGCCATTGCCGAGGAACTTGCACGTGAAAACTGTGGTGGATATCGAAGATTGAGTGAAGTGTATTCGTTGAAAATTTTTTCGTTTATTCGTCCATCCTCTTCAAGCATAAAAGCATCGTATGTACTGCAAACCAACAGAACATTGTTGATTCGCTTTTGCATAAGTTTATTAAAAGAAATGTCGGAGAAATAATGTTTATCTGTTGCGAATTCTTCGTTGTAGTTGGATTTAGTGTAGGCCATGAAAATTATTCGTTAGTTGTTTGTCGTTAGTAGTTTGTTGTTGTGTTAGAAATAAATCAATGAATTTCTGTTTTTGCCGTCCATAATAACCTGGAGGGGTTTGTTGAAATGAACATGTTTGAAAAATTTTGTTTCCTGTATGATCTCCTGCTGATCGAGAATATCCCAATTGATAACATCAATAAGTGAATTGTGCTTGACAGAAAAATAGCCGACATTCATTGAGATCACGTTGTGGAAAAAATGAGAACCAAGCGAAGCATCGAGAGGAAAATCTTCGAGGCTTACTTCGACAATAATCTTGGCATTTGAAATTTGGGACCATGCAACAGGAATACCAATAAACCGATCTCTTGTTCCCCAGCGGCCGGGACCGATGAGAATGTATTTTTTTCCGCTTTTGATCATCTCGCTGTTCAGGTGCTCTATCTCATCGCGCATCTTTTCAGTTTTCAGTTTGTCAAATTTCTTCACATCCACATAAATCACGTCGGTAAGGTCATCAATGATGCCGTTGCCCATGCACATCTCAGAGTTGAGCAATAACCTGCTGTAATCAATATCGCCTATTTTTATTTGTGTCTCAAAAACATTTTTGATCAAAGGTTTTATCTGTAGAAGGTAAAAAGAAGCATTTCCATTTTTGTCCTTATTAAGATCTACTGCAAATTCAATTTCAACAGGTGAACCCATAGCTTCTTCAACGAGATTCAGGATTAGCTGAATTGTTTTGGAAAGAGGGATATATTTGTGCTTAATAATGTTTGCAAAAGTCACCACACGTGGTCCGGTAATACTCAAACCAGCAACTAACCGCTCATTGGTGAGATCGTAAACAGAACCGCAATGTTTCAATGTTTCGTGCTTTTCTGCTATATCAATATCAAGCTTTACAAGGGCAGCATCATCACCTTCCAGCAAGTCAAATTTCTTTTGACGCATATCCACTGCATAAAAATGAAGCTGGGAATTTTTATACATGTCGGTTGCAGAATAAATCTCGAGGTTTGGATATTCAGGGCAATAACGATATGTCTTTTCACCTTCCACCACATATTTCCCAAGGCCAACGGCAAGTACAGCAAAACCATCTTCGGGTTTCATATGGGAGATAGGGTAATAATTATATGACTGTGCCACGCCACTGATATGGGGATAGAAAGTTTCTTCGTGGACGGACCCCACGACTTCCTGCACAATCACAGCCATTTTTTCCTCTTCAATCTTATAGTTGATCGCTTCAAAATAACCTCTGGCATTGGGTGAAAAAATAGAAGCATAAACCAGTTTAATAGCTGTCAGCATTTGCTCCAATCGAACTTCAATATCAGGATGATTGTTTGGGAGCAGAAAAGTATCGAAAATACCAGCGAAAGGTTGCGTAAGTGAATCTTCAAAAAGGCTTGAAGAACGGATAGCAACAGGATTATGAATAACTCTCAGATATCGCTTAAGTTTTTTTACAAGAGAATCTGTCAATTTAGCTTCAGCAAAAATATTCTTGATTGTATCGTAATCAACAATATTTTCAATTTTGCTGCGTATGTTGTTGTTTTCAATAAAACTTTCAAATTCATCAGTCCCGATTATAGAGGTGACCGGTGTGCGAACACGGATATCCGGAACGATCTTTGAAAAATCAAAATTATAGATCAAAGTGCTGATGAATGCAAGGCCCCTGCCCTTTCCACCCAATGAACCTGTACTCAAACTTACAATGGTAGTTTCATCGAGAATTGCTGTTTCATCAAAGCTAACAACTTTTCCTTTGTTTTTTTCAAACAAACACTGGTGAATGGCATCGAGAATAAAATGACGAAGTCCCTCAGGATTTTTAAAATCACTAACTTTTACAGGCTTCATATTTTTTGCAAGCTGAATCTCGCCCCTTGCCATAAACCAATTGGAAAAATGGTTGCGTCGTCCATGAAAAATGAGAGAATCTTCAGGAATGGTTTTCAACAACGCTTCAAATTCTTTCATCGAACGGGCCACGGCAATCTCACCACGACCTTCACCATCGCGATAAATGAAATTACCAAATCCAAGGTAATAACTAATGAAGCTTTTCAAATCCTGAAGAAGGTTTTCGGAATTTTTATTCACAAATGTGGCTTTCAGTTTAAATGCTTTGGTGGCATTTTCTGCTTCGGAAGACTGAATAAGCACAGGAAGATCGGAAATTTCGTTTTTCACATATTCAGCCAGCTTTAAACCTGCCTGCTCATCAAGTTTTCCGTTCATTTCAAACTTCACATCCGTGATGATGCAAAGCAAGTATTCATTGTATTTATTGAAATAATCAATCGCTTCTTCATAACTGGAAACAAGAACAATTTTCGGGCGTGCCCGCATACGAAGAATTTTATACAGACTATCGGAATTCACTTCTTCAATCAAGTGCTGAGTTTGCTCAATTACGATAGAATATAAAATGGGCAAAAAACGGGAATAATATTTTGCTGAATCTTCAACAAGCAGTATAACCCTAACCAAACCAATGCGTGTATCATTTTCAATATTGACAAGGTCTTCGATATACTTCACCATGGCAAGAAAAACTTTGCTATCACCATTCCATACAAAAACTTTATCAACACTTGTAAGCTTTTTATTTTCGAAAGCGCCGGCATCACTACTATTGTTCAGTAAAAGCAGAATGGGCATATTAGGATATATCTGTTTAATAATCTGGCTTAACTGAATAGGAGTATTTTTATCAATACCCATCATGAGTATCACAAGATCGTAATGATGAAACTGAAGTTTTTCAAGTGCTTCTTCAGGAGAGGAAACGCCAGTGATACGTGGAACAGAAGAAAGATTCAACTGATAATATTCACCTGTGAGTTGTTCAAAAAAACGTCCCTCTTTTTCTATGATATAAGCATCGTACATATTGGCAACAAGCAGAATTTCCCTCACCTTATATGGCATTAGGTCGTGGTAAATGTCGCGGTCGGAGTTGTGCTTGTTCAAGAATTTCTGTAATAGCTGCATTCTCATTCCTGACTGCTCAGTTTTGGCTTTTTCAGTGTGCTTACCTTTATCCTTTATTTGAGCAACCTTTAAAAGATTTTTCCCTAAAATTGTGTTGAGGTAACCAGTAATCAATACTGCAAGGTTATTTATCAGATGACGCTCTTCCTTCATGAACGGACCTTCATCAATGACGGGGAAATCCTTCAGGTAAAATATTTCGATGACACCTTCATTATCGTCAATAGTCTCAAACAAACGGCGAAGCACCCATTTTGATTCTTTGAAATTTGATGTGATATATTCCTGTTTGCCAAATTTTATGCGGGCAGCAGTATATTCAGGATATTGCCATGCCGGAGGCAGAATAAAACAAATGTCCTGCAGCATATCGTCAATAGAGCCGTTGCCTTTAAGAATTTCAGTGGTTTTATTGATAGCATTAAGTTCTTTGAGTCGTTCTTTTTTCTCAAATATTAGTTGTTGTATCTCTTCGGGCTTATAATTACCGTTAGGTCCAATAATATCGTCCATGGTTATTTCTCCTTTTTTCTTAAGGTTTTTTATTTTAACCTTAATTGTAGATTCTGATATGGCTGTAAAATTAGTATTTTAAGTTGGAATAGAAGGTGGAAATATTTGTTGATAGTAGTTTGTTGTTGGTGGTTGAGGAAGATTAGTTAATTGAAAGCGTTGAAGGAATAATTGGGAAGCAACAACAATTATTGCCCTCCATGGGAAATGCATTGGAAGATATGTAGCAACGGGATTGGTTAATGGATTAACGAACTAATACTTAT
>Ga0073936_10003599_pt1 | contig 22028 bp, 13 predicted proteins | sample AliMusrvi5mmetaG_FD_87041 | JGI IMG/M metagenome (GOLD analysis project Ga0073936, IMG submission 87041) | Freshwater lake bacterial and archeal communities from Alinen Mustajarvi, Finland, to study Microbial Dark Matter (Phase II) - Alinen... | ecosystem: Environmental > Aquatic > Freshwater >... | reverse complement strand
CTCCCTCGAAGTCATCTGGGCAAAAACCATGCAGATGAGTTGTTGCCGACACCCGAAATGCCTGACGCGGACCTCTCCATCGTAACGTTCTACCAGACGAGACAGTGTTTCCCAATGAACCAGTTCGAGAATTTGCGAGAGAATGTAGCGGCCAGCATTCATGGCCGGGAATACGCTCAAAACTGCCCGAAAAGTTCAAATCCCTCACATCGGTTTGGCTTCGTAACTCTCTCATTTTATGATCGTTCCAAGAAATCATTTGTCAGTTAACCGGACACTCGTGCAACTACTTATGGAATCCGACCACAGAACTTTACCTGATGTAAACTGTAACCAATTGAATTTGTTCGAGTTATAACCGGACACTCGTGATATTATTCTATTTTGTCTTTGATAAACGTCAAGGGAAAGAAATGGATACAAAACTTGCGGTTGCAGGGGCTGGCGGCGGTTTGCCGGGTGCGGTTTGTTAGATAACGGAAAAAATCCCAGGCACGGTTTTTTCCGGTGGGGTTGCGGCGCGCGGGTGCGGTTCTTGTGCTGAAGCAGGCCATTGCTCAGGGGCATTGATAGCGGGTTTGGGCGGCTAAAGGAAGGAAAATCTTCAGGCCTTTTTGCCGGTCTCGGCCGGGTGGGTCTTGCCGTGGACTCCGGTAGGGTAGGCGGCCCCAGCTACGGGGCCAGCTTTCATCCGGTACCAAACGACGATGAAAGCGTAGAAAACCCACCCTAACAACTGCCACTACAATTTTGTAAAACGACTCGATGGCAATTCGGCCATTAACAAGGCAGCGGACACTCCAATTTAACATGACACGAAATCCCTCTGCCAGCAAGGGTGCCGCCAGGGACTCTTACTCATCGACGATAATTCCTTTCCTCATGTCAACAAATTGATTTAACTCGATAACGACTCGTTTGCCGGAAGATGGCTCCAGGACCGACAATATCCAATAGCCTGACATATCCCTAACATAGATCAACCCGTAAAGTGATCCTCTGCCTGAGAATGTCCATTCGCCGTTTCGTCCTCTCGGAATCGTACAGTGAACCTCAGCCCGGCTCTGGACATTCCCGACGAGATCAACAATCTCCCGCTGCTGATCGCGATCAAGCGGTTGACTCGCCAATAGCTCTGATATACGTTCCATCTCCAAACGGCTTCGAGACCAGCATACGTGTAAATCTTTCAGATATGTCCGATCCGAACGAATCTTAAACTCTCCTTCAACACCACTCTGCTTTCGATGACAAAATGTGAGCAGAAAAATGCATAGAATAACATTCAAGAAGTATCGACGCTTCAGCATAACATTTCACTAATTCGGTGGTTTTCCAAGACTGCTCCATTGCGAATCCGCTTTTGGATTTTCATGCCCTGGTCCCATTGTGCCAAGCTTTGGCCCCAGGGGTACAGCTACAAACGCAAATCGGATTGATTTCATTGGACCTGTTTCGACATCTATCCAACCGCGCGGGAGCGGTCAACAAGAAAACCAAAAAAGTTTTTGTTAGGGCGGAAGCATGCGGCACTTGGCTGGATAAATGCCCATTGAAGAATTCCGCACTCCGCGCGGTTAAGCGGTTTTTGCTGGTCAGCAGGGCGTTCTAACGCCACTCTCCGGGCAAGATCGTTGTATGGGAAGGCCGAAGATGAAGTGGAAGCGGAAAGACCTCTGAAGATTGGGGAAGGAATCCGACTCGTGTTTGGCGCGGTCGATGGGGGTTAGCCCGGGGCCGGTACGATCGAAACGGATTGCGCTGGGTATACCCAAATACCGGAAGGAGAGGAGGACCCGGAGGCTGATCGCCATGCTCGGCCGGATGCCGGATACGGCCATCGCGAAGGCCATGGGTGTTGATCCCAAGACCGTGGGGATCAAGCGCCATGAATGCGGGATCGCTGAGACACCTTCCGGTTGTCGGTTTTGTCGTCGCGAACCTGATGCAAAGCATTGATTACCAGCAAATTGCAAAAAACGTTCGCTTCATGCCGCAGTTCTTCTAGAGTGGAAACCGCACGGGCGCGGCGGGAGGCGGAATTCTGGCGAAACGAAAGAAACCGCAGAAACCACGCGTAATCAGGTTCGGGGACATCGGCCATGCGTACCACCGTCGTTTATCTTTTCGTTTTCGTTCTCGCGTCGTCGCTCCGGGCAGAGTCACCGAGCCTTCCGGAACCGGACACCGGCGTTAACATCTATGAGAGTCCCACGGCCCCCAAAGCCGAGTGCGAGATCGACCGGATGGTGTTCGCCAAACTCGCGTCCCTGGGTATCCAGCCCACTCTTTGCTCGGATTGCGTTTTTGTCCGGCGGGCCTATGTGGATGTGATCGGCACCCTGCCGAGCGCGCAGGAGGCGCGGGACTTCATCAATGACCCCGACGCCGTGAACAAACGGCGACACCTGATTGACCGCCTGCTGGCCCGGCCCGAGTTCGCCGTGTATTGGGCGATGAAATGGAGCGACATTCTCCGTATCAAAGCGGAATTTCCCGTCAATCTATGGCCGAACGCGGCCCAGGCCTATCATCGGTGGGTGCTCGCCTCCCTCCAAACTAACAAGCCATACGACAAGTTCGCGCGGGAGATGCTCACCTCCAGCGGCAGCAACTTCCGGGTCGGCCCCGTCAATTTCTATCGTGCCATCCAGAATAAGACTCCCGAAGGCATCGCCACCGCCGTGGCCCTGACATTCATGGGGACGCGGACGGATTCATGGCCGAAAGAGCGCTTCGACGGCATGGTCGCGTTTTTCTCGCAGGTCGGCTACAAACCTTCCCGCGAATGGAAAGAGGAAATCGTGTTCTGGGATCCGCTGAATGCCAACGCATGGGCCGCCAAGGTCGCGGCGGAGGGGGAAGCGGCGAAGGCGTCCCTGGCCCCGCCTCCCGCTCCTCCTGCTCCCAAACCGACCCCGGTATCACCCACTCCGGTCGAGCCACCGAAGCCACCCGCGTCGCCTGCGGCCACGCCGGAGACCGCGAAGCCACCCGGTTCGCCCCCGGCGGCACCCGCCCCGACGCCACCGAAGCCGGCGGACCCCCCAAAGCCGCAAGACCCACCGAAGCCGGACGCGAAACCCGCCCCCGAGGTGATCAAGGTGCCAACCCGGATGGTTTCCCACGACGCCATATTTCCTGACGGAACCAAAATCCAGTTGCCGGCGGACAAGGATCCGCGCGATGTTTTCGCGGATTGGCTGATCACGCCGAAAAACCCGTGGTTCACCCGCAACATCGCCAACCGCCTTTGGTCATGGCTGCTGGGTCGCGGCATCATCCATGAGCCCGACGACATCCGCGATGACAACCCGCCCGCCAATCCCGAACTGCTGGCGTGGCTGGAGAAGGAACTCGTCGCGCACCAGTACGATACGAAACATCTCTTCCTAACGATCCTGAACTCCCAGACCTATCAGCTATCGGCCATCAGCAAGGGCGACGCGGCCGTGGCCGAGGCGAATTTCGGGTGTTACCCGCTCCGGCGCTTGGACGCGGAGGTGCTGATCGATGCCATCAACAAGATCACCGGCACCAACGACCTCTACACCAGCCCCATTCCCGAGCCGTTCACCTACATTCCCAAAGACATGTCGGCCGTTGCGATCGCGGACGGAAGCATCACCAGTTCGTTCCTGGCATTGTTCGGACGCTCGGCCCGGGCCACCGGAATGGAAGACGAACGCATCAATAAACTCCTTCCCGCCCAGTGGTTGCACCTGCTCAATTCGAGTCATATCCAACGCAAGATCGAGACGAGCCCCACCCTCAAGGCGATCATCGATCCCGGGCGCAAGCCGCAGGAGATCATCGATGAAATCTATCTGACGATTCTCTCGCGCCTCCCGACGCCGGAGGAAGTCGCGAATGTGCAAGCTTACGGCAAACCCGGTCAGGTGAAACGGCGCGAGGAATGGATAGATCTCATCTGGTCACTGTTGAACAACACCGAGTTTCTCTACCGCCATTGAGCCCGGCTGCCGACGCCCTGCAAACAGATCACGAAAACACGAAAGGAACCCAGACATGAACACCAACCCCATTCCCGCCAATGGCGCGATCATCACCCGGCGCGAGGCGATGCGGCGGGGCATTCAAGGCGCGGCGGGACTGATGTTGGCCAACCGCCTCGGCCTCGCGGCCGCCGAAACCCCGCCGAAACCCAAGGCCAAGTCGGTCATCCAGATCTTCCTGTGGGGCGGCATGTCCCACAGCGACACCTGGGATCCCAAACCCGACGCCGGTTATGATTACACCGGCGAATTCAACAAGGTCATCCAGACCAACGTCCCCGGTATCCAAATCGGCGCCTTGTTCCCCGAACTGGCAAAACAGGCCGACAAGTACTCGCTGATTCGCAGCATGACCCACCACAACAACGGCCATGAAACCGCGGCCTACCTCATGCAAACCGGTCACGCGCCCGGCGAACGCCTGGCCTATCCGAGCATCGGGGCCGTCTTTTCGCTTTTCAAAAGCCCGGACTACAAGGGAATCATCCCGCCTTATGTGGTCCTCACCACGCCGCAGGGGCGCTTTTCCGAGGAAGGGTTTTTGGGGCCGAAATACAAGCCTTTCGCCACCGGAGGCGATCCCAACGCAGCCCGCTTCGAGGTCGAAGGCGTGATTGCCAAGGGCATCACCGACGAACGCCAGAAGGCGCGGCGTGCCTTGTTAGGAAAGATGGACACCATGGCGCACGCGATGGAGGGAACCCAACAGTTGGCCGCCGCAGCGCAGGCCAAGGACGCCGCCTATGAGTTGATCCTGGGCCAGGGCAAGGAAGTGTTCGATCTTTCCAAGGAGAAACAGGAGTTGCGGGACCGCTATGGGAAGCACACGTTCGGACAGGAGTGCCTCGTGGCGCGCCGCTTGGTCGAGGCCGGTGTTCCTTACGTTGTCATCAATTATCCCGGCGGCTGGGACACCCACAAGGATCATTTTTCCACCATGAGAAGACAATGCCCGCAGTTGGACCAGGGGCTGGCGGTGCTGCTGCACGATCTGGCCGACCATGGCTTGCTAGAGAGCACCGTGGTTTGGTGTTGCGGCGAGTTCGGGCGGGGTCCCAAGGTGGACTGGCAGCCGCCATGGAACGGCGGGCGCAATCATTACGGCAATGTCTTCAGCGTTCTCGTCGCCGGCGGCGGGTTCAAGGGCGGCTGCATCGTGGGATCGTCCACCGAGAAAGGCGAGGAAGTCAAGGAACGTCCGGTCTATCCGGTGGACCTGCTGGGCAGCATCTATCAACTGGCCGGGATCGATGCCAGTGCCAGGCTCCCGCATCCGATGGGCGCCGAGGCCCACGTGCTGCCGGCCCCATCCGAAGGCGCCAAGTCGGGCGGTCTTCTAACCGAAATCATGTAGCAAGGTATGAATCAGAACTCCAAGGTTGAAGCCGGTCGGCGGGTTCAATTCCCGATCCCGGGATTGAAGTTGACACCACCAACCTCGAAACTAACAAAACGTCCGTGACCCGACATCGATGGTTATTCTTGAGATTGGGCCTCGCTGCATTGATGGCGGGTGGCGGTGCCGCGCGGGCGCAGACAGCCTACATCGGTTATGCCTATCCGGCCGGCGGCCAGCGCGGCACCACCTTTCAAGTCAAACTGGGCGGGCAACGGCTGGATGACGTCTGCGGGGTGATCGTTTCCGGCACCGGAGTGACGGGCAGGATCGCCGAATACCAACGACGACTCGGCAGCCAAGAGACGCAACTGCTTCAGGAGCAAGTGCGCGAGTTGAAACGCCAATTCGCGCCACCCGCTCCGCCCAAACCAACGACTCCGGTTGCCCCGAAGCCCGCCGAGACGAGTCCGAATCCGCCGAAACCCGCCACCCCGCCTGTGCCGGAGCCACCCACGCCAGCGCCGTCCGCAGCCGTGTCGGAAAAAGACCAGGCCGCGCTGGACATGATCGCGCGGATCGAGAAACGGATCGCCGGAGTCGTCAATCGTCCGGCTTGTGCCGCGCTGGCCGATATTGTCTTCATTGAAATCACCGCGGCACCCGACGCGCAACCCGGGCCGCGCGAGATACGGTTGGTGACGCCGAAGGGGGTGTCCAATCCGCTGGTGTTCGAGATCGGCCAGGTGCCAGAGTTGTGTCGCAAGGCGATGGTCACCGCCGAATTCCAGGTGTTAGGCAAGGAGGCACTGGCCCAGCGCAAGCGGCCCGACGCGGAAGCCGAGGACCGCGTCACGATTCCGTGCACCCTGAACGGACAGATTGCCTCCGGCGAGGTGAACCGCTACCGCTTCGAGGCACGCAAGGGGCAGCGTCTGGTCGTTTCCGTTAGTGCCCGCGAGTTGATCCCGTATATCGCCGATGCCGTTCCCGGTTGGTTCCAGCCGGTGGTGGCGTTGTCTGACAGCAAGGGCAACGAAGTGGCCTACAGCGGCGGCTACCGCTTCAAACCCGACCCGACGCTCTTCTTCGAGGTGCCCGGCGATGGCGAGTATGTCTGCCAAATCCAAGACAGCATCTTTCGCGGCCGCGAGGATTTCGTCTATCGTCTAACCGTCAGTGAGATGCCGTTCGTGACCGGCATCTTCCCGTTGGGATGCCGCGCGGGAGACTCGCCGAAAATCACCATGAACGGATGGAATATCGACGGTGCGGAGATCACGCCGCCGCCAACTGACGCCGCCCCGGCAATCCGGCAGATCGTGGCCCGCAAGGACGGTTTCACGTCCAACCGCGTGCCTTTCGCCATTGACACACTTCCCGAAACTTTCGACAAGGAGCCCAATGACAATCAGGCGTCCGCCCAGGAGGTCAATCTGCCGGTCATCATCAACGGTCGCCTCGACCGCAAGGACGATTGGGATGTTTTCCGCTTCGCCGGTCATGCCGGTGACACGGTGGTGGCCGAAGTCCAGGCCCGCCGCTTGAATTCACCCTTGGATTCCGTGGTCAAAATCACCGACGCGAGCGGTGATGTCCTCGCGTTGAATGACGATACCGAGGATGTTGGGTCCGGCTTGAACACGCATCACGCCGATTCCTACATCATGCTCAAACTGCCTGCCGACGGCCCATATTTCGTTCATCTCGGCGACACCGGCCGCAATGGAGGCGAGGAATACTCGTATCGCTTGCGGATCAGCGCGCCGCGCCCGGACTTCGAATTGCGCGTCGTGCCTTCAAGCATCGCGATTCGCGGCAAGTCGTCCGGCAGTCTCAAGGTGCATGTGATCCGCAAGGATGGTTTCGTCGGGCCGGTCGTCTTGGCATTGACCAATCCTCCACCGGGCTTCTTCGCCGCCCCCGCCACCTTGGCACCCACCCAGAACATGACGCAACTGAACGTGAAAACGGATTTGCCGGATACCAAGGAACCCGTCAGGTTGTGCGTTCAGGGAACCGCGAAAATCGACGGCCAAGACGTGGTCCGTGAGGCGGTCCCGGCCGAGGACCGGATGCAGGCGTTCCTATGGCGGCATCTCGTTCCCGCCAACGACCTGCAGGCACTCGTGTTCGACCCGTCCTATGTGCCCCCTCCCAAACGCACCCCGCCCGTCATTCGTTAGAACGCCGGCAATTCCAATGGTCACTTCTCTTCTTAAAATGAAACTCGATACCTTGCATATCATCAGGATAGCAATCACGGCGGGGATTTTTCTCATGCTCGGTGCGGGATTCCCCCTGCGGGCCGCCGATCCTCCCACGGGCTTGGTGCTCCATTTCTCCTTCGACAAGGCGGAGCCCGACGGCATGGTCGCCGACACCGGCGGCAAGCACAACAACGGTTCTCTAACCGGCTGCAAGTGGGTGGCGGCCGGCAAGCAGGGCGGCGGTTGCGAGTTCATCGAGAAGGGCTGCCATATCCACGTGCCGCACAGCGAGTCCCTTGACCTGAAACAGGGCACGTTCGCCGTTTGGTTCAAGACCGGCAAGGCCGACGCGGTCTGGCGACGATTGTTAGACAAGCGTCTGGAGAGCGGATTTGCGCTGGGCATTGCCGGCGATTCCAAAGACAACCCGTCGCGCGGCAAACTGGCGTTTGCCATCAATGGTGGCGCCGTCTGCCTGAGCGACAACGTCGTCACGGATGGTGCGTGGCACCACGCGGCCGCCACCTTCGACGGCGCGAATCTCGCCTTGTACGTGGATGGCCGCCCGCAGAAACAGACGATCGCCTTGCGCGGCGATATTGCCTCTAACACCGATGACCTAACCATCGGGTTGAACCGTGCCAGCCCCTCGCCTCAGGAGAAAGACGTGTCGTTCGAGGGCGTGATGGACGAGGTGATGATTTTCAACCGGGCGCTGAGCGCGGACGAGATCAAGAACATGGTCGCCGCCATCGATCCCAATGCCGGAAAGCCGAAGTTCACCAAGCAACAACTTGCGGGTCGTATCCGGCAACTCACCCTGTTATACGAGGAAGGCCTGCTGACGGACGAGTTCTACGCGGAAAAGGTGAGGGAATTCGAGGCGGCGGCGCAGTAGGGGATCCATCCAATGATGAATACCGCCAAATCAACCCACCACAGGCGAACCTGCATGTTGGCCATCAAGCGTTGATTGCCCCGGCATGCTCATCACCTCCTCCGGCGGATCGGCAAGCCGCCAGTGGCGGGACAAGCGCCTCATCCGGTTGCGGCGAGGTCCGGGCAAGGACGCCTGAGCGGCTCCACCGTGCCGGTCGGCCGGGCCCGCTGCCGCAACCCGCCGGATTTTTCTCCCGGATTTCGCCCGATTTTGCTTGCCGCGGCGGCGGCGGGCGGCTGGAATCGAACCATGACCGCACGCACGCTAGTCTTGGTTGGATTGGGGATGACGACGATGTTTGGCTTGGCCCAGGCACCGCCCGTCATGGATTACGAGGCACGGGTGAAGTCCGTGGCAAACCTCAAGGAGCACATCGCGCAACGCGAGGCGCGCTTTGAGTTGATGAAAACCGATCTGATCGCCTTGGACGCCCGCGTCGAGAAGCAGATCGACTCGATCGTGAAGACGCTCGCTTCGATGAAGGATTCCAACGACACCAAGACCGGGGTGGCCAACATCAAGGATGACGTGATGAGGGCTTTGGTGAAGATGATCTATGTCTATCGGCAAAAACGGATGGAGGTGTTCGATCAGATGCGCAAGGATACCAATGTGCCCCAAGACCAAGTGGATGCAGCCGTGAAGGTGTTTGACGATCGGATCGGCAAACGGATCGCACAAGTGATGGAACTCGCGCGCTCGTTCCCCGGCGCCGAGGATGTCGAAAAGTATGAATCTGCCGGCGGTTCCTATTGGCGCGGCTTTTATCAGGAAAACACCAGGGTGAGCGAGGAGTGGAAGCAAAACCAGCGTGCCGAAACCTCTGGCAGGGGTGCCCGGCAAGACGTCTTGAAGGTCATCGACAAGGCATTGGCAACCAATCAGAACCGGCGTGCCGCGCTCGCCGATACCGTGGCCAAGGGCAAACTCAACGAGCGCCAGCGTGCCCTCCAACAGGAGGAACTCGGCCGCACCGATGCCCTCATCGACAACCTCAAGGCGCAGAAGCGGGACTTGGTCCTGCCGGCCGGCGGTGGCACTCGCGAAATCGGCAACGACGAGTTGGTTGACGCCGGGCGGATGTTGGATGACGCGCGGCGCGACTTGTCGCGCGATTTCTACGAAATCATGGGCAAGTACACCGACCTGAGCGCCGAGCGCACCCGCCTCTTCGCACTGAAACAGAATCTAGCAGCACGCGAGGAGTGGTTGCAAAAAAATCCGCCGCCGTCGGAGAAAAAGGCCGAAGGGTCGCAATGAGGCCGGCGCCGGCTGCGGCCGGTAGCGACGGATGGGTTGCGAGACCCGGCTGGAGGTTCATCGAGTGATTGTCACCGCTCATAGCCAATGCCCGCCCATCCGTTTTCCTCACTCTTCGACGATCATGATTCCTGGCAGGTTTGCGCTTCCGGCCAGGTGGTGGGCCGCCTTTCACCCATCTCCAACCCCGAGGGAAAGCCCGGTCTCCGGCTGGACTACGACTTCCATGGCGGCGGTGGCTTCGTCGCGATCCGGCGGGTGCTGCGCTTCACCCTGCCGCCGACGTTCGAGATCGGCTTCCAACTGCGCGGCAACGGCTTGCCTAACCATTTCGAGTTCAAAGTTGCCGGCCCGGGAGGAGCCAACGTGTGGCGGCATGTGCGCCAGGATTTCAAGCTGCCGGAGGCGTGGTCCGACCGTCGGATTCACGAGCGTGACATGGTCTTTGCCTGGGGCCCTGCCGGCGGTGGCGCGCCTTCCGAGGTCGAGGCCATCGAGTTCGTCATCGCCGCGGGTCCCGGTGGCAGGGGCACGCTGGAGCTTGCCGCCCCCTCGTTAGAGGACCAGACGCTGCGCCAACCGCATGCGATCCGCGCCTCCAGCCAGCAACCGGGCTTTGCTCCGGAAACCGTGTTTGGGGAGCAGTCCGCCACCGGCTGGCGGGCGGATTCCAGCGATCCAACGCCGTGGTGGGCGGTGGATTTCGGGCGCTCCGTGCGTTTCGGCGGTCTCGTGATCGAATGGCCGGTGGACCTGCCGCCACGCGCTTATGCAGTGGAAATATCCGGCGATGGAACAACCTGGTCCCGGATCTATCAGGCGAAATCCGCTCTTGGCGCGATGAGCCACATTGCGGCCCCGGCGGCTGAGACACGGCACCTGCGCCTCCGCTTTGAAAATCCAGCATGCGCGGCGCTGCGGTCCGTCTCACTGAGGCCGGACGCGTTCTCCAGCACGCCTAACGAATTCATCCACAATGTGGCAGCGGATTTCCCGCGGGGTTGGTTTCCCCGCTACTGGCATCGCGAGCAATCCTACTGGACACCGGTCGGCAGTCCGGAGGGCAAACGCCGCGCCTTGATCAACGAGGAAGGCATGGTCGAATCCGACGAGGCTGGCTTCTCGTTGGAACCGTTTGTTCTAACTGAAAACGGGCTGCTCACCTGGGCGGAGGCGAAAACCAGCCCCATGCTTGCCGAGGGCGGCGTGCCGCTGCCCGCCGTCGTCTGGGATGCTGCCGGCATGCGTCTGGATATCCTGCCGTGGGTCGCCGGCAGGGCGGGGGATCTAACACTCCATGTCACCTACCGCCTGAGCTGCCGCAAGGCGGCCCCCAACACGCGCCTTTGCGTCGCGGTGCGGCCGTTCCAGGTGATTCCGCCATGGCAGGCTTTCCGCAATCTCGGGGGCCGCAGCCCGATCCACAGCATTGGCTGTGAAGCGGACAGCCTGCGGGTGGAAGATCGCACAATCGCCTTCACGCCAAACCCGGCAGGCATGGGGGCCGCCGCATTCGAGGAAGGTGGCACGCTTGCTTTTCTAGCCGCCGGAAACATGCCGCCTAACCGCCAGGTCTACGATGCTTCCGGCCTCGCTTCCGCCGCGATGGCGTGGGAACTGCCAAGCGGCACATCGACCCTTGATGTCACGGTTTCCGTTGCCTTTTTCGGCAAGGCCAAACCGCCGGCGAAAAACGGCAGGGCCCGCGCGCTCGCCCGGTGGCGCAAGACGCTGGGAAAAGTGGTCTGGCAGACTCCGAGCTGCGCGGCACCGGCCTTCGATTGCTTCCGCACCGCCGCGGGACACATCCTGATCAACCGCGACGGCGCTGCCATCCAACCTGGGCCCCGCCGCTACACCCGCTCGTGGGTCCGCGATTGTGTGATCATGGGCGCCGCCCTTGCCAAGGCCGGCCTGCCCGCCGCGTTGCGCGAGTTTCTAACATGGTATGCGCGGTTCCAGCGCGCCGACGGCTTCGTCCCTTGCGTGGTGGATCGCGATGGCGTCGACTGGCTCGTCGAGCATGACAGCCACGGCCAGTTCGTGTGGGGCATTCGCGAGGTGTTCCGCGCTGGCGGCGACCGCCGGTTTATCACGACCATGCTGCCCCATGTGCGCAGGGCGGCCGACTGTCTGATCGCACTGCGTGCCCAACGCATGACGGATGCCTACAAGTCCGGCGCACACGCGGCGTGCTTCGGTCTGTTGCCCGAATCCGCCAGCCACGAGGGCTACCTCGCCCACCCCGTGCATTCCTATTGGGACGACTTTTGGGGCGTGCGCGGCCTCCAAGCCGCTGCGGACCTTGCCGCCGCGCTCGATCTAACGGATGACGCCGACCGCTGGCGATCCGCGGCCGGACATTTTCAGATAGATCTGCTGAAGTCGATCCACAAGGTCATAGCCGACAACAAACTAACCTACATTCCCGGTTCGGTCGAGTGGGCGGACTTCGATCCCACGGCGACTTCCAATGCCATCGCCATGCTCGATTTCGCCGGGGTGCTTCCCGCCGGCCCGCTGCATGCGATGCTAGACACTTATCTCGACGGCTTCCGCCGCAAGCATCGCGGGGAAATGCAGTGGAACAACTACACCGCTTACGAAATCCGCATCATCGCCGTTTTCGTGCGTCTCGGCAGGCGTGCCGACGCGAACGAATTGTTGGATTTCTTTCTATCAGACCGCCGGCCCGTCGAATGGAACCAATGGCCGGAGATCACCTGGCACAATCCCCGCTCGCCAGGCCACCTCGGCGACGTCCCCCACACCTGGATCGCCGCGGAATTCCTGCTCGCACTCGCCTCGATGGTCGCCTGCGAACACGAGGCCGATGCCTCGCTGGTGCTCGCCTCCGGCATGCCATGGGCGTGGATCGCCAGCGCGGATGGCTTCGCCGTGAATCATCTCCCAACTCGTTACGGCACCCTCGATTTCAAGATCTCGGCCACTGGCACCCACACCATTCACGTGGCAATCGGTGGCTCAATCACGATGCCGCCCGGCGGGCTTTCAATCGCACCGCCGTTGCCGGCCGGCAAGCGGATCGCGGCGATAACAAATATTGAAGGTATGGCAGCGGCAGTGAATTCAATCGGCGAAGTTATCACAGTGAAAACCCTTCCTCTAAGAACGATGTTCCTCCTCGGAACGCCCTGCGACGACGATGATGCGGGCATATAGCCCTTGTGAACCGGTCAGTCCCTCGACAATATCCTCCATCGCAACGCGCGCGGCGCCTGGGCGATACGGGTTGGGCTCGCGGACGAACTCGAGATCCGCACCGTTGAAGTTGATGGATACCGGGCCGCAACCGCGGCCGCTTATCCGATAGACAATCTCCACGGCGCGGCCGGCGAGTTGTGTTCTAACTGCCACGCCATCGAGGGCCGCCGGCATCACCGGGTCCACCACCAGCGCGGATTTTTCCACCCGCAGCCCGAGGAAACACCGCACGATCAAACGCACGCTGATGCCGGCGCCGCTGGAATAGACGCGCCAACCGCCCTCGAGCGCCACTTCGCCGCGCCTCACCTTGTCATATTCGTCGGAAGCTTCGTAGCGGTCGCGGAACGCCGGGTCGGAGCTGGAGTAATAGCAATTCGCCTGCCGCAAGGTGGCGGTTGGCACGAGTTCCCGGAGGGCGATCGGGTTGGCCTGGCACAGTGCATTGAAAAACGCCTCCGCATCCCCGAACCGCGCGAGGGCCTCGCAATACCGCAGGTGTGCATGGGTATACATGAGACCGATTTCGCGCCCGAAGTAACTGGCACTTTCGGCCCGTTGGAAGAACGTCTGCGGCCCGCCATGATAGGCAAGCGGGCGGTCGAACAGGTGCGCTCCGTCCGGACCGAGCAGGTGGCGTTGGATCAGGCCGAGATGATTCTCCGCCTGTTGGGGTGTGAGCATGTCGTTGATGATCGCATGAACCATCGGCAGCAAACTGTAGGAAAGTCCGGTTGTGTCGTCGCCGGGGTGCAGCAGGGGCTCGGTCTTCCCGTCCGCGTGGAAATAGACAAGTCCCGCAACCACGTCGTCGACGATTAACACGCGCTGGAACTCGTCGAGAATGTTCGACGCCATGGCATCCAACTCGACGGCGCGGTCCACATGTCCTAGCTGACGGAAGGCATCCGCCAGCACCCTGAATGTCTGATAGTTGAGCGTCACCGTCCACGCGCTGCAAAGCCGCTCGCGCATTTCAGGCTTGGCGGGTTGGAGCGAATCGTTCCAGTCGCCGTGGCCGTAGGCAGCAAGGCGGGTGCCGGCGATGACCCGCTTGCGAATCAAGTCCAGCGCGCGATCGACGTGTTGCAGGATGCCAGCCTGTTCGGCGCCTTGCTCGCCATCGCCATGGAAAAACGGCAGCGTTTCATCCAACAATCCGGCATCGCCGGTGGCTGATAGGTATTGTGCCAGCGCCAGGATTGGCCAATAGACGATGTCAGCGTGGGAATCCTCCGCCCGGATGTGGCGCTCGCGCTCGAAGAACATGAACCACTGCGGCCAGTCGCCATCGGGGTTTTGCTGCCGGAACACCCGGCACAAGAGATCACGCAGCGGCTCGAAGCGGCCCAGTGCCAGCAATAATTCAAGCGGGCCCTGACAGACGTCGCGGGTGCCCCAGCCGCCGCCGGAATATTGCTCCAGTCCGCGGGGTGATAGATAATGCACCAGGGCGTTGTGGATCAGCCACGGCAAGATCTCGGCGACGCGGGCCGCGGCGGGCGCCAGCCGGCTCGCCGGTGGGGCTGAAAGTTGCAGCCCCGAGCCACGGGAATGACCGGGAATTGACACTCCCAATGGCACGTCCGCCTGAGGCGGCGGGCAGAAGGCGCGCGTCACCTGGCCCGGACAACCCTCCAGGAGCCTCGGTTCATCGGAACCGCCGGTTTCCAGACAGGTTTCGAGGGCGTCCCGGCATTTTCCGGCCTGCGAACCGGGGGCATCCACGAGGCATCCTTCAATCACCAAGCCTGTCGTTAGAGCCGGCGCGGTGACAATGCATAGGAACGGCTGACCGTGGCAAATTCCATCGGCAAACAACAACTCGTCGCCGCCGATCGTCTCGATTTGTCCTCCCTCCGCCGGCACGATCCTGAATCCGCCGTCCGGAAACCTCCGGCCGACATCACAATCCGGCACCGGCCTAACAAACACGCCCCTGTCATCCGTATCCCAGCGCAGTGGCATCGCCGAACTGCCATCGTCACCGTTGATCGCGACGTGATGGGAAATCAAGAACCTGGCGGCAGGCCCCGCCAACACCGAAATCGCCAGGCTCAGTTCGTGACGCTCCGCGGGCGCGGAGGCAACCACTTCGATCAATCCGCCCTGGTGCTTGTAGATCCACCGGCAGGATGCGGCCGCCATCTCGAACGCAGACGGTGTGCCTAACAAAGAAAAGCGGCCGTCGATTTCCACAAAAACCCGTTGTCCGTGACTGCGGAATAGTCCGAGATAGGTGTGGCAGGTTGAGAGGAAGCGGTTGATGCTCACATGCCCCTGTGTGACCATTGAATGAAACACTCCCGCCATCCATGCGGTGGAGGTGAGGGCCGACTCATCGGGGGTGAGCGGACCGCCCGAACGCAGCAGATGGCCATGCGGCCTCAGCACCTTGAGTTCCTTCGCATTGAACACCACGTGACTCATGTCGCTGGTGAAAAACGACAGCAGTTGGCCGTCTTCGCGCTCTTCATGGCGCGGCGCGTCGCCGAAAAACGCGCGGATTTCGGTTTCCTCCAGATCCAGCGCTTCCAATATCGGCGCGCTGGCAAACAACGAGTCGGCCGGGCGCACGCCGAACCAATCCGCCGGGCTTGGTTCTGCTAGAACAGGCTGGAGAAGATTGGTGGCGTGCGAAATGCCCGCGCCACAGTGGTCCGGGCATTCTGCCGGGAGTACTCTTTCACCTGACAAAGTGCATAACTTGTCGGCATTGCGCAGGCACTCACCCGGAATCCACGCCGGGGCGATCGCCTCCGGCAGTGCCAGCACCGCATCGATCACCACGACGTCTGCCAACGAAGTGGCCCTTGGCTTGTCCGCCTCGAACCTGCCGAAAAAGCCGCGCTGAATTCTGCCACCGGGTGCCAGCGTGAATGCTTCGTCCTGGATGGCGGCCATTGAATGCTCATGCTGATGGCGCCTGCCCGGCAATCCATCCGTTAGACCCGGCGCGGGCCTGCCCGCGCGGGTGGCCAGGCCGTGAAACTGCAAGGCATCCGTGGCGTACGAGACGCCGCGGCCGAGTGAGCCGATCACGGTCCACGGCCAGCGCCCGCCCATCGACAGGTTCTGCCGCGAGGCCAGCGCGACTCCACGCTGCGGGTGCTCCAGGGGAGTGTGATCCACATACTGGCTGACATAATACTCGTTGAGGCGCAGCGCGCCGTAATGGGCCAGAGCGAGATCCTGGGTGTGAATGAGGTCGCATGAAACCGCAAGCAGGCCGGTGTTTTCCAAGTCGACATGCCAGAACCATGCGGAAATGGCCTCCGCCAGCACCAACCTCACGCGGAATGACAGGTCGCCCCATGTTCCGGATGCCACAAACGTCCGCCCGTCGCTTAGATAGGTGGCCGGGCTGCCCGGACCTAACAGCGGCGTCGCTTCCGGCGCGTTTCCCAGCCGGCGCAGGAAAACATTCGCCGGACCGCCCTCGACCTCATTGCCGGGAAACAGATTCAGGATGATGTCATCGCACGCCATGCGCCGCAGCGAGCCGTTGGCATTCATTTCCACGCTCAAACGCGCGGCGCTGACCATGCGTGCCGGGCCGACGCCGGGAACTTCGACTTGTTCTTCCATCGCGCGAATCTATCCGCCCCGACGCCGTTCGTGCAAGACGTGATTTCGCGGGAAGTCGATAGCGGATAGCGGATTGTGGATTGTGGATGAAGGATTTCCGCCACCGTTTCAACCAAAACCCAGACCTCGATGTCCCGCCCCCGGTAGCCGGTGGCAGGCACGGGCGTTGGCATCAACCTCTGGAAAGGGCACGAAAGGGGAGAGGTGAATGGTTTCCTAACAACTGCATGGCGCGCAACCTGTCACAATTCGCCGCGGGCGTCTTTTTCGAGCTGGATGCGATCATTGAGGTTGCGGGCTTGGACGCGGTTGTTGCGCTTGGCCCAGCGCTCGATGGCCATTTGGCGCTTGGCGGCACGCCGCTTGAGCGCCGTGATTTCAGTTTCCAGATTGAGGAAACTGGCGTGGCGACGGCTGTCGAGTTGGCCGCTTTCGACCGCCGCCCGCAGCACGCAACCGGCATCCTGGCGATGGCCGCAATCGGCGAAGCGGCACTGGCTCGTGAGGGCCTCCACATCGGCGAAGCTGTCGCGCAGGGTGGCTTCATCGGTCCACATTTGGATTTCCCGCATGCCGGGGTTGTCGATGAGCATGCCGCCGCCGGGCAGTGGCACCAACTCGCGGGTGGTGGTGGTGTGGCGGCCTTTGCCGGTCACCTCATTGACCTCGTCGGTCCATTGCCAGTCCTCGCCGTAGAGTTGATTGACAATGGTGGACTTGCCCACGCCGCTGGAACCTACGATGCACATCGTGGTTCCCGCCTTGAGATGCTTCCTGAGCGCGCGCAACCCGGCACCATTGAGGGCACTGGTGACATGGACCGTCGCGCCATCCCACAGCGCGGCGATTTCCGCGGCGGCTTGGCGGCTTTGCGCGGGCGCAAACAGATCGGACTTGTTGACGAGCACCACCGCCTCGGCACCGCTGCGTCCGATGAGCGTGAAATAGCGCTCCATGCGGCGGAGGTTGTAGTCCGGTCCGGCGTCGGTGACCACGGCGACGATATCGACATTGGCGCCGATGACCTGGGCTTGCGAGCTGTTGCCGGGCATTTTGCGCGAGAAGCAGGTCCGGCGCGGCAGCAGCGCGCGGATGACGTGGTCCTGATTCTCGTTGCCCGGTTCCACCACGACCCAATCACCCACCGCGGGCAACTCCGCATCGCAGGCGGCGGCGTGCCAGAGGCGTCCGCAGAGGACAACGTCGATTTCCTCGCCGTCCCCGAGGAGGGCCCCGAAGTTGATCGGGGTCTCGCGGATCAGGCGTGCGGGAACCCAGCCCTTCGAGCGATACGGCGCGAAGGCTGTGGCAAACCCGGCATTCCAGCCCAAGGCGCGGAGGGTCATCTGCTTCGGAGTGTACTCGGACGGGCGAGCCGCGTCAATGGGAAGAAGACCGCTCCGCCACCCATCGGAAAAAATCCTCGGTAATTCCGCAGGCGTGGTTGACATCAAGGGAATCCCCCACCAACTTGCCGCCCGAGCAAGCAAAACACACCATTATATGTCCGACTCCACCTCCGGCTTTCGCGAGATGAAATCAGTGGTTGTCCGATTCGCCGGAGACTCCGGCGACGGCATGCAAATCGTCGGCGAACGCTTCACCGATACCAGCGTCACCGTTCCCAACTCGATCGCCACCTTCCCGGATTACCCGGCCGAGATCCGCGCCCCAATCGGCACCATCGCAGGCGTTTCCGCCTTTCAGGTTCACTTTGGCAGCACCAAGGTACTGACACCCGGCGACCGCCCTGAGGCGCTGGTGGCCATGAACCCGGCCGCGTTGGCCGTACACTTGCAGGATCTAGCCACAGGCGGCCTGCTGGTGGTTAATACCGCGGCCTTCACCGCGGACAATCTCAAGATGGCCGGATTTGCCAGCAACCCGCTGGAGGATCCCGCGCTCAGCGCGAAATACACGCTCGTGGCCCTGGACATCACCGGCCTGGCGCTCGCGGCGCTCAAGGAATCCACCCTGACGAATCGCGAGAAGCTTCGTTGCAAGAACTTCTTCGCCCTCGGCTTCATGTATTGGGTCTATTGCCGCCCGGTCGAGCCAACCCTTGAATACATTGAGGAAAAATGGGCGAAAAAGCTGCCCGATTTGGCCGATGCGAACATCCGGGTGCTCAAGGCGGGCTATTACCTCGGGGAAACGTCCGAGCTGACCCTTGAGCGTTACCGGGTTGCGCGTGCCGACGTGGCGCCCGGCATCTATCGGAAAATCTCCGGCAATGAAGCCGTCGCACTCGGCCTGATCGCCGCCTCCAAACGCTGTGGCCGCGACCTGTTGTTTTCCGGCTACCCGATCACCCCCGCCACTTCCGTGCTCGAAACACTGGCCGGCTATAAGCACTTCGGCGTCACCACCGTCCAAGCGGAGGATGAAATCGCCGCCATCGGTGTTGCCATCGGCGGGAGTTACGCCGGCAAGCTCGGTGCCACCGCCACCAGCGGCCCCGGCATGTGCTTGAAGAGCGAATTCATCGGCCTCGCCATCACCACTGAACTGCCGCTGGTCATTGTCAACGTGCAACGTGGCGGCCCGAGCACCGGCCTGCCCACCAAGACCGAGCAATCCGACCTGCTCCAGGCGCTTTACGGGCGCCATGGGGAGAGTCCGATTCCGGTGGTTGCGGCCAATTCCCCCTCCGATTGCTTTGGCGCCGCGTTCGAAGCGGTGCGGATTGCCATCAAGTACTCAACGCCGGTGATTCTTCTAACCGATGGTTATCTGGCCAACGGTTCCGAGCCATGGCGGGTGCCCGACGAGTCCGCGTTGCCGGATATTTCCAAGCCCTTTGCGGACGAATCCAAGCCCTACGTCGCCTTTGCCCGCGATCCGGAGACTCTCGCCCGCACCCACGCCATTCCCGGCCAACCCGGCCTCGAGCACCGCATCGGCGGCATCGAGAAAGATGAGCAGGGGGCCATCAGCTATGATCCGGAAACCCACAGCCTGATGACCGGCCTGCGTGCGGCCAAGGTCGCCGGCATCGCCAAGGACCTGCCACCGCTCGAAGTGCTTGGCGAGCGCAGCGGCAAGTTGTTGGTCATCGGTTGGGGCGGCACCCATGGCGCCATCACCTCCGCCGTGGCGGCCCTCCGCGGCGATGGCCACGCGGTGAGCAGCACCAATCTGCGATATCTCAATCCGCTGCCAGCCGACCTGGGCGATCTCATCAAGGGCTTTGACCGGGTTCTCATTCCGGAACTCAACAACGGCCAGCTCAGCGTCGTGATCCGCGCCAAATATCTGATAGATACGCTGTCGATGGCCAAGGTCAAGGGCCAACCCTTCAAGATCAGCGAAATCCGCGAACACATCCTCCAACTCCTCAACTCCTGATTCCCATGGCCGCCGCAATCCAAACCATTCCCGCCGTCCCGGATCTGACCCGCAAGGATTTCGTCCCGTCTAACGAAGTTCGCTGGTGCCCCGGTTGTGGCGACTACGCCATCCTCAACTCGCTCCAGCGCACCTTCCCCGAACTGGGTGTGCCGCGCGAGAATTTCGTGCTCATCAGCGGCATCGGCTGCTCAAGCCGCTTCCCGTTTTACATGAACACGTACGGCTTTCACACCATCCACGGCCGCGCCCCCAGCGTCGCCACCGGGGTGAAGGTCGCCAATCCCGATCTCTCGGTGTGGATCATCACCGGTGATGGCGACGGCTTGAGCATCGGCGGCAACCACCTCCTCCACTTGCTGCGTCGCAACATCGACGTCACCGTGCTGCTGTTCAACAACCGCATATATGGTCTAACAAAAGGCCAGTACAGCCCCACCTCGCCGGTCGGCACCAGGACCAAGACCTCACCCACCGGGTCGCTGGAAAACCCGCTCAATCCGGTGCTGTTCGCGCTCGGTGCGGAGGCCACTTTTGTCGCCCGCACGCTGGATAACAACCCGAAGCACATGGTGGAAACCTTCAAAGCCGCCCATCAGCACAAGGGGGTTTCCTTCGTCGAGATTTTCCAAAACTGCGTCATCTTCAACGATTCCACCTGGGATTCCGTCTACGCCAAGGAGAATCGCGAAGATCAAATGCTGTTTCTGGAGGCCGGCGAGCCGCTGCTCTTCGGCAAGGACAAGTCCAAGGGCATCCGCCTCAACGGCCTCACCCCGCAAGTCGTGGATGCCGCCAGCGCCGCCCCCGGCGAAATCCTCATCCATCAGCCAGAGCAGTCCAGTCCGCTCTATTCCCATCTGCTGGCCACCATGGGCCAACCGGACTTTCCCACACCGATGGGGGTGATCCGCCAGACCGACAAGCCCTCCTACGATTCGCTCATCCACGAGCAAATCGACCACGCCAAAGCCAAGCGCGGTCCCGGCACCTGGCAGGAACTCCTCCACGGCGACGCCACCTGGACCGTGGCCTGATGCCGCCGTGCAGCCGTTTCGTTGACAGCGCCCGCCGGGCCTGCCATGCTGCATCCGCCCATCCGGCCTCGACCATGAACACATTGTTGCCCCTCCAGCCTCGCTTCTTCGCTGCGCTCGGTTTCAAGTTGCTCGTCTGCGCTCTTGCCCTGGCGTTCCGTGTCGACGCCGCCCAAGCCGCGCCCGTCGTGGCAGGAGGCACGCCGGCAGGACCAGGCGCCAAGAAGATCTTGATTGTCACCGGGCTGGATTATCCGGGGCACAAATGGCAACTGACCACGCCGGTGTTGCGTGATGCGGTTGGCAAGGATCAACGGATGCAAGTGACGGTGACCGAAGATGCGAGGGTTCTGGCGTCGCCGGAGTTGAAGGAATATGATGTGATCCTGCTTAACTATATGAATTGGGAAAACCCCGGGCCTGGCAAGGAAGCCCAGGAGGGACTGCGCAAGGCGGTGGAAGCCGGAACCGGATTGGTGATGGTTCATTTCTCCTGCGGCGCGTTCCAAGACTGGCCGGAATTTGTCAAGGTCGCGGGGCGGGTTTGGGATCCCAAACTGCGCCCGCACGATCCGCTTGGATCATTCAAGGTCGAGATCAGGGACAAGACGCATCCGGTCACCGCGGGGATGGAGGATTTTGAGACTGTAGACGAGTTATATACTTGTCTAACAGGCGACGCCGCCATCAAAGTGCTGGCTTCGGCCCGCTCCATGGTTGACCACAAGGATTATCCGATGGCGTTTGCTTTCGAGTACGGCAAGGGAAAGGTTTTCCAGAGTGTCCTGGGCCATGATGTCAAGGCGCTCGAACCCGAGGCGGTAAGGAAACTTTTCCGGCGTGCGTGCGCCTGGGCGGCCGGGCTGGAGCCGAATGAATGAGGACGCAAGCAAAGGCTCCGTCATTTTCCCATCCTTCACGCCTCAGTTGTTCGTGCTCGGCGGGGCGGCTTGTTGCAAGCCCTTGAGTCCTTCCATCACCGCCCTGATGCCGCCGGTGAGCTTCTGGGCGGACTGCATCGATTGGTCGAGTTTCTCCAGGTCCATTGGCGGCAAACTGCCATTTTGG
>Ga0073936_10003594_pt1 | contig 22063 bp, 17 predicted proteins | sample AliMusrvi5mmetaG_FD_87041 | JGI IMG/M metagenome (GOLD analysis project Ga0073936, IMG submission 87041) | Freshwater lake bacterial and archeal communities from Alinen Mustajarvi, Finland, to study Microbial Dark Matter (Phase II) - Alinen... | ecosystem: Environmental > Aquatic > Freshwater >... | reverse complement strand
TCCTGCGACTGATCACCCCCTGGGGAGTCCTGAGTGCCAAATCGAATCTGCAACTCAATCAATGGCAACACCTGGCAGCCACGTGCGACGCCGACGGACTCATGCGTCTCTTCGTCAATGGGCACAAAATCGGCGAGACGCAGGGCACCCGGCCAATCGCCCAACCGTCAGCCATCCCGAACCCCATCGAACTCTCCGCGCTCGGCGCGTTTCTCCGCTCCATGGACAAGGCTGGCAAGCGCGACAGCTTCGAGGCAGGCCAAGCTCGCATTGCCATCGAGGTTTTAACCGCCCTGCATGAGCGGCACCGATTGGCCGCTCAAAAACTGCTCCCCTCCTGGGATCTGCGGCCGCGCATCCCGCCGGCTAACCCGGAGGCAGTGGACCGGCTTTATTTCGAAACGGCTTTGAAACTGGCCGGCGGCTTGCAGGACCACCTCGAAGGCAGGTCGATTTGGAAGCCGAAGGTTGATCCAGAGACTGTCCGTCTGGCGCGGTCGGCGGGCCTGGTGAAATGAAACTCCCTCGGAGGGCCGCCTGGCCGTCCTTGATGATTATTCTGCTTGAGCCCGAAGGCTCAAAGCTGGCATTGTCCGGCGCAACTCCAAATGGCAATCAAGCAACTCGGCGAAGAAGAAATCCGGACCTGGACCCTCGAACAGAAGGACCGCTGGTGGCTCGATAATGTCTGGAAGGGCGACATGCCACAACTGACCCTGCGTTCCGGGCTGACCGGCATGATTATCGGGGGCATGCTCTCGCTGACCAACCTCTACGTCGGAGCCAAGACCGGTTGGACGCTGGGCGTTGGCATCACCTCGGTCATCATGGCGTTCGCGGCATTTAAGCTGCTCTCGGCCATTGGCCTGGGCAAGGACTTCACGTTGCTGGAGAACAATGCGATGCAGTCGATCGCGACGTCGGCGGGCTACATGACCGCGCCGATGATTTCAAGCCTGGCCGCCTACATGATGGTGACCGACCAGGTGATCCCGATGATGCAGACGCTGGTCTGGATCGTGGTCATCGCCATCCTGGGTGTACTGTTTGCCTTCCCGCTTAAACGCCGCTTCATCAATGATGAACAGCATCCTTTCCCCGAGGGGCGCGCCGCCGGGATCGTCATGGACGCCCTGCACAGCGGGGACGCGGCGAGCGGCCTGCTCAAGGCCAAGCTGTTGATGGTCACAGGAGGAGCGTCCGCGCTGTTAAAGGTGATGCAAAGCTCGGCCATTATGGAGAAGCTTCGCCTGGGCTTTCTCACCTTGCCGGAGTTCCTCGACGGCTGGATCTACCGCCTTGGGACCCTGCAGGTCTTCGGAACCGACCTGCGGCAACTGACCGTAAGGCCGGACACGGATGTCGTCATGATGGCGGCGGGCGGACTCATGGGGATCCGCACCGGCGTCTCACTAATGATCGGCGCGGTTATCAACTACCTTATTCTGGTGCCACTGATGATCGCCGCCGGTGACATTCACGGCCGTCAGGTCAACGGCGTCGTGCAATTCGGTTTCCGGGAGATTACGAAATGGGCGTTGTGGGGCGGTGTCGCCATGATGACGACGGCGTCGTTGTTCGCGTTCTTCTCCAAACCGCAGATCCTCCTCAGCGCTTTTCGCGGGCTGGGGGCCAAACGCGGGGCGGGCAGGGACAAGGATCCGATGCGTGACATTGAACTGCCGATGTGGGTCTTTGTGGTTTTCATCCCCTTGGTTGGCGCCGTGACTGTAGCCCTGGCGCATCGCTTTTTCGGCGTTGAGATTTGGATGGGCATCCTCGCCATTCCCCTCATTTTCGTCTTCACGGTGATCGGTGTGAATTCCACTGCGTTGACCTCGATCACGCCGACCGGAGCGCTGGGGAAACTGACGCAGCTTACTTACGGGATCATTGCGCCCGGCAATATCAAGACGAACCTGATGACGGCAGGGATCACTGCCGAAGCGGCGAGCAATGCCTCGAACCTGCTGATGAACATCAAGCCCGGTTACATGCTGGGCGCCAAGCCGCGCCTCCAAGCCATCGGCCATGTGCTGGGCATCCTGGCGGGAGCGGTGGTCGCTGCGCCGGTGTTCTACTTTGTATTCCTACAGCACGGTCCGGCCCAACTGGTGTCGGACCAATACCCCATGCCCGCCGCGACGATCTGGCGCGCGGTGGCGGAGTTGCTGATGCAAGGGCTTGGGAACCTGCCGATGTCCGCGCGCTGGGCGGTGGTGGCAGGGGCAGTGCTCGGATTGGTGCTGGAAGGGGTGCGGGTGGCGACCAAGGGCCGCTTCTGGCTTTCCGGTGTGGGAATTGGACTGGCTACCGTGATACCGTTCAACACTTGCCTGGCGATGTTCCTGGGCGCCGCGTTCTTCTGGGTGGCGGAGCGGGTCTGGTCGAACAAAGAATCCACCGGAAACCGGATCATCGTCCAGAACCAGGAACCCATCTGCGCCGGGGTGATTGCCGGCGGCGCGCTCATGGGGATAACCGTGATCCTCATTGAGAACTTTGCGCTGAGTAATCGCTGACGTAATATCATCTATGAAAGCCATCATCCATGCAGCAGCCTTCGCCGGGCTATGTCTTGCCTGGCTCGAGTTGACGGGTTGCAGCACGCCTAATGTGAATCCGCCAGCGCCGCGCGACCACACTGGCTATGTCGATTTCTACACAGATTCGGACATGGGTCTCAGTTGGGATGTGAAACGCACTGATGGAGGGACCGGCGAGTTGCGAGCGGTATATTCCGAGTTCAAACCGGTGCAAGGGACCATTCTGCGTTTGGCTGCGCCTCCGGGAAACCATCGTTTTCAGGTGTGGTTCACCAACCAGGTTACTGAAGGACCCCAAACCGTGCAGGTGCAAGTGATGGATGGAAAAGTCACGCCGGTCCACGTTACCCTCGCTCCGGCGGGATCCACCGCCGTTGAACGTAAGAATTATAGAATGGGCGGCTCGGCGAAAGGCTATGCCCGCGGCACGAAGATCTCTAGCGACCAGAGTTCGGTCTTCCAGATTGGTGCTGAGGCTGCAAGCCCACAGGCTTATGGGCCCAAAGAGAGCATGCCGTACTGGTCGTTAGCTACCCAGTGACTCGCTGGCGAGATACACCCTCTCGCGTCGCGACCGTGAGCATCGTCAGCGCCGATTACCGCCTGGACGTCAGGGACTGAACGGCATTGGGCGGTCAATGAGAAGGACAGCCGGGGCCATCTTCTTGTCACCCGACAAGTGGATTCTAACAGAGGCGTTGGTCCTGCTCAGCAGGGTTTCGCTTCCATCGACGAGTACCCTCCTCACTTGTTCCCGAACACAAGGAACGACGACTTCGGCATCCCCAGTGTCGGCGGCGGCCCACAGGATCCAAACGCGGCCTGCATCGGCGTTGGTGTTGTCAAGGTGGCAGAAACTGACAGCGGCACCGCTCAAAGCCGTCACTCGATCATCGGCACGTTGCATTGGGAAGGGATTGGGCAGAGCCCGGATGTAGGCTCGCACGGCCAACTGCTCCGGTGAGGAGGCATCCATGACCACGACTTTGCGGATGCCGGCGGCAAAAGCGCGGGTGAAGAACTGAATGCGCCAGGCCGCACGCCGCTTTCGGGAGAGGATGCCAAGGAAGTCGAAATTGCCCTCCGTTTGCCAGTATTCCTGCTTGGCTGGGTAAGTGAAACCAGGGGTGCGGTTCTGCCACCGCTCAAAGACATCGCGGATCTCGCTAAAGGCGACCTCGATGGTGCGATCTTTCCCAGTGAACGCACTATCCAGTCCCTCGTAAACATGAAAACACACTACGTCAAGGGCGGGCCCGATGGAGTACGACTGCCCGCGACTGCGAAACTCCGGCGACCCCCGCATGGCGGGCGCGTCAAGGGCTGCTTCAACCCAGGCGGGGGCCTTGCCGCTACCCATCACCCCGGGACCCAGAATCACAGCCTGGGGATCGACTTGCCGGATGGCGGCGGCCGCTTTCGTGACGAACTCGGCGTAGTCCGCTGCCTGCTCTTTCCAATGCGTAAAGTAAGCATCCGGCTCATTATCCAGCTCCCAGGCACGGACACCATAGCTCTGCCGCCAACCTTGTTTCGTCGCCAGGGTCCCACCAGGGGCATAACGGGCGGCCAGCTTCCCTGCAAAGGCCGCAGCGGACTCCATGTTGGCGGGGGCGGATTTTCCTTTCTCACGGCGACCCGCCCAGGCAGGCGGACCTCCGGCATTGCCGCCAATCACAGGGGCTTGCATCAACACATTCAGCTTACGTTCGTGCGCTGCGATGATGAAGGCGTCCAGAGCACTCCAGGCCGGCGGCATTTGCGTGGCCAGGCCAACCGGCCCATCCGGTTCCAAGGCGCTCCAATAAACCGGCATGAAAGTCCACCGCAGCCCCATGCCAACTTCAACGTCCATATCGGAAGCCTTGGCCCTCCCGCCCATCGCGCCGCCCTTTCCGTCCCAACTGCCCGTATGCCCGAGGTAGGGAGAAGCGAAACCGTCCAGCCCACCTCCGAGTGCTGATTCAGGAGAGGGAGGCGTTATCGGGCTGGCCACCCCGGGATAGGTTTTCGGCACGCGCTGGAGGATGAGGAATACCCCGGCCACCAGTGCCAGAAGCAAAAGGACCAGACAGGAGCAACCGCATCCTAGGGCTTTGGCGTAGCGATGGCTTCGCTTCATCGGCTCATCTCAGCCACCGGGAACAAAGGTTTCCAAGGGCTGTGAACGACAGGAACTCACTAAGAGGCTGTTTGAAAACGACCATTGAGATCCGTTGCGGCAGGTTTGGAGTCCCGCCTTTAGGCGGTTTCTGCGCCGCTCCGCCTAAAGGCGGGACACCAAACCAAGCTATAGGACCGTGCGCCGTGAAGCCGATTGAGAGCAGTGCAACAACCCGCATGGCCCTCGTCGGCCGGGAGTCAGTCCTTTGCCCAAAAATCGAGCACGAACACATCGTCGAGGACCGGACCCACCAGTTTGCCGAAAGCTTTGTGCGCGGGGTGCTCGATATAAGTGTCACGATCCGCCTCGCTCTTAAAGGACAGGAGAAAGCAATGGGTGAAGCCTTTGTCCCGCTTCTCCTTACTGACGTTCGTGCCCCATTCCAGACTCTGGACTTGGGAAATCTGTTTGGGCAAAGCCTGGAACGCTTCCTCGACCTTCTTGATGTCCGCAGGGGCCACGGTGGTCTTGAACTTGAAACAGACTACGTGCTGAAGTTTATCGGCCGCGTAGGCGTTCGTGATGATCCCCGAAACGAGCAGGGCGCAGATGAAGGCAGTAAGTGTTTTCATAATAGCCGGAGGCTATTGAGTTGCCTGCCTCGTCGCAAGGAAATGGTCGGGACGAGAGATGTGTCCTACTTCGCGCTAGCGTCCGTCACGGCAACTCGGATCGCCTGCTTGAATTCCTGGGTGCCCTGGTCAAAGGCGGCGGCCATCTGCAAGACGGGGGTCTTGCGGATACGGCGCTTGAACTTCTTCAGATTATCCTCGGCTGCCGGCTCGTCCATCTTGTTGGCGACGACCAGGCGCGGACGTTCCACCAACGCCGGGTCATAAAGCTCGAGTTCACTGATCAAGTTCTTATAATCATCCCACGGGGCGCGGCCATCTGTGCCGGCCATATCCAGCAACAACACCAGGACCCGGCACCGCTCAATGTGCCGTAGAAACTCATGGCCCAGGCCGACGTTCAGGTGAGCGCCTTCGATGAGGCCCGGCACATCACACACGGTGAGACGGTGGAAATCGGAGTATTCCACGATACCGATTTGGGGATGGAGCGTGGTAAACGGATAGGGAGCGATCTTAGGCCGGGCGCGCGAGATGGCCGTCAGCAAAGTGGACTTGCCCGCGTTGGGATACCCGACCAGGCCGACTTCCGCCATGATGCGGAGCTCGAATAGGAAGTTGCCTTCATCACCCGCCTCCCCCGGCTGCGCGAAACGCGGGGTCTGGCGCGCGGCGGTGGCAAAGTTGCGGTTGCCCAGGCCACCGCGTCCGCCCTTGCACAGGACGAAGCGCTGACCATTCTCCGTAAGGTCCACGACTAACTCGCCCTCCGGCTTCGTGCCCGCAGCAACCGGCGCTTCAACGTCTGCGCGGGAAAGATCCACCTCCACGGCGGCTCCGCCCGCTGCCACACGAATCAAGGGACGTTGGCTGGAGCTAACCGGCAGGCTAGGTCGCTCTGGCGGATCCTCGCCTTCGCTGGTTTCCTCGGGGCTGGGGTCCTGGGCCATTCTCCAAACCAGCGTGCCGCAGGGCACCTTGATAACGAGGTCCTTGCCCGCGTGCCCGTCCATGCCCTTGCCCATACCGAATTCGCCCTCTTCCGCAATAAGCCGAGGTTGATAGTACTGGGCAATGAGGTTATTCAGGTCGTGGTCGGCCTCAAGGATCACGTCGCCGCCGCGCCCACCGTTGCCGCCACTTGGCCCACCCTTGGGGCGATATTTCTCGCGCTGGAAGGCGATGCAACCTTTACCGCCGTGACCAGCCCGCGCGTAGATCCTGATTTCGTCAATGAACATGGCGGGTAGCGGCGGACTGGAGTGCTAGAGTGTCGGAGTGATGGAGTAATGGAGAGCAGGTTGGAGAAGCGCTCTGTGCACTACTCCAGCGCTCCGTTACTCCAATGCTCAACATGCCCGCCACTTGGTTGTCCTGTAATGAAAAACGGCGAGGCCAACGCCTCGCCGCGTAGATCTATTTGGCCCGCCTAGCTAACGGCGGGAGCCGCTTCCGGGAGCACGTTGATGCGGTGGCTTTTCTGGTCGAACACGACCTTCCCGGGCGCCAGGGCGAATAATGTCCAGTCGCGCCCAGTGCCGACGTTCTTGCCGGCGACAAACTTGGTGCCGCGCTGACGAACGAGGATGCTGCCAGTGGTAACAACTTCACCGCCAAATCGTTTGACGCCGAGCCGCTTGCTGACGCTGTCGCGCCCGTTACGGACGCTGCCTTGACCTTTCTTGTGTGCCATAAATTGCTAATTCGTGATGCGTGATGCGTGATTGCTGTTCGGAAAAGCGCGGTCAGGCTTTGATTTCCTTGATCTTCACTATTGTCAGCTCCGCGCGACTGCCAATCGTCTTGCGAAAGCCTTTCCGGCGTTTCATCTTGTAGGCGATCTTCTTCTCGCCGCGAATGTGCTCGACGACATCGGCCACCACAGTGGCGCTGGCCACGGTAGGCGAACCGACGGCGACCTTGCCATCGTTATTGATCAAAAGGACGCGGTCAAAAGTCACCGGCTGCCCGACCTCAATGGCCAGGCGATCAATCTCCAGCGTATCGCCCGCGGTCACGCGATACTGTTTGCTTCCTGTTTCTAATACTGCGTACATATAATAATTCGGCCAAAAGGATGGGTAGTGAACCAGAATCCCGTCATGCTGTCAACGCATCAATTTGAGATTTGAGAGTAACCCGTCCCCGGACCAAAAGCAAGCGCTTGGGAAGCGAGCGTTGTTCCAGCGGGCGCATCTTGCCAGTACCACCAGTACCGACAGCAGCGAGGTAGGGCGCGTCACTCCGTGCGCGCCGCGGCTACACGCAAACCGTCCCAATAAAGCCTGCGCTCGACACTCGCGGCGCGCACGGAGTGACGCGCCCTACCGTCCCGGGCCAATGAGCATGGTGTTACTGGCAAGATGCGCCCTGTTCCAGCTCCCTACCCTATCAATCCCGGCGTTTGGGCTTGCCCTGGCGGGCAGGGACAACACTATCTCGGCGATGAACCGTCCTGCACGCCCTTTGCTTCCCGGTCGTATCAGACTCGACCACCGGCTTCTTTCCCTCCTGTTTTTTCCTCTGCTTGCATGCAACGCGCTGGGCCAGGAGCGAAAGCCGCCGGCAACGTTGGTCGAACTCCGGCAACGACTGGCCGACCACCTCGAGCAGCCGAAATTCTCCGCCGCCATGTGGGGTGCGAAGATCGTGTCCCTCGATACGGGCGTTACGGTTTACGAGCACGACCCACAAAAGCTGTTCAGCCCGGCGTCGAACTCTAAGCTCTACACTGTCGCCCTTGCCCTCGATCGGCTGGGTGCCGATTACCGGATCAAGACTTCCATTTACGCCCAGGCCAAACCCAGCCGGTCGGGCACGATAAAAGGCGACTTGATCGTCTATGGCCGGGGCGATCCAACGATCAACGCGAGGTTGAATAGCGGCGACATTTACCAGGCGCTCGAACCGGTGGTGCGCGCACTGACCAATGCTGGCGTCAAACGGATCACCGGCGACCTGGTGGGCGACGAGAGCTTCTTCCACGGCCCGCCTTTCGGCTCCGGCTGGGCGTGGGATGATCTGGAGCATTACTACGGCGCGGAGGTTTCGGCGCTGACTATCAACGACAATACCTTGCAGGCTGTGGTTAAACCCGGAGTCCGCCTCCAGGCGCCCTGCCAACTGGAGCTGCTGCCCGCCACCGGCTGGCTCACGTTCAGCAACCGTACGAAGACAGTAGAGAAAGGCGCCGCGCGGACCATTCAGTTCTACCACCCGCTGGGGCAGAATGTGATTTATGTCACCGGTCAAATGCCGATCGAAGACGCGGGCAGCACGAACGAAGTCACACTGCACAATCCTGCCGGGTTGTTTGCTTCCTTCCTCAAAGAGGCGTTGGCGCGCCGGGGAATCAAAGTGCGCGGCAAAGCACGGACCATGAATTGGCTCGACCGGCAGGTGAAACCCCTCGACTACGGTAGCCTGGTAGAGGTCGGTTCGGTGGAATCGTTGCCGCTGCGTGATATCGCGGGCGAGATCGAGAAGCCCTCGCAGAACCTCTATACCGACCTGCTCCTGGCGCACGTTGGCGAGAAATTCCGGGGGGCGGATTCGCGAGCTGACGAGACGTCGGAGGAGCTCGGGATTGCCGAGCTGAACAAGTTCCTGGCCGAAGTGGGCATCAAGCGGGGCGAGGTGATTTTCGAGGAGGGTTCCGGCCTTTCGCGGAACAACCTGACCGCGCCCAATGCCACGGTGGCCCTGCTGCAATACATGAATCGGCACAAGTGCGCCCAGGTGTATATCGATGCCCTGCCAATTGCCGGTGTGGACGGCACGTTAAAGAACCGAATGAAGGGCACTCTCGCTGCAGGTAATGTGCGCGCCAAGACCGGGACCCTGCGCTGGGCCAATTCGATTTCTGGCTATGTCACGACGGTTGCGGGCGAGCACTTGGCCTTTTCCCTCATGATCAACCGCTACTACGAGGTACGACCGGTGCGGGGGGATCTGGATACGGTGGTGGTGCTCTTGGCAAGCTTCACGGGACGCACGGGCGAATGACGCGGGGCGGTGACATTTCCAGGGGCAGGTGCGAGGAGGAGAAATCCGAAAACCGAAGGCCGAAGTCCGAAGGTGCCAATCGCAGCCTCCGGGGGGCGGGCTCTTCTGATGGCTCAGACTGGTCCGCGGGAAGGCCGCGGACTTATCCGCGACAACATTCTCAAAGGAGTCAGTTATTTCGAGCTTCGGGCTTCGGATTTCCTTCGGATTTCGGCCTTCGGGTTTCGGATTTTACATTTGCACATCCTCCGGCCGGACTTCGAGGCACTCATCCTGGTCTTCCCAGACTACGGCGGCATAGAACTCGATCAGCTTGGGCGCAAGCTCGCGGCCGGCCCGTGCCAGCAGTCCCTCAGCTTCTTCCGCCGCGCTCTCAAATGCGTGGTCGTAGTCGCCGGCGGCCTTGCGCTGGCGGTCGTCCCAGTGGGCCACTGCATGCACGGGCGCATATTCCAAGGCCCAGTTCCCTAAATCGTCTTTCACGGACATGGGAACTTCGTTGAACGGGACCAAGGTCTCGCTGCAATGCTGACAGATCAGCCCGACCTCGTTCACGTCCCGCGTGAGCAACGGCAACATCGGTGCCCGGCAGCAGGGCGACTCCGAGTAGTCGGCCGGCGTTGCCACCAGGCGCTTAAGCCAAATCTGACGATCGTGGCCCAATTGAGCGGCGAGGCGGTACGCGCCCAGGAGCGGGTGGGAGAGGCGCCAGGCCCGCCCGGCAATCTGGCCGAGCGTCTGGGCCAACCAGCGAGCGAGAGTCAGATCGTCAAGGTCGTGGAAACCTAGACTATACTCTTTCCAGAGCTGGTCGAGCGGAGCATCGGCATTAGGGGCCATTGGTCCCTCAGTGTTGACTCACCGGAGGGAATTGTCGAGCCGCGATCACAGCCCCTTTATGTCGGACTGTTCTATGTTTGGCATCGCGGCCAACAGATTGAAGCCAAGCTCACCACTTCTCAGATGCAACGATACGAGCTCACCAGCGAAATTCGCCGTGAATGCACATCACCGCCGGCACCATGTCGAGGAATCCGTGCCTCGGGTGTGCCCGAAACCGATCTCCACACGGTGAGGTGCTTTGGCTGACAGCGGTCCTGATTGGGGATACCTCGTTGGCTCCCCAATTACTGCGTGACGACGCGGTAGTAGAGGACCGGCAACTGAAGGGATTGGCCGTCTTCGAAGCTGAACTCTCCGTTTTGCTGCTTGTCTTCCACAGCCACCCCGATCGCTTGCCAATCCACCAAGTTGGTTGAGGCTTGGATGAGGTAGGTCCTGGTGTCGTCTGCCGAGAATTCCAGGCGCGGCGCCCCACTCTGGTAAATCACAGACAAATCGGATACGGGCATAGCGGGATGCGCGTAAAGATCGGGGAGGCGGTGGACCCGGTAGGCGGTGCAACCTTTGAATGAGGAAAGGGGATTGTCGAACTCGGACAGCTCCAGATCGAAGACAATCTCACCCGTTTCGTCATGAGTGACTTCGGTAAGCCGAACGACGTAGGCGCTGGGACCGTAGGAACTGGGGGCGAGGCCGTTGATGTATTTCACGGAAGCAAAGTCAATCAGAACATTTCCTGTTTGCGGCTCGGGTTCGGCGTTGCCTTCGTGATCCACGTACAGCCGCTGCGCAACATTGGTCCTGCCGTAGTCCCAGACCTGGGATACTTCCATGGTGTCCTCGTTGATCCGGTACTCGACGGCGCGGCTGCAGTTGTTTGTGTCGGGCACGCTGGCGTCAAAGGGACTAGCCCGGAAGTTCCCGTTATCGAAAAGCAGCAAAGTGCCTCGCGGCGTGAAGACGGGCGCGTGTTGTCCGTAATGCCAGACGAAAGGAGTCCCCACCGGATTCAGGAGGTAAGGCTGCCACGGGGCGCCCCAGTTCTCATGCGGGCCCAGAATCCACTTCAACTGACCCGTTGAACGGGAGAATTTGATCACGGCATTTTGAGCGCGCATCGAGACAATCAATGAGTCATCCCGCGGGTCTTCAATAACGGCGTTCGCGTGCTCGGAATCCCATACCGTGCCGATCTTGCCTCCGAGGTAGGAGATGCGCAGGGGATCCAGCACGGTGATCGGCGACCAGGCGTTAACCAGAGAGGCGTCGGCAGCCGAGATTTCCACAACCGTCTGAAAACTGATGGTAGCGGTTGCGCGCGGTGCGCTTGAAACCGTGAGGCTTGTGGGATAATCATTGACCACCTCGTTTGTGGTACTAAAGAAGAGAATGGTGCCGTGATCCGTGGGAACGGCGTCGTGGTCGTTAACGGAGAATCCAGGCGGCGCCGGCCAGGATTTGACCAGGTTGCCGAGCAGATCAATTTCCTGGATATTGGTCACTGCAGGCGACGGCATGAACAGGTGTCCGTTCTCCAGGAACCGCACATCCGAGATGGCCGGAATGTTCCCGTACCAAAGGACTTCACCGGCGCTATTGACGATGATCGCATAGCCGTTTGCGTTGCCGTTCAATTCAACCCGGAACAGCGTGTAGCCCGGCTCCATTCGAGCCGGCTCGCTGTGCAGGAGGTGGAGGTTCGGAAAATTTGTTGGTAGCGGACCCGTGATGAATTGCAGGGGCTGGGGGGCGGTGAACTGGTTCCGGTAGCGATCAACGACCGTGACCGTTATGGTGTTGGTACGGGCGGGCTTGAACCCAAACAGCGGCTCGGAATGAGTCGTGCTGAAATCATAGAAGTTCCGTTGCCAAGACCCATACCCGTCTTTTACTGACACGCTAACCCTCGAGGCCGCATCGGTGGTTAATTGCAGCGTTCCCGCCAGCGGGGCGTTCGTCGCTTGGGTAAAGGAAAGTCCTGATAAGATCGTCAGCGCATGGGAGCAGAACGAAAATCCCAGCACCGCGACCGTCAGTGAAAACACCATCGCGATGTGCAGAAATGGCTTTCTTGACAGCGCCTCCGTGAAACCCAGCACGGTGAGGCAAATTGATTCTGTTCGCTTGATGCGGGTTTTGCCCGATACTTTTCGTTTCATGTCATTGGTTCTTCCGCTGGACGTGGTTCCCAGGAGGAATTGTCAGGGTTTCTGCAGTCGGAGTCGGTAAAATCCTCCCGGAGCCGACAGTGGAGGGTTGGTGTAAGAGGAACCGTTGACCGGCCCACTGACGGATTGCCACGGGCCTGGGGCGAGCGTTGGACTAGACTCGACGTACACGCCGCTCGAGGGGCCGCTCCATTCGAGTACCCACGCGCCGTCCTGATTTTGATGAATGCTAGTGATTTTAGGCACATCTAAGCTGAAGGACATGTCGCTGCTGCCGAACAGATCCACAGTGAGGGAACTGCTAATCCTGATAGAATAATCGCTGCCCGGAATGAGGTCCAACCCAACTCGCCACTTGTAGGCGCCAGTGCTGGCATTGGTGGCAAGGGATGTGAGGAATACGCCGCCTTTGTAAAGATCAATGACAACATCTTCGGCAATATTGTCATCCCATTGGATGAAATAGCTCTGGCCGCGCTGCCACGCCTCGCCGCCGTTGGGAACCCTCAGCGCGATCATCGGCGCGACGGTCTGGAATGCGCTGGCCGACCAGTCACTTGTGCCTCCATCATTCGAGGTGCTAACGCGAGAATAGTATGCCGTGGCCGGGGCGGCTTCGCTCCAGACATAGGAAGCGTCCGGCTGATCCGCAACGTCGACGACGGGATCGGAAAAATCCGCATTGGTGGCGATTTGAAGATGATACGCGCTGGCCAGGCCTTGCGGTGACCAGGCCAGACTGACTGGCAATTCCTGGTTGACCAAGTAAGTCGTGCCGGGCGAGGCCGGCAAGGGACCGACAACCTCGTAAGGCTGAACTCCACGGTATTTCTCCACCGCGGCCAGAATGGGCGGATAGGCCAAATCAGCAACGTCCGGATAGCCGAAGATAAACTCTCCGAGATCAGAATAGGGGCTGGACATCGTCATCGTCACGACCAATGCGTGGGTGACGGGATTGTAAGCCGTCGTCTGAGGCATGAACAACCCCTGGCCGGTTTGGGCGCGGTAATACACTGTGAGGCTGGCAGGGTCCGCAAAGCCGAAGCTCGCGGCATCAAAATCGAACTCGGCATCCAACTCGTAGATGCCCCAGTCAGTCAGGCTCACTCGCACTGGCAGCACACGGGGCGCCTTCCCTTGGAACTGGGGATTCACCGGGGAGTAGGGCTCGCGCGTCACGTCCAATTCGTTGTAGCCGCCACCCCCATCGAGGGCGGTCATGGAAACGCCCGTCGGGTCAAAGGCACACTCGTTGCCCGCAGTTACCTCGAAGGACGAGCCCACCAGGGCTTGCGACGCAGGCGGATAAACAAACCGGAACGCTCGGTAGCTGGCCATTTTCGGATCATTGAATGCCATCTGAAAAACCACCGTGCCATCCGGTGTGACCTCGCTGCAGGCGGGAATCCATTGGTTGGTGACACCCCCGATACCGGGCATGATATCGGCGCCGCCCCAGCCGATGAACGTATTGCCGTTGGGAAGACGCTGGGCGCTGCCGTAATGCCAGGCATAGTAATTCGTGGGCGGGGCGTAGCTCCACACGAGCGTGGCGATTTTGTTGGTCTCGTCCAGCTTGTACTCGTACACCTTCGACGACCGCGTGGCCAGTTGGTCCGCATTGCAGTAGATCATGATGTCCCCGTTGTCCAACCGGCTCAGGGTATGGCCGGAGAAACTGATCAGGGCTTGCTGCGGGTTCACGCCCACAAATGAAAACTGATTGGCCGGACCGCCCAGGCGCCACATCATCTGGCCTGTTTGCCGGTTGATCTTCCAGACATCCATCCCAAAATTGGAGACCAGCAGATTTCCATCGGTGTCCATGATTACGGTGTTGATATGCATGGCATCAATGACCGGGCTTTTCGCCGCGGGGTTTGTGAACGCGGTGGGAGGGAAATAAGTCGGGATGGTGAAATGGTCCCAGGACCGCCACTGAAAAACGACATCCCGTTGCTGATCCAGTTCCTGAATAACACACCCGGCCACGAGCGCGTTGGGGTACCCGCCCACAACGTATTTGCTGACGTCCATCCGCGTCAGGTAGTAGCCCTCCAAAAGCACATGACCATTGGGCAGCAACTGGATATCGTGCGAATCGGCCACATAGCCATTGCCGGCCGCGATCGATTCCTCGAGATCGTAGCCGTCGTCCAGGATCTGGTGCGTGCAATCCCCGCCGCCAGTCCACGAATGGGTGTGATAAATGTTCGCATAGTGCAGATACCCATTCGGCAGCGGTTTGAAATCGTACGTGTAGTTCGTCACGCTCTGGTACCAAACAGGCGTGCCGTCGTTCTTCAGCATCATCACATAGTACCCTCCGTTCGTCGAATTATCGGTGACCTCAAGAAAAATGTAACCGTTACCGACCGCGTTGGTATTGTAGGTCGTGACCGTTAAGCCGGGGAAATCCGGCGGCAGGTCCGCGTTCGCGCTCATGCCGGCCAGACTCAAAAACGTCACAACCGTCGCGCCGATCAAACCGAGTCTTGCTGTTTTCATGAGAGCTCTCTTGCTCATTTTAGGTATTTGGGGTGTTTGCATTGTCGAATCAGCACAGGGGCCGGTTGCTCATTACGGCACGCGCAAGCTGTAGAAGCGGCAGGGGAAGTTTGTCGCGGTACTGTCAGTGAACACGGCGTTGCCGTTGGTCAGGGGCACGATCTGCAGGACCGCCCAGTCCACGAGGTTGGTCGAGCCCAGCACAGTGGCTCGGGCCGCTCCCGGCACCGCCAGCGTAAATTGAAGTTGTCCCTGGGGGAGCCAGGCGATCGAGCCTGCGCTCAGCAGCGGCACGTCGATGATGCTGAAGGGCAGGCTCAGGTCGGATACAGCCGCATTGGTGGCGCTTCTGACAGCGATGGCATAATCGGAGGCGGGAACCAGCTTTAGGCCGGCCTGCCAGTAATAAGCGCCGGTGTTGGCATTGGTGACGATGGACTGCAGGAAAGCACCACCTTTGTAAAGGTCGATGATGGCATTCTCCGCGAAATTGGCATTCCAACGGATGAAATACTGCAGGCCGCGTTCCCACGCCTCACCGCCTTCAGGAACGGTCACCTGCACGGTCGGCGGCACAGCAGCAAAAGAGGCGGTGGACCAATCGCCCGTGCCGCCGAAGTTCGAGACGCTGACGCGCCAGTAATGATTCGTGCCCGCCTGCACAGCCGGGAGCGTGTAGGTCATATTCGTCAGGCCGCTCTGATCTACGACTAGGCTTGTGAATCCGTGATCCGTGGCCAGCTGCAGATGGTAGGAACGGGCAAAGCCCCTGGGCGTCCACTGGAACACGACCGGCTCAGCCTGATCAACCGAGGCTTGAGTCGCCGGCCCGTACAAAATGGGGGCCAGGGGGATTTCAGGGAGATCGGGATAGCCAAAAATGAACTCACCCAGTTGGGTGGTGGAGGCCTTCAATTTCTGCGCAACCGGATCATATACAGTGGCCAACGGAAGGAAAAGACCTTGGCCAACGGTAGGGCGCTGGTAAATCGTCAAGTTGGCCGGATTGGAATACAACGGGGTGTCGAAGGCGTAATTATTGGGCGGCAGATCGAAGCTGAGGTCGGCGGCCAGGGCGTCAATGTTCGCGCCCGAAAGGGTCACGCGGGGAACCAGGACTTGGGGCTCTTTTCCGGAAAAGAGCGGAAACCGCACCGCATTGTCATGTTTGCTGATGATCAGTTTGTTTCCCGAACCGCTCAGGCTGTTCACGGTCAACGACACGCCGGCGTTGGTCGCGGCGTAAACCTGGCCAACGATAATTGCCTGGTTGGTATCTGAATGGACCAGGGCCGGGCTGTTCCACACCTGCTTGTTCAATATGGATTGGGATTTGAATCCCGGGATGGACATTTCAAACATCACCTGGTTCGAAGCGTTGACCTCGGTCAGAACCGGCCCGGTTCCCTGCTGGGCGCCGGAGACCCAGCCGATGTAGGTATTGCCGTTGCTGAACCGCTTGACCACGCCTTCCGTAGGGGTCAGCACGTCGGGGCTGTGCCGATACTCCCATACCAGCGTGGCGGTCATATTAGTCTCGTCCAGATGATACTCGACCGCTCGGGAATAGGTCCGCCCCGGAAGCGGCCCTTGGTTCTGAAGACTACCATTGTCGAAAAACAAAATGTCGCCGTTGGCCAAACGGTGGATGTTGTGCTGGCCGATGAAGTAATACGGGGCATTTTCCTGGTGCTCGCCGATAAACGTGAAGTCGTTGGACTTGCCACCCAGGCGCCAGATGACGTCCCCCGTGGTCCGGCTGATCTTCAAAATCTGGCAAAAGCCGCGCAAGGAAACCAGGTAGTTGTTATCCAGCGGGTCGAGGGTGAGAGCGTTAACGTGCGTCCAGTCCACGGTCGCAAGTGTATTAAAGTCGAGCGAGTCGTTGATCGCAAGGTGGTCGCGGGCGCGCCACTGGAAGAGGATCTGCTTGTGGGCATCTATTTCCCAGAACACCAGGCTCGTGAGCACGGCATCCGGTCTTCCTCCCGGCACGAACTGACTCATATCCACAGGCCAGTTTTCGTTAGCCAGGATTAGAGCGTGGCCGTTGGGGAGTAGCTTGAAATCGTGGCCGTCTCCGTTGGGAAACGTATCCACCACCGTAAACGACTCGTCTTTGAGCGCCCAGTTCTTGCTAGCGGCCTCGGCGATCAAGCCACAGGAGGTCACCGCGCGCCACAGATTCGTAAACGGGGTCTCATAAATGGGTGTGCCCGAACTATCCATAACTACGTTGAAATTATTGGTGGTCGATCCCTTTGCGCCCAGCGTCCCAATGAAATCTCCCGGCGCCACCGGTCCATTACTGGATATTACCAGGCTGGGAAAATTCGGGAGCAGTTGCGCGTTCGCACTGGTGTAAGCATCCAGCAAAGTCAAAACGGTTACCGACAACCATCCCGATCTTTTCATCTTCATAAACGTGATCTCTTTTCCTTCAGGCATCTATTTGCTGCTTCTCTTATCGTCATTGAATGTCGGTTTCCTAATCGAGTATCCGGGCCCTAAGAGGGCCGTCGCACAGACCATGCCACGGACCGTAGGTGTTGTTTTACAGGGGTTTCCGGGGGAAGGCGTGGGTCAACAACAGGGCCTAGATAAATTGCTTGCCATGCCCGCGATAAGCGGCTGACCTGTTCAGACCGGCAAACGGACGCGGCTCCGGCAGCCGGAACTGAACGCGACGCTGGATCGTGGATCGCGCATCAGGCCGATCCGCCCGTTCTCCGCGACTCATTTGAGAGCACGGGCGACAGGGGCGTATCAATAAAACGATCGAGGTGCGACGCACGCAGTATTCAGACGGTTTGTTCTCGGAGTTGGTTACACAAATCCTGCATTTTAGATTATTCTCAGGTAGCCAACGAGCTTCTGACCACATTCCCCGCCGGCAGGTCACCTGCGCTCGAGTGAAATGCGCTGTGCGGACATTACGGCGCATAAGGGGAGGCACTTCCCAAGCCGTTGGGGTCAACGGCAACCATGGTTCGGATCCAGGAAGTCACCCACGAAGCGGTGCCTCAAATCGTGTTCGATCTGGCGATATCGATGTATGCTAATACCAACGCCCCTTACAAGGACTGCAGTGTTTACCGCAGCCTTCGAATTGCTGATCTCTACGCGCATCCGGCGCAGGCCGTAGCCGATTTGTCGGTAACTTACAAGAGTGGGGCGCCGCGCTTGGAGTTTTCTGCCGATGGCGCCAGTAGTTACGTCATCGAGGCTTCCACAAACCTGACGGACTGGGCAGCGATCGGCGTAGCCGTGGAAAGCGTGCCGCAGAGTGGAGATTTCAGCTTTGAAGACAGCCAACCCCTTCATTTTCCGGTTCGCTACTACCGAGTCGCCACGCAGTAGTGGGGGCCCAACAAGGATCACCAACCCGGACGGCTGTCAGCCACATCACATCACCAAGTAGACCTCGGTTTGGGCCGCGCGAGCCCGGCGGGTTCCTGGGCGATGAGTTCCAATGTCGCCCTGGTGCGCCACGCCAGTCATGAGTGCGTTGAAACACGCCTGGCAGTTCCTGGGTCAACGGCCAGCGACTTACGAAGAAGGCCACTTGTTGGGTTCAACTTGCCCTGCCGCTTGCGCCGCAGCATCGCCTGGCGCTCAAGGCTTGTGGCCCCCGACAAGGTTTTCGAAGCCTCGGCTTGCCCCAACCGGAAGTGCCGCACGCGCACGGGAAAACTGTCCGTTTCGAATGTGCTTACCATGACAAACAAAAGTTTCGAGTAACGGGTCTCGTTAGGTCTCAGGTAACCGATTCTCATATCTGGTTTTTCTGTGATGGGAGTTGCGTTCATGATATTGGTAGTCGCTAATGCAGAGGCCATGCCACGGGGCGGAGTGGTTGATTTACAAGGGTTTGTGAAAAGCAGCAGGCGGAAATGGGTGGGCAGCGGAGAAGCGCTTTATCGCGCTGGTGATAAGCGGCTGACCTGTGCAGGGCGTGGACTAACTTGGCCCTTCAACCGTAAGGGGTACGGGACTCTCCCCAACGCGAGGTCTCCGGGCATTTCATGAGGTGAGATTGGCAATTAATTGCCCGACTGGCCCGCGGCGCTGGTTGTGATCTTCACACCGAAATTATTGAGAATGAAGGTCTGCGCCTGGCCCGCGGTGCTCTGCTTTTTGTCCATGTAGCCCGCAGCCAGGCCGCTGGTGAGGCGGCTGAGGCCGAGGTGCCGGTGACTTGAAAGGGCTGGCTGTTGAAATAGACAATGCTCGTGCCGGGCGCGCCCGCTGAGACGAACGATCCGCGGTTGGCGTAGCTGGCGAGCTGGCCCTGGTCGATGGCGGTCACGGCGGTGACTTCAGGATAGGCAGCGGGATAGAACGGCGTGGTAACCGGGGTGTTGCCGGCAGCGCCAAAGAACACAATATTCTGGGAGCTGGCCTGCTTGATAACGTCATGCAAGAAGGTGCTGTCGCTCGCGCTGCCAAGGCTCAAGTTAATAATCTTGGCCCCGCCGTTAACGGCTTGGGCAATGCCGTTGGCGACATCGAAGGTGGTGCTGGAGGCGCTGGGGCCATAGACATCGACTGGGAGAATCTCCACGGAGGTGCTCCCTTTGGTTATCGCCTGGAGGCTGCTCAGGATGGTTTCGGCCATCGAGGTGCCGTGGGACGGCACGCTCGGGTCAAGTTGCGCCTCGCCCGCAACCGAGATGGCTTTGAGCAAGAAACTATCGAGGCCGTTGCCGAGCGGTTGGACTGCGGTATCGACCAGTCCCACGATAGGGCGTCCGCTGTCGGACGGCGGCTTGAGCGTCAGGGAGGGGGGAGGCACGGTGGTGGAGGCTATCCCGGTCGGACTCATGGGGCGATCGACGGTGTAGTTGCTGTCAACGGAAGTCACGTCGGGGTTGCTGGCGAGTTGCTGCCGCGCGGAATCGGTGGAGGCGGGGTCGTCGAACTTGAGACGATAGGCGTTGAGGCTGTCGATGCGGCCAATGACCTTGGCGCCCAGCAAACGGGCGATGTCCTCAATCTTAGCCCCTGGTTTGAGGCGGACGATGAGTTCGTTGGGGATGACATTGGTCGGCGAGGACGTATCGGCCGGTCCCACGGGGTGAACCCGCTCGGTCGCAGCGCGCAGGGTGGTGCCAAAGACGAAGAGCCGGGAACTGGAGTTGGTCTCGGGAACCAAGGCGTAGTTCAAGTTTCCGAGGAGCAACCGCAACGCTTCGGCGAGCGGGAGTTCCTTGAATTTGGCGGACACGGTTTGGGTAGTGGCCTGGGGCTCCACAAACACCTGCCAGCCCGTGCTGGCTGCGATTTGCTGAAGCACCTTGAGGAGTTTGGCGGTCTGGATGTCAGCCGTGACCCGATTCTGATTGGTGCTCCAGTTGAGGGTGTCGAAGGCCCAGGCGCGAGACGCGGCTGATAGCGCTAAGACGAGGGCCAGGGCGAAGAGGCCAAACCGACGTTGTATGAGTTTGAGCATGAGCTTCTGTGCCTGATGCAGCCCCGGTGCCACGGCTTAGTGAAGTCGATTCACAGTGGTTTTGAAGGGAAGCGAGGGCAAAAGGGGGGGGAAGGGGAGAACGGCCTTATCGTGCTGGTGGTAAGGGACTGACCTCCGCCGGCGCAAACCGACGCGGGTCTGGCGTTGTCAACCGAGGTATTGCCTTTTGCGTGACACCCCTTGTTCCAGCTCTGCGCCAGGACTTGATGGCTTTGGTGGATGATAACTTGCCGCGCTTCCCCGTTGAGCCGCCGCCCCGGTTTGAAGTTTTGGCGCGACGCTCCCATCGCAGCACGACCGGCGCGCCGACATCGTGCTGATGGGGAAAAGAGGGATTGCCGGGGGGCTATGCGTCGGGGTAATTGTGGCAGAGGGCAGGTGGCAGGGGTTCGGACGGCGTGGGAGCGAGGCGTGTTCCCGCCTGCGCACGCGGGGTTTCGGAAACATACGATTTACCGCACTGGGGACAGAGGGAAATCAGCCCGGCCAGATGTTTCACCTGCTCTCGGGCTTCCGCCAGGGACCGTTCCAGCTCGCGGCGCTCGCCGATGCTGGACTTTATTTTGGCAAAGGTGATGGCGTTGATGATGAACGTAGCGAAGTGCATCCCGGTGTTCCAGTAGCCATAAAAGGGCGCGGAGTAGCGGTCGCCCGCATAGCGATCAGCCGTGTACCAGATTGCGGAAGCAATGAACGCCACGATAATCCCCGGCCCCTGACCGAAGTTCCAAGCCACCACGGCCACTGGCGCCGTATAGAACGCGAACAAGCCCAACTCATAACCCGTGGCGAGGTCAATCCAACCGAGCGCACCGAGCCAGAGGGCGCATCCGGCGAACACGATCAATGTACTGGCTTTGTTGCACTGCATGGCTTGATTTAGTTCAACAATTACCGGGAGGCAACTCGAATGAGAAGCCGTAGTATTTGGCTGGGGGCAAACGCGCGCGACAGCCACCCGGTTCGACTGAGCGCGACCAGCATCGCAATCCCTGCGGGGTCGGTAATCGGACGAGCGCTGGCAGGCAAACGGTTGCAGAGCAGATTCGATCAGACGTTCACTGCCAGGGGCGGAATTTGGAGCACGCAGTTGCTGGAGCCAAATGCGTTCGGCACGCGAGCCGAGGCGTGGGGATCGTCCTGCCACTCGCCGTCCACGATGAACCGGTACTCGTGGCGTCCAGGTGCCAGCAAGAGTTGAACTTTCCAGGTTCCGGTTTCGTTCTGACGCAGACGGAGGTCATCGGCACGCCATTGGTTGAAATCTCCGGCGACGAAGACTGTTTGGGCTTGCGGAGCCTCGCAGGTCAACTCGACCTCAACTGGCCGACTGTTTGCCCCAGGCTCCGGCACGTGACTTCGGCGGCGGGACGTGGGCCTCGACAGGGTGCCGGTTTGATTATTATTCCGTTTCATAAATATGCCTTTCCAGGTTCGGGTTTATTCAGCATGACGCGTCGCCGCGGGCTGGTAGTGGAATTCTGTTTTCTTCCCGACCAGGCGCGCCAGGCGTTGCTCGGCGGGCTCAGCGAGGAGTTGTTCCATCGTTCGCAACAATGTCGCTATGTCCATCGGTTTCTCCAGCAGGGCCCCAGCGCCGGCGCTGAGCGCAGTAAAGAGTTGGTTCGGGCGCGCGGTGACGATGATGATGGGAATGAAGGGATGGTCGGCCGTGAACCGCTCAAAGGTGTCCCAGCCGTTTTTGATCGGCATGTTCAGGTCAAGGAGCACGAGGTCAACCGGCAGCGTTTTGGCCAGGTCAAGCGCCCGCTGTCCGTTCT
>Ga0073936_10003592_pt1 | contig 22081 bp, 17 predicted proteins | sample AliMusrvi5mmetaG_FD_87041 | JGI IMG/M metagenome (GOLD analysis project Ga0073936, IMG submission 87041) | Freshwater lake bacterial and archeal communities from Alinen Mustajarvi, Finland, to study Microbial Dark Matter (Phase II) - Alinen... | ecosystem: Environmental > Aquatic > Freshwater >... | reverse complement strand
TTTTAGCAGCTGCTGCTTTGCTTTGTTTCATTGGATTACGTTTGACAGCGACCACTTCTCTCTTTTCATCTAGTGCACGATAAGCCTTTTTCTTAGATATATTAATTAGTAAAAAGCTATTTTTTGATCCAGGGACACAGCCTTTTACTAAAAGTAAATTTTGTTCAGCCTCGACTCGCATAATTCTAAGTCCCTGCATAGTTACAGTATCCATACCCATATGACCGGGCATGTGATGACCTTTATACGTACGAGAAGGATCTGACGAGGCGCTATTAGAACCTATACGACGATGATGCATAGAACCATGAGCTGCTGGACCACCACTCCAGTTCCAACGAACCATACCACCTTGAAATCCTTTACCAATCGAGGTTCCCGTCACATCTACGTAATCACCTGCTTTAAATAAATCGGCTTTAATTTCTTGACCGATCTTATAATCTTTATTATCCGTACTAGTAAATTCATGGATACGCTTTAAAGGTGAAACTCCTAATTTCTTAAAGAATCCAGATACAGGTTTATTTAAACGGTTTTCTTTGACCGGCAGATAACCTAGAACAATCTTATTAGGATTATCTTTTAAACCTAAGACCGTACAAGGACCAGCTTCGACAACAGTGACAGGAATAACATTTCCTTCATTGTCGAAAATCTGCGTCATACCAATTTTCTTACCCATTATGCCTCTAATCACGAGAAACTCCTTAAATTAGTGCCAAATAAATATTTCTTAAACTCTACTGTTTGATCTCAACATCCACCCCAGCAGGCAAATTCAACTTGCGCAGAGCTTCCACTGTTTTGGATGTAGGGTTGACTAAATCAATTAAACGTTTATGTGTGGCTAAAAAAAACTGCTCACGACTCTTTTTATCAATAACTGGTGATCGAAGAACAGTATACAGTTCCTTTTTAGTCGGCAATGGTACGGGACCTAAGACCTGAGCTCCTGTACGAATAGCCGTGTCCACAATTTCTTGAGTTGATTGGTCAATCAACCGATGATCAAACGCTTTGAGTTTAATACGGATTTTTTGCATTACTTAATTACCTCTGAAATAACACCTGCTCCAACGGTACGACCACCTTCGCGGATAGCGAAGCGTAATTCTTTTTCCATAGCTACAGGTATAATAAGTTCGATAGTCAACACAACATTGTCACCAGGCATACACATTTCAACACCCTCTGGTAACTCTGCTGTCCCGGTTACGTCGGTTGTTCTAAAATAAAACTGAGGACGATAACCTTTAAAGAACGGCGTATGACGACCACCTTCTTCTTTAGTTAAAATATAAACAGAAGCCTTGAATTTGGTATGAGGCTTAATGGTACCTTTAGCAGCTAAAACCATTCCGCGTTCTACATCTTCTTTATTAACACCACGTAATAAAAGACCTAAATTATCACCAGCTAATCCTTCATCTAATTCCTTACGGAACATTTCAACACCAGTGATAACAACGTTTTTAATGTCGGGGCGTAAACCAATTAATTCAACTTCTTCGCCGACCTTACAACGTCCGCGTTCAACACGACCTGTAGCCACTGTTCCACGACCAGAGATGGAGAATACATCTTCAACAGCCATGATAAAAGGCTTATCTAACTCACGGACAGGAGCGGGAATATACTCATCAACTGCTTTCATAAGGTCTAAAATGGGCTTAGCTTTACCTTCAAATTCCGTAGGATTATTTAATGCATCGAGAGCGGAACCACGGATAATTGGGGTTTTATCGCCGTCGAACTTGTATTTAGTTAATAAATCACGCACTTCCAACTCTACTAAATCCAACAATTCTGGATCAGTAACTTGATCGCATTTGTTCATAAAAACAACTATACGAGGTACGTTAACTTGACGAGCTAATAGAATGTGTTCACGAGTTTGTGGCATTGGACCATCTGTTGCAGAAACGACTAAGATTGCTCCATCCATCTGAGCAGCTCCAGTAATCATGTTCTTGATATAGTCAGCGTGACCAGGGCAATCGATATGCGCATAGTGACGAATTTCAGTTTCATATTCCAAATGTGAGATGTTAATGGTAACGCCGCGTTCTTTTTCTTCCGGAGCATTATCAATGGAATCGTAAGCGCGAGCTTGAGCTAAACCTTTTTTACTTAAAACAGTTGAAATAGCAGCAGACAATGTTGTCTTACCATGATCAACGTGGCCAATTGTTCCAATATTTAAGTGTGGTTTATTACGTTCAAATTTTTCTTTTGCCATTGACTAATCCTCCTGGTGTATTTGTTTTATCTTTATTTTAATATCAATTTTAATTGTATCTTGCGGCGACCTCTTGACGAGCGCCAATGATTTTCTCAGCGAGATTATTAGGAACCTGCGCATAATAAGCCGGTTCCATTGAGGGAGTTCCTCTTCCCTGCGTTAGAGAACGTATCGCATTCGCATACCCAAACATTTCGGCTAAAGGAACATTTGCAATGGCAGTTTTCAATTTGCCACGATTACCTGTTTCCTTAATTTGAGCACGACGTGTCATCAAATCTCCTATAACATTACCCCAATAATCTTCAGGGACAACAACTTCTAATTTCATAATTGGTTCTTGAAAAACTGAACTGGCTTTACGAAATGCTTCTTTAATAGCCTGCTTACCTGCTAATTGAAAAGACATTTCATCAGAGTCAACATCATGATAAGAACCATCTACCAAAGTAACGATAAAGTCTGTCACTGGATAGCCTGCAAGTATACCATTTTGTGCGCCAATTTCAATACCTTCTTTTATTGGCTTAATAAATTCACGTGGGATAGCCCCACCTTTTATTTTGTCGACGAAGACAAACCCCGTTCCTGGCTCGCCTGGCTCAACATCAATAACGCAATGTCCATATTTTCCACGACCACCACTCTGTTGGATATATTTACCGACGACGTTTGTTACTTTCTTTGTAATAGCTTCCTTGTATGCAACTTCAGGACGCCCAACATTTGCGTCCAAATTATTTTCACGCTTCATACGATCAACAATAATTTCAAGATGCAATTCCCCCATACCTGAAATAATTGTTTGAGATGTTTCATGATCAAATTTTACGCGCAAGGAAGGATCCTCGTCGAGAAATTTACGCAAAACCATACCCATTTTATCTTGGTCAGCCTTTGTTTTTGGTTCGATAGCTAATGAAACAACAGCTTCTGGCGGCTTTAGACCTTCCAACAAAATAGGCGTCTCTTCGGAACACAGAGTATCACCAGACTTAGATTCCTTAAGCCCAACGAGCGCGACGATCTCTCCTGCTGAAGCAGACGAAACAATTTCTTGTTTGTTTGAATGCATTAAAACGATTTTAGCAATTTTTTCTTTTTTGCCATTGGAAGAATTTAAGTAGTTTTGACCAGGGACAAATGTACCAGAATAAATACGAGTAAAAAATATTTTTCCAACATAAGGATCAGAAGCAATTTTAAATACTAAACCAACAGGAGGAGCCGTTGGTTCAACCTTCAATTGAATAACTTCCTCTTTATTTTCAGGATTAAAACCTTTCATTGGAGGGATTTCCAGAGGCGAAGGTAAAAAATCTACAATGGCATCGAGCACCATTTGTACACCTCGATTTCTTAACGCCGTCCCAACCAACACTGGAATAAATTTACACGTTATGACAGTACGACGAATAGCCGCCATAATCTGTTGTTTTGTTGGTTCTTTTCCATTGAGGAAAAAATCAGCCATTTCATCATCAACTTCTGCCAAACGCTCAATCAATTCATGACGGTAATTTTTTGTTCTTTCTTTAAATTCTTCAGGAAGCGGCAAACGGTCAAATTCAATTCCGTCTTTGTCTTTATATTGAATGTACTGTTCATTAAGGATATCAATAATCCCTTTAAAATTATCTTCAGCACCGTCAGGAAACTCAATACCTGCGGCATTGGCCCCAAAACGTTCACGCATTTCACCAACAACTCGATCAAAATCAGCTCCGAGGCGATCTATTTTATTAATAAACCCAATACGAGGGACATTATATTTATCTGCTTGACGGTATACAGTTTCGGTTTGAGGCTGAACTCCCGAGCAAGCACACAAAACAATAACGCAGCCATCAAGAACCTTAAGTGAGCGCTCGACTTCAATCGTGAAATCCACGTGTCCTGGAGTGTCAATAATATTCAAACGATGTTCACGCCAAAATGAAGTAGTTGCCGCCGCAGTAATTGTAATACCTCGTTCCTGCTCTTGGGGCATCCAATCCATGGTAGTGTTACCATCATCGATATTACCCATCTTATGAATCGCACCCGTGTAGTATAGAATACGCTCAGTGGTGGTTGTCTTACCGGCATCAATATGCGCGATAATACCAAAATTACGAAATTTTATTAAAGGAATAGTATTAGAGGCCATAGTGTATTGTTTTCTTTACCATCGTAGATGGCTGAAAGCTCTGTTAGCTTCTGCCATTTTGTGGGTTTCATCACGTTTTTTAATTGCAGGGCCTTCGGATTTATAAGCGGAGACTAATTCTTCAGCAAGCTTAACTTCCATTGGTTTACCTTTTTTATTTCTAGCATAATCCCGAATCCAACGCATTGCTAAAGACATTCCACGCGCTGGGACAACATCTGTTGGAACTTGATAGGTTGCTCCACCAACTCGACGAGATTTAACTTCCAATCGCGGGCGAACGTTATCAATAGCTTTATTAAGAGCCTTTACAGAACTTTCTTCTTGGGTTTTTTCTTTTAATATTTCCAAAGCGCTATAGACAATACGTTCGGCTATAGTCTTCTTACCTTCAGTCATAATAATAGAAACAAACCTTGTCACTAAATCACTATTGAATTTAGGATCACCAATAACTTTTCTTTTTTCTGCACGTCGTCTTCTCATCTTTACTTTTTACCCCTCTTGGTCCCATATTTGGAACGACTTTTATTACGGTTCGCAACGCCCGCTGTGTCCAGTGTACCACGGACAATATGATAACGCACACCTGGCAAATCTTTAACGCGACCTCCGCGAACCAATACTATCGAGTGTTCCTGTAAATTATGTCCTTCGCCAGGAATATAGGATGTTACTTCAATCTTATTTGATAAACGGACACGAGCGATTTTCCGAAGAGCCGAATTTGGTTTTTTCGGAGTCATTGTTTTTACTTGCAAACATACACCGCGACGTTGTGGACAACTTGTAAGCGCAGGAGATTTACTGCGCTTGATTTTCAACTGTCTGCGATGTCTGATTAACTGAGATATCGTTGGCATATTTCACCGATTCAATGTTTTTATATTCACTGATTCCAGTCCCTGCTGGAATCAAATGTCCGACGATGACATTTTCCTTCAACCCACGTAAAAGATCAATTTTACCTGAAGCTGCGGCTTCTGTCAAGACTCTTGTTGTTTCTTGGAAACTCGCGGCGGAAATAAAACTCTCCGTCGTCAAAGAGACTTTTGTAATCCCCAAAAGTAATGGAGTCGCTTGAGCAGGCTTTCCTTTTTTCTTAAGAACCGCTTCATTTGCTTTCTTAAACGTGACACGATCAACCTGATCTCCGACGACAAAGTCAGCATCACCGACATCATCGATGCGAACTTTCTTTAACATTTGAGATATAATAATTTCTATATGTTTATCATTAATTCTTACGCCCTGCAAACGATACACTTCTTGAACTTCATTTAATAAATATTCTTGAAGCGCTTTATCGCCGCTGACGCGCAAGATATCATGAGGAACAACAGGCCCATCCGTTAATTGTTGACCCGCGAACACATGGTCCCCCTTATAAACATTTGGATGTTTACCATGAGGAATCGTATATTCCTTGGCCATACCTGTTGAACTTTTGACGATGATAGTTCTTAAACCTTTTTTGTCTTCACCAAATTCACACAGACCATCAATTTCTGAAATAACAGCAGGGTCTTTTGGTCGACGAGCTTCAAATAATTCAGCGACGCGTGGAAGACCGCCTGTAATATCACGAGTCTTACTAGCTCCTCGAGGAATCTTAGCAATCAACTCGCCGGCAGAAATCACATCCTTATCATTAACTAAAATGTGAGCCCCCACAGGAATTGAATAAATACCAACAATCTCTCCCTTATCATCACTGATGATAATTTGCGGATGAAATTCTTGTTTATGTTCGACGACAACACGCTCGACGATTCCAGTAACAGGATTTTCTTCACGCTGATAGGTGGCGTCTTCAATTAAATCTTCGAAAGAAACCTTACCCTTAGCTTCTGTGATAATAGGAATTGTATACGGATCCCAAGTAGCAATAATTTCACCCTTAGTTATACTCTGCCCATCGTTAAAGGACAAAGCCGCACCTTGTGGTAAAAGATGACGTTCAAACTCACGGCCATATTCGTTATTGATACTGACAGCACCGTTACGATTTAAAACAATAAATTCTTTACCACGAGCAACAACCCGCAATTGATGATATTTGACAAGACCATCTTGCTTAACTTTAATAAATGATTGTTCAATGGTACGAGACGCAGTACCACCAATGTGGAAGGTTCTCATGGTCAGCTGTGTACCTGGCTCTCCAATACTTTGAGCGGCGATAGTACCCACAGCTTCACCAATCTCCACTAGTCGCTGGTTTGCTAAGTTGCGCCCATAACATTTAACGCAAATACCTTGTTCCGCTTCACAAGTCAGAACAGAGCGGATACGAACCTTCTCAATACCTAATTGTTCGATGATATCCGCATTTTCATCGGTAATCATCTCTCCCGAACCCACTACTTGGGTATCGGTAACAATATCAACAATATTATCAAGAGCAACGCGCCCAACGATACGTTCTTTTAGCGAAACTACCAATTCATCACCTTCAGTGATAGCCGCAACCGTAATACCATTGACAGTACCGCAATCAATAATATTAACAACTACTTCTTGGGCCACATCCACTAAACGACGAGTTAAATAACCCGCGTCGGCAGTTTTAAGAGCCGTGTCCGCCAAACCTTTACGCGCGCCGTGCGTTGAAATAAAGTATTCCAAAACAGTCAGACCTTCACGGAATGATGCCGTAATTGGATTTTCAATAATTTCGCCCGACGGTTTGGCCATAAGCCCACGCATACCTGAGAGCTGACGAATTTGCAATTTAGAACCGCGAGCGCCAGAATCCGCCATGATATAGACCGGATTAAACGGATCCATTTTCTTAAACACCATGTCCGAAAGAGTTTCCGTCGTATGGGTCCACACGTCGATAACTTTATTATAACGCTCACGACCCGTGATAATACCTTTACGGTATTGATCATCTACTTTAGCGACTTCCGCTTTAGCAGCGGCGATAATCCGAGGCTTATCCTCAGGGATTGTTAAATCCGACATCGCGATGGAAATACCCGCTTCCGTCGATTTAATAAACCCTAATTGTTTAGCATCATCGAGCAATTTGACAGTTCGATGCTGACCAAAACGTTTATAACAATCGGCAATGACAGCGCCGACACGTTTTTTATCTAAAAGATCGTTCACAAAACCGTAGTCTTTAGGTAAGATTTCATTAAAAAATACCCGACCAACAGTTGTCTCAATAATAGTCGTTGCTTTAGCTTTCGGCTCTTCTTCTTTATGATTAGCCTTAACTTTTAAATCCGGCTGGATAACCAAAGACGGTTTTTCTTGTCCCCAAACAGGAATATCTAAACGTAATTTAATACGCGCATGGGTGTCTAAATACCCATCATTATAAGCAATTTTAACTTCATCACGACTAGCAAACAAGTGACCTTCCCCTCGAGACCCTGTTCGTTCCTTGGTCAAATAATACAAACCTAAAACGATATCTTGGGTTGGAGACACAACAGGACGTCCATCAGCCGGAGAGAATAAATTGTTTACCGATAATAATTGTAGACGGCATTCAATTTGAGCTTCCAAACTCAAAGGCACATGCACAGCCATCTGATCCCCGTCGAAGTCTGCGTTAAAGGCTGTACAGACAAGAGGATGAAGTTTAATAGCTTTACCTTCTATAAGCACAGGTTGAAATGCCTGAATAGATAAACGATGCAGTGTAGGCGCGCGGTTAAGCATAACTGGATGGTCTTGAATAACTTCATCCAAGATATCCCACACTTCAATCTTGGCGCGTTCCACCATTCTCTTAGCACCTTTAATGGTATGAACAAAACCTTTATCACGTAATTTACGAATGATAAAAGGCTCAAATAATTCCAAGGCCATTTTCTTTGGTAAACCGCATTGATGCAACTTAAGTTCTGGACCAACGACAATAACAGAACGACCAGAATAGTCAACACGCTTTCCCAACAGGTTCATACGGAAACGGCCTTGCTTTCCTTTGAGCATATCCGATAAGGATTTCAAAGGACGATTCCCGCTTCCTAATACAGGACGACCATGACGGCCGTTATCTAACAAAGCATCTACCGCTTCCTGCAACATACGCTTCTCATTACGAATGATAATTTCCGGCGCATTAAGATCGATAAGCTTCTTTAAACGGTTATTACGGTTAATAACTCGACGATATAAATCATTTAAGTCGGAAGTAGCAAAACGCCCCCCCTCCAAAGGAACCAACGGACGAAGGTCGGGTGGGATAACTGGCAACACATCCAACACCATCCACTCAGATTTATTACCAGAAACTCTAAAATCCTCGACAATCTTTAACGTTTTGGCTAATTTCTTAAAATTAGTTCCATTAGGATTAGCATCCGCCAAATCTTTACGTAACTTTTTGCACAAGACTGCCAAATCAATTTCTTTAAGTAAATCACGGACTGCTTCAGCTCCAATTTTAGCTTTAAAAGCCCCTCCGTATTTGACCATGGCATCTTGATATTCATCTTCCGAGAGGAATTGCTTTTTCTTTAAAGGTGAAGTACCTGGGTCAATAATGACATATTCTTCATAATAAATGAGCTTTTCTAAATCTCTTAAACCTACTTGCAACAAGGCCGCCAAACGGGAAGGCACCGCTTTGTAAAACCAAATATGGGTCACTGGACAGGCCAAATCAATGTGTCCCATGCGTTCACGACGCACCGAAGAACGAGTCACTAAAACCCCGCAACGGTCGCAGGTGATCCCTTTAAATTTAATCCCTTTATATTTACCGCAATTACATTCCCAGTCACGAATAGGTCCAAAAATCTTCTCACAGAAGAGTCCATCCTTTTCTGGTTTCAAAGTACGGTAATTTAACGTCTCGGCTTTTTTAACAGGGCCGGTTGACCATGAAGATATAACCTCCGGGGAGGCGATTCTAATCGTAATTCGATCTTGTTTTGTGATATCTATTTTAGTCATTATTTGGCTTCTTCCTTTTGTGGTTGTTCGGATTCAGCTCTTTCCATACGAATATCTAAGCAAAGGCCTTGCAACTCTTTAACTAAAACATTGAAAGATTCAGGCGTTCCTGGAGCAAGTGCCTGCTCACCTTTGACTATCGCTTCATAAATTCGACTACGGCCGTTGACATCGTCAGATTTAACGGTCAACATTTCCTGCAAGGTATACGCCGCGCCGTATGCTTCTAAAGCCCAAACTTCCATTTCTCCGAATCGCTGACCACCAAAATGCGCTTTTCCGCCGAGTGGTTGTTGCGTAACTAACGAATACGGCCCAATAGAACGGGCGTGAATTTTTTCATCAACCAAGTGATTTAATTTGAGCATATAAATATAACCAACAGTCACTTTCTGCTCAAACCCAATACCTGTATGACCATCAAAAACAACAGCCTTACCATCTTGAGGCAATCCTGCTGTTTTTAAGAGGTCACGGATTTCCTGTTCAGTAGCACCATTAAAAACTGGCGTTTCTGCGTGGAATCCTAAAGCTTTTGCTGCCCAACCCAAATGGGTTTCCAGCAACTGTCCAACGTTCATACGTGAAGGAACGCCTAGTGGATTAAGCACCACATCAACGGAGCGACCATCCTCTAAAAATGGCATATCTTCATCCGGCATGATGCGTGAGACAATACCTTTATTACCGTGGCGACCGGCCATTTTATCACCAACCGAAAGTTTCCGTTTGGTAGCCACGTACACCACCACACGCTTTAAAACACCCGCTGGCAATTCATCGCCGCGACGGATTAAATCCAATTCGCGCTCTTCTTCTTCCATCAATTGGGCTATTTTATCATTGTAAAAGCCCATCACTTCACGCGCCTCAGAACCTTCATCGATATCTTCGATGGTTAATTTTGAAACACGTTTCTTATCAATGCCTAAAATCTTGCTTAACTTGGCATCTTTTTCTTGATTAATAATCTCAATTTCCTGCTTGTAATATTCTTTGATTTTGTGAATTGCTGAACTTTCTTTAGTTTTGTCCGATTTAGATTTTCGACCACGCTCATTACGGGCAAAAACTTCTACGTTCACAATGACCCCTTCAATTCCAGGAGACAATGTTAAAGACGTATCACGAACATCGGCAGCTTTTTCACCAAAGATAGCTCTTAACAAGCGCTCTTCAGGAGAAAGTTCTTTTTCACTTTTTGGAGTAACCTTACCAACTAAAATATCTCCCGCTTTAACCTCTGCTCCAACGCGAATAATACCCTCTTCAGTTAAATCTTTTAGGGCCTCATCGCCTACGTTTGGAATATCACGCGTCACTTCTTCATTACCAAGACGAGTTTCGCGACACTCACATTCAAAACGCTCAACGTGAATAGATGTAAAGACATCTTCACGGACGATACGCTCATTAATCAAAATAGCGTCTTCAAAGTTATAACCACGCCAAGGCATAAAAGCTACCAAGACATTGCGGCCTAAAGCCAAACGTCCGAAACTCGTACCTATACCATCGGCAATTACCTCACCAGCATCCACTTTTTGGCCCAACTTAACCAAAGGACGTTGATGCACACAGGTGTTAGCGTTTGAACGTTGGAAATTCTTAAGAGTATAGGTATTTTTACCAACAATAATTTCACGACCATCAACCTTGGTTACAACACCCGCCTCTTTGGACATCACAACAACACCAGAGTCTTGAGCAACCTTGCCCTCCATCCCAGTCCCAACTAAAGGAACTTCAGGAATCATCAAGGGCACTGACTGACGCTGCATGTTAGAACCCATCAAAGCTCGGTTAGCGTCATCGTGTTCCAAGAATGGAATCAATGCTGCCGCTACAGAGACCAGTTGCTTGGGCGAGACATCCATGTATTCAACCTTTTGAGGTTTAACATGTGGGAAGTCTCCCTTATATCGACAAGAAACTAAAGGTTCTGTAAAATTACCGTCTTGATCAATGCGAGAATTAGCCTGAGCAATATATTTATTTTGATCAATATCAGCCGTTAAAAATTCAATCTTCTTACTTGATACCTTCCCCTCAACGACTTTACGGTAAGGCGTTTCAATGAACCCTAGCTCATTGACCCTAGCACAAGTCGTCAAAGAAGCAATAAGACCGATGTTTGGACCTTCAGGAGTTTCAATGGGACAGACACGGCCATAATGGGTCGGGTGCACGTCACGCACTTCGAAACCGGCACGTTCTCTGGAAAGACCACCAGGACCAAGAGCTGACATACGACGCTTATGTGTCATTTCCGATAAAGGATTAACTTGATCCATAAACTGAGACAGCTGGCTTCGGGCAAAGAAATCCTGAATTTGATTAGAGAATAAACGAGAGTTAATCAAGTGATGAACGGTCAAATTCTCAAAAGAACTCATAACAACCAAACGTTCCTTGATAGAACGTTCTAGCCTGGCTAAACCGATACGCACTTGATTCTGAATTAATTCACCAACGGATTTAATACGACGATTACCCAAATGGTCGATATCGTCACATTCGCCGGTACCTTCACGTAGTCCGACTAAATATTTTATAACAGCAACCACAGTTTCGATATCAAGCACACGGTTGTCCATGGACACCGTGGTACCTAATTTACGATTAACAATATGACGGCCAACCTTACTTAGATCATAGCGCTTAGGATCAAAAAATAAACGGAAGAATAAGGTCTCCGCCACTTCCACCGTTGCCGGTTCTGTGGGACGCATCTTACGATAGAAATCTAGTAAAGCTTCTTCTTTAGTTGTGGTATGATCCTTTTCCAAAGTATTGTTTAACTTATCGAATTGATCACCCAGCATTTTCTTCATATCATCAGTCGTGGCCAACCCCATAATACGAAGTATCTGAGAAGCAGGGAAGTTACGACGACGATCAACATACGCAATTAAAACATCATTAAGATCATATTTAATCTCAAACCACGCGCCACGTGAAGGGATAATGCGGCCGTAATAAATACTCTTACCTGTAGGATGAGTCTCTTCTTCGAAAGAAACGCCTGGTGGACGCTGAATTTGAGAAACAACGACGCGTTCATCACCATTTATAATGAAAGTTCCCGTATCCGTCATTAGAGGGAAATCACCAAAATAAACTTCCTGCTCTTTAATATCAACTGGAGTGATCAAACGCAGTTTGACTTTTAAAGGAGCAGCGTAGGTCATTCCACGACGTTGACATTCATAACGGGAATATTTCTCTTTACCAATAGAGTATCCGATATATTCCAAACGAATTTGCGCATCGTAGCTTTCCAAAGGAAACACTTCACGGAAAACTTCTTCTAATCCTTGATCCTTGCGCTTATCGGTATGAATCTCTCTTTGAAGAAAATCTTCATAAGAAAGAGTTTGAATATCCAATAACTGTGGCAATTCGAAATTGTCCAGGAATTTACTAAAATCTTTGATTTTTAGCTTTTCCATATGTTCCGCCAATTTATGGTGACAATGCTCATTTTAATTGAGTTCTTGTCAACCACAGACCAAGGGGCAACATTCACCCCTCAGTATCAAGGTTAATGAGATAAGTAGTGTTTTGAATTACTTCAATTCTACTTTAGCGCCAGCAGCTTCGAGTTTCTTCTTGAGTTCTTCAGCTTCGGCCTTAGGAACGGATTCCTTGATGGTTTTAGGTGCTGCTTCAACCAAGGTTTTAGCTTCCGCTAACCCTAAATTGGTCATCGCGCGCACTTCTTTAATAACACCAATCTTTTTGGCAGGATCCACTTCCTTCAAGACAACGTCAAAGGACGTTTTCTCTTCAACAGGAGCAGCAGCGGCAGCACCACCAACAGCAGCGACAGCCACAGGAGCAGCGGCCTGAATTCCTAATCTATCCTCCATCGCTTTGACCAACTCGGCCAATTCGAGGACAGTCAAACTAGTTACTTCCTTGTAGATCCCCTCAAGTTTTGGGGCTAATTCTTTAACGGCTGTTTCGGACATCTTAATTCCCTCCCTTTTCACTTTTCTGTTTTAAAATCGAGACAAAATCTCGTGATTTAGCATTTAAAGCTGCAGCGAAACGCGTCACCGGCGCTTGTAAAGTACCGACGAATTTCGATAAAAGAACTTCGCGGGAAGGCAAATCAGACAATGTGTTGACTTCTTGAGATGTCAAAACAGCGCCGTTGAGAACCCCTCCCTGTACGATGAAACCTTCATAGTCTTTAGAAAACTTAACAATAATCTTAGAAATCTCTGAAGCATCAGAGTCGCTCAAAATGAGAGCCAATTGGCCGTTGAGACGCTCAGCTAATGTTTGATAATTAGAATTCTTTAAGGCAATACGAGCCACCGATGTTTTAGACATCAAAACATCCGCTTTTTTACGTTTTAAATCTTTACGTAACCGATCCATTTTGGAAGAAGAAATGCCGCTATAGGTCACAACAAAAGTATTACTTTTCTTGGTAACCCCTTCTTGAACGCTTTCGGCGATACGTTGACGATATAGTTGTCCGACTTTCATATGACCACCTTCACTCCCGGGCCCATGGTAGTTGCCACAGATAGACTTTTAATTAAATTCCCTTTGACAGTCGCCGGTTTCGCATGATTAACAGCTTCAATGACCTGTTGGGCATTTTCCACTAATTTATTCTCAGCAAATGATTTCTTTCCAATACCTAAATGAATTCCGCCCTGTTTATCTGACTTGAATTCAACGCGACCAGCTTTGACTTCTTTAACGGTACGTTCCACATCGGTTGTTACCGTTCCTGCTTTAGGCGTTGGCATAAGTCCTCGAGGGCCTAAAACCTTACCCAATTTACTGATATCTCGCATCATGTCAGGGGTCGCCACCACCACGTCAAAATCCATAAAACCGCCGTTGACTTTATCAATTAAATCATTGCTCCCGATATAATCCGCACCAGCAGCTTGCGCCTTGGCAACAGCGTCACCTTTACAAAAGACAGCGACCTTTACCGATTTGCCAATTCCATGAGGCAACACGACAGTACCGCGAATACCCTGATCAGAAGCTTTTAAATCAACGTTTAAATTAAAATGCAATTCTACCGTCTCATCAAACTTTACCTTGGGCGCTTTCGCTAAATAGGAAATCGCTTCAATCAAGGAAATCGGATTTTTAATTCCTTCGACGACTTTATTAACTTCTTTCATGCGTTTACTTAAATGTGACATATATTATCCTTTTACTTCAATACCCATGCTTCGGGCTGTACCGGAAATGGTAATAATCGCCTGCTTCATATCGATAGTATTTAAATCATCCATCTTCATTTTGGCAATTTCTTCGACCTGTTTCGTCGTCAGCGAACCAATGACTTCTTTGCCCGCTGTACCGGATGCCTTAGCTAATTTTGCCGCCTTCTTGATGAGAGCTGAACTCGGTGGCGTTTTAATGACAAAATCAAAAGATTTGTCTTTATAAACAGAAATAATGACTGGTAAAGGCAACGCTTCTTTGCCTTTAGTTTTATCATTGAATGCTTTGCAGAACATCATGATGTTCACACCATGCTGACCTAACGCAGGACCAACTGGAGGCGCAGGATTGGCCTGACCAGCGGGAACATAAAGTTTAATTTGAGCAACGACTTCTTTAGCCATAGATCACACCCTAAATCTTTTCAACTTGCCAGTATTCGAGTTCCACTAAAGTCGAACGGCCGAATATGGAAACACTTACCTTTAATTTGCCACGATCTGGATAAACTTCCATCACAGAACCATTGAAATTCGCAAACGGCCCTTGCGCGATGCGAACAGCTTCACTGACTTCAAATACAATCTTAGGTGAAGGCTTTGTACCTGTTTCTTCCGTACGTTTAAGGATATTATCCACTTCCGCATCAGTCAAGGGTTGAGGCTGTCTCCCTGGACCGATAAAACCAGTAATCCCTGGTGTTGTTTTGACCAGATACCAGCTTTCCTTGTTCATTTCCATCTTTAATAAAAGGTATCCAGGGAAAAACTTACGACTGGTTATCCGCTTTTTCCCTCCACGGACCTCTGAAACCTGTTCCGTTGGCACAACAACTTCAGCGACATACTGCTTTAGTGTTGTACTGGCTATACGGCTTTCTAGACCAGCCCTAGCTCTTTCCTCAGCACCTGTTTGCGTATGAACCACATACCATTTCATAAATGTTCTACCTTAATAAGTGGGCTACGCCTTTTGAAAGAAGCAAATCAATGGCCGCCAGAAATAAACCTAAAAGTAAAGCGCTGGCAACAACAACCAGCGTTGAATCCCATAATTCCTGACGACTCACCCAAGAGACTTTTTTCATCTCCGCCAGGACTTCCCCAATAAAATTTTGTACCTTTGCTATCATCAAATCCTCTGTCCCGACTTTGGCGGGATTTCATTTTCCCTAAGGAAAATTTAACAGGCCTGGCAGGGGTCGAACCTGCAACGCACGGTTTTGGAGACCGTCGCTCTACCAATTGGAGCTACAGGCCTAAATATGTACGTCACCAGGTCACAAATCACCAGTAAAGTTATTTTTTCGTCTCTTTATGGACGGTATGTTTACGACAGAACGAACAGAACTTCTTAATCTCAATACGTTCTGGTTTCTTCTTTTTATCTTTAGTACTGTTATAAGTAATTCGATTGCATTGAGTGCATTGAAAATGAATTGTCTCGCGCATATTTTAGTTCCAACTTTTCGCGCTCCCCCGCAAAAGTTAATTGACCTTTACGGAGTCACATGAAGTGCTTCGACTGTGCTCAGCATCTTTTTAAGCTACTGAGTGTGGCCGAAGGAATTTATGATATAACTACAAGCCCTCGAGCGGGATTGAACCGCTGGCCTCGTCCTTACCAAGGACGTGCTCTACCAACTGAGCTACAAGGGCAGTATATACGGCCACCTGCAGCGTGAAACAAATGAACCGAAAGTATATCTGCTGATATTTTATTTGTCAAGGATATTTTTTGTATTTTTATAAAATCTAACAATGAGCAACCATTGCGCCATCAAAAATCACATCAACCGTAAAAAGCGGCGCTTGCCAACTTTTAAAACACCCGGCAAAACCATCCAGTTCTCGTCGGATATAACAATCCATTCGCGCGTGATGGCCCCTTCTTTTAAAAGCCGCCTGCCTTCATTCTTAGAAGCTATTATTTTTTCCGCCAAGAGAATGTCTAATAATTTTTGTTGTTGCGTAATTTTAAATTCCGGAATGTCCGATGGAATTTGGTGCTGGCTAAAAGTTTTCTCAAAATATTCACGAGCTTTAGTTCCTTCACTAACAAATCCAACACCTGCTTTATTACTAAATAATCTTCCAAGCAATCCTTCTTTTTTTGGACCTAAATTAAACATATCTACAATAATTTTTGCTAATTGTAATTTTGCTTCTTTGGGATGCATTTTTTTAACCGCATTTAAATCCGCGTCGGTTAAAAGCTCATAATAACGCACCATCAATTCATCGCTTATCGACATGATTTTACCAAAAATCTCATTAGGACTTTCATTGATGCCAATATAATTCCCCAAAGACTTACTCATCTTAGAAACGCCGTCCGTACCTTCCAAAAGCGGGGTCATCACCACCACCTGAGGCGGCTGGCCGTAAGCTTCTTGCAATTGACGTCCCATGAGCAGATTAAATTTCTGGTCATTGCCTCCTAATTCCACGTCGGCCTTTAAATGCACTGAATCATAACCTTGCAACAGCGGATAGATAAATTCCAAAAGACTGATTTCACGGGCTGATTCAAAACGTTTTTTAAAATCTGCCCTGGCCAGCATTTGGGCTACCGTAACGTGCGCTGATAGTTCTAACACATCCTGCGGAGTCAATTGGCTTAACCAATGACTATTAAAGACAACTTCTGTTTTTTGAGGATCTAAAACTTTAAAGACTTGCAACTTATACGTCTTAGCATTTTGTTCAATATCAGCCAACGACATCTTCTTGCGCAATTCATTGCGACCCGTCGGGTCACCAACTTGGGCGGTAAAATCCCCAATTAAAAAAACAACCCTGTGGCCTAAATCCTGAAACTGCCTCATCTTCTTTAATAGTACAACGTGCCCTAAATGAATGTCCGGAGCGGTCGGATCAAAACCCGCTTTAATAATCAAAGGCCGATTAAGCGCCAGTTTCTTGGCTAAATCATCAGAATTAATGATTTCTGTTGTCCCGCGGGAGATTTTATGGATGGCTTCTTGGGGTGACATAAAATAAAGTAGGGGCACGGCATGCCGTGCCCCTACGTCTGGTTTATTGTATTACAATCTCGCTGAAACGCCGATTTTCATTCCCTCGACGTCAACTTTAATGACCTTCACCTGCAATTTATCACCAGGCTTTAAAGCGGAGGCCTGCTGTTTATCAATTTCAGAAGAATACACCAAGGCTTCGATGTCCCCCTCAAGTTTGACAAACACCCCGAAGTTAGAATTCATCACAACTTCAGAAGACACCACAGAACCTACCGGAAACTTCTCGGCAATTTCGCCCCAAGGGTTAGACTGCAATTGCTTAAGTCCGAGGGTGATCTTACGGTTTTCCGCGTCAACACCTTGGACAACCACATCCACCCCTTGACCTTTTTGCAAAACTTCCTGAGGATGGTTCACCTTCTTGATCCAAGACATATCTGAAACATGGATCATGCCTTCTAAACCACCGTCAAGTTCGACAAAGGCCCCGTAATCCGTAAAGCCGCGGACAATTCCTTTGACCTTATCGCCCACATTAAATTTCTGCGCGACGTTGGCCCAAGGATTTTCTTCCAGCTGCTTCATACTCAAGGAAATACGTTTGGCATCTTTATCCACATTGATGATCTGGACCTCAATGACATCGCCTAACTTAAACATTTCTTGAGGATTAACCATCTTCTTCTGCCAGGTGATTTCAGAAGCATGCAGAAGGCCTTCAATCCCTTTATCAATCTCTAAAAACACACCATAGGGCATGATATTAACAATTTTACCCTTTATACGGCCACCGGCGGGAAATTTAGAAGCCGCTTCGTCCCAAGGATTGGCGATAATCTGCTTTAAACCTAAGGAAACTTTGGAATTGTCTTTGTCGAAATCCAAAATCAAAACTTCAAGCCTTTGCCCGACGGAAACAATTTCGGAAGGATGGTTGATACGGCTCCAGCTCATATCCGTGATATGCAAAAGACCGTCAATACCCCCTAAATCAATGAAGGCACCAAAATCCGTAATGCCTTTGACAAGGCCTTTACGTTTCTGTCCTTTTTTGATTTCACCCCAAAGCTTTTCACGCACCTCTTCACGTTCCTTCTGCACCATTTCTCGGCGGGAAAGAATCAGATTGCGTCTTTGCTTGTTCATTTTAGCCACAACAAATTTAAACGTCTTGGTGGTAATATCATTGTTGGAAATGCCTTTAAACGCGGAAAGCGACATCGGCAAGAACGCCTCGATGCCAAACACATCAACAATATACCCCCCCTTGACCGCGCGCACAATGCGGCCGTCAACCATATCCCCTTCATTGATATCGTCGGAAATCTTTTGCCAACCCTTTAAGCGTTCGGCCTTACCGTAGGAAAGAATCAGACGACCGTGGTCATCTTCGATGTTCTCGATGAGAACTTCGATTTCTCCGCCGATAGTAAGTTCCGCTGGATTGCGAAATTCCTCAATAGGCACAAATCCTTCGGATTTGAAACCAATGTCCACAATGACTTCTTTCGCAGTCACCGCGGCAATGGTACCCTTGATAATTTCTCCTTCCTTAATATCTTTCAGAGTGCTCTCATAGAGCTGCTCCATGGTTAATTCTTGTTCACTCATGTTCGTAAATCCTCTTTTCTTTATTAGAATTCTTTGAGACAGGATAGACCTGCGGATTCAAAGTGACGGTCATTATGTCAAAAAAACTTTTAATGTCAACTTAAATTTTTTACTTTAATTTTTCTTAAGGATTACTGCCCGTTTAATTTATTTTTAATCCATTTATGAAAGCAGGAAAATTATGGATGAGGGTAATTTTTATAATCAGCGGCTTGATCCCACTATATACGCCTTTTTGAAAGCCTGCCATCATGGCGGCATCCAATTGCGTCTCCATATTGCCAGGAAGTTTATTTGATTTAATAAAGGTGGGGGACATTTTAAAATTAATACCACCTTCCACATTCCTCTTGAAACTAACCGAAGCCATCGCTTCACTTGGAGTCAAACTAGCTTCGGAGTCGCCTAGCCAGGGAGAAACCAAATAACGATTCGCCCCTTCCCCGCGTACAGCAGACCTTAAAAGGTCTTTAATACCAGGTGGTGTGTTTCTAACTGTCGTCTTATATTTAAAAGAGGATGGAGCAAAAGGGATGCTAACGTGCATGTTAAGAGTTGATACTTTCATGATTATTCCGTATTTTAAATTTTTTAACAAACTTAAAACATCATCGTCAATTTTTTCCTCCATTATGGCCAAATAAAGCTTATTAAATAAAACAGGATTATAATCTTCTTTAGCGGGATCCAACATGTCTTTAAGAACATCTAAAATTTTGCTCATACCCTCTTCATAACCTTCTATATGGTTTTTGAGCATGCGCGGTGTCCCCAAAAATCCCCATCCACCTGATTCAGGCAACTCCTGGTCTAAAGGCAGGGGATGTTCATCTTCCCCTTGCCAGGGTGAAACAATTGTTATACTTTCGCCGTCCTGACGCAACGCGGATTGCGCAATCTCCTTAAATGATTGCTCTAAAATAGCTTCTACCCTATTCTGATTTCCACTACTACTAGTAGACATAAATCTGATTGGAACATGTTGACCGCTCGCCAATTTTTTGACAGTGTCACGAGATACTTTATAGGATGGATCACTAACCCAATCATACAGTTTTTTTAGTAAATCTGGCGATTCCCTGGCAATTTTGAACAATATGTTTAATTGAGCATTCGCCCAATAAATATGCTCTTGCCCCCCTTGCTTTATAGTTCGTTTATCTCCCATTACAGTTTCTTGAATACTTCTTCTTTGCGCCCTAGTAAAGCGAAATGGATTAGATTTATAAAAAGACCACCATCCTGCTATTTTCCCAAATATAAAACCTGCAACAGGAGCACTTATAGACGCGCTATCTGCTTTCGCTAGAAATTTTTCAAGCCCCGATGTCCCATCAATTCGTGTCCGATTCAATACAAAAAATGGTTCCCCGATGGGAAGAATGACTGGATTGACCGTTGAGGAAACGCTGGGCCCAACCCCCAGCTGCAAGGATTGAACATCGAACATCTGTCCAACAGGGGATAACAGTGGCGCAGTCAACGCATGGACTGTTGTCATAGCCTGGCTGACTTGCCAAACTTCTCCACCGGAAAAATATTTACGGGGGACAGCTTGATGGGAAACGTGATCGATATCCTCTTTTATATAATTGAAGACCCCCTTTTTATACGCGGCTAAATATTGACGGTAAATTTTTGCCGCAGCTCCTCTATCGCTTAGATCAACGCCATCAATTTTTCCCTTGTTGGCATACACTTGATTTAAAAACGCGTTTTTAAGTGTGTTCTTATACCAAACCCCCATAATCAATGAATGATATATCTGACGCAATGGCGCGAAATTTCTCCCTTCATTGACTTCGGTTTCAAGAGCGGGTATCACCACTTCCCTTACAATTTGAGAAGTAAGCGAGCTCTTGAAGCCTCCCCCGGGAGTATTTCTTCTTAGCGCCTCGTAATCTTCCTGCAGCATTACTTTTAATCGCGATTTAAGAATATACGCAGTATTGTTGTGTTCATAAACCTGAGCGACGTCCGGCAAAATCCATACCTTATTAAAGGTGTTAACCGGGACTTCATTAATGCCAAATTTGGCATTAACTTGGGCATAGACTCTGTCCCAAAATTTCTTCCCTAAATGTTTTTCAGGATAAATCAACGATGCAGCCAGTTGCTTTAAAACATAGTCCTGGGCCAACATATCCCGTCCCATCTCTGTTTTTCCCAAAGCTGAGGGCACAATACGGTTTTTTTCATACGGAGACAGATTGACCCATAAGTCATTCTCGGGAATCGTGACCGCGGCTAGAAAATATTTAATAAGCTTTTCACTTTGTTCTTTTAACTTCGGGTCATCGGCTAAAAGCCCGGAATGACCATTGTCCAGAATAAAATCAAGCAACATCGGATTATCGGCATGAATCTTTACCCCCTTCATTAAAACAGGAACATAAGCTGAGGAAAGCTCCACCATGACGCCAGGCACAGGTAAATTCAATACCTGCGCCTGGGCGCTATGGATTGGCGCAATACTTTGCCCTCCAAAGATAAATAAGACGAAAATAATTAAACTTTGTGATTTATTTATTCTCATACACAGGCTATTCGAATGCTTTCATCGCTATACTACGACAGGAATAGAGCGATGCGAAAGATGCTATTGTTAAAAAATCCATGCCACAAGCAAATATACAATATTTTTAGCGCAAAAACAAATTGGAAAATCTGTGTTGTTGTCATCTGCAAATTAAAAGTGGACACCTGGACAAATTAGGATTTCTGAAGCTTAAATGCAACTTAACCCTATTGCCCGTTTAATTTTGCCTTAATCCATCCCATGACGGTATTAGTCACTTGGGAATTGACCTGCCCTTGTGGTTGGGATTGTCGGGTGTTGTTCATAAACGTGATGACCTCTGTACTGACACCCTGCTGGCGCAGCCAAGAATTGTCTTCATTGGTCAGATGATATGAGCAATGATTTTGTTGGATTTGATTGATAATCTCTGAAGCCGCCATCCCTTGTTTG
>Ga0073936_10003588_pt1 | contig 22092 bp, 19 predicted proteins | sample AliMusrvi5mmetaG_FD_87041 | JGI IMG/M metagenome (GOLD analysis project Ga0073936, IMG submission 87041) | Freshwater lake bacterial and archeal communities from Alinen Mustajarvi, Finland, to study Microbial Dark Matter (Phase II) - Alinen... | ecosystem: Environmental > Aquatic > Freshwater >... | reverse complement strand
CCGTTCGGATCGCCGCTTATTGTTCCAACTTTCACCCATGAAGCGTCCGCTTCGCGCTCGCGACCCCAACGGATCGTGCGCTTTCGCCGTCGCGCCATATTGCGGAGGTTCGTACCTCACCCCCGCAAAATGGCAAAACCGCGACGGCTCGTGCTCGCAAAAGCCTCGCACCCGCGCACGAACCGCCGGGGTCGACTCGTCCCGCTTCGCGGGATCCGCATCAGGGTTCAGTTTCCACAAACGCGTCGTTCCGCCCGTTCCTTTCAAGCGCCAAGAACTCGCCTACGGCTCGAAGCCGCCTACGGCGGTTCGGTACTTGCGGGCCGCAAGGGGTGCGCCAGTCACCGCCATCGGTCCGGGCTCAAAATTCCGCCCCGACCGCTGTCGGCACCTGTCACACCCCTTGCTTCAATGGCCCGCCAGCCCCACAGAAGAGCGCGGCGGGCGGCCCTGATCAACGCTGTTTCCCCCCATCAGTTTTCCCCCTTTGGAAACCCCCTTTCCAGATCCCCCCTTCAAACTCGAACACGCCAAAGGGGGAAAACCGCAGGGGGCAACAGCGCGGCGTCTCCACCGGCGCGGCTGAAGAAACCGCCGGGTCCCTCTCCCCCAGCGGAGCCGCGCCACGCCGCCCTTCGGGTTGTCAGTCCCACTCCGCCGCTCATCCCCCTTGCGCCTCTACCCCCAGGGGCCGGGCGCTCAGTCGGGCAGGGGAGGGCTCGTTCCTCACACCTCCCCAGCCCTCCAAGGTGTTCGCAAGCTCACCCAGCAAAGCGGCTACGCCTTAGCCCCCTTGCGCCTTATCACCCCCAGTGGGGGTGGGCGCATTGGTTTTGCTGCGGCGCGCCGGCCTCGCGCGGAAGAGCGCCTGCAAAACAATGCAGGGGAGTGCCCCTGCACCCCCTTGGAGACGCGCGTGTTGTCCGGCGGCCGGCAATCCCTCAGGCCAGCGTATTGATCAATTCCATCGCGGCTATTTCTGGCAATAACCCCCACAGCCCATTATGCCACCGGCCAACTGAGGCAATTATGCCGTCCACCTCTTTGCCACAGGATCAACCTCACCACCGCCACGAATGAAAACACCATCCGGATCCAGCCATTCACGACAGTCTCAAGGCCCATCCGGTCTGCCCACTGGCAACTACTCACTGCCTACTGGCAGAACTCGCTGCACTCGAAGCCGCTATGCGGGTGGTAGCCAGTCTGTGACCCCGTTTCTTCTGCGCCCTGTCACGACCCATCGGCGGGAGTCGCGCCAACATGCGGGAGTACCCGTCATGTTGCTGCGTCCGCCTGCGGCGGATCACGCCTCCCGCTTCTCGCTGGCTACGCCCTCCATAGCTCCTCCGCCTTCGGCGTCAGAGCGTCGGAGGGTTCGCGCCAGGTCGCACCGTTTCCCCGTTCCTTTCTTTGGCGTTTTCGCCCTGCCCTCCGCCCGGCGCCCCTCGCTTCAAAAGCTAGCGAAAGCGAGGGTCACCGAACGGAGGGCAGGTCAAAACAAATGAAAACGCCAAACAACAGAAAGGAACAGGAAAACATGAAAAACGGGGTCACAGTCAGGCAAATCTCTGAATTGAAAGCTCAGGTATCCGCCGTCGAGCTGGACAAAAGTGTGCATGCGCACACAACCATCGCGGCAATGCGCCGCCATCGCGACTTCACATCAGCAAAGGCAGGCAACACCATTGCCGCCCTCAATCTGGTTCGTGATCTCACACGACAGGAACGCATCACCCGCCTGGGGTCACAGCACCCCGGCGCCATCATCGTACCTGTTCTGGGCATTGAACGCACGGGAGTCAACATGCTCCCGCTTGCATTCGCCAAGTTCATTGGCTCATTGGCCGGACTCCAGGTCGAAACCAGGATCATCCAGACCAACAAAACGCATCACACGGATTCGGATGCCATGCACCGGCTCTTGCATCGCCCGGAATTTTCGGGCATCGTCATCCCCGGTCAGGATTACATCGTCGTTGACGATGTCATCACGAGCGGTTCAACCGTTCAGGCTTTGCGCCTGTTCATCGAATCGCACGGGGGGAGGGTGGTAGCCTTCTCCGCCCTGGCCGGAAGTTTTTCAATCATCACAGGTTCATCGCTCGAAATCAATCTCACCAAGGAAACAATCAATGCCCTCGACACCAAATTCGGACTTAACGCCTTTGCCGCATTCATCCGCCAAGCCGGCATCGCCCAAATACCGGAGGAGCTCACCAACAGCCAAGCCCGGTATCTCCTCTCCTTCGGAACGCTTAACAGCATCCGAGCTCGACTCATTCCGCAACACCATCAAGTCAGCTTCCAATCAACTCGATCAACTCCTCAAAACCAAATGACCATGGCCTTTGCCTGATCGGTCCTTCTCCCCCCCAGTCCCCCCCTCGGCACGCTGGAAGCGGAACCGCGAAGGTGGCTCATCTCCGCATTCTGCCTGCGGTCTCCCGACTCCACACTCGGCACTCCGAACTCCACGCTCCGCCCCCCTTGCCACGGCGTAGTGCCTTTGCAAAGCCAGGCGTGGGGGCCCCCGCCGCGCGTAGCGCGCTGCGCCTGTTATTCCCTGAACGAAATTATCTCAAAATTGATGTAAGTCCCTGCCATTCAAGCCATTGTTGAAAACAATCATTTCGCACCGTTTTGACTTTCAATTGCAATAAGCCCTTCAATTTTCATCGAATCCCGCGCAATCATGCTCGCTTTGTGGCTGTTTCATCCCGCATCCCGTTCAAAATCAGTATTTCTAACTACCTCAAACTTTCGACAATTTTCCTTTTCTGCCCACTGTCATCTGCCCGCTGCTGACTGGCTTCCGTCTCCCATGCCTCGCAAATTTCGTTGCGAAAAGTGCGCGGAGTGCCGGCCATTTTTGCATGGCCTTCCAATGCCGCAATTCAGCCCCCGCCATGGTGATCCCTTGTAAGGCCGCAATGTCACGATAAGACATTCCATTAAATCGCCAGCACACGACGTCCCGGATCTCCGGTTTCATGTTCAGCAACTCGACCACCACTTCGCTCATGATCGAGATCGGCAACAGTTCTTCATCGGTTTGTGGTCCGGTATTCCCCATTCTGGATTCCATGCCCGCCGTAGTCTCGGCGAAGGAAGGTGGATTCTGAATTCTGGATTCTTTGTTTTGGTCGTACTCCAGCGTGTAATCCGAGTTTTCTTTAAGTTCACACTTTGCGCAGGGCGTTTTGTCATACGGAACTCTCGCGTATTTTCCCGCCTCGATTTCCGCCCTGTCTTTACAACGATGACATTCCATGACCCTCCTCCTTCTAAAGAACCGTATACGCCGTATAGCCGTAAATATATTATTATTCTTGGTAAACATGTTGTCGTGTACTGTCTTGTATTGTGCTGTGCTGTATAACCCTAAGACATGTCCCGTTTACGTCACATCCCTGTCACGCATGGATCGTGACATTACCGTGACCGTTGTCGCCGTTTGCGCTCCGCCGCCAACATCCGGGCCTTGCTGGGCCGTCCGTTGAAACGTTCCCAATTCGGAAACAAGATTCCATCCCCGATATCCGAAAGCCAACCGACTGACACCATGGCTTCGCCCATGCCGGGAAGGCCGATTGTGGTGGAGAGGTCTTCAGGGGTCATTCCCTCGATGAGCCCGTTGACGGTCTGATCCTGTGCCCAGGCCCACACGATCATGCAGCGCGCAGCCATCTCATGTGGATGCACGCCGCACGCTCTGGCCATGCGGGCCACCTCCGACTTCTGCTGTAGCCCGATCTCCCAAGGTATCCAATGTCCCGCCATGTCATGTCCTCCGATTCCAGATATGATTGTTGATGCAGGCTTCGACGGCCTGTCGCGTGGCCCCGTTTTGAACCCACTCCCGTAAATCTTTTGCCGGCAAAACAACCAGGCGCGCAGGAATATCCAATTGTCCACACAATGTCCGTGCCCCGGCTAAGCCGGGTGAGTCGTTGTCGGCCAGCACTGACACACGCCGGATGCTATGTCGTTTACACCATTGCAAAATTTCGCATGCGCCTCCGCTGCATGACGGCCGTCCGATCGCGTAGAACCCGAGTGACACGGCCGCCGCCGCATCGGTCGGACCTTCGACAATCAGCACGTCCGCCTGGTTTTCGATGTAGGGGATGAAGATGCCCTGATGACTCCCGCGCAACGCCCACTTATCGCCCTCGTCGGAGCGCAAACGGATCCCGGCGAAATTTTCTTCGCCGTCATACATGGGGAATGCCCATGCCTCATGAGGCCAGGCCCAGCAAACGCCAACCGCCCGCAGGGACTCCGGTTTAACGCCAAGTCGTTTGGCAAGGCCTGCAATTTGTTCATCGGATGTGCCAAGCGCCCACCGCGCCCAGGTATCGCCCAGGGTGTCGGCGGAAAGATATCGCCGCGGCATCGGTGGCGCCGCCCGGGCGGATGCCCCGAGCAAATCCCGACCCAACTTGTGAAACCAACCGCCATTACCGAGCCGCCGACCCGATTCGGTCCGCATACAACAGGCCCCCGTTCCATCTGGGGCAATCGTGCACCAATCATGCTTGTGGCAGATGGGGCAGGGTGATCCCTTTGTAACTCTCACCCAGCCTGTTCCATTCTGAAATCTCATACCACTGCCCTCTGCCTACTGCCCACTGGTTTTGCTGACTCCCCACTGCCCGCTGATTTCCTGAAAATCTTGTCCAGGATGGCCGTCGCCTCTGCCCGCGTCTCGTTGCCGGTGTAGCCGTATTTTCGTAACTGGCGTGCCTGCTTGTACGAACAAAGCCCCGCATCCCACCGCCTGAAAATCTCGTTCAATAGTTGTTTGCCACCCGTATAGTCGACGGAGTCCGCATCAATCCCGGCCTTTTTAAGTATGTCGCGTTGCTTGTCGCTAAAGGTTTTCCCGGCATTCCAACCCCGTGCTTTAACGGGCGAAATCTGGAATACGTCGAACGGGTCCACTGCGCGGGCGGCATAGGATGCCTTGGCCTTGAGCTTCGCCCGGCGTGCCGCTTCCTGGGCGCGACGAAGTTCCAGCGCCTTTTGTTCTTCTTCAAGCGTTTTTGCCATGTCAACCGGGCCGGTTGACTCCCGCACCTTCTTGGCCGCCAGTTCGACGGCCTCATCCGAGATGTTTCCGCCCAGGATATCGGCGCTGGTCACCAGTTTGTGGCGACCGGCATTCCCGACAAAATCAATTACGAGGCAGGCAGGTTTCCGACTGTTGGCGATTGCCTGGCGGCGTTCCTCTGCCGTTTCCAATCCATCCACCAATCCCGGCAAGGGCCGTGTGGCACGCCCCACCATCTGGGCATAGAGCGACCGGCTTTTGGTCGGACGCCCCATGACAACGACCTCGACACCGGGATCATCGAACCCTTCCGTGAGCACACCCACATTGACGACATATTGCAATTTGCCGGAGGAGAACGATGCCAGGGCTTTCCGGCGTTCATCTTTATCAGTCTTGCCACACACCCATCCGGAGCATCCTTCCCTGTGCCGGTTCAGGATGGCGCATAACTGTTCAGCGTGGGTGACACTGGACGCGAACACAAGGGCGCGCCGGTTGCCCACAATTTCAATGGTAGGTCCTGCAATTTCATGCAGGTTTCGCTCCTCCTCCATGACGTGAGCCAATTCCGCACCGTTCAGGTCGCCAGCCGTCGTATGAATGCCGGAGAAATCCAAGCCGGACACCTCGACGATTTGTTGCTGGATGGGCACAAGCCACCCATCTTCAATCGCATTCAGGAGTTCGTAGTCGTAGGCCACACTTTCATAAACCTGCCCGAGTGCCTCCTCATCGGCACGGTCGGGTGTGGCCGTCACTCCGAGCACTTTCAGATTCGGGTTCTGCCGGTAATAATCGAGGGTGCGCCGGTATGTGGCGGAGGTCGCATGGTGCGCCTCATCCACAATCACCAGTCCGAAAAGGGCTGGATCGAAGCGGGTCATACGTCCACCTCCATCCGCCCCCGAGCACTGGGTTTGAATGGTGGATACCACCACCTGTGGGCTGGCAAAGAGGCTTTTCCCCATATCGGCGCGGTAATCCCCCATCTCAACTTCACATCGGAACCCGGTGACTTTTGTAATCTTGTCCACCGCCTGGAAGATCAATTCTTCGCGATGGGCAAGAACCAGTGCCCGCTTGGGGAAGCAGGATCGAATGAGGGAGGCAAACAAAACGGTTTTCCCCGTGCCCGTCGGGAGGACAACCAAGGTTGAATCCACAGTCTGCCATTCCCGCTTGATCGCGCAAAGGGCCTCGCGCTGGTAGTTGCGCATGATCATGCGCCGCGTTCCTTCTCAATGATTCGGGCCACGGCATCCTTGTGTTCCTGGGGAACAGTTACATCCCAGCGGAACTTGCCCAGCAATCCGCGCTGAACACAGGCCTTGCAACCGTGCCCCTGACAAAATGCACAGACCGCATAGGGCTTCGCCACCTGAACGGTGTTATACGCCTGATCCAGATGAACCAGCGCGGTGGAGTAGGCGACTTCCGAAAAAAGTGGATCATTAGCCTCTTGCGCCTTCTCCAAAGACACCCGGACCCGCGATAGCGCCGTCAGCATATTCTGCACTTCCTGCCGCCGGTTCCATAACTCGATCAAATGATCCGGTATCCTCCGCCCGAGATCATCTTGCGGATAATCCGGCTTTCTCTGAACGGGCGGTGTGCTTGGCATCTCCGCGGAATGGTCCGGGCCTGCAGGCTCAGGCCCTTTGGCCGGAGGGCGCGACGGCGGTGGGGGCGAAGGCGGCGCTTTACCCCGGTCACTTAAATGCGTCGGCGCTGCATCTTCTTGTGACGTAAGCGTTTTTGAACGCGACTGCGGAACGGAATACTGTTTTCCGTCCGCTCCGGTACGCTTTTCAGGGTGTGATCCGATCACAGGCTGAGGCATCGAATAATGGCGAATCCGTAACACGAATTCCCGGCAGACCCCGACATGACGGCCTATCATATCATCACTCATTTTCGGTTGAAGCCTCAAGGCCATTTCCACAGCTTTCCGTTTATCCGCGTTCGTCCGCCGGATTCCGTGCGTCTTGTTCGCCGCACATGATGCCCACGCCGCATCATCACGTGTGCCCTCTATCACCTCTGCCTTGATATTCCTCTTCCCATTCCGCTGGGCCGCCAGAAGCCGGTGGAATCCGTCCGCCAGCCAATATTCAGTCCCATCAAAGAAAACAGTCAATGGGGGCCATGTCTGCCCTGAGCCTGTCGAATGGGGCCCTCCCATCTGATTGTTCATCGCCTCGGCATATTCTGTCACCGCATCAGGGTTGATTTTTTCCCGGCTCTGCGTCTTGCCATCAATCCGGATGGATTCCACCAGTAATTGTTTCAACATTCTTCACCTCACGTATCACGCTTTACGTCTCACATCCCTAAAACGGCAATGCCACATCCGCCATAACACGGCCCCAGTCCTGCGGTCCGAAATCGGCCTGATCCTTGCCGGGAACCACTCGCGCCAACATCTCGAACCACCGCTCCCCGACTTGCTCGCGCGATTCATCCGGATATTTCTTGCACAACGCCTCCCAACATTCCTCCAGCGTCGATGGCTCAACCGGGATCTCCGGTGATGGCGGTGGCGTTTTCACAGGCGGCCCCGCCTGGGGTGATGGTCCTGCCGTTCTTTTTACTCCCCGCTCCGTACTTCCCGCTCCCTGCCCACTGTCCACTGGCTTCCCTCCTGCCTGCCCTGAGCCCGTCGAATGGGCCTGCCCTGAGCCTGTCGAATGGGCCAACGCCCGGAACCGTGACCCATACTTGCTCACTAACGTCCCACGATTTTCTTTTTCCGGCATGGAGGCCGGTGACGCAGCGCCTTCCCCGGGTGGATTTATAAACCTGACCCGCGTCCACCACTTTGCGGGATCCTGTTTGTCCTGTTCGTTCTCGACCGTGATATCCACTTCCACATCTTGGACACAGAATCCCTGTTCAAGGGTCTCGATATTTCCATCCCATTTTGGGAAACACATGCGCAGTCGTTTGATCGTCTTGTCGCTGATCGTCCCATCGTTCAACTCGATCCATTCCCGATGAACCAATTCCTTTCCTTCACACTCCACTTTGAACGCTGCAGTCAATCGTTCATATTCACCCCTTAAATAGAGGCTGATATCCTTCACCACCGCCCGGTAAATCCCATTTTCCAACAACATGCTTTCCTGCCCTTTCCTTAATATGGGAGGGGCACTCCATGCCGCGACACCCATTTTTTTTCTATCCGTTTCGTCCGTTCTGTCCGTTCCTCAACTCTGAAATCTCATATCCTGAAATCTCAAATCACCGTGTCCACCTGCCGACTACTCAGCGTCTTCACCTTCCTCAACCCCGCCGCTTTCCGCTTAAACTCCTTGCTCTGCAGGTATGCCTCTACCTCTGTCATCCGGAATTTCCTCCGTCCGCCAAGTTCATGACCCGGTACACCCCACCGCCACAATGAGCACGCGCTCAATCCCAGCTGCCGACCGCACTCCTTCAATGTCACGAACCGTTCCGGATCCGCACCTTCCTTCAGTGGTTGCGCTGCCTCACCCCGCAGAATCCTCAAAGCCGCCGCCTTCCTCTCATCCGTGGCCGTCACTGCGGCCGTTATCAACTCCTCAGTCAACGTCATCGTTTTTCCCTTTCTGAGATCTCATATTTCATATTTTCCCTCTGGTTTCCGTTCACGCGCACAACCATTTCACGAAAACAGAACTTCCGCATGGATTCCTGAGTGGATTCTTCATGGATTCTTAGTGGATTCTTGATGGAAACTCGGAAAACCGGCTTTTCCTGCCAAAAAAGAAGGGCCACCCGGCTTTCACCCGGTGGCCCCTCTCAACATCTGTTGGTATTTGATTTCCCGTTAAATCTTCATGCGATAGTACCCGGCCGCCTTATCCAGAGTCTCAAATAGCAGATCAAATTCTCGTTTCTTATGCCGGAACAGGTCTTCCCGGATTCGGTCTGACTTCCACTGTTTGCCAGCTGTTTTCCCGGTGCCACTCGCATTGAACTGCTCGCGCATTTCTTCAATGTAGAACTTTGTGGTGCCGGTCTGTTTTAATTGGCAATAGATGAACCTCAACAACGCCCGCGCCCTGTATCGTGTTCCCAGGTTAATGTCTTTCTGCCCGGGAATCCGGATTACCTTGAAGTCTCCGATGATTTTCGCCCCTGTTTCGCTTTCTGGTCGATTCATTTCCTTGTGTTCTTGACTTCTGTTGTCCTGCTTGATTTTTCGTGCCTCTTCTTCTGCTCTGTCCATATCCAGTCGCCATGCCTGCACATGTTCCCATTTCAGGCACAAATCGGGCGCATCCTCGGCCTCTTCCCCCGTGGGGAAACACAAATAGTGTCCGTCGGTTTCGCACACTCTCAACGTGATTCCGGTGGTGGGGCAGGGTATCTGTCTTGCTGCTTTCCCCGGGCAGGGAATCAAATATTCCTCTACCTCGGCAAACCGGCCTCCAAGCACCTTCTTCCACCACATGATTGCCTCACGCGCCGACCGCAACCCTCTCATGATTTCCAGCATTTCCTCCGTCATGATGGTTCGGGTAAAAACAGCAAGAGTCAGACTCAAGGTGTCCCCTCTTAGATATAACTCCTCACGAATTTTCGCCGCCGCAACCAGTTTTCCAGCACAAGCGAATCGCCGTCCCGTTCATACGACACACAGTTTCCCCGGCGCAGTCGCAGTTTGCCGCTTCGCTGTGAATCCTTAAGTCGGTATTCCAGGACAGCGTGCCGCACACCGATCGTCATTCCGGGTGGTGTCAGCCCCGGATGAAATTCATTACCGTCAAGCAGGGTGCGTCCTTCTGCCGCCTTATCGGTCCGCATCCGGCTGTCCAGGCCGAAGAGTTCATAACACAACTCTACCGGTGCTACGCTCGCCAGCCCTGGGATATCATCGCAGTCAAACAGCTCGGTCGCCCGTTTATCCAATATCGGCTCCAGATTAACCACGATAGCGTCATCCTGAAAGGCATGGTCATGCTGGAAGAGCAGGCGACTGAATGCGATTCGGTATTTCGTCCGCTCCCGCTTTCGGCGTGTGTTCATGCGCAAGTCCGCATAGACTTTGTTGTAAACAACCGCGTCATACTGTTCGGGATTGAACACAAATGCCTTCCAGTCACCTTCGGTATTGCACCCGCTGTAACGCATGCGTTTGCCGGGATACCGGATCATGAACCAGATTTCGTTCTCAAAATCATAGGGGATGATTTCAGTTGCCTTGCTCTGTTGTCGGTCTGAGGCGAGACCCTCGCTGGTGAAATGTCGGGTCAGCTCCTCCCGAGTTCTATTCAGCAGTCCATCGGTCGGTGTTTGATAGACCGCCCGGTGATCCCGTGTCGGAGCCAAGTAATCGTAGGACGACCGAGCATGCACTCGCGTCCGTGCATTGACATGGGTCAGGATGTCTTTATGTCGCGGCCAGTCTGTAGTCGCCGTCAGGAGCGCCATATCCACATAACCGTGACAGTGATCAGGAGGAGGCAACGGACATCCAACGGCCGTTGCCTGTCGTTCAATCATGCTCCACCCCTTGCTGTTTCCCAACAGACACGCAAGATGTAGGAGATTATCCAAGTCCTCATCCACATTGGCGGATATCAACGCGGCGCAGATGGACGGATAATCCAGATTGTCGCTGGTGGCGGCCTCTGGGAGTTTAATTTTCTGATGTGCCAGAAAATCCGGGAACAGTGCCAGCGTATCCCGTAACACCTGTGGACACAACAGCCTCAATCCTTGTGCGCTTGAAAAACAACGTCGGGTCAGGGCCATAAATTTCTTTCTTTAGTTGTATTGCGTCCTCACAAAATGCATCCACTGACGGAAACAAAAAACATAACAACCGAAAAAACATCCGTAAAGTTCAAATCTTGAAAATGGGCAAAATATTGGGGAATACCATCCGTCAGCAAATGATGGATGACAAGGGACATTTGTCCTTTTAAATTAGGGTCGAATGTCCCTTGTTGTTAGATAGACCATATTATATTTTCATGCCCATTAACTTATTACACGTCTTGTGGCATTCTTAACGACTAGACGGAAACTTCTCGCTCAGGATAATATATAGACCTGTAATGAAATCTCTTCAGGCGTGTCGGGAACCCCCTGACTTTCCCTTTGTTTCCGATTTGGGTACAGTTGTGGAATATCAGAGGTCTACTTGGTGTAGGTCGGTCGGACTGAAGGTTTCTGATGTGTTTGCATAATGACTTACCGGAAAAATGTTACTGCTGTGAAAGAATTCAAGGTGGCTAAGGATGTATTCTAAATGAAATCATTTCCCATGGAGCAAGTGTCGAGCGAAGACACGAGGACTGAACTCGTGTGCGGGATTGCCAGGACGACGCTGATGTATTTCCGCGACCTCATGGGGGAGGAGGCCGTGCGGGATGTGGTTTCGGCCTCGTGTATGAATTACGAGTATCTTGTTGATGACCGGAACTGGATGAGCATGAGCTATTTTTGCGGTCTGCTCGATGAATTGGTGCAGCGCTCGGGGAAAACCGGGGCTGCCTTCGAGGCCGGGCAATATGGTGCCCGCCATGACTGCATGGGCCTTGTGAGAACGCTGACGGCGGGAGTGTCAACTCCCGGCGCCGCCTATCGATTCTGGGTTGATTCGTCTTCGCATTGGAACCGTGTGGCCGATTGGGCCATTCAGGGTATGGGCCGGGACCACTGCCGCGTGTCGATGACGCTGCATCCCGGTCACGCAAACACAAAGAGCAACTGTCAGGTGATCCAGGGACTTTTGACTACCCTTCCGCGTTTATGGAATCTCCCGCCGGCCAGGGTGACTGAGGCGCAATGCAGTTGTTCCGGTTCGACGTCCTGCATCTATGATGTCAGATGGACCAATCCGTCCCCTGTCAGGTGGCCCCTGTATGGGGTACTCTCGGGCGGATTGATTGGCGCCATGTTGTATAGTCTCGACATGATCTCCGGCTCATGCGCGGTTTCGTTTTCAGGAATTGGATTGGCAGTCGGATTCGCTATCCATTACCTTTTACTGAGCAACATGCTGAAGGGTCAAAACAGCGAACAAATATTGTCGTTGGAGAATACGGTTCGGCAAATCGAGCAACTCAACGAGCAACTGCAACAGAAAGTGGAACTACGCACCACTGAACTCGCCAAGGCACTTGAGGATTTGAAAGCCAGTCGCGAAAAAGAGGTGGTTACGGCACGCCACGCCGCCATCGGTGTACTGGCGGCTGGCATGGCCCATGAGCTGAACAATCCCCTGAATGCGGTCGCGATATCATTGCAGGGCATCCGGGAAGACATTCCTGAATGGGGCGAAACATACGAATTGGTTCGGTCGGCCGATGTGGCCACGCGGCGCTGTCGACGGATTGTGGCTGAGTTGCTCGCCTATTCCCGGGATTCGAATTGTCGTCTAGCCGATGTGGCCGATATCGTCTCATCCACCGTCTCGACCTTCCAGGCGGAGCAATCGGATACCCTGACAATGGATTTCGATATCGCTTCCAGTCTCCCGCCCGTCTCAGTTGATCGCGGCCAGATCCAGCAGGCGGTCATGAACCTGCTGGACAATGCGGCGCAAGCCATGGGCGGGAAAGGCCGGATCACGGTAGCGGTGCGGTGTGATAAAGAGTATGTTGTAATTTCGGTACGGGATACAGGGCCTGGTATGAACGAAGAAACCCGGAAACGCATTTTTGATCCCTTCTTCACCACCAAACCACGGGGCAAGGGCTTGGGGCTTGGATTGGCAATAACGTGGCAGTTGGTGCAGCGGAATGGAGGGACGATCGATGTCAATAGCCGGGATGGGCAGGGTTCCGAGTTCATGATACGCCTTCCATTGTCCCCGGCGATGGGGGAGGAGAAAAAGGAATGAGCACGACGGACGCGAAACAATTGCATATTCGGGTACTACTGATCGAAGACGATCCAGAATCGGCGAGTTCGATGATTGTGATGTTACGGCGTCGAGGCATGAAAGTCAGCCATGTTCTGTCGGGTGAAGAAGCAGTCAAAGTTTTTGATTCGTCCGCTTTTGATGTCGTCGTGGCGGATATCAGGTTGGGAGGGATGTCCGGGGTTGATGTTCTTCGGGAATTGCGCAGGGACCACCCCGATTTCCCGATCATTCTACTCACGGCGTTCGACACCATCAAGACGGCGATTGAAGCGGTGCAACTGGGCGCCCATGATTATATCCAGAAGCCTTTGGATAAAATCGATGATTTGATCGAGCCGATCAGGCGTGCGGTCCGGCACAGCGAGTTGATCACCGAAAATGCTGCATTGAAGGATCGCCTGCAACGGCTTGCCTCGGAGATCCTGGTGACGGAGGAGAAGGAGCGTCACGGTCTGGCCTGTGATTTCCACGATACTGTGGGGCAGTCGCTGGCGTATGCGAAGATGAAACTGGAGGCGGCCTTGGCGGCGGCGCCGGAGAATAGCGCGTCCGGTGGATCTCTGAAGGAGATCAGGGGGATCCTTGACGATGTCATCCAACAGGTCCGAACCTTGATCTTCAATGTCAGCCCCCCGATTCTCTATGACCTCGGACTGGAGGCCGCGCTGGACAGTCTGGTCGTCCTGGCCCGCAAGAACGATGGTGCGCATATCCATTACCGCACAGGGGATGTTTCGGCGTTGTTGAGTCGTGAATTGAGCGTGGTCCTGTTTCGTGCCGTTCGTGAATTGTTGAACAATGCGGCCAAATACGCGAAAGCCGGAAACATCACGATTGAACTGGCAGAGCGTGATGGAACCGTGGCGATCACCGTTGAGGATGACGGCGTCGGATTCGATGCCGAGGAGGTGCTTGCTTATAAGGCCGACCATTTTGGGTATGGCCTGTTTAGCGTCAGGGAACGCCTCAAAAACTATGATGGCAAAATGCAAATCACCACCCGCAAAGGGGGTGGGACGCGAATCACGTTGTCGGTACCAGTGCAAAAGGCAAAGAAAGTTCAGGATAGTTTATGAAAATTCGGGTCATGGTGGCGGACGACCACAAGATTATGAGGCAAGGCTTGGGCGCAATGATTAAATTGGAATCCGGCATGTCATTGGTGGCCGAGGCGGAAAGCGGGCGGCAGGCCATTGAACTGGCGCGCCTGCACAAACCCGATGTGGTGACAATGGATATCGGCATGGCGGATATGAACGGCATTGAAGCAACCCGCGCGATCCTCAAGGAGCACCCGGAGATCAAGATTGTCGCGCTTTCGATGTACTCCGACAGGAAGTATATTCTGGAAGTCTTCCGTGCGGGTGCCAGGGGCTTCCTCCAGAAGGATTGTGCGTTTACGGAACTGGTTGAAGCGGTCGTCGCAATCCATGCCGGTCAGGCTTTTCTCGGGAAAACGGTGACTGGGGTTGTAGTGGATGAAATCCTCTCAGTTGAAAACGCGCCACTGGGGGACGATTCGCCTGCGTTGTCAAAACGTGAAATCGAAGTTTTGCGGTTAATGGCTGAGGGGCTTTGTACGAAGGAAATAGCCGACCGCATGCATATTGGCATCAAGACGATCGAAACACACCAGTTGAGAATGAAGAAGAAACTGAATATTTATCATCTGGCGAGATTGACAAGGTATGCCATCCAGCAGGGTTTGGTCTGCGATGGTCAGATGCTCCCCCTTCCTCGAACGGAAGGGAATACTACATCGTTCTTCCTCTCTCGATATCAAGGCAAGTTCATCAAGGCCTGAATTCTGTAAGGTAAGCCCTTACGGGGCGTCAGGTGCCCCCTCACGCTCCCATCAATCATCTTTTTTCATCATCCGATCCCGAGCCTGATGTTTCGGCAGTTTTACTGCCGCACTCATTCGTTTTATCCCGTTTTCCCTTTCATTTAACGCCTTAGGCGGAGCCTTCCTGTGTAAGGGCTCCCCTTACACGGGTGTAATGAAGCCCCTGACTATTCGTCTCTGTCGTTCTTCTGCAATCCTTTCTCTCAATCTTACCTGACGGAAATCAGGAGCCTGCAACAGGGTTTATCTGGCGGTTGACCATAAGCCCTCGTTGCAAAAAAAAGGGGAGGGGAAAATGGGGAAATTGCACGTAAGAAGGATGGAGGAGTTAGGTGTTGCTTCTCTGATTTGTGTGGGCCTCACGCTGTTCGGTAATGTGTTGTCACTGTCGGCGCAGACGACAATCAATGCGGTCGAAAAGACAAAGGTGGCCCTTGAATCAAGCACGGTCTCCGCCGTTGAAGACCTGGTAGGCCATTTGCGGGACGGACAGGACATGTTCCTCATGATCATGCCGCCCGGAGGGGGATTCACGCTGAAGCAAACTGGTGGGATGGTGGTTTTCGATCCCAAGGTGTTCCCCGACACGTTCACCTCAGGCCTGATCGGGGAGCAGATTTACGACTGTCCTGTCTATGCCATCACCTTGGCCGAAGACCCGGCCACCCATGAAACGATGATGTTCAATGCGGACGGCAAGGAGATTGCATCAGTGAAGCCGGAGGCGGGTTACAATCCATGGTGGTATCTGGATATGAAATACCCTGATCTCTATTCAGGGCTTTACAGCGAGGATGAGATCAAGAGGTTGCAGGATGAGTATGATCCATCCCACATCCAGATCACCTTGACCCTTTTGCCTGCGGATTATGTAAAAACCTATGCTGCCGCAGTTGCAGCAGAGAAAGCCAAGCTGGCTGCGGAACAGGCGGCGTTCGAACTCAACAACCCGAAATCCAAATTGAGTGGGGGAATGTTGAGGATGTACCAGGGTACGGGAATGACAAATCTTGAGATCGTCGCCTTCGATGTGGTTACGAATGGGATGAAGGTGACCCTTGCCTATCCTGATAATTACACGAACCGGGTGGACTTTTTCACCTGCCCCGATCTGCTTGCCGGCTGGTGGGATCTGGCGGTGAGTGCAACCAATGTAAGCACCTCGACTAACTGGATCGCATGGACCGACACAGCGGCATCGAGCCAGCCCCTTCGTTTCTATGCGGCGGGTAACGCCGACTTGGATTCGGATAGCGACGGATTGGCGGATGCGCGGGAGAAATTCATGTACCATACCTGTCCCACAAATGCAGATACAGATGGGGATGGGCTGAGCGATTCAAATGAGGTTTTTTGCCTCAATACCGACCCCAACAACCCCAAGACCAACAAGCCCAATGTCTGGATTTCCTATCCCGCCAGCGAGAGCAGAAAGGTATGGTTGCCGTGAAGAAAAGAACACCACTTGAAATCAGGATAAAATCGCTTCGCGCCATGGGATTAATGGCCGGGGTGTTGTTGGCCAGCAGTGCTGTCGCCAGGGGGGATGGTCTTTTTAATAAAACCAATATTACCTCCTCGGTAATGACTGGTACAGTTCACCAAGTCTTGCGTCGCTGTATCTCATACTACTTGGATACTGCCTCTAACCTTTATCTCTCACAAAATGCGGCTGATAGTGGAACGCCTGTTGTATCTGACAAAAACTGGAACAATACCGGATCTGACCGACCTGAAAAGGTTTGTCACACAGGAGACGGCACCCATTCCAGCACGCGGATTGACTGGGACGTAACGCTGAACATAAATTTAGCAAATTACCCGGTTGGCACATGGACAAAAGCCTACCTCACATGGCCGATCAACTTGTACCGTGATTCGACCAATGCCTATAATACTGTTGATTGCGGAAAACCCCTGAATTTGGGTCAGTCACAGACGGTCATGCAGAGTTTTTATGTGCCAAGATGGCCTACATGGGATGAGTTTTGTGCTGGCAATCCAGGGGATTCCTGGGGGGCGGGTTCCCCCGCTGCACAAGTGTGGGTGGAAGGCCAGAACTACGAGATCCATCCCCGCTCCGTCAATCCCGACCCGAAACGTGCGGTTCGTGGCGACCCCATCAACACAATCAATGGCAACATGTCGCTTGCGGAAACGGATGTCATCATTTCCTGCCCGGGATTACCGTTACAATTCACAAGATACTACAACAGCATGGTGGATTGCAATGGGACATTGGGGCGGCGATGGGGCCATAACTATGACTTGCGGTTGACATCGACCAATACCGTCTTTTCAGGGGTGACTAACACCTGGAAAACCCTCCATACTGGAGACGGCGAACTTTATTGGTTCCTGCAATTAACGAATGGCCTTTTCCAGTCTCCTTTCGACAATGCCTGGGTACTGAACCAGACGAACGGGGCCTACTCGGTCTCCATTCCCCCTTCGACCACGCTGTTGCTGGATTCAAACGGGGTTCCCACTTTGGTCAGTAATGCATGGGGTAATGCGATTTCCTTCAGCTACACCAATGCCTTCCCGAGCAACCTGTTGGTTCGTGTCCAACACAGCGATGGGCAGGCCCTTAACTTTGCCTACACTTCGAATCTTCTGGCGAGCGTGTCCACGCCAACGAACAGTCTGTCGTTACAATTTTTGTATGACGGCAACGGTTTGTTGACCAATTCGGTAAATTCCAACAGTTGGGGCCGGCAGGTAACGGCCTACACCTATGATTCGCAAGGCACAGGGGCCAATTGTATCCTGACCCAACGGGTAAATGCCCTCGGGGATGTCTTTGTCTGGCAGTATGCAACCAATGCCACCGGACATGCGACAGGTCAGGCCATCCGTTCCTTCATCGGCACAAATCTTCTCGACACGCAGTTCGGGTTTTCAACGAATATCCAGAATCAAACCCAGGTGACATACAGCCGCGACACCACAAATCAGGTCTATCAATATAACTACCATCCGGTGTTGCAGAGGATTCTGGAAATTCAGGGGCCAGTCGTAGCCATTACAAACTGGGCGGGAACTGGCGTTGGTCAGAAATTTCAATATGACGACTTCGGCAATGCCACAAACACTACCATTTACGATAACAACTGCGGGCAGTGGACAACTTTGGCGCAGGCGTTTGACGCCCGGCACAATGTCACCAATGTTTCTTATGGTTTCTGTTCCGTATCAAACCCGCCAAGCAGCTTATCATGGCATTCCCTTTATCGGACGTTGACGGCGGTTGTTGATCCGGAAGGCCACCGGTCGGAATGGGACTACACCAACGGGTTGGTCAGCGTTGAGCGGATCTTTCCTGTATCCAATCAACCGGCCGCAACTGTTTACACCTACACCTCCAATGGTGTTCTTGCAGCTGTGACGAACGCCAACGGGAATTGGACGTGTTTTCAGAATGATTCTTATGGTTGCCCGACTCAGACTATCTCGGCATCTGGTGCCACTAACTGGATCGCCTGGGATAAGCTTGGCAATATCACGAGTATCACACTGCCCGGTTCCACCAGCGATACAAATGATCCGCCTAACATGATTCCCCGCGTCATTACCTTTGACCACAATGAATTGGGGTGGGTGAGGAAAATCACCTATCCTGACTCGTCGGTAGAATCGTTCGCCTTCGATGCGTTGGGTAATCTGACCAACCATGTCGATGCAGGCGGGAGGACAAATTGCTTTGCATGGCTCCCAACACGGAAGCCCTCTTCCTCTTCTCGTTTCCTGACCGCAGGCGGAAGCAACCAGGAGGCGAAAATCTCCATGAGTTACAACCAGCAGATGAACACCCTTAACATCAAAGATGAACTTGGGCGCTCTGTCGAAGGTTACCAGCTTGATTTGCAGGATAGACCGCAGTCAGTGACCAATGTTGAGGGGCAAGTGATGTCTCTATCCTGGGGGCTGGGAACCCTGTTAAAGTGCATGGTGAGGTTTGACGGCACCACGAATGGCTTCGCTTATGATGCGGGGAGTCGGCTCAGCCAGAACATCACTTCTGATGACACTATTTCGCTGACCTATTTCAACAACAACCTCCCCAGGACGTTCGGGAACAGCAGGGGGACCATTACCAACGCCTATGACGGGGCAAACCGGTTGATCACGCAGACACAGCCTGTGCCGTCCGGCAGCCTTTTCTATGGTTATTACCCCGCCGGTCAACTCTCCAACGTCATTAGCGTGGCGGGAACCAACACCTACACCCTCGATTCCGGGGATCGTCTCCAGAAACTGGCCGTCGCATCCCCGCGCGGGCGGGATTCCGTGGCCTATGCCTATGACCCCGTGAGCGGCATGCTGTCCGGCGCCAGCTATTCCAACGGTCTTCACTGTTCCTATTCATATGATTTGATGAATAGATTAAACGCCATGATCTGGACCAACGTGTACAACCAGGTCGTGAAAAGCCGCAAGTACGCCTATACGGCAGCCGGGTTGATCAGTAACATCACTTTCGAGACAGGGGAGAAGGCAAATTATTCCTATGATTCCCTCGACCGCTTGACCCGTGAACGGCACACGGATTACTATGGCCAGGTGATTTCGGACAATAAGTATGAGTATGATCTGGCCGGGAATCGGACCCGGAAGAGCGTCCTGGACAAGGATGGAAATACGCTGGTGACCGTCAACTACTCGCTCCCAACGGGCAACAAGATTGGTTCATGGACCGTGTCAGAGACGAATCTGGCAACAAGCTTTTCTGTGGCGGGCTATTCGGCTGACCCGATTGGTGTCGGGATACGCTATGGGAAACTATGGGTCAGTAACTCGCCCAGCGCCTACAGTATCCCGTATGTCGCCAACAACACGAATTTCTACGCCTTTGATCTGATTTGCGGCATGGGAACTCAGTATGTCTATGCAGCCATACGGGATGTGGCAGGGAACACGACCTATGTCACCAACCGCTTCTATCCCACCTGTCTGACCAATGGAACCTACCAGTATTCCTCCGCAGGCTGCCTCACCAACCGGCAGAACAGCGGCAAGGACTATGTGGATAGCCTCGGCTTGGTGTGGAATGGCCAGTATCAGTTGACGGCGGTAACAACCAACGGAAATTTGGCTGAAACTTATGCTTATGATGGAACTGGTCGGCGGAGTTTCATCGCCGCAGGCGGCACCACGAACTGGATGGTCTACGACGGCATCCAGGTGGTGGCGGAGGTGGACGGCACTGGCAATTTGAAGAAGTCCTATGTTTACGGGTCGGGAATCGATAACCCGATCTCGATGACCGTCTATGCGGCAACCACGAACACTTATTATTTCATCAAGGACCATCTTGGCTCCACGTTGGCGCTGACCGATGCCCTTGGGAACATCGTCGAAAGCTATCGTTACGACGCTTGGGGCAGGGTGCTGGGGGTGTATAACAGTGCTGGGACTCAGATTGATGAGTCGGCGCTTGGGAACCGGATTCTCTGGATGGGTAGGGAATATTCCTCCCGGTCGGGTCTCTACTACTTCCGGGCTCGATGGTACGATCCCACCATAGGGAAATGGATTTCCAGCGACCCCATCGGAATCTCCGGGGGACTGAATCAGTATGTCTTTTGTGCTAATAATCCCGTTAACATGAAGGATCCTCTCGGTCTCTGGGCCTGGGACCACGACTGGATTCAAATGGGGGCTGGTGGCCTGTTTGGTTTCTATGGACGCGATGCTGCCTCATCCTGGATGAAAACTGAGCAAGGCGCTTATGCAACCCTGGATGGGCTTATTCCTTTCGGCGATCCTTTTTCAGGTAAATATGACGGATGCGATGAGTCGCTCCAGTTGAGCAAGTCATTCGGTAAGTTGTCTCAAGGACTGCTCCTTTCGGCGATTCCGTTCCGGCCATTCACTTCAACTTTGCAGCAGGTGACGCACTGGGGGCCTCCTCTACAGCCTGGCTCGTGGGTTATGACTGGTGGTCCCAGTATAAGGAATTGGATTATGTCTGGCGCAAAATATCCGTACTGGCAGCATGAGGTAACAGTGATTGTTGACAAGGCATTGCAGTATCCTTCCGGATGGCAGTTTATCAAGGGCTATCTTGGACAACGGCTCTTTATGTTTTGAACATGGAGGTAAATACGATGACAATCTTCATCATCACTTTATTGGTCGCCGCTCTCCTTACAGATGTTCTGTCGTTGGTGTTGTCGGTCCGCCGGATCATCAAAGGCTCCGGTTCCACGGGGATCCCTTTTCTTTCCTGGGTCGTCTACTACTTCCTGATCGAATGGATGAACCAAACATTCATATTCGGGACCCCGCTTCGGGCCATTTTGGCCTTAACGGTGTTTCATGTTTCCTGCCAATATCTTATCCCGTTGGCATTCATTTTCGGCATGAAGGTCCAAAAAAGGTTGAAGCACCCGTCCAGTCAATAAAGGGCTGAAATGACCCGGATGCGAGAGAATGCGTATGAGTAAAAAGGTAAGAATTATCATAGCCGACGACCATAAAATTGTCCGGCAAGGGTTGCACATGATGTTCGCCGAAGATGAAACCATGGAGGTGGTGGGTGAAGCCGAAACGGGTCGCCAGGCTATTGATCTGGCCCATTTGCACAAGCCTGATGTCATGACTATGGATATTGGCTTTCCTGACATGAACGGTGTTGCTGTCACCCGTGAAATCATGGCGCTAAATCCGGCAATCAAGGTTATTGCCTTGTCAATGCATGCGGACCGTTACTATGTCGTGGAGGCCATCAGGGCTGGAGCAAAAGCCTTTTTGCTGAAGGATTGTGCGTTCAATGAGTTGATGGCCGCAATCAAGGCGGTAATCGGAGGACACCGCTATTTATGTCAGGCCGTCACAGGCATCGTGGTGGATGATGTTATTTGTGGGGACAATACCGGAAATGCAAATTCTCTCTCCAAGTTAACCGACCGTGAAATCGTTGTCCTGAGGAAGATGACTGAGGGAGCTACGGCAAAGGAGATTGGCGCGAGTTTGAATGTGGCAAGCACAACAATCGCTACCCATCAACAAAGATTGAAACGCAAACTCGGCATCTCCAATATCGTGGAACTCACGAAATTGGCGATTCGCGAAGGTCTGACCCCGCTCGATTCCAAAGTCAGTCTCCCTTCCTCTCATACGCCGAAAATAAGATGAGTTCACTTGGATGACGTATACTCCCACGTCAACGGTCCCTCGTAGACATTGCCGCCGTAAGCCACGTTCAGGGTCAAACTTTCCCGTGGCCCATCATCGCCGGTCAGGGGATCCACCGTGTTGACGGTCCGTTCCCGCCAGTGATGAAAACACCGGATTACCGGGAACAAAGACTCACTGTAGGGGGTG
>Ga0073936_10003586_pt1 | contig 22093 bp, 25 predicted proteins | sample AliMusrvi5mmetaG_FD_87041 | JGI IMG/M metagenome (GOLD analysis project Ga0073936, IMG submission 87041) | Freshwater lake bacterial and archeal communities from Alinen Mustajarvi, Finland, to study Microbial Dark Matter (Phase II) - Alinen... | ecosystem: Environmental > Aquatic > Freshwater >... | reverse complement strand
GCGTCCTCTTCCTCTTTATCGGAGTAAAGATAATATACTGTGAATAAGATGTTTGAAAAACAAATAAAATAAATAGTAAAAAATAATACTTATAAAATTTGGATTACAACATAGAAGTAACCAGGCAATCCCCCAGCTCACAATCTTATCTATCTTATAATTAACCTGATAAACATTAAATGAGTGATGGAAACAATCCCGAGAACTATCGGGACTATTTTCATAAGATACATAAGATTAAGGTTGCGTGGGCTGAGCTAAGTTACTAAGATTCTTTCAAAAAGTAAGATTAAAAAAAACATATCTGAATATTGGTTTTAATCCCGAGTACTCGGGACCCCAAAACAATGTCATGTGATCCAATTTTAAGCCTTGGTGTAATTTAGTGTTCTGGAGTCTTGGTGGCATTTTTTATTTTAGAATTCTTAGTTTTGTCCCGTTAACAACGACAACCATTTATAACCATCGACAACAACTTACAACCCTTGAATCGTCCTCCTATGCAGTCCAAGCTAAAAATAGATTCTGAATCTGAAATCCCCAAATACAGGCAGGTGGTCGACCTGTTTATTTCGGATATTGAGGCAGGCATTTTCAAACAGGGACAGCGCATTCCTTCCATCAACGAGACGAGCGAGGAACTGCTGCTCTCGCGCGACACGGTTGAAAAGGCCTATGTGTACATGAAGAAAAAAGGGATTGTAGTAGCGGTACGCGGTAAGGGTTATTACATCAGCCAGGCGGATGTGAGCAAGAAGCTAAAGATTTGCCTCATCTTCAATAAACTCAGCAACTACAAACGAAGTATCTATTATTCCTTCGTCAAAACGATGGGCATAAAAGCCAGCGTTGATGTATTTATCTACAACTATGACCCCGCTGAATTTGAGACCATTGTAAACAACAACCTCAACCACTACGACTACTTTGTCATCCTGCCTCACTTCCGAAACGAAAACGTGGGCATCAGCGAAGTCATCAAAAAAATACCCCGTGAAAAGGTTCTCATTGTGGACCGTTTCCTGGAAGAACTGAAAGACTACCCGGTGGTCTACCAGGAGTACGACAAGGACATACAGTCGGCACTGACCTGCGGCCTCGATCTGCTGCGTAAATACAGCCGCCTGAACCTGGTGTTTCCCCAATCTGAGTTTTACCCCCCCTACATCGTACGTGGGTTCCTCATCTTCTGTAAGGTCAACGGATTTGAATACACTATTATCGACCGTATCGAGGATACTGAAATCCAGCATGGCGAAGCCTACATCATCGTTTCGGATGACGACCTGTATGCCTTCATCCGCAAGATCAAACAAAACAACTGGACCCTCGGAACCGATTGCGGTGTGGTGGCCTACAACGAGAATCCGGTCAAGGAAATCCTCTGCGAAGGGATCACTACCATCTCCACCAACCACGAAGAAATCGGCCAGCTCGCCGCGCAGATGATCCTTACCCGTAAGTTCGAACGCATTAAAAGTCCCTTCCGCTTTATCCGCCGAAATTCACTGTAAACAAGCCTTAATCTTCATTTGAAATCCGTTTATCCTTAGTTAGTATATTTCTCAATGGATGAATTCTGAATAATTCAGGGATAAAATAGAACACGGATTTAACGTGATCTGGCGGATTTAACGCGGATTTCCATTCAATCCCGAGGACTCGGGATGAAACGGATTCGAAAGAACTTTAGAGGCAAACGGAAGATTGAGTACTTACAAAAACCAGTATTAAAGATCAGAATACAAAGTATTCTTAATCCGTTTTTGATCCGCTAAACCCGTGTAAATCCGCGTTCTATTTTTCTTTATCCTATCCTTAGAAAATACAACAACATCTGTTTTCCATTCCTCCGCAAGCTGTGGAACACCTTTTGTTCGGGCAATACTCATGCCGCAATCGGCCTTTAGCATGAGTATAAAATAAGTATACAATAAGATTACGATAGGTATAGCTTAGGTATTTCGAAATACACATGGTATACACATGGTATACTCAACGTATACACAAGGTATACACAAGGTGGCAGGAGATCCTTGCTGGATACCGACTCGAGGGATATAAGAACCCGAATTTGTACACTGATTTGCCGGGACACAAAAGCACATGAACCACTGGAATTTACATGCTCCATCCGACTAAATACTTTGATCCAGAAATAAACAGGTTGGACAGACAAAATAGTTAACAAAAATATTGCTTTGGTAATATGTATTTTGTAGGTTTGCAGAACATAACCTAAAGAAAACCAAAAACTATGAGATTAGTTTTCCACTACCCAAGAGCGCTATTTCCACAAACAAATAAATATCAAGACATTAACTTTTAACGCAAAAGACGATATAGCCGCAATATGCGAATATAAATACGTTAAAAGTCATTGTAAAACGACGACTGCACAAACGGGAACATTGAAAACAGACAAGAGAAAGTATCAATAAAAAAAATGAAAAAAAATGAAAAAAATCACAACTCTATTCTTCGGACTTTTAATGACAAGCCTTGCTTTCAGTCAAGCTAAAGTTGAAAAACAGACAACACAAGCTGAACAATTTAGTGCAACAGCAGGTACGCTCATCGAAAAACAATTCGTGGACATTGGAAAAGTAAAAGGAATATCAGTACAAGTTATGAAACTGAAAGACCTTAACAGCGGAACATCAAAAACAGCTTTAAGATTTGAATATGAATATAAAAGCTCATACACTTCCGATACAAAAATTGCTACTTTAGACCTTGACGAAATTGACGGATTGATAAAATCAATGAATAACTTAAAGACTATTGTTTTCCCTTCAACTCGTGATGTATACACAGAAGTTACTTTTAAAAGTAGGACTGGTTTCGAAGCTGGTGCTTATTATGACGTTGATAAAGCAAAGTGGGTAGCATATGCTAAACTTGAAAAATATGACAGTAATTCTCAAGTATTTTTTAATACTGAAGACTTTGCATCAATGCTAACTTTAGTGGAACAAGCTAAAACAAAAATGTAATGTTAGACAAATAGGTGAATGAATTTATGCTTGACAAAATAGACAAGCAAGAACAACAAACCACTTATCGAGTAGCCTATCCAACAAGTATTTATCAAACAGTTAGAACATTAAAAGTGTTTGAGACAGTATGCAGTAAAAGATGAAAGTAAGCTTCTTGGGGAGCGTAAGCTAACCGGGTTGCCAATGCCAAGAGCGCTAACACTAAACTAATTGATAAACAATATGAGCCTATTTGATTTTTTAAAGAAAAAAGAATTTGAGGAAATTAGATATCTCAAATCACAACTTGAACACTATAAACCAATTGTTGACATAGAAACAGAAGTTGAAAACCAGAAGAAACGCTTAGAACAATTAATTACTACTAAAGAATCAGAGATTAAGACAGTTGAGGAAAACTTTAGTAAATTAAACATTGACTATCAAATTGCTCTTGAGACATATACAAAACTTCGAAAGGAAGTAAGCTTATTTGAGAACAAACTTGACCTTATTGAATTTGGCGTATATGAGCCAATTTATGATTTTGATAAATCAGACGAATATAGAGCAGAGCAAAACAGAGTAATTGAACTTCAGAAAGAGATGATAAGTTCTGAAAAGGCTGCAATATGTAGAACCAATTGGACCATTGACGGAAGCGAATCAAGAGGAAGAGCAAGTACAAAGCGTTATATAAAACTGACTTTACGTGCGTTTAATGGAGAATGTGAATCGTTAATTTCAAAGGTAAAATGGAACAACGTTAATCAGATGCGTGAAAGAATTAAGAAATCCTTTGATACAATTAATAAAATTGGCGAGAGTCAGACTGTTAGCATACAAAGTGGATATCTTGTGCTTAAATTAAATGAACTGAATCTTGAATATGAATATCAATTAAAAAGACAGAAGGAAAAAGAAGAATTGCGGGCGGCGCAAGAAGCAATGAGAGAAGAAGAAAAGGCGAGGAAAGAATTTGAACAAGCTCAAAAAGAAGCAGAAAAAGAAGAAGCCAATTATGAAAAGGCGCTTGAGAAAGCAAGAAAAGAAATGGAACAAGCAACTGGTGAAAAGCACGTTAAACTACAAGCTCAAATTGACAAACTTGAACAAGAGCTAAAAGAAGCCACTGAAAAGAAGGAACGAGCAATTTCGATGGCTCAACAAACAAAATGTGGTCACGTTTATATAATTTCGAATATTGGTTCGTTTGGCGAAAATGTATATAAAATTGGCATGACAAGACGTTTAGAGCCAGAAGACAGAGTTAAGGAATTAGGTAATGCTTCTGTTCCATTTCAGTTTGACATTCATGCAATGATATATTCAAATGAAGCACCAACACTTGAATACGAATTACATAAGGCTTTCACAAATAAGAAAGTGAATATGTTTAATTATCGTAAAGAGTTTTTCAATGTTACGTTGGATGAAATAGAACAACAAGTCAAAGAAAGTGGTTTTGATGTTGAGTTTTCAAGACTTCCAGAGGCAATGGAATATAGGGAGACACTTGCAATTCTCCAAAAATCAAACTCGCAAGTTGAAACTAAAACAATTGACGAATTAATTGCTGAAGAGTTTCCATATAGTTTGATAAAATAAATTAGCACTAATCGACAATCGAAAAGACTGCCCTTCCATTAATTAGCTGACGGGGAGAGACTCACACACTAACAGACAAATTATTCAAAAATGAAAAGATACTCAATTGTTTTAATAATTATTTGTACGATTTTCGCGGGTTGTAAAAAGGACAAAGCACCTGTTGTTAAGATCTTAGAAATTGGATATCCCACAGCAGAAAACTCGTTATTAAATGTTTTATCCGATACCTTGACACAAATAACCGCAGGAGTGAAATATTGTGTTGCGGCCAATTTGCCAAAAGGCACCTCTCTCCAGGTGATCATCAAACCCTCGTCGGGGCATAACTCTAGTGGTATTGGGATTGATCAGATGACGAATAATGGGTGGACAGTTATTAGTGCTGACTCAAACGACATGTGTTTACAGGCAAAAGGTTCTGGTCAAACAGTTTCAATTAGCTTTATGACCGGACCACCTACAAGTGTGGACTTTTTTGTTTATGAGAACGACAGCGTAGCGCCAATTAAAATCAGGACATTAAAGAATTATTAAAGGATAAACTGCAATCCTGGATAACTATCCGGAGAAAATGCAACACTTCGCAGGAAGTTGATAAGAAAACTAACGCCCTTAGTATTTTCGGGACGTTGAAGGTAATATTAACAGGGTCTTCGAACACATGTATTAAGTTCAGATTTTATTCCATATCTTTGATAAAAAGATTAAAGCCATGATAGTTGAACGTTTAAATAATGAGATTTTGATTAGGATTCCCAGTACTATGGCGTCTTCAAGAATTCAGTCAATAATGGATTATTTGAGATATGAAGAGTTAACCTCGGATTCAAATGCAACCCAGGAAGATGTTGACATTCTGAATTCTGAGGCAAAAAAAGGACGCTGGGACAGAATTAAAAAAGAAATCGGATTCTAATGAGACGGATTGTAGTCGATACAAACGTAGCATTTAGCACATTTCTAAATATAGACAGTCATATTGGATAGATATATCTATGAGGAATCAAAGGATTTATATTGATACTTCAGTTCTTGGCGGATATTTTGACAAGGAATTCGATGTTGCTACTCAAAGATTATTCAACGAGGTAAAAAACGGTGAATACAAGATAGTGATATCCAATATAACTGAGGGTGAATTGTTAAATGCACCGGAGAAAGTAAGGACTTTATTAAATGATTTAAATATTGAGTATGAGGTTTTAAGATTGACGGATGATGCGGTAATTTTAGCGATGGAGTATATTAAGGAAAATGTAGTTGGTCAAACAAGTTATGATGATTGTTTGCATATTGCAATTGCGACAATCTCAAGACTTGATGTATTGGTAAGTTGGAATTTTAAGCATATTGTAAATATCAGAAGGATTCGGGGATACAATGGCATTAATATGAAAAACGGCTATCCTTCCATAGAAATTCGTTCACCAAAAGATTTAATTGATTATGAAAACGACTAAAGATTTTGATTGTGTTAATATGATGCGGGATATACGCGATAAAGTAAACACAGAAATAATTCATATGGATTCTGCCCAACTTATTGAGTATTTCCGCAAGAAGTCAGAAGAATATGAGCGTAAATATGGCCAACCGGTAAAAACAGTTGATCCCCAATAAGAGGAATACTTTTTAAGATAACCATGGGATTAATCAAAGAACCGAAGAATGTTGATTTCACTGTTTTAGACAAACCGTGGACCGACGAAGAGCGCAGGGAACTTAGCGCTTATATCAAAATGCGAAAAGAACAGCAGAAAAAGCAGGTCAAACAGATCATTCCATGGATAAAAGAGAAGCTATAAATATTGCCAATGCATATATTGATTCAATAAGCGCTAAATATAACATTAGTCAGGCATTTCTATTTGGTTCGTTTGCAAAAGGAACGAACCATGATGATAGCGATATAGATATTGCAATAATAGTTAACAGTGTTTCAGATATTATTGATACACAGATTGATTTGATGAAGCTTCGCAGAAAAATTGACTTAAGGATTGAACCACATCCGTTTAATTTAGTTGATTTTAATAATAGCAACCCTGTTGTTCACGAGATATTAAAATACGGTATAATCATAAAAAGCAAGGTGGCCTAAAGGATTAGGATGCCCCTCCAGTAATGAACTGAAGGGGATAGCCTTAAAAGTGGCTGAGACAGTATGTGGTGAAAGTCACACTGCCTTTACTTGTCAATTTCGGAAACGGTTTTAAGAGGGAGTGAGTTACCCGATGGGTGGCATTACAACAACAATTTGCAATCATTTCGGGACAAGATTATTAATTTTGAGTAAATTTGGAAAAAAGATATGCTTACAAAAGAAAAAATTCATATCGCAATTGACAGATTACCTGATAATTTGACAATTGATCAGTTAATAGATGAAATGATATTGTTGGATAAAATTGAACAAGAGATTAATGATGCCGATGATGGAAGAGTTTTTACTACTGATGAAGTCAAAAATAAATTAAATAAATGGTTAAAGTAGTTTGGACTCAACGAGGTTTAAATGATTTGGAAGACATCGGAGATTACATATCTAAAGATTCTAACAAGTATGCAAAACTGACGTTAGAGAATTTAGTTGATACTGCTTTATTAATTGAGATAAATCCTTTCGTTGGTAGATTTGTGCCTGAAACAAATGATAAAACAATTAGAGAGATAATAAAAGTGTTTGAGACAGTATGCGGTGAAAGTCGCATGGCCTGTATCGGTTTATTTCGGGATATGGATCTTCGGGGGTATGCTACACGATATACTATAGCTGGAAATTAAATCTTCGATCAATGTTTCCCAATATGGGAAATCTATCTTATCTTTGTAAATAAAAAAAGTGAGGGTAATTTCAAAAAGTACATTACGTGATTTTTGGATTATGCACAAAGATTCTGAAGGTCAATTAAAATCCTGGTACGCTGAAGCTGAGCGATCAAATTGGATTTCAACCAATGACATCAAAGCAGAGTATCCAACAGCAAGTATATTACAAGGCAATCGGGTAGTTTTCAATATAAAAGGTAATTCATATCGATTGGTTGTAAAGATTAATTACAAAGTTGGGGTCATTTGGATTAGATTTATTGGGACACATGGAGAATATGACAAGATAAATGCTGAAACAATATAATTATGGAGCATAAAGTAATAAAAACCGAAGAAGGATATCAGCAAGCTCTAAAAAGACTTGAAATTATATTTGATGCAGATTTAGGAACATCAGAAGGCGATGAACTGGATTTATTATCATTATTGATTGATAATTATGAAAAGATTCACTGCCCTATAGATTTGCCAGATCCAATCGAGGCTATTAAGTTTCGAATGGAGCAATTGAATTATAAACCAAAAGATTTGGCTGATGTAATTGGATTTAGAAGTCGTGTAACTGAGATATTGGGCAAAAAGAGGAAGTTATCTTTAGATATGATTCGTAAGATTAATAAACAGATGAATATTTCTACTGAAGTTTTAATTCAGGAATATTAAAATAAAGCACTGGTACTAATCGGGTAGTCTGCCCTGCAAGTAATGAACTGACTTAGAGAGCATCTCACATCACATAGCAAACGATTCCCTTACTACCCGGTTTCCCGATAGATCGGGACAGGCCATTAAACAAGGAGAGTTAGTGGCTGACTTTGATCATTCATGCTTACTTTGTATGGTTGGGTCAATTGTGATTCAGAAGCTCGTTGGATGAGTTTAGCTGCCATCAGGATTCAGTTTTTTGGGGGCATATGCTACCCGGGCATCCCAAATCGAACAGGTTTGTGCATGAATCAAGCCTGAAAGATCCTTATCAATGGATATAAATTTACTCCACCGGAATCCATCTCTAATAAGTATACCCTGGACTTTTACTTATCTAATCCTAAAAAGATTAACACTTTTTTTAGCTGCTTTATTTCATTATTAGCACAATCTCTCGTAAATTTAAAGTAACCAATTATTAAACTAAAAACTTTAAATTATGAAAGTCAAAATTCTAACCTTGGCTACACTATTTTTCTGTAGTCTGATTCTGGTTAATGCACAAACTCCTACCTTTCAAAAAGGGGATAAAGTTCTCAATCTTGGTGTTGGCTTTGGCGGTTTCAGTCCATCAGGCTATCAGATATCAACACCTTCGGCTTCGGCTTCATATGAAGTCGGAGTAAAGGATTTTGGTCCTGATAATGGATCATTAGGAATCGGAGGGTATTTAGGATATTCCAGATTTAATGAAAATGGCAATTATTTTGGATCTGATTACTGGACAGTGAACAAGATTCTTATTGGCGCCAGAGGTGTTTATCATTATCCTTTAGTTAATAAACTTGATACTTATGGGGGATTAACATTGGGCATTGTTGCAAGATCGTGGACATGGAATGGTACCGTCAACCAATCGAATCATCCTAGTAGAAAACCTGTTGGAGGTGATCTGTTTATAGGAGGTCGGTATTATTTTTCAGATAAATTTGCTGTGATGGGTGAATTATCTTTGGGGACTTATCTGACTTTAGGCATTTCATTGAAAATTTAAAAAATACACGCAATCAGAAGGCAATAAGTAATGGCAGAGATTGTGGGTTGCCATTTACAGTAACTACAAATAGTCTATCTTTCAGTTTATTACAATTTGATCAGATAGACACCTGTACTCATATGCCCACCATTTCAAAGCTGCATCAGTAATTACTGAAAAACAACTAGAGTATGGAGAAAGTGGAGAAAGTGACATTAGGAATAGGATAGAGAAAAGAAGAAAAAAGTATATGCAAGCTTCGTAAAACCTAATGATATAGCACCATGTTAGCAAAGTTAGCATTGTCTTATAGTCACCTGTTCAGCAATTCAGAGTCCCAACTCATCACTTATTTGCTGCATGGCAACATGCGACAGTTCAGCAAAATCCTCTATCGGAATACCGATTAATTCGCATTCCAGAATATTTTCACGTTTTACCGAGGCTGCAAAGGCCTTTTCCTTCATTCGTTTGGTAATGGATTTGGTCTTCACCGAAGCCAGTTTTTTATCGGGATACACCATGGCTGTTGCCATAATGAGTCCTGTAATCGTTTCTCCGGCAGCCAGGGCATGCTGAAAAACGGTAGTTCGTTCCTTTCCTGTGGCCATTTCGTTATGCATTACGATGGCATCAATGGCTTCCGCAGAAAGCAAACCCTCAAGCATGCCTGCTGCATAGGGTCCGTGTGTCAATGGATCGGCATGGGTCAGTTCAACATCGATGTCGTGAAGTAATCCTGCAAGCCCCCACTCCTCCTCATTCTCATTCAGTTTAAGGGCAATAGATCGTAGAACGGCTTCGCTGGCCAGAGAGTGTTTGATCATTTGAGCACTCTGAATATGCTGATGCAAAAGTTTAAGGGCATTTTCATGTGAAATCATTGCAGTAGTCTTATTTTTACTGCCGCAAATTAACAAAAACAAGGTAAAAAGCCATGGGTCTTGAGATTGAACGTAAATTTTTGGTTGATCCGTCCAAATGGACTCCAACGGGGCAGGGTACCCAAATGGTACAGGCCTATCTAAGCCTCGATCCCCATCCGACAGTAAGGATACGCATTGCCGGGAATAAAGCTTTTATAACGATAAAAGGGCGTTCTGAAAGCATTACAAGGCCTGAATTTGAATATGAGATTCCTGTTACAGATGCCAGGGAATTGCAACAAATGGCGATTTCAAACCCGGTTGAAAAAATACGACATAAAATAGTGCATGAAGGATTTCTTTGGGAAGTCGATGTGTTTTCAGGGAAGAATGAAGGCTTGATTATGGCAGAGATTGAACTCGAATCTGAAGATCAGGAATTTCCCAGACCAGACTGGCTTTTGGAGGAAGTTTCGGATGATGGCAGGTACTATAATTCTTTTCTTTCAGGATGTCCTTTTACTGAATGGTGAGTCTGTATGGCCTGATTTTTGAAAGGTAATACAACAAGAACCTAAAATTGTCGTTATATATTGCCAAGTAACCTATTAACCATGCAGCTTAAAAACATTTTCACAGGGGTTTTAATCCTGTTCAGCATTTTCCTGTTCGCTGAAGATCATCCAACAGTCAGGAAAGCAGAAAAAAATACGTCATCGAAGGATTCCATTCAGTTAAGTATCAACTACCTGAAAAAATACATTCAGGCTACTGATGGCTGGCAATCGGACAATCCAGAAATTGTAAAGGCCATAATCGGGCTGATCCATTTCACGGAAGACGGACCCATTGATAGCATCCAGAGCAGGCTTGATAAGTTCAGGAAAATGGATAATTTCAAGTACATTAACCGCCCGTCGGCAAATGTGAGTGATTCGCTCCATCTGCACGGATACCAGTCTTACCCTTCCATCCTTGAAAAAATGAAGCAACTCGACCGTGCCATTTGGAACGGCGTGGATATGAAAGCCATACATTTACCTGAAGCATTAACTGCGGGACCTGATCATAAGCTTCAACCCATCACGGAAGGAGACGAACGAGCTATTCTTGAACGAACAGGGCTGGTTTTGCCCGACAGTCTTAAAAACATAAGTGCACTGCCAGATTCTACTCAAAAAAAGCCAAACGATTTTAACCGCATCAAGAACCGGGAACTGGCACGAAAGCAGATCATGGAATTTGCCAGGGTTCAATACAATTTAAAAATTCAACATTTAAACCTTGATTCAGCTATAACCGTTTACAGAAAACATGCTGTAAGGATATACTCTGACTCGCTGCAAAATCAACTGTGCATTTCGTTAAAGCGTCAAAACGATCAGATTCTGACCCGCTATAACGATTCAATTGTACGTCTGGTCAATGATTCAATTAACCGGTTTGTAAAAACCTTACAGCGATATAGTCAAAGCGATTCGGTTGAGGTTTCTATACGCAGTTTATCAGGAAAACCTGCACAGCTCTGGTTGATGAATAATAAGCGGTCAATCACCAGATTTTACATTAAAAACGTGCAAAACGATTCGCTGGCGATACGTATGATGACCCTTGATAAACACGATATTGGAGTGGCTATTGACGACGACGTTACCTTTAGCCGTTTAGCACAAAAACAACGTCGTGATATTGTGTTCGATAAATTCACACCTGACAAGAAATTATCGCAAATAAAAAAGACATTTGAGGTCTTAACTCCCTGGGACCTGGGAGGTTTCGGCACCTTTGGCTTTTCGCAAACCTATCTGAACAATTGGAAAGCCGGAGGTAACAGTGCGCTTGCTTTCCTGATGGTTTTAAAAAGTTATGCGAATTATTCAAATACCATCATCAGGTGGGAAAACAGCGGTGAATTCAGGAATGGCTGGATCAGGCAAGGGGGAAACCTTAATCAGCTCCAGAAGAATGACGATAAACTGGAGTTAATTTCCAGACTTGGGGTAAGCGCATTCAAAAAGTGGTTTTACAGCACTGAAGTTGATTTTCAAACACAATTCTTCAACGGATACAACTATCCTGACAAAACAAAACTGATCTCGGGCTTTTTGTCGCCAACAAAGACGATGTTCAAGCTGGGGCTTGACTATAAACCAAATAAGAGATTCTCTCTGTTTCTATCTCCATTCACCTTAAAGATGGTATATGTCCGCGATACCGCACGAATTGATCAGACCACCTACGGGATTTCACGCCACAGTAAAAGTTTCTGGGAACCAGGACTGAATGCTGAAATCAAATATCGGATTGAATTCACTCCGCAAATGAGTTATGAGACCAAATACAAGATGTTCATGAATTATAAAGACCCATTCAAAAAGCTGGATGTCGATTGGGAAAACACCTTTGTGGCGCAACTGAATGACCGGATTAACATGACCTTTATGCTGAATCTCTTGTATGATGACAATATTACCTTCCCTACCGGCAAATTGGATTCAAAGGGGGTTCAAATATTCAGACCAAAATTACAAACCCAGGAACTGATGACCGTTGGATTCTCCTATAAAATAAACCGTCACGTTTATAAGCGCAGGAAGATTGGAAAATAAAAAAGGCATTCGGATAGATTATAATGGGATTAATCTCTTACCATTAGAATTGTCATTACCTGGTTGTATCAATAACAAGTAATTGTCAGCAAAATGATTGCGAAGTGAATGATTTTGTGATCCGTGTAGGAAATAACTTATATTTGGATCGTAATCTAACCAAAATCAGGAATAACTAACAAATGGATAATCTTTAAAACAAATAAATGAAAACATTTAAGAAATACTTCAAGATAACTGCTCCTCCCTCAGATGTGTACAATGCACTCACCAACAAGGCTATGCTTGAAATCTGGACCGGTGAGGATGCCGTGATGGAAGAGGTTGCCGGTTCAGAGTTTTCTCTTTGGGAAGAAAGCATCAGCGGCATTAATCTTGAATTTGAAAAAGACCGCAAGATTGTTCAGGAATGGTTTTTTGGAGAAGAAGACGATGATAAAAAGTCGATCGTAACCATCAAGCTTCATCCGGATAAAAAAGGGACCATCATGGAAGTAATACAAACCAACATTCCTGACGATGCCTATAAAAACATCGCCGAAGGTTGGGAAGAGGACTACTACAACGGACTGAATGAATTGTTTGAAGAATAAATAATTAGGAAATAGTAAAAAGGAAATAGCAATAAGGAAATCCCGATTCGCATTTTCTTTTTCCTCTTTCCTTTTTTCTTGTTCCTTATTTCTGGTTGCCTAATCCTTCATTCCCTGTGTCAGCAATGTATTTCCATTGCTGATTGGCATCCATCTTCCATATGGTCAGATAGGTGCCTCGCGAGGTATCTCCTTTAGCCACAAAAGTCCAAAATCCATAGGTGTATCCTAAGTCCCCGCTTTCGGCAATAATAGCTTTTGCAGGTTTCCAGGTCAGACTCACGGCACTGTCGCTTTTCCCCACATAACTGCGGATCAGGTCTTGCTTTCCGACCTGCGGCATATGTTTAGCCTTTAGAATCACAACACTATCATGGGCAAATTCGACAAAGGCTTTCTGAAAACCATGTTTCACAGAATAATCTGAAAAAGCTATATCCGCATCCATCAGCACTTTGGAATCAGGGATATGTTTCTTTTCGGAACAAGAAAACAGAATAATGAATAACCAGGTTAAGGTAATTACATTTTTCATAGCTGTTATTTTTAGAGTGAAATTCGAAGATATGCGCTATTGCTTAAAGCATTATTTAAATACCCATCCAACGAAATTAAGAAAAATTCTGTTCTGTAATGAAATTGGTTGATTTGTAATTTATAAATCATCCGTTCGAGATATATTTTCTATGATTAACTCCTGATACAGTACAAACAGCATCAAGTTTGTTCATCAAACCGATAATCCGGGAAATTAGGATTCTTATGTTACTGATCTGACAAAAGGGATAATCGGATCAGTTCACTGCAGCATCTTCCCTCTTTCTCGCCTTTCTGACCACCAAAAATGCACCAGTCAGAGCAATCAATGCTCCGGCAACCGAAAGCACAGAGAAGTGTTCACCATCGATCCAGGTAACCTGCATGGCAGTTAATATTCCCATTAAAAGAATGGTGATAATGGGATTCATGACAAGAAGGATGCTGACCTTTCCCGCCTCAAGGTATTTGAGTGCAAGCGACAAACAGCCATATGAAATCAGGGTGTTGGCACCCAGAAAAACAAGCAGGGCCCAATAACCAAAACTAAGGTGTGTCAAACTCGCAAAGTTGACAAACGGCAAATAGAGCAAAACCGGAAGGCCAAAAATAAATACATTGAGTGTTCCAACAGAATAATCCAAAACCAGTTTTTTCTGTAAGGCGCCGTATATGGCCCATGCCACAGCTCCCGAAAGCGTGATGATCATGCCTTTGGTATATTGCCCCTCCTGCCCTGCTACTGAACTGATATGTTGCTTGTAAAATATCCAGAACCCAAGTATAGCCAGTATAAAACCGAAAGCCTGCAACCTTGAAACCCTTTCCCTGAAGAAAATTATTCCAAAGACAGCCAGCAAGACAGGTCCCGACTGAATAGCAACCTGTGCATTACTCGGACTGGTATATTGAATTCCAAGCATGAATCCAATGTAATTCCAGGATAAGGCCAGTGATGAGATTACAATCAACCAGGAAGGTTTATACAAAATCTTCAAACCTTTTGGGTTCGTGATTACCATCCAGATCAGCATACCAAAAAAAGCCAGTGAAAAGCGAAACCACACTATCGTTGGAGAGTCGATTACTTTATTGGCAATTTTCAGCGCTATGGCCAAAACGCCCCACATGAGTACGGTGATTAAAGTATAAATTATTCCTTTTGCCTGATTGCTCATTGAGAAAGTTCCAAATTTCAGGTTCCAAATTGTCATTTGTAGTTGATTAAACAATTAACAATTACAACTAAATGACATGAAATGAATGACAATAAATGACCAGATCTTATTAAAAAAGGTGTCACCGGTAAAACAGCAACACCCTCTTAAAGTTTTTATTTATAAGTAGAACTACCTCAACTTAGCTCCCAGTTCACGTTCGTAAGTGGACACCAGTTTCTGCATGATCTTCTCAATCTGTTTATCGTTGAGCGTTTTCTCATCATCTCGTAAAATGTAGCTGATGGCATACGATTTTTTACCTTCAGGAACACCCTTGCCTTCGTATACGTCAAACAAATCAACCGACTGAAGCAGCTTCCGTTCAGAACGGAAAGCCAAATCCCTTAATTGGTTAAACTGTATCGTCTGATCAAGCAATAAAGCCAGATCACGCCGTACCTCAGGATATTTTGGGAGTTCGGCAAACACGACCTTGTTGTTTTTTAGTTCAACGAACATAGTATCCATGCTGAAATCGGCAAAATAAACAGGGTTATCAATGTCAAAAACCTTCAGCGTTTTACCTGAAATCGTACCAAATTCAACCAGTTTCTTTCCGTTTATAAAATATTGAATCCCTTCATTGATTATATCGTTTGAAAAACCTTCCGTTTTCAGGTTTAATACTGAAAATCCAAGACGTTTCAATACATTTTCAACATATGATTTCAGGAGGAAGAAGGTTGTTTTTGCAGCAGGGTTTGACCAGTTCGCAGCTTCCTTATCGCCGGTCACAAATAAAGCCAGATGTTCTTCTTCGCGGTAATTCTTTAACGGATTTTCCTTCAGATTGCTTCCGTTAAAGAAATAACAATTCCCAAATTCATATAACCGAAGATCAGGATTCTTTCGATTGGCATTGTGTGCTACCGATTCCAGACCACCATACAGTAAGGTCTGGCGCATACTTCCGAGGTCATTACTCAAAGGGTTAAAGAGCTTGACCGTACTTTCTATTGGGAGAACCGTATTGTTTTCGTAATAGGCTGTTTTCGTGAGCGAATTCGACCATATTTCATTGAATCCCTGGGCGGTGAGCATTTCTGCAACCAGATTCCTCAGTTTGGTAGGATTCGGTTTCACGGAATATTGGAGTGATGAATTAAGTTGTGTAGGCAATTCAATGTTGTTGTATCCATATATGCGCAGAATCTCTTCGATCACATCCACTTCCCGTTTTACATCAACCCGATAAGGGGGAACCAGTAATGAAAGACCACTTTCTGTTTCAGCTTCAATCCTGATTTCAAGTGCCCCCATGATTTGTTTAATCTTCTCTTTTCCAAGATCTACACCAATAAGCCGTTTAATGTTGGCATAGGTAACATCTACTTTAAAATCGGCAACCGGGTTTGGATAAACATCCACAATTTCAGAAGAGATCAGTCCGCCGGCAACTTCTTTGATTAGCAAGGCTGCACGCTTCAGTGCATAAATAGTACCGTTCGGATCGGTCCCACGCTCAAAGCGAAATGATGCATCGGTACTCAAAGTATGCCGACGGGCAGTTTTTCGGATGTAAACAGAGTCGAACCAGGCACTTTCAAGAAAGATATCCGTAGTTGTTGCTTTTACTCCTGAATGCAAACCACCAAAGACACCGGCAATACACATGGCCGAAGTTGAATTGCAGATCATTAAATCATCCGTATGCATTTCGCGTTCAATGCCATCCAGGGTGACGAATTTCGATGCTGTATCTGCCGTGCGAACCACCACTTTGTTACCTGTAATCCCGGCAGCGTCGAAGGCATGAAGTGGCTGACCGGTTTCGAAGAGCACGAAATTGGTCACATCCACAATATTATTGATTGGCTTCAGGCCAATGAGTTTCAGTTTGTTTTTCAGCCATTCTGGAGATTCTTTTACGGTTACTCCGGAAACAGTCACTCCCGAATATCGTGGACATGCTTCATTATTTAATACCTCTACCGGAATTTCTAGCGAATGATTATCAACTTTAAAGGCTTCAACCGAAGGCTTGTGATAACTGATCGGATGTTTTAGCTGGATATAGGCAGCCAGATCGCGGGCAATACCGATGTGCGAAGCACTGTCGATACGGTTGGGTGTTAAATCAACTTCAAGTACAAAATCCGATTCGATCTTAAAATACTGGCTGGCCGGAGTTCCAGGAACAGATGAAGCATCGAGTATCATGATCCCATCATGACTGGTACCCAGACCAATTTCATCTTCAGCACAGATCATTCCTTCCGAGGCTTCACCCCTGATCTTTGATTTCTTGATTTTAAACTCAGTATCCCCGTCGTACAAAGATGTTCCAACTGTTGCAACGACTACTTTTTGTCCTGCAGCCACATTTGGGGCTCCACAAACGATGGGTAACAGTTCGTTCTTGCCAACATTTACTGTTGTTTTGCTTAGATGATCCGAGTCAGGATGTTGTTCACAGGTCAGAACTTCACCAATTACCAGGCCGCGCAAACCGCCTTTGATGGTTTCCACTTCTTCCATGCTTCCTACTTCCAACCCGATTTGGGTGAGAAAAGCGGATACTTCATCTGGAGTGTAATCCAAATTGATGTATTCTTTTAACCAGCGGTAAGATATATTCATAAGATATGGGTTACTTCTGAAATTCAATGATCGGCAAAAATAAATAAAATTTAGGGCGTGGGTGCAAAATGCGCCTATAAAATAGTAACCAGTCAAAATAGTAATAAATCCGAAAGATCAGAGGTCCATTTTATCGTTTAGTGCTTAGCCATTCTTCTGAAAATGGATTCTCTTTTGTTGTAAATATTACTGCAAACTTTGCTTAATGGACAAATAATCTGCTATAAATCCAGTTACTTTGCATCGGTATAAAACTAAAACTATTAGTAACTGATATAAAGAGTAAAACCCCAATGATATTTGCAGATTATCAGGAATCTTACGAACTTTGGTGCAGCATACTGAAAAAACAGACTACAAACACATGAATAGAACGCTAAAAAGAATTCTCCTTGGAACGGGGACAATTGTACTGGTGATAGTAATTTTATTCGCCGGATACATGATAAAAGCCAAGTCAGAGATTAATAAAATGTCTCCGGTAGAAACAAAGGAAATCGTTCATGGTCTTTTTTCGATTAAGGATACATTTGTGAATTTGTACCTGATAAAGGATAGCAGTCAATATATTGCTGTTGATGCAGGAAATGATGCAACAAATGTTTCTGGTGAACTGAAGAAGCTTGAAATCAATCCTGATCAGATTATTGCAGTCCTGCTAACTCATACTGATGGAGACCATGTCGCTGCATTGAAGTTATTTAAGAATGCTAAAGTCTATTTGTCCAAACAAGAAGAAGCATTGATAAATGGCAAAAAATCAAGGTTTCTGTTCTTTGGGAATAAGATTGATGCAAAGAATTATACAACATTGTATGACGGACAAAATATAAATATCGGGAAAATAAGTATCAAAGGTATTCTAACACCTGGACATACTCCGGGATCTATTTGTTATTTGGTTAACGACAAATATTTATTTACAGGTGATGCACTAAGCTTAAAGGCTGGAAAGGTCAATAAGTTCAATGAATTTTTCAATATGGATACGAAAACTGCAATTAATTCAATCGCCAAAATCACTCAGATTCCAGGAGCTGAATACATATTTACCGCACATTACGGTTATACGAATAACTATAAAAATGCTGTCACTGGTTGGGAAAGTCAAGCAATGAAAGAATTAAAACTCCTTTCCCTTAAAAATTCATGTAGTTGTGGAAATAAGGACTTTTATCATCGTTGATATAATTCATAATCTATATATTTCCAGCCAATTAAAACAAACCATAACCCCATAAGAATGAAAAAAATCGGGATATCCTTCATTGCCATTGCATTGTTTGTAAGTTCATGTAACACAACAAAAGAACCCAAAAAAGACATGAGTAATCCATTTTTTAGCGAGTACAAAACACCATTTCAGGTTCCTCCATTCAATGAGATCAAACTGGAACATTACCTTCCGGCCACTGAAGCAGGAATTACCGAACAACTTAATGAAATAAAAGCAATTACCGATAACAATCAGGAGGCCAATTTCGATAATACGATCCTGCCGTTTGACCAATCCGGTGAATTACTCTACAAAGTATCCCAGTTGTTTTCAAATCTGAATTCGGCCAATACCAATGACAAAATGGAGGCATTGGCCCGTGAGATTACGCCTAAACTGTCGGCTCATCATGATAACATCATGCTGAACAAGGACTTGTTCAAACGGGTAAAGGCAGTGTATGATAAACGTAAGGAGTTAAACCTTGATGCAGAAAAGATGCGTTTAGTGGAGAAGTTTTACCGCGATTTTGAACGCAGCGGTGCTAACCTTCCTGATGACAAACAGTCTGAACTTCGCAAAGTAAATGATGAGATTTCAATGATGGAACTCAAATTCGGTGAAAATGTACTAGCCGAAACCAATAAAAATTTCAAGCTGGTGATCGACAATCCGGCTGACCTGAAAGGTTTGCCAGCCGATTTAATTTCTGCTGCCGCTGAAGTGGCTAAGAAAGACAATCTGGAAGGAAAATGGGTCTTTACTTTGCAGAAGCCAAGCTGGATTCCATTTCTCCAATATGCCGAAAACCGTTCTCTACGCGAAAAACTGTATCGTGGATACCTCAATCGCGGAAATAATGGCAATGCCAACGATAACAAAGAGACCCTCGGAAAACTGGTCGTTCTTCGCGATCAGCGTGCCAAACTGCTTGGATATGCCAATCATGCGGCCTATGTGATCGATGTAAATATGGCTAAAACACCTGAAAATGTTGACAACCTCCTGATGAAACTCTGGACTCCTGCTCTCGAGCGTGCTAAAGTGGAACGTGCCGATATGCAAGCTATGATTGATAAGGAAGGTGGAAAATTCAAACTGGAAATGTGGGATTGGTGGTATTATGCCGAAAAAGTTCGCAAAGCCAAATATGACCTGGACGAAGCACAGTTGAAGCCCTATTTCAAACTCGACAACGTGATTCAAGGGATGATGTATGTTGCCAATAAACTTTACGGAATCAAGTTCATCAAACACACCGACCTGCCTGTTTATGATCCTGAAGTCATTGCTTATGAAGTTCAGGAAGCCGACGGCAGACACCTTGGCATTTTCTATATGGATTTTCACCCTAGACCGGGAAAAAGCTTTGGCGCCTGGTGTACCAGTTTTCGCGATCAAACCTATAAAGATGGGAAGAAGATTAATCCTATTGTTTCTATTGTCTGTAATTTCACCCGTCCAGGCGGTGATGTTCCTGCCCTGTTAAGCTTCGAGGAAGTAACAACCCTGTTCCATGAATCCGGTCATGCCCTTCATGGCATGTTCACTGATGGTCCATACCACCGCACCGCGGGAAATGTACCCAACGACTTTGTTGAACTACCTTCACAGGTTATGGAAAACTGGGCTTCCGAGCCAGAAGTGCTTCGGGCGTTTGCCAAACATTACAAAACTGGTGAAGTCATTCCTGAAGCTTTGATCGCCAAAATAAGTAAAAGCGCACAATTCAACCAGGGATTTGAAACCGTGGAATATCTTGCTGCTTCATTTCTTGATATGGATTGGCACACCAAAGCTTTCACGGGTGATGTTGAAGCCTTCGAGAAAGCCTCCATGGACAAAATTGGCCTGATTCCTGAAATCGCACCACGCTACCGCAGCACCTATTTCTCACACATCTTCTCCGGAGGCGGTGGTTATTCTGCCGGATACTATGTATACATCTGGGCGGCTGTCCTTGATGCCGATGCCTTTGATGCCTTCAAACAAAGCGGCAATATCTTTAATCCTGAAATTGCTGCCAGGTTCCGTACCTTACTGACTAAATCAGGTTCTGACGAAGGAATGGTAGTGTATAAAAACTTCCGGGGACAGGAACCTTCGATTGAACCATTACTCAAGCGCAGGGGGCTGAAATAGAAAAACAGAGCATGGAGAACGGAGCATGGAGAACGGAAAGGAAAAGAATCATAGTCAATCATGGGTTCCATTTTCTCATTCCCTTCTCCATGCTTCTCGCTCCTTGTTCCTTTCTTATTCACAGCTTACCGGATAATTTTTATAATCAGATAAAGCCGGAAGACACATCATTTCGGGAGAATCAGGTGTCAGGCCACTCTTCCTGACTGTTTTTTGATCAGTAAGGTATTCCCAGAAAGTTTCCTTTCTTCCTGCACCTTCGAAATGTTCAGCACTGAAGAAATACCGACCTTCACTATTATTGTACATTAAATAGGGGTGGTCATCAAAATCAGAAGTGCGGAATAACAAACAATCCGATTTAAGATCAAAAACCGACAATCCGCCGTTATCAGAACCATGAAAAGAAAATAGAAGTCCTTTTGGACGATCAGGAAAAATATATCCACCGGGAAAATCGAATACTTTTCCTTTGTTATTGATGATGATTGTTCGGCCATCGTAACCGCCAAACTTCGATATGACCAAGTGATCAGAAAACAAATCAGGATAAACCAACAAACCATAACTACCGCCAACCGGATCTATTTCCTTATACACCAATGAATCAATAGACTGCTTATCTTTTAAAACCCTGATCATTGCGTGACAGAGTGGATCTTTATGATCCAGCCGTTTATATTGTGTAATAATCACTCTGATGTCGCCTATCGATCGATTGATTTCGGTAATTTTAACCGAATCTTTTATTACTGTTTTGACCTGTGCATTTACATAAATCGTAGAAGAAAAGAAGAATATACTACAAATGAGGAAGGCTAATTTCTTTATCTGCATGGAAAAAGGATTTGAGAATTATGTGTTCGATATAAATATAGTAAAATACAAACGAATAAACAACTCGATTAACTATATTATTAACAAGCACTAATCAGGGTCTGCTGAAAAACTCATAATATTCAGTGTTTCAATAAAATGACCGCATTAAACTTAAAATAAGTGCAAGGAAATTTGAATTGAAACTTCAATATCCATGCAAAGACCTCGTGTCGTGTGTTATGCCAAAAATACTTCTTACCAAAAATGTAAAGAACTTCTGCCTTGTTGTGTCGTGTTAATGGAGACTTTCTCCCTTTACGTTATTAGAAGGTTATTCGAAGGTTATTCGAAGGTTATTCGTTGATAGTTCAATTTTATTCTAATAATCATCGAATAGGTTTCTAAT
>Ga0073936_10003581_pt1 | contig 22121 bp, 20 predicted proteins | sample AliMusrvi5mmetaG_FD_87041 | JGI IMG/M metagenome (GOLD analysis project Ga0073936, IMG submission 87041) | Freshwater lake bacterial and archeal communities from Alinen Mustajarvi, Finland, to study Microbial Dark Matter (Phase II) - Alinen... | ecosystem: Environmental > Aquatic > Freshwater >... | reverse complement strand
GTTCTTCACGATGGGCTTGGGGCTGGTGAAGATGCCGGCGAACATGCCGCGCGAGCGCGGCATGTTCGCCGGCATCTTCACCAGCCCCAAGCCCATCGTGAAGAACATGCCGATGCAGTCCTATGAGATCGACAAGAAGGACAAGTATTTCACCGTCACATTGATGGACGGCCAGGTGTGGGAACAGCAGGCCGAAGATGCGGTCTATCATCCCGCCCGCTGGCGCAAGCCCGCCGAAGAAATGGAAGTCACCATCACGCCGGACGCGATGCGCGTCTATCTGATGACGATCAAGGACGACGGCAAGATCTACAAGGTCAAGCGCATCCACTGACGCCGGGCATAAAAACAAGAATGGCTGGGAGGCCCCGATGAAGAAATACTTGGCTCTGATCGCTGTTCTTTGCCTGGGCACTCCGGCATACGCCGCCGACAATGTCCTGATGGAGCGGATGACCTCGTACGAAATCCGCGACGCCATCGCGGCCGGCAAGACCACAGTGATCGTGCCGTCCGGCGGTACCGAGCAGAACGGCCCCGCCATGGCCACCGGCAAGCACAATTTCCGCGTCTTCGCCAACGCCCAGACCATCGCCCGCCGCCTCGGCAATGCGCTGGTAACGTCGCCGATCAATTTCACCCCGGAAGGCAAATACGATCCGCCCCAGGGCCATCTGAAATATCCCGGCACCATCGGCGTGCCCGAGGACGTTTATGCCGGCGTGGTGGAAGGCGTCTGCCGCAGCCTGAAACTGCACGGCTTTCACGACATCGTGCTGATCGGCGATCATGGCTCGGACATCGCCGGCCAGGATGCCGTCGCCGCTAAGCTGAACGCCGAATGGGCCGCGACCCCCGTGCGGGTGCATGCCATCTCCGTCTATTACCGCGGCGACATGGCGGGCGATCAGGCCGAAATGATGAAGATGGGCATCAACAAGGAAGAGTTCGGCAATCACTCCGACGTCCGCGACACCTCGCAGATGATGTATATCGATCCGGCCATGGTTCATAAGGACAGGCTGGAAGCGGGCAACGGCAAGAACGGCGTGGAAGGCGATCCCCGCCACGCATCCGCGGAAATCGGCCGCATGCTGACCCAGCGCACCATCGAGCGCACCCTGGACGCCATAAAGAAGTCCATCGCGACGACGCCGCGCTGACGCCGCGTGTAAGTTTTTTTGTAAAGACCCGCCGGCGCACCCGGCGGGTTTTTCATGCGCAATTGAAAAGGCTCCGGCTTGGGATAGGCTCCCGCACGTCAGCTGAGGAAAACTTTCATGTCCAACATCGTTTCGAATGGCGCCCGCCGCCGCGCTTTCCTCAAGCTGATGGCCGCCACGCCTTTGTTCGCCACCATGGCGACCCAAGGCTTCGCCAAGACGGTGTCGTCCAAGGCCATGGGCAACGCCTATGAGAAGCTGGGCATCCGCCCGCTGATCAATGCGCGCGGCACCTATACCTATGTCGGCGGCTCGCTGGAGCTGCCCGAAGTGCGACGCGCAGTGGAGATGGCCTCGCATCAATTCGTGGACATGTTCGAGTTGCAGCATGCGGCGGGCAAGCGGCTGGCCGAAATCTCCGGCGCCGAATTCGGCATGGTGACCTCGGGCGCCGCGGCGGCCATGTCCACCGCGGTGGCGGCGGTGATCGCCGGCACCGATCCCGACAAGATCTGGCAGCTGCCCGACACCACCGGCCTGAAGAACGAAGTCGTCATGCTGGGCGGGCGAAACGCCTTCGACAGCGCGCTGCGCCTGGCCGGCGGCAAGCTGGTGCTGGCGCCGAGCCTGGCCGACCTGGCGGGCGCCATCGGGCCCAAGACCTGCCTGGTCTACACCACCTTCCGCGACGAGCGGGTGCAGGACGCGCTGAAAGTCACCAAGCCGGCCGGCGTGCCGCTGCTGGTGGATGCATCTTCCTCCGTGCCGCCGTTCGAGAACTTCACCAAGTTCGCCAAATGGGGCGTGGATCTCTACGCCATCAGCGGCGGCAAAGGCCTGGGCGGTCCGCAATGTTCGGGCCTGCTGCTGGGCCGCAAAGACCTGATCGAAGCGGGCATGGCCAACAGCGCGCCCTGGGAAGGGGCGGTGTGCCGCGCCATGAAAGTCGGCAAGGAAGAGATCATGGGCATCCTGGCCGCCGTGGAATACTGGTCCAAGGCCGATCTCAATGCCCTGAACAAGGAATGGCAGGGCCGCGTCGAGCGCGTCGCCAAGCTGGCCGAGACCGTGCCAGGTGTGACCACATCGATCGAAATTCCGGTCGGCAGCAATTCCTATCCCACCCTGACGGTGAACTGGGACGAAGCGGCGTTCGGCCTGACGGTGGCGCAATGCGTCGAGGAACTGGCCGCGGGCACCCCGCGCATCGAGGCGCTGTCCACCCTGGGCAACCGCAGCCTGATCCCGCCGCTGCGCAAGGCCAAGGTCGGCGTCGCCAACAAGCTGCAGGTCGTCTCCATGACCTTGCAGCCGGGCGAGGACCTGATCGTGGGCCGCCGCATCCGCGAAGTGCTGAACAAGGCGCGCAAGGCCCGGGCGTAAAACCTGTTGAATCAGCGGTTTGATGCGCGCGCGATTTAGCACATGCGCATATCGCGGACCCGCGCTAGGCTCTCATCGGAATTTTTCCAACAAGGGGACTTCAAGATGACTGCTTCCAAGAAATTTGCTTTCGCGGCCTTGGCGCTTTGCGCTTTTGCCGGCTCCGCCAACGCACAGACGGTGTCGCGCCTGGCCGGGCCCAATCCCGCCTCGCCGATCGCGGCGGCCGTCACCGTGCCGGCGACCGGTTACACCACCTATTACATCTCCGGCACGCCGGCCGGAAAAAAGCCGGACGGCACCTGGGGCGACACCAGCTGGCAGACCAATGACTCGCTGACCAAGCTCGAAGCCACGCTCAAGCAACTGGGCCTGGGCTTTGGCGATGTGGTCAAGGCGACCGTGTTCCTGGTGGCCGATCCCACCAATGGCAACAAGATCAACTTCCCCGCCATGAACGCGGAATGGTCCAAGCACTTCGGCACGGCGACCCAGCCCAACAAGCCCGCCCGCTCCACCGTCCAGGTGGGCCTGGCGACGGAAGGCGCGCTGGTCGAGATCGAGTTCGTCGCAGTCAAGAAGAACTAGAAATGAAAACGGCCGGCGCCCAAAGCGCCGGCCGATTTTCTTCCAGGGGGAACGGCATGATGTGGCGCATGGCTTTGGTTGCGTTGCTGATGACGAGTGCGGCGGCCCACGCCCAGGGCGAGCGCAAGATCGACCCCACCTTCCTGCATCGCAGCCTTGCGACGGCGCGCGAAGCGGCATCCGACATTTCCACCCCAAGCTGTCACTACAAGCCCCTGTTCGGCGCCGGCGATGCCGATGCGGCACCCACCAGCGGCATCGCCCGCTTCGGAACCGTGACCATTGATCCCAAGGGCAGCTGCAAAGACGCCACCTATAACGATGAAGACCAGATATATGTCGTGCTGAGCGGCAACGGCGCTACCTCCTACGGCAGCGAGCAGGTTGCGCTGGCCAAGGAAGACTTCCTCTATATTCCTGCCACCGTTTCGCATGCGCTGCGCAATGACGGCAGCGCGCCCGTCACCGTCGCCATCATGGGCTATCGCGCCAAGGGCTTTGCGCCCACACCCCTGCCCGCGCATGCGCTGAAGGACAATATCGCCAATGTGCCGCTGGAGCTGGTGGGAAGTCACCCCACCTCGACGCATTACCGCCTGCTGGTCGGCGACATCACGCAGAAGCGCGACCGCATCGACATTGGTAACATCGTCACCAGCCTGTTCGTGATGGAGATCGATCCGGGCGGCACCAATTTCCCGCACCATCATCCCCGCGAGGAAGAAATCTATCTGGTGATGGATGGGCATGGCGACCAGGTCGCGGGCAGCGGCATGGACGGGATCGCCGGCAAATTCCCGGCCACGGTTGGTGATGCCTATTATTATCGCGCCAACGCTACAGTCGGTTATTACAGCGCGGCGAACACCAAATCGCGAATCCTCTGCATCCGGTCCTGGCAGCCCGGACTGCAACCCCACTAGGAGGCCATGATGGCACCTCGTCTCAAGCATGCAGAATTTCATGGCCGTATCGGCACGGCGCGCACGGATGTCACCCCGCCGGTGGGCATCTATTCGCGCACCTGGGGCAGCGCCAAGCACGATGTCGCCGAAGGCGTACACCGTCCGGCACTGGCCAGTTGCCTGGTGTTCCAGACATTGGACGGCAAGGACGAGCTGGTCTTCCTGACCCTGGATTCCTGCTGCACCGATGACAAGGATGTTGCCGCGCTCCGCGCCGCCATTCTCAAGCGCTTCAACCTGAAGCCGGTACAGTTGATGTTCCACCCTTCCCATTCCCACAGCCTGCCGGTGCTGAACCGGCGCATGACGGGACGGCCCGGCGGCGACAAGTTGACCGCGTACCTTGATGGACTGACAGACGTTTGCTTCGGCCTGGTCGAACAGGCACGTGCGTCCCTGGGCGAAGGCATCGTCAGCTGGGCCTATGGCCGCTGCGGGTTGGCGTTCAACCGCGATGCTGTTGATCCCGCAACCGGCCGCGACATCTGCGGCTTGAACCTGGCCGAACAGGCGGACGACACATTGCTGATCGGCCGCGTCGCCGGCATGGACGGCAAAGTCCGCGCCACCATCGTCAATTATGCCTGCCATCCGGTTTCGCTGGGCGGCGGCAACCGTTTGCTCTCGCCCGACTATATCGGCGCCATGCGCGAGGTGGTGGAGCGCGACACCGGCGGCGCCATGTGCGTCTTCATGCACGGCGCTTCGGGCGATCTGACGCCGCGGCGCAGCTATGAAGCCAAGGCGGAAGTGGCCGACCAGAACGGCCGCGAGCTGGGCTATGCCGCGCTCTCCATTATCGCCGGCATGTTCCCGCCCGGTCAGCAGCTGGCGTACCAGGGCGTCGAAGAATCCGGCACACCGCTGGGCATCTGGCGATTGGTGCCGCGCGACAGCATCAGCGCCGAATTGTCCGGCCGCTTTGTCTCGACCGAGTTTCCGCTGCTGCCCTTCCCGTCGCGCGAAGAACTGGAGACACAGCTCGCCGCCGCGACGGAGCGCTTTGCCATCGAGCGGCTGGAACGCAGCCTGGCGCGCCGCGCCCAGATCGGCGACGGGCCTAACAGCCCGTTCCACTTCACCGTGTGGCGGATCGGCGAGGCCTTCCTGGTGTCCACCCCGGCCGAGTCCTACAGCAAGTTCCAGATGGATCTGCGGCGCGAATTTCCCGACACGACCGTGGCGGTGCTCAACCTGTCGGACGGCACCACCACGTATCTGCCGCTGCCCGAAAGCTTTGGCCGCGACGTCTATCAGGCGCGTATCGCCTTTTATCAGCCCGACGCCCTGGCGCGGGTCACGAAGATGGCGAAAGACGCGATCCTGGAGTTGCAATAAGCCGGCCTGCCATCAGCACGATCAGCGCCGACAGCGCCTGGGCAATGCCCAGTGCCGCCATCGCTGCGCCATAGTTGCCGGTCCAGCCCTTGAGCAGGCCCACAATGATGGGTCCGAGGAATCCGCCCAAGGTGCCGATGGTGTTGACCAGCGCCAACCCGCTGGCCGAAGCCGGGCCGCGCGCAAAAGTGGTCAGCAGGCTCTGAAAGGGGCCGATGCCGGACAGGCCGCCGGCCATGGCCACGCTCAAACCCACAAGCACCACCAGATTATTGGAAGAGAGCGCCGCAACCGCCAGCGCCGCCGACGCCACGAACATGGTCAGGGCGGTGTGCCCGATGCGCTCGTTCCGCGCATCGCTGCGCCGCGCCCACACCACCATTGCCACCATGCTGACGATATAAGGTATCGTCGCGATGAACCCCGTGGCGCGGGTGGAATAGCCCATGCCGTGGATGATCTGCGGCAGCCACAGGTTGATGCCATACAGCGCGCAGGCTGAGCCCAAAGTGGAAAGCGCCAGCAGCAACAGGCGCGGATCGAGCAGCGCGCGCCCGACCGAACGTTCCTGCGGTGCCTTTTCCGCCTCCAGCCGGGCCGCAATCACGTCGCGCTCCGCCGGGTTCAGCCAACGCGCCTGGCCCGGATCATCGGGCAACACGGCCAGCACCACAAAGGCGAGCAGCACGGCCGGAAAACCCTGCACCAGGAACAGCCATTGCCAGCCATGCAGGCCGCCTATCCCCTCCATGCCCAGCAGCAGGCCGGACAGCGGCCCGCTGATGATGCCGGCGATGGGAATGGCGGTGCAGAAAATGGCGGTGAAGCGGCCGCGATGGGACAGCGGAAACCACAGGGTCAGGTAATAGATCATGCTGGGGGTGAAGCCGCCCTCGGCAACGCCCAGCAGAAAACGCAGCAGGTAAAATCCGTGCGCGTCCCGCATGAAGGCGTTGGACGCCGAGACCAGTCCCCACACCAGCATGACGCAGAAGATCACCCGCCGCGCGCCGGCCCGCGCCAGCAGCAGCGCCGTGGGAATCTGGAAGGTGAGATAGCCCAGGAAGAACATGCTGGCGCCCAGGCCGAACACACCGGGCGAAAAGCCCAGGTCCCGGTTCATGGTCAGGGCCGCGAAGCCGACATTGGAACGATCGATGAAGCCGATGATGTAGAGCAAGACCATGAACGGGATCAGGCGCCGCGCGCATTTGGCGAAAACGCTGTCCGCCGGAATTTCACGGTTTGCCGGCATCAAAACCCGCCCCTGTTCGTTCAAGGCTATCAGTGCCGGGAAGGCCCGGCTAGATTGACCGCAACGAGGACCTGATGCGCCAAATCCTGATCATCGCTGCCCTGCTCGCCCTGGCCGCGCCGGCCGATGCCGCCAAACGGGCCAGGAAGCCGGCGCCGCCGCCCCAGACCCCCATCCTGCACCTGGTGAATGAGGAACAGATCGCCGACGACGCCAATAGCGGCGCCGGCTCGCCCCTGCTGGAATGGATGCGCGACACGGGCCCTGTCATCGGTGCCAACGATGCGCCCATGGACGTGATCCCCGATTTTCGCGTCACCATCATGCGATCACCGGTGGTGATGCGCCGGCGCGAGCTGATCAATTCCGACGGCGCCTTCAAGGACACCCAGGCCGCCAGCTATGCGGTGGATATCGCGCCGGGCTCGCTGCAGAACGGCGTCATCGCCTCGGGCGGGTGGGACTGCGGCACGGCCAAATACTTCATCACCATGCGCAGCTATGTGATCGATGCCGACGGCAAACATTCCAATGCGCTGCGCTACACCATCCACTGCAACGGGGGTTGACCCATGCTCTTCCTGGCGCCCATCGCGCTTCTGTTCGCCTCCAACATCTTCATGACCTTCGCCTGGTATGGGCAGCTGAAATTCCCCAATGCCGTGCTGTGGCAGGTGGTGCTGATCAGCTGGGGCATCGCCTTCTTCGAATATTGCCTGGCGGTGCCGGCCAACCGCATCGGCCACCAGGTCTATTCCGCCGCCCAGCTCAAGACGATGCAGGAAATCATAACGCTTCTGGTATTTGCCGTTTTTTCAGTCACCTATCTTGGTGAAAGCCTGAAATGGAACCACATGGTGGCGTTCTTGTTTCTGTGTGGTGCAGCATTTTTCTCTTTCCACAAATGGAGTTAGCAGCCACGGCCGCTCGCCCAAGCTCGCGGCGTTTGCCGCGCGAAACGGTCCACCGGACCGTTTCATAAGACGCGTCAAACTTCTCCTTCCACAAATGGTCGTGAGTGTTACCCTTCCCTGGGGTTGATGGGGAAATCTTCATGCGCATTTTTGTCAGTGCGGCGCTTGCCGCGGCTTTGACCATTCCGGCAACGGCGCAGACCGGTCCGGGCCAGGCGCGTTTCCGCGCTTTGTATAAAGAGCTGGTGGAAACCAACACCACCCTGTCGGCCGGCGACTGCACCTTGCTGGCGCACAAGATGGGCGCGCATCTCAAAGACGCGGGCTACACCGACGCCGACCTACACTACTTCACCGCCGAGGGCCATCCCAAGGAAGGCGGGCTGGTGGCGCGGCTGCCGGGCAGCGATCCCCATGCCAAGGCCGTGCTGCTGCTGGGCCATATCGATGTGGTGGAAGCCATGCGCGAGGACTGGACGCGCGATCCTTTCACCCTGCTGGAAGAGAATGGCTATTTCTATGGCCGCGGCACCTCCGACATGAAGGCGCAGGTCGCGGCCTGGGTCGACACCATGATGCGGCTGAAGGAAGAAGGCTTCAAGAACCGCCGCACCGTGAAGATGGCGCTGACCTGCGGCGAGGAAACCTCCACCGCCTTCAATGGCGCCAGCTATCTTTCCAGCCATGAGCGCGAGCTGATCGATGCGGAATTCGCGCTGAACGAAGGCGGCGGGGGCCGGCTGAACGCGGCCGGCAAGCCCTTGATGATGACCATCCAGGCGGCGGAGAAATTCCCCCAGAACTACCAGCTGGAAGTGACCAATCCGGGCGGCCATTCCTCGCGCCCCATGCCCGACAATGCCATTTACAAGCTGGCGGCGGGCCTGACCAGGATCAGCGCCTATGTCTTCCCCATCCAGGCCAGCGACATCACCCGCACCTATTTCGCCAAGCTGTCACCGCAAGTGGGCGGCGAGATGGGCGCGGCGATGACAGCCTTCGCCAAGGACCCGACCGACAAGACGGCTTCGGCCAAGCTGGCGTCCGATCCTTCTTATAACGCGATCCTGCACACCACCTGTGTCGCAACTCTGCTGAATGCGGGCCATGCCAACAACGCCCTGCCCCAACGCGCCGACGCCAATATCAATTGCCGCATCTTCCCCGGCACCACGCCCGACCAGGTGCGCGCCACCCTGCAGGAGATTGTCGCCGATCCCGCCATCAAGGTGACCTTGGTAGACAAGCGCAGCGAAGTGCCCAAGGGTCCCCAGCCCGTCAATCCGCGCGTGTTCGCGCCGGTCGAAAAGCTGGTGGCCAAGATGTGGCCCGGCATCCCGGTGGTGCCGTCCATGTCGGCCGGCGCAACCGACGGCGCGTTTCTCACGCCGGCGGGCATTCCCACCTATGGCGTGTCGGGCATGTTCGGCGATCCGGACGGCAATGGCGCGCACGGGCTGAACGAACGTATGCGGGTGAAGTCGGCCTATGACGGGCGTGACTTCCTGTATGAAGTGGTGAAAATCTACGCCAGCCAGAAATAAGAGCAGGAATTGCCACATGCGTAACGCCGCCGCTGCCTTCGCAGCCTGCCTGATACTGCCTGCTGCCGCGCAGCCCTTAAGCCCCGGTCAACAGGCTTTTCGCGGCATCTACAAGGAGATGGTGGAGACCAACACCACCTTGTCGGTGGGCGACTGCACGGTGCTGGCGCAAAAGATGGCGGCCCGGCTGAAGACGGCAGGCTATCCCGACAGCGACCTGCATATCCTCACCGCGCCCGATCACCCCAAGGAGGGCAGTTTGGTCGCCGTGCTGCCGGGCAGCGATCCGAAAGCCAAGGCCATCCTGCTGCTGGCGCACCTGGATGTGGTGGAAGCCAAACGCGAGGACTGGACCCGCGATCCTTTCACCCTGGTGGAGGAAGACGGTTATTTCTATGGCCGCGGCACCGCCGACGACAAATCGGTAGCCGCGATCTGGGTGGACGTCATGGTCCGCTTCAAGCAGGAGAAAATCGCCCATCGCCGCCCGCTGAAACTGGCGCTGACTTGCGGCGAAGAAACCAACGGCGCCTTCAATGGCGCCAAATGGCTGGCGGCCAACCAGCGCGCGCTGATCGATGCCGAGTTCGGCCTGACCGAAGGCGGCTGGGGCACGATGGGAGAGAATGGCGGCAAGCGCATCGCACTGGGCATCAATGCCGGCGAAAAGCTGTCGCAGAACTATACATTGGACGTGACCAATCCCGGCGGCCATTCCATGCGCCCGGTGAAAGACAATGCGATCTATCATCTGTCGGCCGGGCTGCTGAAAATCGGCGCCTATGATTTTCCCACCCAGTCCACCGACGCCTCGCGGGAATATTTCGCCCGCATGGCGCCCCTGACCGGCGGCGAGATGGGCGCCGCCATGACCGCCTTTGCGAAGAATGATCAGGACGCCAGGGCCGCTGCGGTGCTGGCCACCGATCCGCGCTTCAATGCTGCGATGCGCACAACTTGTGTCGCCACCCTGATCAATGGGGGCCATGCCACCAACGCCCTGCCCCAGCATGTCAGCGCCAACGTCAATTGCCGCATCTTCCCCGGCACGACGCCGGAGACGGTGCGCGACAAGCTGCAAGCGCTGGTCGCGGACCCGCAGATCAAGGTCACCGCCCAGGCGGCGCACAATGAACCGGCGCCCGCCCCACCGCTCACGCCGATGCTGATGAAGCCGCTCATTGCCGAGGCCGCGAAGCGCTGGCCCGGCGTGCCGGTTATTCCCCAACTGGAGATCGGCGCCACCGACGCGTCCTTCATGACGCCGGCGGGCATTCCCACCTATGGCTTTACCGGCATGTTCTTCGAGCCGGACGGCAGCCGCTTGCACGGCTTGAACGAACGCATCCGCGCCCCGGTCCTGTACGAGGCGCGCGATTATCTGTTCGACCTGATCAGGATCTATTCGAAGTAAGCTCGCGCGTCATCGCGGCGAACACACTGGCCCAGTCGCCCAGCGCCGGCTGGCGGAACAGGCGCAGCGACGGGTACCAGGGGCTGTCATCGCGGCCCAGGAACCAGCGCCAGTCCGGCACATGCTTCAGCGCGACCCAGGTGGGCACGCCCAGTGCGCCGGCCAGGTGCGCCGGCGCGGTGTCGGCGCTGATCACCATGTCGCACGTCCTCATCATCGCGGCGGTGTCGAGGAAGGCATCGGACCCGTTGTCGAAATCATAAGTTTCCACCGTCATGCCCGACGGAAGACTATTGAGCTGTTCGCTGCCGGCATTCTTCTGCAGGCCGATCAGCCGCACGCCGGGCAGGGCGGCAACGGGCGCCAGCGCCGCCACGGGAAAGGACTTGCCTTCCGATCCCATCACCAGATTGTTGCCCTGCCAGGCGATGCCGATGCGAAACCCGTGGCTGCCGATCTTTTCCTTCCACCGCGTCACCCGCGCCGGCTCCGCTGTCAGGTAATGACCGGCAACCGGGATCGTCTCCACGCCCATGCCCACCGCCAGCGGAATGCTGGCCAGCGGGATATGGAAATCGAAAACATCGGGCACCGCGCCCCAGCCGATCAGATCGACGGACGGCGTGGCGCGCCGCAGCAGCGCGACCAGTTGCCCCGGCACCGACAGGATCACGCGCGCGCCGCGCTCCAGCGCAAAGCGCACATAGCGGTAATACTGGATGACATCGCCCAGCCCCTGCTCGATATAGCAGAACAGAATCTTGCCGCTGATGTCTTCCGCGCCGGTCCAGAGCGGTGCGGGGTAGACCCGCGCCTCCTTGGGCGTCGGCATCTGTTTGCGCCATTCATAAAGCGGCAAGCCGTTTTCAAAATCCTGCATCAGCAGATGACAGAGCGACCGGCTGAGCGGCGCTTCGGCCAGGACCGGATCCAGCGCTTCGGCGCGGCGAAAAGAATCCAGCGCCTCCTCCAGCCGTCCCAGATTCTGCAGCGCCAGCCCGCGATTGCTCCAGGCCTCGGCATAGTCCGGCACGAATTGCAGAAAGCGGTCATAGCTGGCCAACGCTTCCTCATAACGCAACAGCGGCTGCAACAGGTTGGCGCGGCTCAGAAGCGCCGACGGATAATCCGGATTGATCGCCAGCGAGCGATCGAACACGGCGAGCGCCTCGTCCAGCCGCTCCAGCGCCAGCAGCACATTGCCCAGATTGGCCAGCGCCAGCGCGTTGCCCGGGTCGGCGGCCACCACCGGTGCGATCAGGTCATGGGCTTCCTGGTTGCGGTCCTGGTAGGCGCGCAGCACCCCCAGCATGTGGCGGGCATCCAGGTGGCGCGGCTCGCGCGCCAGGACCTGCAGGTAAAGCGCCTCAGCCTGGTCGAAACGGCCCTGTCCGTGCAGGGCAACCGCCTGGTCGAACAAAGTCATCAGTGCAGCTTCAGCTTGGGCCGGATGATGTGATTGACATGTCCCACGGCGATCAGCGCCAGCCCTTTCAGCCAGCCATGAATGGCGATCAGGTGCATGCGATAAAGCGAGACATAAACGAAGCGCGCCAGCCGGCCTTCGATCGCCATGCGCCCGCCGATCAGGTTGCCCATCAATGAGCCCACGGTCGAGAAATGGCTGAGCGACACCAGCGAGCCATGGTCGCGATAGACGAAATCCTTGAGCTTCTTTCCCGCGATCATGGCACGGATGTTGCGGTAGGCGATCGCCGCCATCTGGTGCGCGGCCTGGGCCCGCGGCGGCACCGGGCGCGTCTGGCCCTGTGGCACGAACCAAGCGCAGTCGCCGATGGCGAAGATGCGCTCGTCGCGCGTGGTCTGAAGCGTGGGCTTCACCACCAGCTGGTTGCCGCGTACCGTCTCCAGACCCAGCGCGCCCAGCATATCCGGGCCCTTCACACCCGCCGCCCACACCCGCAGATCCGCCCGGATGAATTCGCCCGAATTGGTGATCATGCCATCGGCGGTGGCTTCCACCACCTGCTCGCCGGTCAAAACACGCACGCCCAGCGCTTCCAGTTCCTGGTGCGCCGCCTTGGCCAAATCCTCGGGCAGCGCCGGCAGGATGCGCGGCCCCGCTTCGATCAACGTCACTTTCAGCCGCGACTCGTCGAACACTTCCAGCCCGTAGTGGCGCAGCTCGGCGGCGGAATTGTACAGCTCTGCCGCCAGCTCCACGCCGGTGGCGCCGCCGCCCACGATATCGACCTGCACAACGGCGTCGGACGCCGGATCGCCGCTGACACTGCGCGACACACGCAGACAGTGGTTAAGCAGCTTGGTGCGGAACCGGTCTGCCTGAAGCCGGCTGTCCAGGAAGATGCAATGCTCGGCCACGCCCTTGGTGCCGAAATCGTTGCTGACCGAACCCACCGCCAGCACCAGATAGTCATAGCGGATACGGTGGCGGCCCATGATCTCGCGGCCGTCCTCGTCTTTGATGGGCGCGATCAGCACATGGCGGCTCTCCCGGTCCACACCCTCCATCACGCCATAGAAGAAGCGGTAGCCCCAGGCATGGCCATGGCTGCGATAGCCCACTTCGTCCAGGTTGGCGTCCAGCGATCCCGCCGCCACCTCGTGCAGCAGGGGCTTCCAGATATGGGTGCGGTTTTTTTCCACCAGGATGACGTCGAAGGCGTCACGCCCAAGGCGGTCGCCCAGCCGCGTGGCCAGCTCCAGCCCGCCGGCGCCGCCGCCGACCACCACAATCTGGGTCTTGCGTGCTTTGGTCATGCGTCGACAAATAGCATGAGACAGGCTTTCCGGGCTTCGTTTTTTGGGCCAATCTGATCTCTGATTATTGTGCCGCCCAGAAACAACAGAAAGCACCGCCATGAGCGATTTCCGCATCAGCCTGGACAAGGCCAACACCATCATTTCGGCCACTTTCGCCAAGGGCAAGGAGGCGGGCATGAAGCCGCTGTCCTGCGTGGTGGTGGATGCCGGCGGCCATGTCATCGCCTTCCAGCGCCAGGACGGCACCTCGTTCCTGCGGCTGGACATCGCGCGCGGCAAGGCGGCGGGCGCCCTCGCCCTGGGGGTCAATTCGCGCAAGATCGGCGAGATGGCGGCGGAACGGCCCAGCTTCATCGCCTCGCTGGGTCACCTGGCAGCCAACGGGCTGATCCCGGTGGCGGGCGGGGTCATCGTCAAGGGACCGGACGGGTTGCCCATCGGCGCGGTCGGCGTCACCGGCGACACCAGCGACAATGACGAAGTGGCGGCGATGGCCGGCATCGCGGCGGCCGGACTGAAGGCTTAAAGTCTCAAGGCTTAAGTCTGCTGGCGATACATCTGCCGCATGAAGCGGATTTCGTAGAAAGCCTTGGCCACCGAACCGTCGGCGCGCATCGCCGGCGGATGGCTGACCACGAAAAACATATAGGCCCGGGGCAAGGGCTGATCCTTTTCGTCCAGCTCCTGCAGGGTCAGGGAATTGCTCACCAAGCCGCCCGCCATGGGCCGGGCGAAGGCCGCGGGCGGCATCAGCTTGTGGCCGCTGGCTTCCACGAAGCTTTTCGCCGCCGCGATCAGCGGCGCACCATCCAGCACCGTGTCCGAGGTGCGGCGCAGGACGCAGGAATGCAGTGACGCCTGCTCGATGGTCAGCAAATAAGGAACACCGGTGCGGGTGACCATCCAGCCCATGCCGTCCGGCTTGCCTTCGATGGTCTTGACCTGGGCGGGGCTCAGCGGCTCGAGCTTGTCCGACGCCGCCTGCGCCGCCAGCGCACCGTCATCGGGAAATTTCTGCAGACAGTAAGACAAAAACAGCGAAACGAACTCCTCGCCCACTGGCGGGGGAGAATCCTGCGCCAACGCGGCGCCGGCCAGCAGCAGCAAGCTACCGGCCAGCGCCAATCTCATGCGGTGACTTCTTCGGGCACGTGCAGCCGGCGGTTCGGATTCACGAAGAACCAGGGAATGATGCAAACCAGGCAGACACCGGCCGCGATATAGAAAGCGTATTCCCATCCCCACATCTGCGCGAACAGCGGCGTCAGCGACGCGGTGGCCGCGCCGGCGATCTGGCCGCCCATGTTGACCAGGCCCGAGATCACGCCGGTGTAAGGTCCGCCGAAATCCGCCGCCACGGCCCAATAGGTCGCCTGGCCCAGGTACAGCGCGCCCGCGCCGCCCGCCAGCACCAGCACTGCCACGGTGGTGTCGGTGGCATGGCTGCCGATGATCAGGAAGATCGCGGACAGGAACAGGGTAAAGGCGCCGAACAGGCTGCGCCCGACATACTGGCCCCAGCGCTTGACGAGCCAGTCGCTGATCACCCCGCCCAAGAGGCAGCAGCTGGTCATGGCAATGAAGGGCAAGGTGCCCAGCAACGCACTGCTTTTCAGATCAAGCCCGCGCCCATCCTTCAGGTAGATGAAGAACCAGGTGTGGAAAATGAAGGCGACATAGCCGAAGGCGATATAAGCCAGGGTCGTGCCCCAGACATCGACGCTGGTGAAGATTTTCTTCCACGGCACCGGCGGCATCACGCCTTCCACCTTGACCGGCTGACCGGCCTTGATGTGCGCAATTTCCGCCGCCGTCACGCCGGGATGCTCGGCGGGCGTGTCGCGGGCGAAATAGTACCAGACGCCGGCGATCACCAGCCCGATGGCGGCGGAGATATAGAAGACTTCATGCCAGCCATAGAAAGCGATAATGGCGGCGACCAGCGGCGGCGCGGTGCCCGAACCCAAGCCGACACCACCGAACACCCAGCCATTGGCCTTGCCGCGTTCCTGGCTGGGAAACCAGGCGGCGATGAACTGATTGGACGACGGATAGGCGACCGATTCGCCCATGCCCAAAACAAAGCGCACCGCAATCAGCACCCACAGCGATCCGCCCATGCTGGGCGGCACCAGGGCGGTGACGACGGACAAAACGCTCCACCAGATCAGGCCCAGGGTCAGTGTCTTGCGCGGTCCCAGCTTGCCGACAATCCAGCCGGCGGGAATCTGGAATGCGGCATAGCCCAGCAGGAAGGCCGAGAACACCCAGCCCAACTGCACCTTGGAAATATTGTAATCGGCGGCCAGGTAAGTCCCGGCGATGGAGATGTTGCTGCGGTCGATATAGACCACGGCGCTGACCACGAAGATCAGCATGATCAGCAAATAGCGGACTCTGGATTTCATCATGACTTTTTCCTGGCCGCTTTTCGCGGTTGTTGTCCCCGGCCGCTCGCCCAAGCTCGCGGCGTTTTCCGCTTTCGCAGGTCCACTGGACCTGCTCACCGCTACGCGGACGCAGAAAACCCTAGTTCGCGCCATTCGTCAAAGTCGCTTATAGTGCGCCGCAAAAGACAATAATCGGCTAGGGGCTTTTTCATGAAGACGATTGCGCTGGCGCTGCTGGCTTGCCTGATCTGTGTGACGGCACAGGCCGCGCCGCCCGCCCATATGAATACGGTGAAAGCCGGGGAACTGGTGGTCGACCCGCCCACCCTGATCAATCTGGGCTTTGAATGGGTGATCCGGGGCGACGACAACCGCAACGCGCAGGTGGCGGTGTCGTATCGCAAGAAGGGCGACAGCGCCTGGCAGACGGCGATGCCGTTGCTGCGGCTTCAGCATGAACGCGTCTATCAGGGCGAAGGCGTCTTCAATGTCGAGATGCCCAACATGTTCGCTGGATCGATTCTCGATCTGCAGGAAAACACGACCTATGAAGTGAAGCTGGCGCTCAGCGATCCGGATGGCGGCAAGGCGGTCAGGACGGTGACGGTGAAGACCCGCGCCGAGCCCATGCCCGCATCCGGCGGCCATGTTTATCATGTCTATCCGCGCGACTGGAAAGGCGCGAAGGAACCGGGATCGTTCAACGACCTGATGTGTGCCTACAATACCTATTGCGGCGGCGGCGATACGGTGACCGCCTCGCGCCCCCGGGTAAAGGCCGGCGACATCATCCTGGTCCATGCCGGGACCTATCGCTATCACCCGGAATTCTACACCGGCGACCGCAGCATCAATTCCACCGAACCGGTGGAAGGCACCTATTACCTCACCGCCAACGGCACGCCGGACAAGCCCATCGTCATCAAGGCGGCGGGCGACGGGCCGGTGGTGTTCGACGGCGGCGGCAATTTCAACCTCTTCAATGTGAAGGCCGCCAACTACAATTATTTCGAAGGCCTGACATTCCAGAACACCCAGATCGCCATCTGGGCCGGCACCCAGTTCATCGCCGGCTCCAGCGGGCTGACGGTGAAGCATTGCCGCTTCGAGAACATCAATCTGGGCATCTTCACCAACTGGGCCGGATCATCCAACTTCACCATATTGGACAACACCTTTATCGGCCGTGACGATCCGCGCTTCCTGCAGGGCTGGTCGGGCGATTTCTGGAAACAGTTTGCCGGCGTGATGGGCCAGAAATTCCCGCCCACCCTGGATTCCTATACCGCGGTGCGCGTTTATGGCGGCGGCCACGTCATGGCCTACAACTATGTCGCCAACTTCCATGACGGCATCGATGTGGAGACCTATGGCAATCCGGACGGCTCGGATGCGCTGCACGGCCCGCTCTATCCGCCGCGCAAGTTCTGGAAGCGGCGTCCCGTCGCCATCGACTACTACAACAACTACATGACCAACTTCCACGACAATGCCGTGGAGATCGACGGTTCGATGCACAATATCCGCGTCATGCGCAACATGATGCTGAACTCGGCCTCGCACCCTTTCTGCAACCAGCCGGCGATCGGCGGGCCGATCTATTGGATCAGGAACATCGTCTACAACGCGCCGTTCGGATCGACCCGCACCAGCAACGGCGCGCCGGGCATGATCTATCTCAACAACACCATCCTGACGGAAACCAATATCCGCACCACCTCCAACAGCCACTGGATGAACAATCTGATGCTGGGCCAGAACAGTGCGCCCGCCATCTTCGCGGTCAACACCTACACCAACTACACCTCGTCGGATTACAACGGCTTTCGCGTCAATCCCGGCGCCGCGGTGAGCTTTGAATGGAGCTCGCCGCCCTTTGGCGTGGCGCAGGATTTCCGCGACCTGCTGGCGGCGGCCGACAATGTGCAGACCCCGCCCGACAAATATCTGGTGACCCGCCGCTATCCGACATTGGCTGCATACAGTTCGCAGACCCATCAGGACACGCACTCGGTGCTGCTGGACTATGACGTGTTCCAGCACGTGCCCATGCTGGATGCCAGGGACATCAAGACGGTGCAGAACCTCTACGACGCCAAGGATCTCGACTTCCGGTTGAAGCCGGGTTCGGCAGCTGTAGACAGGGGCGCACCCATTCCCAATGTCACCGACGGTTACAGCGGCAATGCGCCCGACCTGGGCGCACTGGAATTGGGCCAGCCGATGCCCCATTATGGCCCCCGCTCCTGACAAGAGCGCATCCACAACACCGGCACATACGGGAACAACATGTCCAGGAAGCTTGACGGAAAGACCGCGCTGATCACCGGCGCTGCGGCCGGTATCGGCCTTGCCACCACCAAACTGTTCCTGGCCGAAGGCGCGCATGTCATCGCCACCGACCGCGACCTGAAGGGCCTGGACGGCGTGGATTGCGAGAAAGTGCAGCTGGACGTCACCGACAGCGCCGCCATCGCCGCGCTGGCCAAGAAGACCGGCAAGGTCGATGTGCTGTTCAACTGCGCCGGCTTTGTGGAGAACGGCACCATCCTGGACAATGACGATTCCCATTGGGAGAAGTCGTTCCAGATCAACGTCTATGCCATGGCCCGCATGATCAAGGCATTCCTGCCCGCCATGCTGGAAGGCGGCGGCGGTTCGATCATCAACGTCGCCTCGGTGGCCGGCTCCATCAAGGGCATCCCCAACCGCTGCGTCTATGGCGCCAGCAAGGCCGCCGTGATCGGCCTGACCAAGTCGGTGGCCGCCGACTTTGTTTCCAGGGGCATCCGCTGCAACACGGTGTGCCCCGGCACGGTGGATTCGCCTTCGCTGCAGCAGCGGCTGAAGGACACCGGCGACTATGACGCCGCGCGCAAGGCCTTCACCGCCCGCCAGCCGCTGGGCCGCATCGGCACCGCCGAGGAAATCGCCACCGTCGTGCTGTGGCTGGCCAGCGACGATTCCCAGTACGCCACGGGCCAGAACTTCATCGTGGACGGCGGAATTACCATCTAGCCGCATTGACGGACGGGCCGGACGGCGCGAAAACCCTGCCATGCAGGAATTGTCCCGCGCCCTTCGCCATCTGGCCATCATCGCGCTTCTGGTGCGTGCGATGGTTCCGGCCGGCTGGATGCCCGAAGCCAATGGCGGGTTGGTGATCTGTTCCACCGGCACCCTGGGCACCATCCATCACGACGGCGACGCCCCGCGCGAAGCGGCCCATCATGACTGCGCCTTCGCCGCCGCGCCGCAAATGGCTGCCGCTCCGGATGCCGTGCAACTTGTCCTGCCCGCCTTCCATGCCTTTGCCGCCCTGACCGATGCCGGCCGTGCGGCGACCATCGGCGCACGCTTTTCGTCCGCATCGCCGCGCGCCCCACCCCTGACCGTCTGAGCCTTTAACCGCGCGTCACCGCGCTGCTCTCACGTCAGGAAACCCCCATGTCGCGTTCGTTGCGCCTGTCGGCGCTGTTCTTTGCATTCCCTTCGTTCGCTTTCGCCCAGACGATCGGCGCCGGGCTTCAGCCCGAATATGTCATCGTCACCGCCGACCGGGCGCGCACTGCCGACACGGCCGCCGCCGATGTCCAGATCAGCGCGGCCAAGGCCTATGAGCAGATCAACACCGTCAACACCGAGGACATGCTGAAAGATGCACCGTCCCTGATCGTGCGAAAGCGCCATTACGGCGACACCCAGGACCCCGTCGCCACCCGCACCTCCGGCCTGGGCGCATCCGCCCGCAGCCTGATCTTCGTGGACGGAATTCTTGTGTCCTCGCCCATCGGCAACAACAACAGCGCCGCCAGCCCGCATTTCGGCGTCGCCGCGCCCCAGGATGTCAGCCGCATCGATATTTTGTATGGCCCTTTCTCGGCGCGCTATGCCGGCAATTCCATCGGCGCCACCATCGCCATCACCACCCGCATGCCCGATCATTTCGAGCTGTATGGCGATGCCACCGGCGCGGTGGAGACGTTCAGCCAATATTCCACCAACGAGACGGTCGGCACCTGGCAGCTTTCGGGCGGCGTGGGCGACCGGTACGGCGCCTTCAGCTGGCGGCTGTCGGCCAATCATCTGGACAGCAGCGCCCAGCCGTTGGGCTATGCCACCCTGACGCGCCCGGCCGCCACCAGCACGTCCGGCATAGTCTTGAGCGGCGCGTTCAACGATTTGAACCGCACTGCCGCGCCGATCGCGGTGATCGGCGATACCGGCATCGAGCATCAGGTGCAGGACACCGACACACTCAAGCTGGCGTATGATTTCGACAATCACTGGCGGCTGGCCTACACCGCCAGCCTGTTCCACCAGGATGATGATGCCGGCGTCCGCAGCTATCTGCGCGATCCGGCGGGCAACACGGTCTTTACCGGCAACAGCAATATCAACGGCTATAACTACAATATCGCCGCCGCCACTTTCTCCAACCAGATCTACAACTATCAGCAGACCCAGCTCGCCCAAGGCCTGTCGCTGAAATCGGACATGGACGGAGATTTTGCCTGGGAGTTGGTGGCCAGCGACTACGCCTATCTGAACGACAAGCAGCGCACGCCGATAGCCGCCCTGCCCGGCGCTTTCAGCGGCGGAGTGGGCAGCATCAACCGCATGAACGGCACCGGCTGGTACACCCTGGATGCCGATGGCGTATGGAAAGTGCGGACGGATCACGAATTGTCTTTCGGCCTGCACCGCGATGCCGAGACCTTCGCGCAAACCCGCAACAATCTGGCCAACTGGATCGCCGGCAGCACCGGCACAGTGGCGAATGCCGCCAAGGGCCGTACCGCCACCAATGCTTTCTGGGCGCAGGACATCTGGTCCTTTGCGCCCGATGTGAAAGCGGCGATTGGCGTGCGCTATGAAGACTGGCGCGCTTATGCGGGTTCGAACTTTTCGTCCTCGCCCACCTTGAACGTCACCCAACCGCGCATTTCCGCCAGCACCCTATCGCCCAAGGCGTCGCTGGCCTGGACCATGTCCGATGCCTGGACCTTGACCGGCTCCTGGGGTGTCGCCTATCGCATGCCGACGGTGACCGAGCTGTACCAGGCGATCACCACCGGCACGACATTGACGGTGCCCAATCCCAATTTGCGGCCCGAACGCGCCAGCTCCTATGAACTGGCGGCGGAACGGCGCAGCGGCAACAGCCGCTTCCGCCTGTCCTTCTTCGAGGAAGACATTACCAGCGCCCTGTTGTCCCAGACCGCGCCGCTGGTGGCAGGCTCACCCACCCTGTTCAGCTTTGTGCAGAATGTGGACCGCACCCAAGTGCGCGGCATCGAGTTGGTCGCCGACCAGTATGACGCCTTCATCCCCGGACTGGAGCTGATGGGCAGCCTGACCGCCGCCGATGGCCGCATCCGCCAGGACAATGCTTTCGCCGCGGCGGTGGGGAAATTCATTCCGGGCGTGCCCAAGCTGAAAGCCAATGCCGTGGCGACCTATCGCCTGGAGGATTGGGCGTTCACCTTGGGGGCGCGCTATTCCGACCGCAGCTTCGGCACCATCGACAATAGTGATGTTGTTTCGCAGACCTATCAGGGTTTCGCCGGCTATTTCGTGGCAGATGCGCGGGTGCGTTACAATTTGGGCGAGAACTGGAACATTTCGCTGGGCGTGGACAATCTGAACAACGACAAGTATTTCCTGTTCCATCCCTTCCCGCAGCGCACCTTCGTCATGGAAATCCATTTTGCCCAATAACCGCCGATGAGTTTTCTTGCGGTTCTTCTGTTGGCCCTCAGCATGTCGGCCGATGCCTTTGCCGCGGCGCTGGGCAAGGGCGCGCGGCTGGACAGACCGGGCTGGGGCGAGGCGCTGCGCACCGGTGCGATCTTCGGCGGAATCGAAGCGATCACGCCCTTGATCGGCTGGGCGATGGGCATGGCGGCCAGCCGCTACATCGCTGCTTTTGATCACTGGATCGCCTTCGGTCTTCTCACGGTCATCGGCGGCAAGATGCTCTGGGATGCATTGCGCCGCGCGGAAGAAGAGGAAAAGCCCAAAAGCCACGGCCTGATGGTCCTGGTGCTAACCGCCATCGGCACCAGCATCGATGCGCTGGCAGTGGGCGTGACCCTGGCCATCGTCGGCGCCAACATCATCGTCAATGCGCTGGCGATCGGGGCAGCGACTTTCACCATGGTCACGATCGGGGTGATGACAGGGCGGGTGCTGGGGGAGAAATTCGGCCGTTACGCCGAAGCGGGCGGCGGTGTGATCCTGATCGCCATCGGCATCAAGATCCTGATGGACCACATCGGCTGATCTTGGGGCTAATCAGCTGCCGAAGCGCGCGTCCAGCCTTGCGATCATCTCGTCCGGCGTAAAGCCCAGCGCTTCCAGCCGGCCCGAGCGCGCCAACAGCGCAAGGCCGGCGAGTGACGCCGCCACCAGCACCACAT
>Ga0073936_10003576_pt1 | contig 22135 bp, 17 predicted proteins | sample AliMusrvi5mmetaG_FD_87041 | JGI IMG/M metagenome (GOLD analysis project Ga0073936, IMG submission 87041) | Freshwater lake bacterial and archeal communities from Alinen Mustajarvi, Finland, to study Microbial Dark Matter (Phase II) - Alinen... | ecosystem: Environmental > Aquatic > Freshwater >... | reverse complement strand
TTGGCCGGAAATTCGCTGTCTGTCCCCGGTTTGCCCCACGCGACGCCACCCCGCCCCATGACTCACCCAATGGGTGGTTCAATTTCCCTCAACAACTGCCGTCGTTGGAACGACATCGCCATCATCCATTAGGTTCAACTGCTTTTTCTAGGCTCAACGATTTCGTCACCGTCTTCTTCCTGCCCATCTTCTTCACCTACACTGGGCTGAGAACGGACATGGGAAGTATGCAGGGAACGGTTCTGTGGGGATTCTGTCTGCTGGTGCTGCTGACAGCGACCGCGGGAAAGCTCGGAGGCTGCGCACTCACTGCAAAGGCCTGTGGATTGCCGTGGAGGGATTCCGCGATCATCGGCGTTCTGATGAACACCCGCGGGTTAATGGTACTGATCGTAATCAATATCGGTTATGATCTGGGAATCATTCCGAAGCCGGTCGTCCTCATACTCGTTCTGATGGCTGTCGCCACCACTTACATGACATCGCCGCTTCTCAGCCGGCTTCTCCACAAGAGCAAAGCCGGCGAGAAGTGCCTGGAATCAGGCCTGGCGGCTAATACTTCGCCACACTAGCATCTACTTTATCGCTCCACAACAACGTGCCGCCCTTCATGTTCAGCACATCCTTGTAGCCCGATTGACGCAGCAGGTCGCACGCCTTCGCGCTGCGGCCGCCGCTCTTGCAATGCACGATGATCGGCGTATCCTGCGGAACCTCCGCAAGGCGCTTGCCCAACTCACCCAGCGGGATCAACGTCGTCCCCGGCAGGCTGGCGATCTTGAATTCATGCGGTTCGCGCACGTCCAGGAAGAAGAACTTGTCGCCGCGGTCGAGCTTCGCCTTCACTTCAGCGGGTTCGATCTCCGTGCCCTGCGCCACCGGCTCCAGCCCAGGCGCCGCGTGCGGAATGCCGCAGAACTCTTGATAGTCGATGAGCTTGGTGACCGTCGGATGGTCGCCGCAAACCGGGCATTCCGGATTCCGCCGCAACTTCAATTCGCGGAACTTCATCGCCAGCGCATCGAACAGGATCAGCCGTCCCACCAGCGGTTCGCCGATGCCCAGGATCAACTTCACCGTCTCGGTCGCCTGCATCACACCGATGATACCGGGCAGGATGCCGAGCACGCCGCCTTCGGCGCAGCTGGGAACCAGTCCGGGAGGTGGCGGCTCCGGATACAGGCAGCGGTAGCAAGGGCCACCGGGATACGCAAAGACAGTCGCCTGACCTTCAAACCGGAAGATCGATCCGTACAGATTCGGCTTCTTCAGCAGTACGCAGGCATCATTCACCAGGTAACGCGTCGGGAAGTTGTCGGTCCCGTCGGCAACCATGTCGTAGTCCTTGATGATGTCCATGGCGTTTTCGCTGGTCAGCGCCACGTCATGCTTGACGATCTCCATGTGCGGATTGATGTCGAGCATGCTGTCCGCCGCGGAGTCGAGCTTCTTGCGGCCCACGTCCTTGGTGCCATGGATGATCTGGCGTTGCAGGTTGCTGTAATCGACGATGTCGAAATCCACCAGGCCGATCTTGCCCACGCCTGCCGCCGCCAGATATAAACCGAGCGGTGCGCCGAGTCCGCCCGTGCCCACCAGCAGCACCTTGGCATTCTTCAGCTTGAGCTGCCCTTCCACGCCTACTTCGGGAAGGATGAGGTGGCGGCTATACCGCTGATACTCTTCTTTTGACAGCTCGGTGAACATTATCTTCCACCCGCGATGCTGGGTACGATCGAGATCGTATCGGTTGCCGCAACCGCCGTCGCTTCCTTGCTCATGTAGCGGATGTCTTCGTCGTTGACGTAGATGTTGACGAAGCTGCGCAGCTTGCCTTCGTCGTTATAGAGGTGCTTCTTCAGGTCGGCATGCGCCGCCGTCAGCTGCCCCAGCGCTTCGCCAACGGTGGCCGCGCTCACTTCGAACGAATCTTTCTTGTCCGCGAATTGACGCAGAGGTGTCGGGATCAGAATCTTTGCCATGATGTTGTTCTTCCTAGTATCGTAAATCTTCTTTGGCCGCCGCTGTCTGGTCCTCATTCGGAAGCCAGCTATTGGCGTGGTGGAACTCGCCCTTCTGGATGGAGATGACCACGAACGAATACCACGGGCACGAGTTCTTCAGGTCGGTCTCGGAAAAGTAAGCATCGCAATCCGGATGCGAATGGAAGATGCCCACCAGGTCCATGCCGCGGCTGCGTGCCTCGCGGTCGGCCTTCAACAGGTCTTCCGGACGCAGTTCGTACCGCTCCGCCTGGCCGCCCGCATAGGCGTTCTCAATCGGCACCGCCACCACGACGCGCTTGTCCGCATCCACGTGGCCCAGCATGGCGCCGCAGCATTCATTCGGGTACGTGGAGCGCGCATGCGCCACCATTACGTCCCAGGCTTCTTTATCGATGCTTATCATTGGGGATCTTTATTATACTGATTCAATTTGAGGCTAGTCGTTCCAAAAATGTTCGGTCAGGTATTTTTCCGCGCCGTCGCACAGGATGGTCACAATCACGCCCTGCTCGCCATTTTCCACCATGCGTTTGGCGATCTTACGTGCGGCGACCAGGTTCGCACCTGATGAGATGCCCAGCAGCAGTCCCTCTTCGCGCGCCGCGCGGCGGACCATCGTATAGGCGTCTTCGGTATCGATCCACAGGTTCTCATCGGCGAGCTCGGGGTCGTAGATCGCCGGTACGATTGCGGTCGGCATGTGCTTCAACCCTTCGAGTCCATGAAATCCCGATTCCGGCTGTGCCGAAATGCACTTTACCTCCGGCTTCTCTTCGCGCAGCCGCCGGGTCACGCCCATGAACGTTCCGCTGGTTCCCAGTGCGGCAACAAAGTGCGTGATGCGACGTTCCGTCTGTTGCAGGATCTCCACGCCGGTGGTGCCGTAATGCGCTTTCCAGTTAGCCGGATTGCTGTACTGATCGGGGTAAAAATAGAGTTCCGGATTTGCCGAATAGATCTCGCGGCATCTGCGAATGGCGCCGTCGCTGCCCTCGCCAGGATCGGTAAACACGATCTCCGCGCCATAGGCCTTCAGCATCCGCTTGCGTTCCGGCGAGGCGTTGGAAGGAAGGCACAACTTCACTTTGTATCCACGCGCCGCGCCAATCATGGCATACGCAATGCCGGTGTTGCCGGAGGTGGAATCGAGCAGGATCTTGTCCGCAGTCAACGCGCCGCACTTTTCGCCCTCGACGATCATGTTCAGCGCCGGCCTGTCCTTCACCGATCCACCCGGATTGAAGAACTCCGCCTTGCCAAAAATCTCGACCCCGGGATACTCCTCCGCAATCCGCTCCAGGCTCAATAAAGGTGTATTGCCGATATGCTCAAGGAGCGAACCGGCCGCGCGTGGGCGTGTGACGGGGATCGTTAGGGCTGGTAGCACTAGACTTTCAATTATCGCAATCCCGATAGACTCAGTCAACGCAGCCGCTCAGGGGACTGCCCTCGCTGTCCCAAGCGAAGCGCGCGGACTGCGCGGGCTGTCCCCCAAACCTCTCACCTTCAACGCCGTCAGGAGGCCGGACATTCGTGTCGCCACGCTTCTAAAAGAACGTATGCACCTTGACCTGAAAAAACGCCGCCAGCTTCGCCGCCGCCCCCTTGCCAATTGACCGGTGCCCCGAAAGAATCTGGCTGACATACGACTTACTACCCAGCACCGGCACAAGATCCACCTGCCGCAGTCCGTGCTCCTCCATCAAGTACTTCAATACGCCGACCGGAGAGGACCCGGGCTCCGGCTCGATCTCCTCTTCGTACTGCATGATAAGTGCCGTGAGCGTTTCAATAAACCGCTCCATGGCAGGCGCCTGTGGAATCTCATTTTCAGCAAGCCTCTCCAGCAGGCTAGTCATTTCCGCAAGTTCCTGACGGTTGCGCGGCTTTGCAGGCTGGTGCACAGCGAGCAGTTCTGCGTAATCGGTATCGGCTATCATGAATTCCAACCTCCTCGATCATAATCGGCGTGACTGAGCAGCGCCTTGAAGAAAAATGACTTCCGCAAGTACGAAACCCCACAGATCAATCGATACGACCCCAGATTAAACACCAGCTTGTCACCCACCGAATCAGCGGATGGGAATACAACTCGGACTGCGATAAAACCCTCAAATTGATTCTTGGACGCCAGTTCGTACCATCGCATCACCTTCTCAATCAGCTGAGGGTTCCTCGTCGCCCGTGCAGCCTCAAACTGATTAGGCTTGCTGATAACGTTCACAAGGCGAGTTTAGCGATTGCTAAACTCGCCGTCAAGCCACGTTGTTAAGTCGTCAGTAAGCCATTGACACCCCTTTCCTCCTTCTCTATGCTGAGTATGGATTTCCAGTCCGATTGGGAGTGAATCATGCGTTCATGCCATCTTGCAGTCATATTCTCCGCCGCGATCTTCGCCCAGGAGTTCCGCGGCACATTCAGCGGCACGGTCACCGACCCTCAGGGCACCTCTGTCCCGCACGCAAAGATCATTGTTGTTGAGACAAGAACCGGCACGAAGTCCGAAACCATCACCGAAGCCTCGGGCTCTTACTCGATTCCATTTCTCGCGCCCGGCAACTATGACCTGACAGCCGAAGTCCCAGGCTTCAAGAAAGCGGTTCGCCGCGGACTGACGCTCAGCGGCGGCGAACATCCTGTGATTGACCTGCGCCTGGAGGTTGGTGCGGTCAACGAATCCGTGACTGTGGTTGATGATTCTCCAATGATAGAAGTGGCCAACGCTTCCGTCGGGCAATCGATCACCAGCGAGGAAGTGGAGGATCTTCCGGTCAATGGCCGGACACCGCTGATGCTGGCTCAGCTGGCGATTGGAGTCGTATCCCTGGTCGAACCGGGTGTGCAGACGCGGCCGTTTGACAACAACACCCCCGCGTCGTTCAGCCTGGGTGGCGCACCCTCCGGCACCAATGAACTGCTGTACAACGGCGCGCCGAACTCCGCCTTCACCAACCAGATCGCCTACAGCCCGCCGCAGGAAGCCGTGATGCAGGTGAGAGTGAATGCATTTGAATCCGACGCCAGCTTCGGGCACACCGGGGGCGGCACGGCCAACCAGATCACCAAGTCCGGAACCAACAGTTTCCATGGCTCGCTGTTCGAATATTTTCAGCATTCGTATCTGGCGGCGAACCCGTTCTACTACAACGCGCGAGCAGTGCCGCGGCCGGTCTATCGCTACAACCAGTACGGCTTGGGCGCCGGCGGACCAGTATGGATTCCCAAACTGTTCAACGGGAAGAACCGCGTGTTCTGGTTCTTCGCGTATGAAGGGCTGAAGGACTCTGACCCTGCCAACTCGCCGCGCGAAACCGGGAGCCCGATGAACTTCGCCACCGTGCCGACGAATGCCGAACGGCAGGGCGATTTTTCCGCGCTGCTGAAGGCCAACAAGCCCGGGAGCGATTATACGATCTACGACCCGGCAACAGGCGTGGTTTCCAGCACCCGCGTTGCCCGCACTCCCTTCCCGAACAACGTGATTCCGGCCAACCGTCTGAATCCGATTCCGGTCAAACTGCTGAAGTATTATCCGCAGCCCAATATCACCGGCCGTGCCGACGGCTTTCAAAACTACTCAGTCAATTTCGTGGCAGGCAACACCTATGACAACGAACTGATGCGCGTGGACCTCAACCTCAGCGACCGGCACAAGCTCTCCGGCGATTTCCGCCACAGCCTGCGCAACGCCAAGTCCGATGCAAACTATACCGAGGATCAGATCGCAGTGCTGGTCAAGAGCGGCTCCGGCGGCATTCGCCGCAACCAGGGCGCAACGCTTGACGATGTCTACACATTGACCCCGACCACTGTGTTGAACGTGCGCGGGAACTGGACGAGGTTCATCCAGACGCATTCCTCGCCGACCGACGGAATCGACCTGACCTCTCTCGGGTTCCCGGCCTCATACGCCGCCGGCAGCCAGGGGCCGACTCTGCCGACGATGGTGATGACCAGTTCCAGCATTAGCGCGGGCAGCATGCAGGGCTTTCAATCTCTTGGCTACAACGGCGACGACGTCCATACCTATGACATCTTCCAGTTATTCGGCGACGTGATCAAGATCCACCGCAACCACAGCCTCAAGATAGGGGCTGATCTGCGTGAGTACCGCTGGAGCGCCTTCACCTACGGCAATTCGGCAGGCTCGTTTACCTTCAACTCCAACTGGACGAACGGGCCCCTGAACAACGCCGCCGCGTCGCCCCTTGGTCAGGACTTCGCGGCCTTCCTTCTGGGATTGCCATCGAGCGGGCAGTTCGATCTCAACGCGCAGAGCACCTCTACATCGAAATACTACGGTCTCTTCATACAGGACGATTGGCGTCCTAGATCGAACCTCACTCTCAATTTCGGGCTGCGTCTGGAGCATGAGACTTCAACCGTGGAGCGGTACAACCGCGCGATCAACGGCTTTGACCCTTCAGCCACAAACTCTGTCACCGCAGCGGCAGCCAAGGCCTACGCCGCCAATCCACTGGCCGAGCGTCCGGCAAGCCAGTTCAGTGCACTCGGCGGGTTGAGCTACACCAGTGCCGGCCAACCCAATATCTACGAGACAAAGCCGGCGTTCGTGAGCCCGCGCTTCGGTTTTGCATGGGTCCCGCAGAAGACCGGCAAAGGTACGGTGATCCGCGGTGGTGTGGGAATATTCGTGGTGCCCATCACCATCAACGGGAACGGCGAGACCAACGGCACCGTCTCGCTGAACCAACAGGGCTTCAGCCAGTCGACGCAATTTGTAGCCACGGGGAACAACTACCTGTCTCCGTTGACGACACTCTCCAATCCCTTTCCCAACGGCTTCACGCGCCCGGCCGGATCTGCCAACGGAGCATCGACGTTCCTCGGACAGGCGATTACGTTCTTCAACCCGCACGTCAGCAATCCCTATTCGTTCCGCTGGAATCTGGGCATACAGCGCAATCTGCCCGGCCAGATGGTGCTGGAAGTGGTCTACATCGGCAACCATGGAGTGCACCTGCCCGTTACGACGCAGTTGGACTACATCCCGCGCCAGTATCTGACACCTTCCATCCTGCGCGATACCAGCGCCAACAACTTCCTAAGCGCCACCACCGCGAACCCTTTTCAGGGGCTGCTGCCGAACTCCAGTTCTCTCAACGGTGCGACGGTCGCCCGGAGGCAACTGTTGATTCCATTTCCGCAATACCCTGTGCCAGGCACGCCAAGCTCGACGAGCAACGGCGTGGTGATGCAATCGAACGGACCCGGAAGTTCGTATTTCCAGAGCCTCAACGTCCGGTTGCAAAAGCGGATGACCAACGGCCTGACGCTGCTCAGCTCCTTCGTCTATAGCAAACTGATCGACCGCGTGGCCTACCTCAATGACTCCGATCCGCAGCCGGCCAAACGCGTGGCCAATGATTCACGTCCGCTGCGCCTCACGACGGGTGCGACCTACGATCTCCCGATCGGCCGCGGGCGGCGCATCGCCGTCGGTTCAAAATGGGGTGACGGCTTGATCGGCGGGTGGAAGTTGAACGCGATGTTGTCCCTGCAATCGGGCCCAATGCTGACCTGGGGCAACGTCATCTACATGGGCGGCGCTCTCGGCTACACTGGTCACCAACCCGACGGCTTGGCCTTCGATACCACCCGGTTCGTCACGGCATCAAGCCAGCAACCGACGGACAACATTCGATACCTCGCCACGCAGTTTGGAAACCTCCGGCGCGATCCGAGCAAGAACCTGGATCTGTCGATGAGCAAGAACTTCCCCTTCGGCGAACGGCGCTACTTCCAGCTGCGCGTCGAATCATTCAATAGCACCAATCGCGTGACCTTCGGTGCGCCCAACACCACGCCCACAAGCACGGCGTTCGGCACCATCGCCAGCCAGGCGAACTCGCCTCGCGCGATTCAGCTCGCCGCGCGGATCGTGTGGTGACATGAAAAAGCCCTGCCAGGCTTGCACCCGGCAGGGCTAATTACAACTCCCACTTCACCAAAGAATCAGTCTAACTGCAGCCGCTCGTTCCGCCGCAATTGCCGCACTTATAGCAGCTGCCATTGCGAGTCATCAACCCGCCGCACTCCGCGCACAACGGCGCATCGGCGACGGAATTCTCAAACTTCAACGACTGCTGCGGCTCCTGCTCCGTCGGCCGTAACTCCGCGGTATGGCCCGCCTCGGTCAGCGCATACTCAGGTCCCAGGAACTTCGAGCCCAGCCAGCGGAACATGTAATCCATGATCGACTTGGCATACGGGATCTGCTGGTTCCCCGTCCATCCACTCGGTTCAAACCGCACGTGACTGAACTTGTCGGCCAGGAACTTCAGCGGCACACCATATTGCAGGTTGAAGCTGATTGCGGTTGCAAAGCAGTCCATCAAGCCCGAAATCGTGGAGCCTTCCTTCGACATCATGATGAACACTTCACCCGGCGTGCCGTCTTCAAACAGACCCACCGTGATATAGCCTTCATGACCCGCGATGGAGAATTTATGCGTGATCGCCTGCCGTTCGTCAGGCAGCTTGCGCCGCACCGGACGGTACACAATCTTCTCTTCCACCTTTACCACCGGAGCCAGCGCCGCCGCAGCCGCTGCTGCCGCAACCTTCTTCTCCGTTTTGCTGCCCGCACCCGTGTTCAACGGCTGCGACCGCTTGCAGTTGTCGCGATAGATCGCCACGGCCTTCAACCCCAGCCGCCAGCTCTCCAGGTACGCTTCCATCACTTCGTCCACCGTCGCCTCTTCAGGCATATTGATGGTCTTCGAAATCGCGCCGGAGATGAACGGTTGCACCGCCGCCATCATCCTCACGTGGCCCATGTAATGGATGAAGCGGTTGCCGTTGGTCGGCCGGAAGCTGCAATCGAACACCGCCAGGTGCTCGTCCTTCATGAACTGCGCACCTTCAATCGTGCCGGTGGAATCGATATGCGACACAATCTGCTCAGCCTGCTGCGGGTTGTAGCCCAACTTGATCAGCGCCTGCGGAACCGTGTTGTTTACGATCTTCAACACGCCGCCGCCCACCAGCTTCTTGTACTTCACCAAAGCCAGTTCCGGCTCAATGCCGGTGGTGTCGCAATCCATCATGAAGCCGATGGTGCCCGTCGGTGCGATCACCGTCGTCTGTGCGTTGCGATAGCCATTGAGCTTGCCCAACTCATACGCTTCGTTCCAGCAAGTCCACGACGCTTCGTAAAGATCGTTCGGAACGCGACGCCGGTCGATGCGGCCCACTGAATCGCGGTGCATCTTTACCACTTCCAGAAACGGCTCTTCGTTCTTCGCGTAGCCAGGGAACGGACCGGTTGAGCCCGCAATGCGTGCGCTCGTCAGGTACGACTGACCGCACATCACGGCCGTGATGGCAGCAGCATAGTCGCGGCCGGCATCGCTGTCATAAGGTACACCCAATGACATCAGCAGCGCGCCCAGGTTCGCATAACCCAACCCCAGCGGACGGTAATCGTGCGAGTTCTTCGCGATCTTCTCCGTCGGATAGCTGGCGTTATCCACCAGTATCTCCTGCGCCATGATCATCGTATCCACGGCATGCCGGAACGCTTGCACATCGAACGTGCCGCCCGGACCCACAAACTTCATCAGGTTCAGCGAAGAGAGGTTGCAGGCGGAATCGTCAAGGAACATGTACTCCGAGCACGGATTCGAGGCATTGATGCGTGCCGTCTCCTTGCACGTGTGCCAGCGGTTGATCGTGGTATCGAACTGCATGCCCGGATCGCCGCACTGGTGCGTCGCTTCCGCGATCTGCCGCAGCAACTCGCGGCCCTTATAACGCTTCACCGGCTGATCGGTACCTCGTGCGCGCGTCCACCAATCGGTGTCATTCACCGCGGCCTGCATGAACTCATCGGTCACGCGAACGGAATTGTTGGCGTTCTGGAAGAAGATCGAACCATACGCTTCGCCGTCGATCGACGAATCGTAGCCGTTATCGATCAGAACATGCGCCTTCTTCTCTTCCTTCGCCTTGCACCAGATGAACTTCGTAATGTCCGGATGCGACGAGTCGAGGATCACCATCTTCGCCGCCCGCCGTGTCTTACCGCCGCTCTTGATTACGCCGGCAAACGCATCGAAGCCCTTCATGAAGCTCAGCGGACCGGATGCCCGGCCTCCGCCTGACAGGATTCCATCTTCTTCGCGCAACGCCGAAAGATTGGTGCCTGTGCCCGAACCCCACTTGAACAACATGCCCTCGGTCTTCGCCAGGTCGAGGATCGATTCCAGCGAATCCTGCACGGAGACGATGAAGCACGCCGAGCACTGCGGCCGTTTCTCGCCCTTGCTCAGCATCTTGATGCTGTCGGTCGCGTCTTCATGGCACCAGCCATAACCGCGCGTGTCTTTTACGCCTACATTGAACCATACCGGCGAATTGAAGCACGACTTCTGCGTCAGCATAAGGTGCGCCAGTTCGCTACGGAAATTCTCGCCGTCTTCCCGGGATTGGAAGTAATTGCCTTCAATGCCCCAGTCGGCAATCGTATCTACCACTCGATGCACCAGTTGCGACACGCTGGTCTCGCGCATCGGCGTTCCCAGCTTGCCGTGAAAATACTTACTGGCAACGATATTGGTAGCCGTCTGAGACCAGTCAGCAGGCACGTCAATATCTCTCTGTTCGAAGATCACCGCGCCTTTATCATTACCGATCGACGCGGTTCTTACTTCCCAACGAACTTCGTCGTAGGGAGTACGGCCGGCTTCCAGCCGTTCCGTGAAATACCGGGGAAAACTCACGCCGGTTCTTTGGTTCTTGGGGAGGGCCCGCCGCAGTTCGCGGACTCTGGAGGAAGTGTCAATGCTCAACTGTCCCATTACGTACCTCTCTGCCCCGTTTCAAAGCGGGGTCTTCTGTTTTTTAGGGTGACTGCGTAATGATGCCCCAATATGTAGTATCGCGTCAAGAACTATATCTATATACGGCGCATAGGCTTACGGTTGGGTAGTTATAGTGGATTAGCCTTAGGCCATGAATCCTGTCAAGGGGAAATGTGAATAAATGATCTCAGTACCTACGGCAGCCTTCCAGGATCGCTCTACCTTATCGCCAAAAAGCCCGTAGTTGCTATTGCTTGAGATACAATCCAGGCCGTTGGGGCGTTCGCTAAACCGGTCTCAGTGAGTCCAAGTTGGCTCCGAAGCCATTTCCAGGAAACTTTTCCTAGAGCAAGGCATATCCCAACCTGCTTTCGTTGAGGTAGATTCCCGCTGCATCCGTTTGCTCAACGCGCTCCCTCCGTCGCTCCTTCAATTGCCTGATCTTTGAAAAAACGGAGTTTTCAAACATCCCAAGCCCAGTCAAGGCCAGATCGGACTTGGGCAGGCGGGGGCTCTCCTCGATGGAAACGATGCGCCCAAATGCGACCTCCGCTATACGAAAGCGGTTCGGATCTGCAACGGTGTGCAGGAACATCTTCGCCCCCACCGGATTCCATTTGAACTCCCGCACGGCGTCTTTGATGCTTTCGCTATGCATCATCTCATCTCCGAATTGGACCAGCACGCTCTCCCCCTCGGCAAACTGCTCGGCCTGCGCCAGCGCCTCCGTCGGGCCAGTCCCGGTCTGCTGAATAGCGAAACAGAGTTTGCGGATGCTGAACTGGCGCCCGTCGCCAAGCGTCCGGATCAGTTCCCCGCAGCATCGCCCATCAGTGACAATCTGGATCTCCTCAATGCCTGCTTCCACCATCAAATCAATGCAATGCGGAATCTGCGGCGCCAATGCTCCATGATGCCGCGAAACACCATTTCGTGATGCGGTCCCGGGTATGTAGTCGCTTGCTAAAATAACGCCTTTCATCGAGAATCCCCTAATTCGCCTCCTGCTTTGAGAATCGCAAGGGCATTCTTCCGTACGCCGCCCGCAGCCATGAAACAAGCGGTTGGCCTGGACCTTCCAGGCTTGCGTTTAGCAGTTCACGGTATCCGGCAATCGAGGCTTCCGCGGAAAACCTGGTCTGCAATGACCGGATTCTCTCATCGCTGATCCGCTGTAATTCAGCCGCGGAAGTGTTCTGCACCTCCCGCAACGCCCTCGCTAGATCCAGCGCATCATCTGCCTGAAACAGGAAGCCGGTCGCTCCTTCTTCTACGATTGCCCCTACCTGGGTTTGAGGCGCCAACACCGCAACACCGGCCGCCATTGCGTCCAGAACAGCCAGGCCAAACGGATCATCCCCACTCAAGTGAAGGAACAGATCGGCATGGCTGATCCGTTCCGCCATATCCATCCAAACTCCCATGAAACGTACGTTTCCATGCCGCATCGCCCGCACCTTCAACAGTTGTACGGCCGATCCCGTACCGTAGATCTCGAAGTCCAACGTTCGCAGCGCCGGATCGCTATCCAGCGCTTTCAGCAGAAGTTCCACCTCATCGAAGCGGTCCATCCGGAGGTAAATCATCACTTTCCGCACCCCGTCTTGCTGGTAGGAGTCGCGGCGGACCGCGGACTCCATGCGTTCCGGAGTAAGGAAGTGCTCGATCACGGTGACCGCCTGTTCTATTACCCCGTGCTCCACCAACCGCGCTGACAAGCAGTTGGAAGGCGCTACCTGCCTTACCTTCAGATGATTCAAGTGGCACTTCCACCCCTCCCGGAGCCAACGCTTCGCTCCGCCCGGAACCAATTGCAAATTGGCGCACTTGCAGCCGAAGATTCGAGAAAGCACCTCCGCGGTCATTGTATGCAACACCCTCGTTCCAATAGCCGCGATCTTCTGATTTGCCTGATAGAAGGGCCAAACTGCCGCAATATATCCCCTCCGCGACGAGTAAGCGACAGTCTTCAATCCAAGCCGTAATGCTTCTTCATGTACCGGGCCTTCAGGCGCCACAATAACTGTCTCGAACTGGTCGCTCAGGCCCACGGCGGTTGCAAACGCCATTCGCTGGAGTTCACAGAGATGACCGTGGTCCAGCGAGTACAACAAAGTATTCATGCTTCAGATCCTTAGGAAATTTTGAAACCGCTGATGGAACTGCCTGGTGAATCTGAGTTGGCATTCGGCATGCCAAAACCGGTCCGGCAGGCATTCCTATCTGATTTCGTTTGAATACAATAGCCTGCGGATTTGGTTAACCTGCCGATTGACGGTTAGCACTACGTCCGAAACTGTTCCGGTGTCTTGAACCGGAACATACCTTTTCGGGATACCAGTACTGACAGCGTCTGGAGCCCACAAAAGTAATAGAACTGGAGTAACGGTAAATCGTTGACAACTAAGTAACGTCTACCACTTACTTAGTCGCTTTCCCCAATCAATTTATTCCCCAAAAATGCGGATAATCGTCTTCATGCACTTTCGAAATCAGACTAATTCGATCCCGTTTGCCCGGGTTGCCAGCCTTGTGTTGGTCATCCTGCTTGTCGCATCGCCCGCCTTCTGCGGGTTGCAGAACCTCATCGTCGACGGGGACTTCGACAATCTCGGATACACACCCACTTCGACATTCACCTTGGATACGATCTACAACTCCGGGAACCCCAATGCCGTGATGCATTCGATCAATGGCTGGTATCTGGTCAACCCTACTTCCTCAACCAACCTGGAATGCGTGGTGATTCAAACGGATATCCAGAATTGCCAGCATGCCGGTCTCGCCTTTGGCGCCTGGCCTGGTCTCAGCAAGAACGGTGGCAATGTCCTGGCCGTGGACGGTGACCCCACCTTCCGCGTCGCCGTGGCGCAAGACATCACCGGCCTGGTGATCAACCAGCAGTACACGCTCACCTTTGAGCAGGCCAGCACGTCGCAGTACATTACCAACTCCGTCGCGACAACCGAGCAATGGCAGGTGACATTCGGCAATCCGGCTACCAACGGGGATGTTCAGACATCAACGCTCATGCATACCGCGGCCAACAGCGATACGCCCTGGACCACTCAGACCATGACCTTCACCGCCCATGCCGTGACGCAGACCCTGTCTTTCCTCGCGCTGGGGACACCTACGGGTTACCCGCCCGTCGTCCTCATGGATGGCGCCAGCTTGCTAGTGGCTACTCCAGAGCCAGACACCTTTGCGTTGGTCGGCTTCTGCCTGATTGCCCTCCCCATGCTCTCGCGCAAATTCGGCAAGAAGTCATAGTTGTTTCGCCGGCATGATCTCATAGCCAACCTCGGCCCGCAGGTTGGCTACGCCTGCCGTATACCGGCTGTCGGAGACGGAAAACGCCACCGCGTCCTCCATCCAATCGTGCCAGACCCCGTCCGGATCGTGCGACGCGGCCGTGATCGTGTACTCCTGCGGACACAGATTACAGGGAATGCTGAACGTCACCCGCAGGGTCACGCCCTTGAGGCACGGGCCCAGTTTCAACTTCTCCAACTCTGTATTCGTCCCGAAAACCTCAAAGCCGATGCGCGTCCGGATCATCACGCCAACCACCGGATCGGACGCCGCCTGCTCAAAGTGCACGGTCACCCGCACCTTCATCGTCTCGCCGCTGCGGATCACTGAAGCCGGCTGGCCTGACTCTCCGAACACCGCCAGTTCCAGGATCTGCGCGCGCCCGTCGCCACGTCTCATCGATGGCAGCATCGGCGAAATGACGCTGTCGCCCCAAGTCCGGTGACTGGCCGCGACATGGCGCTGCCACTCTCGCACCACCTCCGCCGGATCGCCCTTGGCCGCCAGACGCCCGTTCTTCACCCACCATATCTCCTCGCACAGCTCCTTCAACATCTCCAGATCGTGCGACGCCACCAGAATCGTCGCGCCGTCTCGCCGCAACCGCTCCAGCCCCTGCGCCGCCCGCGCCCCCACAATCGCATCGTGCATTGACAACGTGTGGTCAATGGCCAGCACCGCCGTGGGAGAAAGGTTCAGCGCATCGGTCGGCCCCAGATACCGCGCCGGCTGCGAATGATCCACCGAGCCTTCGAGCGGCAATGCCGCGCCGGTCGCCAGTCGCAGTACTTCGCTGACGCCCGCGCCGTCCTCGCCAATCACGCCGATAATCGCTCCGCCCGGTGCAGACACGGTAAACTGATGAAGCGGTGCAAGCGCCGCCTCTTTAATCTGAATGGCCATTTACTCTAGGATACAATTCATTTCCCTCTGCGGGCTCTTCAGCCTCGCCGTTTTTGGCGCCACTGAAGCCGATGTTCGCAAAGCGCTCGAAGCGAAAACCGGCGTCATCACGCTCCCGGCGGGCGAGATCACGCTCACCAAAGAGATCCTGATCGAAGGCGCTCATGACCTCGATATCCGCGGCCCCGGCACACGCCTTCGCGCCGCCATCTCCTTCAATGGCCGCGCCATGCTGCGCTTCGTTAAATCGAATCGCGTCCGCATCTCGAAACTGGAGTTCGATGGCAACCGCACCGCGCTCGAAGTCCACGTTGGCCTGCCCCCTTCCGACAAGACCTTTCTCTCGTTCTTCCGCAACAACGCCATCGCCGCCGAGGATTGCGACACCTTCTCTGTTGCCGACGTGAAGTTCAAACAGATCGCCGCCTTCGCCGTGCTCGGCGCGCGCTTGAAGAACGTCACCATCGAGCGCATTGAAGTTGCCGACAGCGGCTCGCGCAACGGCAAGGGCCGCAACAATACCAGCGGCGGCGTGCTGCTCGAAGAAGGCACCGCGCGCTTCACGGTACGCGACTCCAAATTCACCAACGTCCGCGGCAACGGCGTGTGGACCCACTCCATGTACAAATCGCCGCGCAATGCCGACGGCCTCATCGCCGGCAACCGCTTTGAGCAGATCGCCCGCGACGCAATTCAGGTCGGCCACGCCACCCGCGTCCGCGTCGAAAAGAACACCGGCGCGAAGATCGGCTATCCGGTGGAGGAAATCGATGCCGAAGGCGGCGGCACGCCCGTCGGAATCGATACGGCAGGCAACGTCGACCTCAGTTCCTATACCGGCAACCGCTTCGAAGAGGTCAACGGAAAGTGCATTGATCTCGATGGCTTCCACGATGGCACCATCGCCCGCAACACCTGCATCAATAAAGGCCGCGGCGAAGAGTATCCGTGGGGCCACTTCGCCATCGTCATGAACAACACCAACCCCGACATGCAGTCGACCAAGATCCGCATCGAGGACAACGTCATCGATGGCACCAAGTTCGGCGGCATCTTCGTGATCGGCACCAACAACGTGGTGGTCCGCAACAAGCTGCGCAACATCAACCGCGCCCAGTGCGGCGACGTCGGCGCAAAGAACGGCTGCCTGACCTTCCCTAAAGAGCCCGACCTGCTGCGCACGGGCATCTATCTGGGTGACCACGCCGAGCGGCCTTCGATCGCCCGCGCCAACCAGGTAACCGATAATGAGATCAACGGACATCGCATGGCTAAGTTCTGCGTCGGCGCATCTCCGCAGGTGAAAATGAGCGAAAACAAAGTCGAGAGGAACCGCTGCGGTGAGTGATTCTGTAGAACAACGGATGCGCGAAGATTGGAACGCCCGCGCGCGTGAGGATGCCAGCTACTACGTCGCCTTCGGCCGCCGCGACCAGGACCAGGAAGAGTTCTTCGCCACCGGCGAAGAGGTGGTCAAAGGCCTCAACTGGGAACTGCGCCGCATGCCGCCCAATGCCAACCGCCGCGCCTGGCGTGCGCTGGAGATCGGCTGCGGTCCGGGCCGCATCATCCGCCCCATGAGCCAGGTGTTTGGCGAGATCCACGGCGTGGACGTCTCCGATGAGATGATCGCCCGCGCCCGAGTGAACCTCAAGGGCATTCCGCATGCGCATGTCCACGCAGCCAGCGGCTCCGACCTGGCGCCCTTCGCCGACGAGAGTTTCGACATGGTGTACTCCTACGCCGTGTTCCAGCACATCCCCAGCTCTGAAGTGGTCTTCAACTATATTCGCGAAGCGCGCCGCGTGCTGAAGGCCGGCGGGTTGATGCGCGTGCAGTTGAACGGACTCCCCGAATCGGCCGCCCACTATGACACCTGGAGCGGCGTACGCATCAGTGCCGGCGAGATCAGCGACTTCCTGCGCGACCTCGATTTCCAGATCTTCGCGCTGGAAGGGGCCTCCACCCAATACATGTGGGTAACGGCCATGAAGCGCGCCCCCGGCTGGCGGCTCACGCTTACTCCGCGCACCGCGGCCCGCATCCGCCGCATCACCAACGCCTACAGTTCGGAACCGGTGGCCCCGCCCAGCGGCCGCTTTGCGACCGTGGCGCTGTGGATCGAAGGCCTGCCCGAATACTGCGACCTGATGAACATGGAGCTTCGCGTCGGTCCCGGTACAGGAACCATCTACTACATCGGCGCGCGCGACCGCGATGGCCTCATCCAGATGAACGCCCGCCTGCCGGAAGGCATTGAGACCGGCTTGCACCCGGTGGAACTGATCTATCTGGGCCGCCCACTCACCGCCGCTTCACGGCTGCGCGTGATTCCGGCTCCGCCGCAGGTGCCGCGCATTATCGCGCTGAGCGACGGCATCAATCTGCTCTCCGGCACCCACATCGTCACGCGCACCATCAAGGTGACGATCGAGGAGTACGCCACGCCCGAAAAGTTCAGCGCCCACATCGATGGCGTGGCGCTTGACGACCTTGACGTCTTCTGCACGGACCCCGTTCCGCCGCGCTTTGAAATCAACCTGCGCCTGCCCGAGACGGTGCCGCCGGGGCCGCATGTGTTGTACATGGGGCTGGAGTCGCGGCCGCTGGCGCCGGTGGCGATTACGGTGGCGTAAGTGATTAGCGCGGGGTGAGCAGGAACAGGTTCTCCTGCAGGGTCTCCAGCTTCACCACTTCGCTGTGAAATCGTGGATCGCCCAACTGATCCACCATCATGGAATCGGCCAGCGCCTGCAATCCCGTTGACGGGGTGTTGATCCAGGTCCGGAAATAGAGCGACTGCATGCCCGCACTCCCCGGAAACGGAATATCAAGCTGCGGAATCACTACGCGCGGACAGGCGTAGCATCGCGGATGCCAGGTTAGTGGGATGCCGTCGCGGACTTCGTGCCCCAAGGCGATCATCGCCCCTACAAAATCGTCGCTGACCAGACTCGCCTGCGTGTTGGCATTCAGGTGGCTAAGGATCGCCGGCTGCGGCTCCCAGAACTTCAGGAACGTATGCTTTGCGCTATGGGTCATTACGGCCGACGTCGCGCTCAGCGCCACGACGACGCAAACCGCCGCCTGTACCAATCCGCGCGGCAACTCCGCATCGGCGACCGCAGCCGTGATGATCAGCGTCAGTGCCAGCAGCCAGCCGATATTCGAGGGGCCCGCATACCGGTAGGCAAAACCGCTGATGCCGCCGGTGACCATATCGAGCGCAAACAGGGTGCCGCTCACCGAGCAGATCATGGCGGCGGCGAACCACGCACAGGCCTTGCGCTGCCCCCTGGCGAACCACCAGATGCCGAACAGCAGCGCGACGGGCAGCAGATGAAACAACGCGGTCGTAATCTTGAAGCCAACCACGTCCGTCAACAGCTTTTGCGAATCCCATAGCGAGTAGTTGGCGACTTCGAGCGCCGGCTTGATGGATATAGCCAGGTTGAACCGGCCCTTGGTGAAGTCCTGCACCCAGCCCAGGCTGCTCTCGGCCGTCTTCTGGCGCGACAGCAGGATCAGGAACCACGGAGTACACGCTGCAGCCGCCGCCAGCGAAGCGGCCGCGAACGAGAGGACCGTTCGGGATGGCCGGAAGCGCTCCCGCGCCAACAGGAACACGCCCAGGAACGCCAGCATCAGGATGGTGAACAGATGGGTGTACACGCTGACGATCACGGCCAGGGCATAAAGCGCCCACGCACTCACCTGGTTCAGCCGCATCGCTCGAAGCAACGCCGCGCAGACACACAGCGTGGTGAGGGCCCACATGGAGTATTCCCGATGCTCCCGCCCAATCGCCACCTGATACGGAGAGATGGCCAGCAGCAGCACGCCTGCCCAGCACACCAGCCGCGACTCGAACGCGCCCGTCAATACGAACAGCTCCAGGCACAGCCAGTACATGGCGGCCAGTGCCAGCACGCTGAAGACGACCGCCAGCGCGCGCCCGGCCGCGATGGAGCTGCCGAAGGCCAGGCACCACCAGCGGGCCAGGACGTAATAGAACGGCGTGTGTTGGGAATCCTCCACGGCCAGGCTTTGGACGGTGTCCTTTGTGGTGGTGGCGCCAGTCACCTGGACAAACTGCTTCAACTCGCCGATGGGGAAGGCCGTCCGCGATTCGCCGTAGGTCCAGACTTCCATTTCGGTGTGGCCGGCCACGCGCAACGCGGTGATCGCTTCGTCATACCAGTAGTTGGATTCGCTCAAGGCGTCGCCGCGGACGAAGATCGCGAATAGGAGTGTGGCGGCTATCGCCGCGCGTTGCAGCCAGATGGACATGGTAAGCATTCAGCATCGCCTATCGCGGGCGGTTGCCGCAATTGTACTGGTTGATTAGGACAGGCGAAACCGCCTGTCCCACCTTCGGAAGGCCCGTGCTTTCAATGGTGAAAGATGGATATTGATAGCCGGTTGGCTCTAGTGGGAGGAGCGCCATCCGAGTGCCCGGTTGATGTGATAGTTCCAGAAGGTGACGGCCAGGATGGCGACGAGGTTGGCGTCATAGCGGTTCATGTGCAGCAGGTTGAACTGGAGGTTTAGCAGCAACACATTGATGGCGAGGCCCAGCAGGCAGATGGTATTGAATTTCAGGAAGCGGCGCACGCGCTGGGCCGCGGTGCGCTGGCCGGCCACCAGGTCGCCGAAGGTCCAAAGATCGTTCCAGATAAAGTTGTTCACGATGGCAGCCTCGGCGGCCAGGATCTTGCTTCGGGTGAGGCCCCAGCCGAGCATCTGCGGATCGCTCAGCCAGTACAGCAGCAGCATGTCGACGATCATTCCGCTCAGGCCCACCATGCAAAAACGAACGAAGCGCGACTCCTGCAGCGACAGCACGCGCAGCCGCATCAGATGCCGCAGATACTGGAGATAGATGGCGGTGGAGACTTTGCTTTCGCCCTCCTGCCGTTCGCGGAAGACGTAGCCAACCTCGGCGATCCGGGCCGCCCGGCTTCGCGCAATCACTTCGATGAGGATCTTGTACCCCAGCGGATTCAGAGTCCTGCCGGCGATCGCGTCGCGGCGCAGCATGAAGTAGCCACTCATGGGGTCGCTGATGCGCCCCACCACCTCCGGCAGCAGAACCAGGCCGATGACCTGCGCGGTGCGCGAGATGATGCGGCGGAACATATTCCAATCGCTGACGCCGCCATTTTCCACGTGGCGGCTGCCGATCGCGATATCGGACCCTTCGCGGATGGCGCGCAGCAGGCCCTGCAGGACTTCCGGCGGATGTTGCAGGTCGGCATCCATCACGGCGAGGACGCTGCCGCGGGCGATCTGCCAGCCGCGGATTACGGCGGTGGCCAGTCCTGCTTCTCCCGTGCGCCGCGCCACCCGCACTTCAGGAATCTCTTCGGCGACTGCCAGCGCCAGTTCGGCGGTGCCGTCCGGACTGTTGTCATCGAGCACGATGATTTCGAACCGCAAGCCCTCCACTGCGCGCAAGACCCCGGTTACCTGGCGCAACATCGGCTGGATATTGCGTGATTCTCTGAAGGTGGGGAGCACCAGGCTGAGCTCCACTTCGCCCAACGTGGAGCAAGCAGGCACAATGTAGTCTCCGCCGGGTACGGGCGTGAGTTGTGGCTTGGGCATTCCATTATTATGCGGGATTTCGGGGTGCCTGATCCGGTGGTCGGATTTCTTGGGTTCCTTTCGAAAAATATTTCAGTTGCTCTTCCTTCCCCTGGTGAGGCCCTGAATTCGGAAAACCAAAATGGTTCGCGCAAAGGCGCAAAGGGGGCAGGGGAGAGGTTGGAGTGGGATTCGAATTGTGTTCGCGTGCTCATCACGGTCTCACCGTAGCAGCACGATTGGAAGACGTGGATCGTTGGTTTGTGGAAGTGGTTGGGGGCATTGGGAATATTTCGTTGCTCTGGATGTGACCGTAAAAGCTCTCAGGGACTTTTTGCTCAAAGGAAGCCGTTATTATGGTGGAAGCCAGAGTGGTCGCTGATTGTATCAGCGCAAAGCGATCCAGGAACTTGAGTTGTTCAACATGCTTACGATGAGACATCGTTATCTGACGGTGGCGGGATTGCTAGTGATCGCGGTTGTTGGTGCCTGGATCATGAGGGCTAGAGATAGCGAGAGATCCAGGAGCGGGGAGAGTCTGCTAGTGGCGATGTCCATTCTGCAGCAGGTGCAAACGGCGGAATCGAACTGCTTTCGCGTAAGCGGCTATTACGCTGACCTCTCAGCGTTAGGGAGTAACGGATGCGGCGGCTTACGTAATGAGATTGTCTCTGGCTATTTTGAGGGTTTCAATATTGCGATTCACGTGAAAGATGGCCGGTACTCTTTATCGATTCATCCAGCTTCAATTGAAAGATTTTACTCGCTCTTTTTGGACGAGTCCGGAGTCGTCCATTTGGGTACGCGTCAGGATCCGGCGACCATTCGGAGCAGGCCACTCGAATACGTTCCGTCAGGCAGGAAATGACTCTCTTGACGGGGGCTGCCAAGCGGGAATAAGCGACCGACGGATTCCGCTTAATGGCGAGCGGGTGTTCCGTTGAAGACGCGCCGTTTTGGGGACGCAGCAAGCTACGTTCTCGGAGCGGCTTCCTTTTATGCTGCTTGGAGTCGGTCAGGAACGTTGGCGTCAGGCCGGCCACGCTGGAAAAGCCGGTGTTGGCTGCCGGGCTGAGGTTCGTGGTGCAGCCCTGCACCTTGCCGAGGAAGGTGTGGGTGTGGACGTCAATCGGCGTCTCGCTCATCTGCATGCGGTCGAAGTGGTAAACCGGGAACTGGCCAGTCACGGGCGGATGGACTTCCTGCATCCCCGCACCGTTCACTGTTTATACGCCCTCGCCCGCCGCTATCGATCCGAGGCGGACCGGCGTCCGTTCCAACGGAACCTATTGGGGAGGCAACGGCGAACAGATCGATCTGCTGAGCGGCAACCTGAACTTTACGCTGCCGCTGATCCGCGCTCAGGGACGCGGCGGATGGGGCGTGACCTTCGCGCTCAACTACAACTCGGCAAACTTCCGCAAGGACACCGCCGCCACCTGGAAGCTGGGGCGCGATTCCGGTTACGGCTTCGGCTGGAAGTTCCTGGCCGGGAGCCTG
>Ga0073936_10003571_pt1 | contig 22152 bp, 10 predicted proteins | sample AliMusrvi5mmetaG_FD_87041 | JGI IMG/M metagenome (GOLD analysis project Ga0073936, IMG submission 87041) | Freshwater lake bacterial and archeal communities from Alinen Mustajarvi, Finland, to study Microbial Dark Matter (Phase II) - Alinen... | ecosystem: Environmental > Aquatic > Freshwater >... | reverse complement strand
TCTGTACATACCCAACTGACTGTTAAGCGGGTCAATTGGAGAGGGCGCAGGCGGAGACTGGACCTTTTTCAGATTAATATTCAATTCATGAGCTAACTCTGCATTAAAAACAACCGATGTTTTACTCACAAATTCATCCTTGTTTCTCTTGAAATTATCCATCTGTTCAGAAATATTGGTAATCTGACCGAACACCTCAACGCATAATACGCTCAGGGACGAATCGGCCGGTAACCCATAAAGGACGAGCATTTCCCTCACCTTTTTATTCGGCCATTTTCCAAAAGCCTGTTTCGGACTCTCTTTCTCCCATGCAACCTGTTGGTAAACATTCTGATGAATGAGCTCAGGGGTAATTTCAACTGTGGGAAGTCCTCTTTCCTTATAACTTAGATTTTTTTCTTCAAGCGACACCCGGATATCAATCATGAGCTGTTCCCTTCCCCTTGTTTTTAAAGGTTTTAATTCCAGTTCATTAAGAAGAATATTTCTGTAATCCAGACCATCAGCCTGTTTCACCTGTGCATACAGCAATGCCCAGATGCTGGTGTGCGGCGGTGTTGCAGTAACGTTTTTGCCGTCGAAAACGGAAATTGCAAAAGGGGCGTTCACGGAGATTATTTTCTCATTCCGGTTTAGCATGCACGAAAGTGTCGGGGCAGGATGTTGCAACCCTGCAACCCGCAAAGCCCGGCCAAAACGTCCTTGTGCGGTACTCCATATTTTATCGGTATGCCCATATCTGAACTCGTAGGTAAACATCCCAAACAATTCCGGACTTTCATGATGCAGGCCTGCCGGCAAAGGAAGTAAATAAAAGTACCTGTCTGTGTCAGTGGATCTCTCCATTTGCTGCATCGCCTCCAGCCCATTGTCATCCTGTCCACTATCAGGTGTAACAACCCGGATATATTCGGGATCTAGAGCTATTGGCGATTCAACAGGAATATCCATTAAAGAAGGGTGGTTATTGCTGATTAACTGATCGGGACTATAAGCCAGAACACGACAGAAAATCGAGTCGTGATCATCAAGTGGCTTACTGTCAAACTCAAGCCACAGAAAACGGGTTCGTGCTTCTGTGGCAGAATATTCCCTGTTTCTTAAATACGGACTTAAAGCGATACCCGCTGCAATAAGTTTTGGTGTTTGCGAAGGGTTGATGGTGGTTGGCAATACAAGAGGTCGCGATTCAAATGGTTTGTCAGCTACCGGCGAATGACCCTCCCTGAATTTCGTTTCGATGGAATACTGCAATCCAATCGTAGCCGGAAAATCGTTATTGACAGGTTTGGTATCCACCACATCAATCAGAATAATTTTCGTATAGCCGCGCTGAATTTTACCATCTTTTCCTGGCTGAATTGCCTGAAAGGAGGCCACTTTTTTCAGTTCCAGATCGCCAATGGATTCGTATTTCCCCCCATTTCTGCATCGCAAAATATTAAAACTGCTAGCATCCAGACTATCCCAGCTCCAGTCCCTGTCGATAAGTAACGTGGTACAAACCAGCCAGTGATTATGCAACTCTTCTTTATTGGCAAAGGTGATACTGCTGTTGTCGGGCGACATGCTATGGCGAAGCATGTTACTGCACCAGAATTGTAAACGCTCACCATTTTTTGAGGTCAGTGTCAATCCCTCTTTGACCTCAACTTCCAGCTGGCTTCCCAACCGGTGTACAATACCGGGCATCCCTTCTAGTCCGCCCTGCAAGGTTTTGAAAACAACGGGATCAACCCGAAGCGGAATTGGATCAAGTTGCAGGTAGATTGCCTGCAGCGTCTTTGGATTTTCGGTATCTGTGAAAATGAATTGCTCATTCTTCGATTCCTGTCTCAGGCTCAACACAGTCGCTTTCCCATACCTCGAGTCGAGCTTTGTATCGGCCGCATTCTCAAAACCCCAATAATTTGGTTTTTCTTCACCCACACTCCTTAACGTTAAACGAATATTCCGTGCAGATGGCAAAATTATTTCCCCTTCCGTTTTGGCGATAAACTCATTATCAGCAGCTTCGGGGAAAGGGGTTGCCGTATCGGTAAGATTCAAGACATTCACATCCTTAAAAATGACAGGCACCTCAATCGCACCTTCCGCAGAATTTTCGTCGAAGGGCTTTAGGTTACGACTGGTTTTATACAATGTGATATAGTGTTCGCGTCCATCTTCGCTTGCGAGGTTATCCATGTTTAGGGTTTCAACCTCCACCTTTATCTCGATGCTAATCACATCCGGATCAGGGATGCCAAAAGCTTTCCCCCCTTTTGTATTTACTGAGTCGTTTTGTTCTTTTAAAAGCAGTTCAATAGCATCGGTGAGCCGCGTAACGGGATCGGTATATTTTCCGGTGTATACCACTGCCGGATAACCCAGTAAAGGTCTGGACAGTTTTAATGAACTACCTCCAAAATTTGAATCATCCGTATTTGGTCTGATTTCGTCTTCATTTTGTATGGTTACCGAATGTGGTGCAACGTATCGCTTAAAACGGGTTTTCCCGATATGACTGACCGAAAAATGTGCAGGAGAAGGAGCTGCAGGAGAAGGAGTCCCACCGCTTATATCGGAAAGCCGGACTCTAAACTCATAGTCATTGCCGTATTCCAGTTTCGTCTTTGTTTCAAGCGGTAAATAGGTGTCACTTATTTTAACCGGAAAATTCTTTTCGTTGGCACTTTGATAAATATGTGCCGCTGTTTTATCGGGCAAAACGATGGAGGCATTATTCCAGTTTGCGAAATACATCGGCAGCCAGTAATTGTTTGCATCAGACGTTCCGTCATAAACTTTAGTCGGATAGACCTGGTAAGGAAGCTCACCTGCGTACGGTCCAATTTCATTCTTTTCGATGTACATTGAGCCATTACTTTCGACAGCCGTCAGCGACTCCCATTTACCTGAACCTGCACTGTTTCTGACATCTACCTGGTAACCCATTACACCCATTGGCGCATCGAGCCGCTCTGCAGTATTCTCATCTACTGCCATCTGGCGCAGGTACCAGATCAGAATTTGTTCATCCTCCCAACCTAACCGGATTCCTGCCTCCTTTTGTGGATGAAAACCATCCTGCTCCTCCTGCAGAATATTTCCGCTAACAGGCTGATTTGCATGGACAATCGTTGCAAACCCTTCGTTGAACCGGGCTGCCTCAATAAATAATTCATCATAAACGCCAACAGGCGATTCCCCCGCTTTCACAACCGGAAAGAGGATGGCTGCAAAAAGGGTCCGTTCTTCATTCTTGTTTAAGATCGGAATACGGGCGGCATATCTTTTGATAAAAGGGTCAGCCCCGACAATGGCAAGCGACTTTTTCTGTTCATCCGAATAATCCGAACCATCCTTAATGTCAACATAAAGCCATCCCCCCTTTTCAAAATCACCTGATTCCAATTGTATTTTTGTTTCATAAATCAGCCCACCCTTTTTCGCCAGCAGTTGTTGCCGCATCAGATTGCCATATACTTTTCCCCAGCTCACCTTAGTGTCTTTTACAAAGGGTGGTTGTGGTTTCTGATCGCGAAAGGCACAATGATAGCTATCGTCTGTTACTCCATTTCGTATTCTGGGAGAAGTGAAGTTAAAGGCATTCCGATAGGACAACGGGAGGTATTTCCGGACAGCCAGATCCCTGTTCACTGCTGCTTTGGGAGCCCGGTGAACAGGATCTACCGAAGGGTTGTCTGTACTGCGGGTATCATCGATATCAAAATATTTTGGTTTAAGATCTTCATCCACAGCATCTCGCAGGGCGGTATAAATATTTTCGCTGATCTCTGAATAAACCAGCGGATCTACAGTTAATAAAACCTTTTCATCGGCCGCTGTTTTCCCCGGAAACTCATTGGGGTTATTCACCACTTTGATGTCAAATTGGGGCTTCACCTTTACAAAGGGTTTGGCTTTATTTCCCACCCCGTAATCGGTGTTCATCCCGGTTAATGGATTTATATTACGGGGGATGAAAACAATGTTTAGTGCTAATATTCCGTCTTTATCCACACTTTGTGGAAATGCCATAATGGAAAACCGGGTTTGTTCGAATGACATATCAATACGTTTTAAGTTAGAGAAATGATTTAGGATCAGGCAATTTGTCGTGTCTCTTCCCAGCTCTCGCTGAAACTGATGTCGATGATCAGGAAAATACTGATGTCAATGCCAAAGGTGACCTGTGCAATGCAATTGGTAGGCTTACCCGGTATTTTCTCAACACTTCCTTTTGCTTCAATAGTTATGGTTATGCTGACCAGCCCTCCAAGTAGTTCGGCTTGTCCTTTGAATAGCAGGATCGCCGTAATTTTCACCACAGAACTGCTGTCGGCATAAATCTCAATTCCAACCATAAACAGAATACTCACATGACCAACAACCGGAAGTCCGACTGTGATCTGTGCACCGAATCCAAATTTCATGGTTACGGCAACTTTAGGACTCGAATCTGCCTCAAGTTTTAGATCGACATTCCCTACTGCATAAATTGTCCCGGCTCCGACAGAGACGCACATCACCTGCAATCCACCATGAAACTTAAAGTAGCCACCCACAGTTGGTAAGAGTTGCTTGGGGTCTGTGGTCACTTTAAGCGCTGCATTAAAGAAAACACCAATGCCAAGGCTTGCTTCGAGCTTGAGGGGGACCTGCGGAGAGTCATACAATTCTCCTGGAGGGAATTTCACCAGCGGGATATCTTTATTTGCTTCAAATTTATATTCCCAGACGTTGGCGCTGTTGCTCATTGCAATCTTTAACCCCTTTTTCAGGGCGTCACCATAATCACCGGAACTCAGTGAAGCCAGTATTTCCAGTATTTTTATGACAGGCTTTAAAGCGTCACTGAATTCAATTTCAGGTGTTGGAAGATTTAATCCGGGAGAATCGCTGCTATTGCTGCTTCCAAGGTCGACATCCTTCGCTTTTTGTGAATTGAAATTACCCTTGATCGTCATCACATCGGTTAACGGCCCTATGGTTACAACCATCGCCAGATTATTCAACCTCCCTTTCCAGGTGTCTTCCAGTTTATTTGTAAATGAATCAACATCATAATCAAACTTACCCTCATAATTCGAGGTGGGTTTACCTTTAGGAGTACTGCTTGCTTTATATTGTATGTTAATTATAAGCTTTCCGGAAAGGTTTATAAGCGGATAATCGAAATTAGGGAGATCAAATTTCAATGCTCTGTCTGCCAAGCCGTTTAGTGCTGTCTTTGCCAGGGTATATCCCTGGTCAAGCAGTTTGCCCACCTCCTCGGTGGCATGAAGTTCAAGTAAATTAAAAACCTGACTGCCATCGGGAAGGGTAAGACTTTTAAATGCCTCGGTGACGGGATTGTGGTTTATATCCAAACCCTTCAATAACGAAATAGCCTGCCCGAAATCGGTTTCAATATTCCCGATATTGGGGAAAATCCCCTTGCTGTTTAAGAGGCGAAATGAGTCGGCCAGGAGCGGAGGCGTTTTACTTAATAAGGTCTCCCCGTTTAATTTGAAACCGGGAGTCATAAACAGCACTTTCTGGGTCCCCATATTCTGAAGAAAGCCAAAATTGATTGTATTCACATCCGGAGCTTTTAGCAATTCAGCAGGATGGGCAACCCGGATTAGATTATTGGCCACATCGATGGCATCAACAACACTTCCCTTGACCCATTTCCCCACACGAATCAGCGGCACACTCAGCTGATCCGGAAGCGGCGAGACATCCCCCGTTCCACGGTTATGCTGCACCATGGTCCAGCTTCCATCTTTAGGCATGATGGCTGATCCTCTGCCTGCACAGACGAAGATCGGCTTATTAAAATCATCAACAGCAGTACTTACATCAAAGCGGTTTAATTTCATCCGCTGCGGCGTGTTGGCGATTTTTAGGATACAATTCACGGGCCCGCCAATTGAATTATTTTCGGATTTTAACAAGGCGACAAAATCGGCCTCCTTGATCAGATCGCCCTGAGGTAACAATTGTACAAAACCTGTTGCACCCTTTGTTGGGACGCGGTTATTCTGTCCTCCTTCGGTTACATTTTCAAATTCCACATCGGCATCAAAAGTTACGGCGGCTAGCTGGGCCGTTCCATGAGTGAAATAATCCTTCTGCACCTCGTGGATATTTCGGACATTAAATAAACCACGGACAATACCCGGATGAAAAGTGTACCGGTTGTTAGGTGACTTTAAGCTAAAATCAAATTTTCCGTCGGTTTCAGCCTGCCAGCCACTGTCGATTCGCGCCACATAACCGTTAGCCATTCTGAAAATCGTGATGGTCCGCACTACCCTGATTCCGTAAGGATATAAGAAGCTTTTAACCTGAACCACTTCACGGCTTGTTCTACCGGTAATCACATTAAATACCGCCTGGCTTGTCTGAGCAATCGCCTCCTTATTCTGCCAGTTACTGAACATACTTGCGCCATATCCGCTTAACCCTGTTTTTGTAACCGGTACACCGGGTCTTCCTTTGAGATTACTTATATTTTCAAGAAATTCATGATTGAAAATTTCGGTTGGCGTTTTTGCCAGCGTACTTGAAAATGAAGGTGATCCATCGGCATTATTCACATTGATCAGTTGAATGGTATACCCTTCAAACATCGGATCATCATCCTGCGAAAAAGAGGTTCCGGCAGTTAATTCGAGTTGAATACCTCCATGAATATAGTTTTCAAAAAGTGGTTTTGTATTTTGAATGTCGGGAATAATTTGTTGTTTGCTTTTATTATTCAGTACTGCCAAAGCCAGCATCCCAAAGGGGAGGTTAAAGAGCGCAAAAGTTTTCCCGTCTTCTTTGGTTTTATAGGTTTCAACCAGAAATTTCGCCATAGGTATTGGGGAGAGCGGAACTGAATTTTTACTGAGATTTCCGATCCGCGTAGCCATCCCGTCATTCGGATAATAATTAAATCCTAGCGGAGGATCTCCTGCCACATCGGGTTTTGTCAGGTTGAAAACGGGCTCCCAGGCAATTGATGGAACTGTAAAGGCCTGTGCATTCATACCTGCAGTTATGGCATCGAGTCCCCGAATCTGAATCGGGAAAATGGTAGCAGAGGTTTCATTCTGAATATCGATTTTATATTTCCGCCCCAGGGAGACCTGCAGGTTATTGTTTTGTTTTGCATACGAAACCCCCATCTGGTTTGCCTTACTGCTTACATCAAGGAGCGAAAAATCGGTGAGGTTAAAATTGGATAGGGGATTTCTATTTACCGTTTGCATCCTTACTGTTAATTTTGATAATGAAGCAGGATCAGAGGGTGCATTTGCACTAAAATGACTGAAAATATCCTTGGCAGCCGCGGAGTAGCCAACTCCATTTGCGGCGGGACTCTCCGGATTTGGGAATAGTTGCTGTTCAATCTGCAGCGGTGCAGCCAAAGGTGCAAAATGGAAAGAGACTCCAACTTTGTCCAGTTCCGGAGTGAGCGGTTTCCACTTTACCAACGCGATAAGCCAAAGCCATACCTGGCTCCCCCTTTTGCCACCTTTTGCAATACTCTCCCGCGATGAATTAAACTGGCTTTTTAATATTCCCAGATTAGCAGCATAGGGGTCCGGAAGCGTTGGTAAATAGGAGAACAATCCAAATCCCAGGTACATCTGACCTTTCGTAAGTGAACTCAATTCAGGTGTTGATTCGGCAAACAAAACCAAACTATTGGGGGGTGTTACAGTGAGTAGGGCATTATGCATGGCCAGTGCATAAGGCTTCACATGCGGAATTTTATCCGTAGGGAGCTTATTGTCCCAAAGAATATTTTCATCAATGACAAACAGCAATGTTTTTAATTTGCTCATTGCGATAATGGAGGCACTGTTTTTGGTTTTCACTGAAACAGCCTCTCCATTAACCTTAACCGGTCGGTCAGTTTGAATATCCCAATCGTTTAAGCTGAAAATGACTTCATCCCCCATCGCAACCGTATTGAAAATCAGGGGTGTATTTTTGGTGTATTTACACTCCAGTGTTGTTCCGAAAGGATTGCGTTCATCTTTCCAGCCATCGAATTGCTGAAAGGCTCCCGCCCCATCACTCATAAGGTCAGTGATGCATATTCGTCCAGGCTCACCCAGGATAAATGGATTTACAAATGAAATCGCCTTATTTTTAAGATTGGTCCATTTAGCGTCTAGACCCTTGTCGCATTCAACAATGATCGCCCCATTTCCATCTGCTTCCAATGGGGAGGCAATATTTAGCTTCGTAAGTGGCAAGGCCCACCAACTATTGACAATTTTGGCAGAACCATCGACCAGAAAGAAGGGGGATTTGCAATCCTGAACCTTAAAATTCGGTTGGCTGCAATCCATTGAAACGGCAACCCTGTTAATGAATGGGTTGTAAATACAGTTCTGGTTACCAGCATATTTAAAGCTATTGGTTTGCCCATATACCTTCCATTTCGAATTTCCAACAGCGTTTATTTTCTTAACTGAGTTTTTGAAGCTGAACCGGAATGAATCCGGCAAGGAATATTTTGCATTTCTCGAGTCGGCTCCGTAAGGGCTGGCAGGATCGGAAGGATAGGAATTATTTTGTGCAAGGTCAAGGGAACAGTCAACGTTGCAATTTGCCGGTATTGTAAGATTCCCTCCGTTCATAAATGGGTCCAAATCAAGGGTAATCGTTCCCCCTTTTACCCGGAGGCCGCAATACTGGTCCTCGGGTATTGAAGACTCCAAAAGCTTTCCCTTGATCCAAACCGATTCAGGATCTATAGTGAAAGTTTTTGTCAGTTCAACAGGTTTTGAATTTACAGGAAAATACTTAGGCTGATTAAAGGTTGCATCAAATAAGATTGAAGGCATCGTCTCTCCCTGCACATACAAGGCGATTAGCTTTTTGACTTTTACAAAATCATACCAATGCGGTGTTCCATGAATATCATATAACGGGCCTATGGTTTTTGCCCTTGTTCCTGCCGAGGCAAGGGTGCTGCTCCCCGAAATTTGAGTGGAGCGAATTGGAACCTCCCGAACAAATACATTTAAAGCCGCAGGCTCCTTTTTTAGTAATACCCGTTTAGCAATATCATTAATCTTTTTAATATTGGCGGTGCCGGTGCCAATGGCAGGACCAGCCAAATCAGATCTTTCAAAAAGAAATTCCGGATTGCGTATATCAGAAGGGTTTTGATGAATAAGGGCATCCGCTATTGAACGCTGTAATTTTAAGACCTCTTTGGCTTCGTGGGGGGTGGACGTTTGTAATTGCCCGGTTAGGCTGGTGAGCAATGACGCAATTTGTTCTTTAGTCATAATGGTAAATTTAATAACTGATTATAAAATTTAACTATTTTTAACTCTAAAATAAGCTTTGTCTTCAATGCAAATTCAAGAACGCCCGATAAAAAGCATAGAAAGAGAATCGGGTAAGCATTCGAAGAAGTTTACCTGATCGCTCCGCACAGCGGGGATTCTTTCAATAAAAGAACGATATTAAGATTGTAGTGAAAGGGTATTAGGGCAATACCAGTTTCTGCACAATCGAGGTTTTATATAATTCTCTTTATCGCCATTTTGTTACTTTGTTGTTTAAATGGTGGTCATATTTCAGAGGTTATATTCCCAAATATATGAAATATCTTAATACTGTGTATAAATTAACAGGGGGAAAAGTTGTTAATTAAACTATACGACTTGTGGCTTTACAGAATGAAGAAGAGAATTACAGGAGCCTTGAAGCTAAATTAAGGCTATTCCTATATTATTAAAGCTTTCCGGGATTTTGTGGCTTAGGAGCATTTAAATGCCATTGTTACCTTCGTGTAAAATCGGGATAAGATCGATCGTATCCCTTCATGGCGTGCCAGATAATCCGGTTAAAAGTATCCTCGTCAATACGGTCAAAATCATCGAGATCCTGCTCGAGCGATTTCTTTGCCCAGGAGAGTTGCTTTCCGGTTAACCCTTTTAGGGGAGGATTCAACTGATCAAGAGGAATGTTATTCGGTTCGGCTTTGTATGGTGTAAAATCGGGCGTCTCACTGAAACATTCGGTCATCGCCTCGGCAGAATTATCCAACTGATTCATCGGTGGAATTCCAAGGATATTCTCCATGGTACGGACCATATTAATCTGGGAATAATAGGCCGAAACAACCTGATTGCGTTTAGTATACGGACTGATCACCATTCCGACCGTACGATGGCCATCCACATGATCGAGTCCATCCTGAGGATCATCTTCAGTAACGAAGATGCAGGTCTCTTTCCAAAATTTACTGTTCGATATGGCTTCCACGATCTTACCCAGTGCAAGGTCATTATCAGCCACCGCAGCAGCCGGAGTCGGCATTCCCGGCCTTGTTCCCGAAGTATGATCAGCCGGCAAAAGCATTATTGTAAAATTGGGGAATTTATCGTTTTTTTCAAATTCGTGCAGCTCTTTAATAAACTCTGATGCCCGGTATGCATCGGATACTTTATTGGGGAATCCTATAAAAGTGGGGCACGTGTAAGGAACAATTGTCTCAATATTTGGGATTGCCCTGATTGAAATATTTTTCGTCCCTTTCAAAAAGTCCTGGTAAATATCTGTAAATGTTGCAGATTTAGGTTTTATTTCAGCACTCACAAACTCACCGTAATTGCGAAAAGTAAGCCTGTTTCGTAACACATTATCCCAGATAAATCCGGAGCTGGCATATGCCAGTGCATCGTTGCCATCATAGGGATAGCTCCGGGCAAAATCGCCAAAACACTTTTCAAGGTAATCGGTGGCATAGGCTTCATCGGCCCATTGGTGCCCGTCGGCACTAAGGACACCACTGCAATAGAAATTGTCCATCAGCACAAACGACTCAACCAACTTATGGTGATTGGGGGTTACCTTCCGCCCAAAAAGCAGCAATGAGGTATCACTGTTCGCCTGTTTCATATCCCCAAAAACCTGGTCATAGGTCCTGTTCTCCTTGATAATATAAACAACATGTTTGAAATGAGAGGTCTGACCGGGCAATTGAGGGACAGCCATCTTTGCCAGGTTACTTACATTAGACGAAATATTGTTTTCCTTTTTAACCCAAGAATTGTTCCTTTTAACGATGCCGGTCATCGACAGAAGATCCTTTTCGCCCGGAACATCAATAATTGAAACACTTCCCAGATGGTCATGCGAATTATACCCCCCTTTTTCAGGACTTTTATTCCGCGAACCGGAACCTTTCACATTTGCCACGTACAATTGTGTTCCCGCCCGATTCAGAATTACAGAACCCGGGTACCAGCCGGTGGGGATAAACCCTTTTATCTCCATCTTTGAACCCAGTCCGATCACACAAATTGCATTTTCTGTCCCATTTGCAACATAAAGCTGTTTCCCATCGGGTGAAACGGCAAGGGCATTGGGGGAACTACCAAAAAGAAGATTCTTATTCAGCCGGACAGAAATCTCACTGACGACTTCATCCTTTTTGGTATCGATCGCAAAAATCTGATCGCTGTTTGAACATGCCACGTATAAAAGGGAATGATCCGGACTAAAGGCCATTCCGCAAGGGTGCAGACCAACCTTTAGCTCTTTGATTTGCTTATTCTTTTGAAGGTCGACAACTGAAACCGTTCCGCTATTGGCAACACCTGTTTTAGGGTCTACCAGAACCTGGGTTCCGGTAGAATTGTAAGTAGCTTCTCCGGCGACAGGTCTCCTTCCCCCCCAGTTGGTTACATAAGCTTTTGTCTCAGAATGCAAAACAACCTCATAGGGGGCAATCCCCACCGGGATTTCACGAACGGTATTATCTGCCAGATTTACAGTTGCAAGGGAGTTATTCCTGGATAAGGTAACGAGAAGCTTAGTCTCTTTTGAATTCAGGCAGAGACCGCCGGGTCCGGGATCCCCTCCGATTGCAGGGTTAGGCATCACAACAGGAGCCTCCCAGCTTAACTTATTCCCGTCGAAAAGGGCAACGAATATTTTTGTTGAACCTTCAGAAAGATATACTTTGTGGCTATCTTTTGAGGTGCAGATTCCGGTGAATGAGGCTCCAAGCTTATCCCCAAAAGGGAGGGTTTGCAATACACTCTTGTTGCTTAACCGGATCAGATCGAGCGATTTCATATTTTTAACCAGCAGGTAATCCCCGTTGGAGGTTAATACTAAATCGACAGGACGTCCCGGCATAAAAATCTGGAGTCCCGCTGGCCGCAATAACTGGTTCGAGGGAACCAATATGCTCCCGTCAGGTTGCGGACCGACCTTCATTTCATTAAAATTATTTTGCGCATGAAGGGTGGAGCCGGAAAATAAAAGAGAAATTGCAAGGAGATTCTGGAATAACCGAAGTTTGATTTTCATTTTTCTCTTCTTTAGTTGGTTTGATTACTTTTTGTAAGATTGGTCAGTCGCAAGATGCCTGCCACCAGCAGCCAGTCGCTTATGGGATTAACCCATCACCAAAAATAACCATTTAATCGAATGCTATTCAACACCCATCCACCATTCTGAAAAGAATATTTTAGTCAATCCGCTTGAGCCTTTGCCAGAACCTTAATGTCTTTTACCTCCACGATATTTTTGGAATACCCTATCAGTGAAGCATTAATCATCCCTTGTGCCAGATCTCTTAATTCTATGACAAAATCTGAATTAATCGCCTTCATTATCGGGAACAACCAGCCAAGATACTTGTACGTTTTGTAAAAAGTCTGTGAAGGCTTTAACGGTAAAAATGGTTTAATCCCTGCTGGCCTAAAGTTATAGACCTGTTTAAAAGGGAGTTTCATGAGATCGTTTTCGGTCTTCCCTTTTACGCGGGCCCACATGGTCCGACCTTTTTCACTGCTATCGGTACCTGCACCCGAAATATAACAGAACGTCATATCGGGGTTTAATGAAGCAAGATTGGACGCGAAGTTTTGGGTTAATGTATAGGTCAGCCGGGTGTATTCATCCTCCTTTTTCCCGAGTGAAGTCACCCCAAGGCAGAAATAACAAGCATTAAAACCTTGAATCCTTCCGCCGAGGGTGGAAATATCGGATAAATCAGTGTGAATGATCTCCGTCAGTTTGGGATGTGTATAGCCGCATGGATTGCGGTTGATCACCAAAATTTTTTCCACATCAGGATGGTGCAAACATTCATAGAGTACCCCTTCACCAACCATTCCGGTTGCGCCTGTGATTATCACGTTAAGTTTTTTCATAATCTCACGAATCTTTTAAGTTTTTTTAGGATTACTTCAACAGGGAGAGGACCAGGCGATCGAACATCCTGTCGGATAAAATCCGCCTCACGAACAGGATAATTTTAGCCCCCCCACCGGTGGCATACCGGGTCTTTGGTCTTCTGACCACCACCGACCTGACAATGGTTTTTGCTACAACGATCGGCAGAGAGGCGCTTTTATCTGCAGTAGCCATAAGCTTAGCATGCTTAGTGGCTAATACTTTATAATCGGTATCTCCTGAAACCTCCAGCAGTTTCTCCCTGGCAATCGTATTCCATTCGGTAAGAATTGCCCCCGGTTTAATAACAACCACATCGATCCCAAATTGTTTAACCTCCATGCGTAAACAGTCGCTCAATCCCTCAACCGCATATTTTGTGGCATGATACCATGATCCATGCGGTTCTCCAAGACTACCTCCAATTGAAGAGACATTGATAATTCTGCCCGAATGTTGTTTCCGCATCGAAGGGAGAACCAACTGTGTTAATCGTGCCAAACCAAATATATTAACCTCAAACTGATATTTTGCTTCCGACATTGGCACATCTTCCAGCGCCCCAAAGGAACCATATCCGGCATTGTTAATCAATATATCAATCCTGCTTTCGTTTTGCAGAATCTTATTGACACCTGCAACCATCGAAGCCTCGTCAGTGACATCCATCTCAAGCAGATTTACTCCCTCGGCCTTTAAATCTGCCATTTTCTCCACCCTTCGTGAGGCGCCATAAACGGTATAACCTTTTTGGACCAACAGTTTCGCGGTCTCTTTTCCGATGCCGGATGATGCTCCGGTTACCAATACTACTTTTTTCATCTTATACTTAAATATTTATTTTATTGATTGACTAATCACTCCATTACACAAACAAAAAATCAGGTGATCATAATCCATAATAATTCAAATGAATCACTAATGAATGCATGTTGCTTTGCTTTTGGGAAATCATTTTTTATCAGGTACTCATTTATTCCGTAAGTATGACTGATGATCATCATGCTCAGATAATCAGGTGGCAATGGCTTAAAGAGTTTTTCACTGAACCCCTGCTTTAGCATATCATAAAAAGGTTTATATGAATATTTAATCTCTTCAGGAGCAATTAGTGAAAGGAACGGTGATGTTTTAAATTGCTGAACAAAGCGAAATTCCCGTTTATTATCTAAAGCCCAATAAAGCGTTGCCAAATAGTATCGCTTCATAGTCTCTTTAAGAGACGGTTCCAGAGATGAGTTTTTGGCCACATATTCGGACATCCTATTTGTAATATCGACATACAATGCAATAATCAGATCGTCTTTGGTGGCAAATTTATTAAACAGGGTTCCATTGGCTACACCAGCCTCCTGAGCTATTTTGCTTGTAGGTGTACCATGAAATCCAAATTCAACAAACAGCCTCAAAGCGGCATCGAGGATCCTTCTTGTTTTTTCCATTAGGCAAATGACTAAACAGTCAGCAAAGATAGAAATTCTTTTTTATATCCATACTATAAATTGCCAAATTACCAGGATTCCATTCAGTCAAAATTACTCCTACTGCAACAACCACAAGAATGCCAAATTGTTAAAGCTCCATACGCAATCAGTCATTTAAGCCCTCAACTGCAAATTCTGTATTATCGTACCACAATCCTTGCGTTTCTGATTTTATTTTAATAATAGAATAATCACTAATAAATTAAACTAAAATAACCAACTGATTATTTTGCAATGCGAACAGAATAAACCTTCGATAAGATATTTTATGAAAATCAAATTTGCCCCGCATTTTTTAATTATTATTTTTTAGCTTTATCCCCAACTAAACAACAATACAACTATTATCGGATAAGTATTTTCTACTACTATTTTATCTTTAAGGCTTTAACCACAAATTAGTAAAATATATATCTTATGAAACGAGCATGTTCAATAAACACAAACACGAATAAATGTCTCCCATGCGAGTTCCCCCGATGGATCGGGGACAGCTATCCGGCAATTAAAAAACAAATTACATTCGGATGAAAGAAGAGAATAAATCATCACGACGTATTTTTTTAGAAAAAATTACAGCCGGCACTTTAGGTGTCGCCCTTTCCGCAGGTCTCGGTGAAAAAGCCTTTGCACTTAAAAACAGTCTTTCTGGCACTTTAAAGAAAAGTACTGAGGTTGCCCCTTTTTTCAGTGATAAAAAGTTTGTTCCTGTGATGATTACACCATTCAGGCAAAACGGTCAGGTTGATTATGACTGCCTTTCAAGGCTAACCGATTTTTATATGGCAGCAGGGGTAAAGGGGTATTTTGCCAATTGCCAAAGCAGTGAAATGTATCTTTTGAGTGAGGAGGAGAGATTAGGAGTGACCCGACATGTCGTTAAGCGTGTGAATGGTGCAATGTCTGTAGTGGCCTCCGGCTCATTTGGGAACACGCTGGAGGAGAAGGCTGAGTTCGCAAAAAAAATATATCAGACAGGCATCAATGCAGTTATAATGATAACAAGCCTTTTTGCCAATAAAAAGGAGAGTGATGAAATACTAATAAGCAATTGCGAAAAATTCTTTGCTGCTACCGACAATATCCCTATGGGTACCTATGAATGCCCCCAGCCCTACAAAAGAATTCTGACACCATACGCCTTTAAATATTTACTGGATACAAAGCGGCTTGTGTATCATAAAGACACAACGATTGCTTTTGAAAAAGTGAAAGCCAAGATTGAGCTTGCCAGAGATAGTAAGCTTGAATTTTACGATGCCTGCACAGCCAACACAATGAACTCACTGCAGGCCGGTGCCAGGGGAATGTCGACTATTTCAGGAAATTTTTATCCTGAGATCCTGGTCTGGATGTGCAATAACGCGACCAATCCGGAAATGCAGAGCGATGTAAATTTCATTCAGAATGAGATAACAAGAACTGAAGCAATAATTGGGAAAATTACCCGATGAGTTCCAAATACTTTTTACAGAAACGAGGTTTGCCTATAGAGCTAATCAGCAAAAAATCTCCAAAGCACATGAGTAAAAAACAGCAGAATGCCCTGGATCAAACCTATAAGACATTCTTGGGATGGTGTGATCGTTTAGGTATCCAACCTGTCAAAATTTGAGCTAGTATCTTGTTTTATAGGAACTTGTACAAATCAGGCAGCAAAAGGTATTTTGTAGTTAGGTTAAGGTACATAAAGCTGAGTCAGAATTATTGTTCCGGGATTAATTCATAAACCCTTTATGGGCATTCGCCGCACAAAGGGTTTTTGTATCATTCCCAAACTAGCTAATTATCAAATTAATTTTTACTCTTGGGAGCTACGAGTGTAAGACAAAGTTCGTCAAGCTGTGCCTGTGCAATCTCGGCCGGTGAATCATTCATCACATCGCGCCCTGAGTTGTTTTTTGGGAAAGCTATGACGTCGCGGATCGACTCAAGCCCTGCAAACATCGATGTCAGACGGTCGAAGCCGAATGCGATACCAGCATGAGGCGGTGCCCCATATTTGAATGCCTCCATAAGGAATCCAAACTGATTTTCGGCCTCCAGTTTGGTAAATCCCAGTGTCTTAAACATCTTAGCCTGAAGCTCGCTATCAAAAATCCGCACAGAACCACCACCTATCTCTACCCCGTTAATTACAAGGTCATAGGCGTTTGCCCTTACTTTGCCCGGATCGGTATCAAGCAGATCGGTATCCTCAGGCTTTGGAGCCGTAAACGGATGGTGCATAGCGTGCCATCGTGATGACTCTTCATTCCATTCAAGTAACGGGAAGTCGATCACCCAAAGTGGCATAAATTTATCCTTTTCCATTAATCCGCACTGGCGCCCCATTTCCAGACGCAAAATGGAGAGTGCAGGTAAGGTACGCTCTTTTTCACCCGAGAGGAGTAAGATCAGGTCACCCGGCTTAGCCTCAACGATTTCGCTCCATTTTGCCAGATCCTCCTGCGAATAAAACTTATCCACCGATGATTTTACCGACCCGTCTTCGTTAACTTTAGCATAAATGAGTCCTTTAGCGCCAACCTGGGGACGCTTCACAAATTCGGTAAGGGCATCGAGTTGTTTGCGGGTATATTCTCCGCATCCGGGGGCGCAGATCCCACCAATATATTCTGCCTCGTCAAAAACTTTGAACTCTTTTCCTTTGACGACAGTTGTTAAATCTTTAATTTTCAATCCGAAACGGATGTCCGGTTTATCATTACCATAGTTTTCCATTGCATCGGCCCAGGTCATGCGTGGAAATTCTCCGGGATCGACCCCCTTAATCTCCTTAAACATGTGGCGTGTTAGCCCTTCGAACATATTGAGCACATCCTCCTGCTGAACGAACGACATCTCACAATCGATCTGGGTAAACTCCGGCTGACGATCAGCACGAAGGTCCTCATCTCTGAAACACTTCACAATCTGATAGTAACGGTCGAAACCGGCAACCATCAGCAGCTGTTTAAAGATCTGCGGAGATTGTGGCAAGGCATAAAACTGATTTGGATTCATCCGTGAAGGGACCACAAAGTCGCGCGCACCTTCAGGCGTAGATTTAATCAGTACCGGTGTTTCAGTCTCAATAAACTGAAGGTCGTCGAGGTAATTACGGACAACATGTGCCATCCGTGCCCTTAACTCGAGGTTTTTCCGGACCGATTCGCGCCGAAGATCGAGATAACGGAATTTCATCCGTAGTTCATCTCCCCCGTCGGTGTCATCCTGGATTGTAAAAGGAGGGACGGCTGCCTTATTCAGAACAGTCAGTTCTTTAATGTCAACTTCAACCTCGCCGGTAGGGATTTTCGCGTTTTTACTTGAACGTTCACGCACCAATCCTTTAACCTGGATCACATATTCGCGCCCCAGTTTGTCAAATTGTTCCTTGAGATGGACCGGAGTATTTTCATCTGCAACCAGCTGGGTGATCCCATAACGGTCGCGAATATCAATAAAAGTCATGGCTCCGAGGTTACGAATTGTCTGGACCCATCCCGCCAAAACAGGTTCCTGTCCCACATGGGCTAACCGAAGTTCACCGCAAGTAATATTTCTGTACATTGAGTTACGTTGTATAATTGAAGGTGTAAAATTACAAAACTACGGCGATATACGAAAAAATGGATTGACTTTACTTTTTGAGGCGGATTTATTCGAGTTGCCAATTGCATTTCCTGAATATCTCTTACTTTTGGACAAGAAAAAAATCGGCTATGATAGATCCGTTCGATGATGAATATTTTATGAAACGTGCACTGAATGAGGCAGAACAGGCCTTTAAAGATGGGGAGATTCCCGTTGGAGCGGTGGTGGTCTGCCGGAATCAGATTATCGCAAGGGCACACAACCTCACCGAATTGCTGAACGATGTGACTGCACATGCTGAAATGCAGACAATAACTGCCGCAGCAAATTTACTCGGGGGGAAATATTTGACAAACTGCACATTATATGTCACGCTGGAACCTTGTTCAATGTGTGCTGGTGCATTGGGATGGTCGCAGATTGACCGGATTGTCTATGGTGCGAGCGATCCGAAGCGGGGATTTTTGAAATTTGCTCCTGATGTGCTTCACCCTAAAACGGAGATTCTTGGTGGAATACTCCAAAATGAGTGTACGCTCCTGTTGAAACGGTTTTTTGAAGCGAGACGGTGAGCTAAATCCGGCAATTTGCCAATTACCTTAAGACCATGGTGACAAATTGATATTCGGTACTCTTAGAGGGTTAGCTGAAGTGAAAACAAAATCCCGAGCTGAGTATTCCGGTTTTCATTATAGTTGTAACGCCATACAGCCTCAACCTTAATGATCTTAAAAATATTCTCAATTCCAGCGGAGAATTCGGTATAAGGGGTACTGTTTAGCCCTTTCATCCCTTTGGGAAAGAGTAATCCTGCATGTTGATTCTCATCGTAATTTCCTATCATAGAGCGGACTCCAACAGTCTCCCTCCAGTTCAATTTGCGCAAAAGCGGAACTTTATTCAGGAAGAAACCCTGGAAATGGTGCTCCAAAAATATGCTAAGGTAAGTATCACTCACAAATTCCTGACTGTTCATCAGGTTAAAAGCATAGTCGTCAAATGCATAGGATTCGTTCCCTTCATGAATTTTCATCAGTGGCCAGGGAACATTACCCCAAATCTTCCCAGCCTGAATGTAATAAGTTAAAAATCCAATTGGATTTACTGCAATCTTATCGGTTATGTTAGCGTCAAGTTTAAGATACTCGTACTTTCCACCCAGAAACCCCTTTAGTCCGCTTGTAATGGAAAGATTCATAACCGGATTAAACATCGCGAACGTATTTCGCTCAAAACCATCCAATACAATCTTCTCCTTGGGGGCGTATCTGAAATTTAGTTTAAGCTCACCAGTTCGTACCGATGGCACCACAATACTGTCTTTTGGTCCGATAAAAGGGAGAAGGGGACCAGATTTAATATTTGTGGAGGTCACAGAAAACTGATTTGAAAATCCGCGGACCCAATCTTTATCAAAAGTGGCCTCTACGCGGTCGATCATATTGAGCTTCGTAAAAGGGTTCTTACTCAGAATTGAGGTCAGAAAGTTATCACGTGAAAATGTATTTGTGCTTTTTCCCAATAATTCATAATCGTGCTGACCCTGTAAGGCAACCATTGTACGCGGTTTTTTTGAGAAAAAATATTCAAACCCTCCTGCATATTTGAATTCGCGATCCGATAACCCATAGGCTCCATACCCGTTCAATCTCAATTTAGTATCGAATTTCATGGTGGTGCGCGCTCCCAGTCTGAATCGTGTTCCTTCAACCTTATTCCCGCTTATCAGTGAATAATAGGGCCCCAGTTCAATCTTTCCAATATCGCGGTAGCCATAATAAAACATATAAATATATTCGGTAATTGTCTTATAAAGAGGCACATTCTTAATTGAATCAACCATAGCATATATTCCAGCCTCTCTTTTCTGTAATTCAATTGGACGGGTACTGTCCCAATATTTCTCATCCTTTTTTATCGCATCCTCAGAAATAATCACTTCATTCTTCTTTAAATTTGGCAGAACCGGTTGTTCTCCGAAATTAAAATCCTGGTAGATAGTGGTTTTACGTCCCATTATTCCCATTTTTTCAGCCGATTTTTCCTTGTTGATATCCAGATCCGCCAAAATCGATTCAACTTTTGGAACCCATTTATTCTCTTTTTTCTGGTATTCAACGGAGTAACGAAGATTATTTAGAAAATTTATATTTGATTTTGCGGAGAGCTGCATCTCTACTTTCGTCAGGGCAAAGCTTCCATCCTCAACCCAAAATTTGCCTTTAAAAGTTGGATCCTGCGGAGAACGTGGCTTAAATGAGATTTCGTATATCTTTCGGCCATTAACCAGTGTACTGTCTCTCAGATAGTAATGGTAAAACTGGAGCCCTAAAGAGTTTATCGGGGAGATCAGTCCCATTTCCGAAACCATAATGTAATTATTGTAGGGATTTATACCACCATACATCCTCCCGGTAAACTGGGTTAACTGATCAGTTGTCATTCCGGAAGCCTTGCTTGCAATTATCTCCTCATGATTGGAATTTGTAACACTGTTGTGATAATAATTGGAAACCGATTCAGTAAAAAATACTGGCAGGAATGTTCGTCCCTCAATTTCAAGTGAATCAATGTATTTAAATACAAAATTAAATTGCTTCAACAGTTTTTTCTTACGCAGGGATTCATTGACATTCTTAAGATCAATCTCCATCTTTGCGTATAACTTAGCACGCCAGGATGGGAGATCTGCGGGATTATTCTCTTTCTTATGATCAACAATTTTTCGAAAGAGTGGAATTGCCGGATTTTCGCCAGGTCGGATCGAAATTTCACCTAATGAAATAACATCCTCTGCCAACGATATATTTATCTTATTGACTTGTTTCAGCTTAATCTTAAATGTTTGCTTTTTATAGCCTACTGCTGAAACTTCGATTACGGAGGTGGGTGTCAGTGAACTAAGGTTATAATTACCATTCAAATCAGAAGTCGTTCCAGTATAAGTATCTTTAAAAATAATGTTGACATACGGAACCGGATTGTTCGAGCCAACTTCGGTTATTTTCCCAAGAACAACGGTTTTCTGGGCATTAGCGCCTACAATAGAAATTAAAAATAAAAACACAACTCCAATATATTCTCTCATCGATACTTTTTAATCCGAAAATCGCCACTCCAGTGTTAAAATTATTGTTATTAGCCATTTAACCGGCATCCCTATCAGGAAGCAAAAGCTCTCCCGAATAGCAAATATAAAATAACAAAAGTAAACCGAAGTTACCTTTAAAAATTCATATTTTTTTTATGGACAATAATCATTCCAATTATTTAACATCCTTCCAATCACAAATTAACGGCGCAAATGAGCAATCCCAACAAATTTAACACCCTTTAGATGGCTAATTATAAAATACATATGATTAAATATAGGTAGAACAACCTATTCCGTGAAGCGAGAAGAGGTGAAAATTGAGAACTACAATTTTTAACTTTTAAAACCGATTATTAAGGGAGAAATCTGGACTTAGATCAAATAAATTGTCACACCACGGGATTTTCATTCCGCTAAGCCTCGATTAAAATCTCCTTTTCGGATGTTTTAACCAAATCACCCGGACGCAACTTAGCCCTTTTTCGGAATTCAACTTCGCCGTTAAGTTTAACCTCTCCCTCCTCAACCATGATTTTTGCATGACCACCCGACTGGGCAATATGTAGCAGTTTTAAAAGCTTAATCAGTTCAATATACTCCGAGCCATTTAAATTGAATACCATTATTTCTATTTGAATTAATAATTTTTGAATTTAGATCTTAAATTTTCCGCGATTAACACTCAAAATTACATAAATATGGATTCAATGAACCACACTCGGGGATAATTCCGAAATTATGTCAATAACAATTAAAGGCTGTAATTCTTAAAACGATTCCCTGAAATTTCAGGGAACCAAAAATAAAGAAATAAAT
>Ga0073936_10003570_pt1 | contig 22156 bp, 18 predicted proteins | sample AliMusrvi5mmetaG_FD_87041 | JGI IMG/M metagenome (GOLD analysis project Ga0073936, IMG submission 87041) | Freshwater lake bacterial and archeal communities from Alinen Mustajarvi, Finland, to study Microbial Dark Matter (Phase II) - Alinen... | ecosystem: Environmental > Aquatic > Freshwater >... | reverse complement strand
TGCCTTTGAGCGACTGCTTCGTTGCTCCTCGCTCACAGACCACCGGTATGCTCGTTCGTCGCGCCTCGCATTCATCTCAAATCCAAGCCTCCAACACGGACATTATTTACGCAGGGCTCAATAATGCCGGCACTTATCAAAAAGTTTTGTCTGATTTTTTGGAAGCGCGCAGCCTGACGTTCAACGCGCGGACGAACCCGGCGGGATCGGGGGCGGAAAAAACGGCGCTGCCCATGACCAGCGAATCAGCCCCGGCTCTGACGGCGTCCGGCGCGGTCCCTTCGTTAACGCCGCCGTCCACCTGAAGCCATACGGGACGGCCAAGAGCTCCTATAGCGCTGCGGGCGGCCTTTATTTTCGGCAGGACTCCGCGCATGAAAGACTGTCCGCCGAAGCCGGGTTCCACCGTCATCAACAGCAGCAGGTCCAGCCCGCCGAGATATTTCAGAGCGCGGGAAAGGGGCGTTTTGGGCCGCAGCGCGAGACCCGCTTTCAAGCCCAGCGCTTTTATTTTTTTCAGGCACGCGCCGATATCGTCGCGGGCTTCCTCGTGTACGGTAATAAGTCCCGCGCCGGCGAGAGCGAAAGGTTCTATGAACATGCCCGGGCGCTCGACCATAAGGTGCGCGTCCAGCGCCATAGGGGTCGCGGCGGCAAGGCTTCGGGCGACATGCGGCCCGAAGCTGAGGTTGGGCACGAAATGACCGTCCATCACGTCCAGCTGCACCCAGCCCGCCCCGCGCGACAACCCACGCAGACTTTTTTTAAGGCACACGAAATCCGCCGAAAGCACCGAAGGCACTATATAAGGCCGCCCGTCCGGAAGTGGTATGGTTTTGTTTATATTCATACGTAGTGATAGTTGTAAGGATTAAGGTGTAAGTAGTAAGTTCTCGGAAGGAAAGCAACAAATCTTAATACTTAAGCCTTACCACTTAATCCTTAGTACTTAATCCTTAATCCTGGCTACTTCACCGGGCGCTCTTCAACCAGAATGCCGTTGATAAAGATCCGGACCTTGTCGGCGCCGCCGTAGGGCACCGTGAGGTCGATCTTGGAACCGGGATCGCGCAGGCCGTTGAAGATCTCGCGGTCGCCCTGCTTGCTGACGGCCACTATCCGGATATGCCTCTGCGAGCCGCTCTGCGAGACCTCGTAGTGGATGTGAAATTCGTTCTCTTCCTGCCCGCCGGACGTCTTGTGCGAACTGACCGTGAGGGTGATGGGAGAGTCGGCTGAGACGACGGTGTCGGCCGCCGGGCTCTGGTCTATGACCGTGCCGCCGGGAAAAAGGGAGCCGGGGTCCTCGATGACCTTCACCTGCAATTTATTGTCGGAAGCCCACTGATAGGTTTCGCTTATTTTTTTCTGCCTGAAATCCTGCATCAGGACTATTCCGGCCGGAGGCTCCCCGGCCGAGACCACAACCTGCACCATGGTGTTCTTGGAAACGCTCAGCTCGGCTTTGGGTTCCTGCGAAAGTACGGTGCCTTTTTCAGCCTTCAGAGAATAGGACTCGCTCACCTCGCCCAGCAACAGGGAGCGCTGGCGCAGGAGGAGTTCTGCATTCCTGAGCGGCAGGCCTATAAGGTTGGGCGTGAACACCGATTCTCCGCCCTGGCTGAAAACGACCTTGACTATTTTTCCTTCCCTGACCGTGGTCCCGGCGGAAGGCGCCTGCCTGAGAACGGTGCCGATGGGCACCGAGTCGTTGAATTCGTAGCCTTCTATCTTCATTGCCAGGTCGCCTTCGCTGAGAAGTTGAAGCGCGTTGGCGGCCGATTTGTTCTGGATGTCGGGCACTATCACTTCCTTCCTGTTATGGATGACGGTGTCCATGGTCCAGGAGAAGAGGAAATAGGTCATAAAGAAAAGGGCCAGGGCCACCAGGCCGACCTTTAGAATGAAACTCGGATTAACGAAAGATTCTTCCGTATTGGAAAAATGCCTGTCGAAAAAATTTTTTAGGCTCACGATATCTCCTTCAAAATGTCGCCGGGGTTAAGGCGGGCGCCGTTCAGGAAGTCCAGCGCCTTCATGGGTTTTCTACCCTCCGGCTGGACCTCCTCCATAAGCAGTTCTCCGTCGCTACATTGTATATAAAAGCCTTTCTCCCTTTCAATCGCGGTTATCGCGCCGGGAACGGCGGACCGGGACCCGCGCCCCGCCGGGGAAAGCGAACATCTCAGGACCTGTACCGCCGCCTGGCGGCCGTTGGCCGTCAAAAAGAACCTGGCGCGCGGCCCGCAGGCGAGGCCGCGCACAAGGTTGCGGGCGGCGGCCGCGGTGCCGGTGAAATCAAGGCGGATATCGGCGGGAGTTATCTTGGGCGCCGGCGTACCCGGTCCGGTCTGGGGGATCTTTATTATCCGCCCCGCGGCTATCTGGTCGAGGCATTCGCTAAGGAGCTCCAGTCCGGCGTCGGCCGTTTTTTTAAAAAGCTCCGGCGCGTAGTCGTCCTGAGATATAGGCACCTCTCTCGAGGTCAGGACCGGGCCCGTGTCCATCCCTTCGTCCAGCCAGAACACCGTGACGCCGGTAACGCGCTCGCCCTTTATCAGCGCCCATTGGACGGGGGCGGCCCCGCGGTAAGCGGGCAGCAGGGAAAAATGCACGTTTATAAAGCCGAGTCTGGGAATTGCGAGGACCTCTTTTTTAATCAGCCGCCCATAAGCCACTACGACGCCGAGGTCCGGCTTTAGCTCGGAGAGAACAAAAGCCAGGTCTTCGCCGGAGCGCGGCTGATAGATCTCAAGGTCCAGGTCGCCGGCCGTATTCTTTACGGGGGGGCAGCAGAGCTTCATCCCGCGGCCCTGTAGTCTGTCAGGCTGTGAAATGACGCCGGAAACCGAATGTCCGCCCGAGGCGATACGGTTCAGAAAAGGGCAGGCGATCTCCGGCGTGCCCAGAAAGACTATTTTTAATTTATCCATAACGCGACATCGATAACGGAGTGCGAAAGAGCGTATTAGTGGCGGAAGACAATTCCTTCCCTATTTCGCTGTTTCGCTATTCACTATTCGCATTTTGCTTTCGTCGATCTTGCGCCACTGGCGCTTCAGCTTCATCAGCACCGGCTTAAGCTTCATGCGGGTGATAAAAGGCAAACGGTCCACGAACAGTACGCCGTCCAGATGGTCAAGCTCGTGCTGGAGGGCTTTGGCGAACAGGCCTTCGCCGTTCACCTCTATCGGCAGTCCTTTCTCATTGAACGCGCGAACCTTGACCTTGGAGTAACGCTTCACTTTAGCGAACAGGCCGGGAAAGGACAGGCAGCCTTCCTCTTCCGACATCAGCCCGGATTTCTCCACCAGTTCTGGGTTGATCAGCACTATGCGGAGATACTCTTCGTTCTCTTTTTTTATCTTGATCACCGTCACACAGAGGTCCAGGCCTATTTGATTGGCCGCCAGGCCGAGCCCGCCCACCGCGTCCATGGTCTCGAACATGTCGGCTATTATGCCAGGCAGGTCCTTTTTGAACTCACGCATCTCCACCTTGCGGGTCTTTTTTTCGAGCACGCTCTCGCCGTATTTGCAGATCCTTCTTATCGCCATAAATTTTTACCTCGTTATAAAAAAAGGATTAAGGATTAAGTCGCCAGGATTAAGGATTAAGTACTAAGGATTAAGTTTTATTGCTTTCCCTCCGAGAGCTTACCACTTACGTCTTAATCCTTACTTCTTGCATTTTAATCTTTAATTCTTATCGCTTATTTCTTAATCCTTACCACTTAATCCTTACTACTTGACCTCTATAATTTATACGACAGCTGCCGGCCTTCCCATACGACTTTGGCGGTCACGGTCTGGGAACTGTCTTTCTTCTCCAGCATACCCCAGGCCATGGCCAGGCGCTCCAGCTGGACTTCGGCGCCGGTCGAGCCCGACACTCCCATGACTATCTCCTCCACGCCAGCGGCCTGAGCCACCTGGGCTATGGAATAGAACGGGTCGTTGGAGAACACCAGCATAGGCTTCACCGTCTTGCCGTATTTTTCCGCCAGCAGCACCACCGAAGTGAAAAGGTCTTTGTCTTCCGGCGCCATTTCCCCGGTCTCGCCTTCGAGTTGTATGCCCTTGGAGATCTTGACGGCCAACACGATGATATCGGTCGTTTCGTCGTCTGTCGTCTCCAGCACGCTCTTTAAATGTACGAGATTGCCGGGATTCCTGACCGGCACCAGTATCTTCCTGGCCTTATCCAGTTCCGGAAGCACGGCGCCGATGTCGGCCTCTTTTCGGGTGTTCAGTTTCTCCTCGGAATCGTCATCCGGCATGTAAAGCTGCGCTTTTTTCCTGTTCATGTGCTCCGAGATCTGAAAGATGGTGTAGAACACGATGGTAAAGGCGACGCCCGATACGGTGGCCACCCGTTTGGTCAGAAGGTTCACAAGACTGGCGGTTATAAGTATCACCAGGGTCACGCACATACCTATCGGGAAATAAACCTTGCCTATCTTGATATTGAAAGGGAACATCCAGTCCCTCGGCATATCTTCCCTGAACCTGAGGATTATAAGCGACAGCGTTTTAAAGACCAGGCTCCACAGCACCCCGAAAGCGTAGGCCTCGCCCAGCAGATAAATATCGCCGCGCGAAAGTATTATGACGATTATCTGTATTATCGCCACCATGTTTATCATACGGTAGGTCGTGCCGTACTTCTTATGCAGGTGGCGGAACCAGTCGTGCAGTATCCCGTCCTCGGCCACGCGGTTCAGCACGCCGTTGCAGCCGACCATAGAGGTATTTACCGCTCCGACGAGCATCAGGCTGCCTGAAACGACAACGAAGCATTGCAGGGTTATCCTCGACCAGTATGGACCGCTGAGCTCAAGGGCGAGGCCGCTCAGCAGGTTGTCCAGGTATTTGCCGCCTATCAGGCCCGGGGGGATTATCGAAGATGCCAGGAAGGTCAGGCCGCCGGTGAAGATAAGGCTGAAAATAAAAATAGTGAAGGCCGCTTTCTTAAGGTTCTTTATTTTCGGGTCCTCGATCTCCCTGTAGACCTGGGCCAGGGTCTCAAGGCCGCTCAAAGCCAGGATGGAGTGGCCGAAAGCCATAAAAATACCGACCAGGCCTATGGTCTGCAGGTAGGGGAAATGCACCATCCAGCCCATAGCCTCCGGGGTGAACTTCAGGGTGAAAGGCGGCAGCTTGAAACCGCGCTGATAGACGGTGGCCAGCGACCAGATTATCAGCGTCGCGCCCACCAGCGTTACAAAACCCATGATCTTAAAGTTCTTATCGCTGGATTCTTCCACGCCTTTTATATTCTCTCGCCAGAAGAAGGCCGTAACGGTAATAGCGAAGAGGACCGCGAAGAGCTTGTGGGGGATGTTCCAGTTGATGTGCATCAGCGGCAGGATATTATAGAGCAGGCTGGAAACATATAAACCCGCGGATACGGAACTGACCGGACCCGTGATCATATAATCGAACATCAGCGAGGAAACCGAGATCTTGGCCATGGAGTGGCCCATCGCCTCGTTGACGACCTTGTACACTCCGCCCCGCACGAACATAGCGCAGGATTCGACATAAACCAGCAGCATCACTCCCGAAAAGATCATAACGGCCAGCACGTACCAGGGGAAAGCGGGACCGAAGGCGTTCATGGCTATGCCGCCGGCATAATAAGCGCTGGAACCCATGTCGCACAAGACCACCGAGGCGGCTTTCCAGAAAGAAATGAAGCTGAGCATGGCGGTGCTGAGCACCAGTACCTGTTTAAAGCGTGATGAAGGAGGAGGATTCATGTAATTGATATAAATTATATATCTTTGTAAGGAGCGTTTTCACGGAAAGTTAGAAACTTACGGGGAAATGCAGGGCTCTTTTGGCAATGGTCGTACACTCTTAATGAGCTAACGGGCGAGAGCACAATTTTTGATACGAAGCGGCGGCCTATTCGTGCTTGCAGACGGCTTCGCAAACCTGCGGACCGCTTTTCATGCAGACGATAGAATCCATGAAAACCGGCTGGAAGAGGCGGGCCAGCTTGGAAAGCATATTAAGGTGCTGCTGGAAGAAAACAGGCCTGTTGGGGGTCAAAAGCAGAAGAGCGGCTTTTATGGTTATCCCGGATTTGGGATCGAGCGAACCTTCGGGAATAACGGCCAGCGCCGTGTAAAAATGGTCTATTTCAGCCAGTTTGGCATGGGGGATATAAAAACCGGTCTCAAGCACATTATTAAGCTTTTCGACTTCGGTAACCTTATCGTAAAGGGCTTTGGCAGTGAGTAAAGTTTTGACCTGCGGATAAAGCCCGTCGGTGAGAAGCTTTACCACTTCTTCCTTGGCGGGTTTGCCTTTAAGGATGAACACGTAATCGCTCTTTAGTATGGAGGCAAGCGTGACTTCTGCGGACTGTCTTATCATAAGGAGGCTGATTCAAAACTTCAACAGTCATATGCTATCATTATCAGGCGGCCCCCGTCAATGTCGGGGCCGAGGCAAAATAGGCTGTAGGCTTTTAGACTATAGGTAAAAGCTCCGATTTGACTAACAGCCTAATAGCCTACAGCCTATAGCCTGATTTTTTATGCCCTCAAAACCACATAAAACCTCCCATAAACGCCTGGCGGCGGGCGTGGACAGGGGCGGCACACATACCAGAATAGTACTGATCAACGGACGCGGCTCGGAACTGAAGCGGGTTGCTCATCCAACCACGCATATAAAACTTCTGCCGGACCTTATAGTAAAGACCTCCTTGGAATGGGAACTCGGCCCCGATGTCCCGATGGTCATCGCCACCCGCGGCGCTATGACGAAAAAATGGAAAAAGCCGTTCCTGCTTAAAAAACTTAAAGGCAAGGTCAATCTGCTGGACGTGATCTCGGACGCGCACGCGGCCTATCTGGCCGCCCACGGCTCCGGGCAAGGCGCGCTGCTCATAGCCGGTACCGGCTCGGTGGTGTTTTTTAAAAGCCCGGGCCGCGGTTTCAAAAAGATAGGCGGACACCTTCCGGCCGCGGGCGACCCCGGCTCCGGCTTGTGGATAGGCACTAAATTCCTTAAGATCACAAAGGCGGGCAGGAAAAAGCCGGACCCCCGGACCAGAGCCGCGTACGCCGCGCAGGCCATAAGCGGCGCGGAGAAAGGCGACGGCGCGGCCAGGGAGCTTATCCGCGAAGCCCACGAACACCTGTTAAACCTGCTGGCCGAAGCGGTCAAGGAGCATCTCGCCGGTGCGGCAAAAAAAAGCGCCGCGCCGCTTAAGGTGGCGCTGGCCGGCGGTTTGATGCAGAACGCCTTTTTCAGAAAAACTTTCATCGGCCGCACACGGGGGCGCTTCGCTTCCGTACGGCTGGCTTTCACAGGCCTTAAGCGCACCGCGGAATACGCAGCCGCCAGACTGGCTATGGAGACTTTCTATGGAAGAAATAAAGGTACTTAAAAAAGCCCTGGAAGCCGGCGGCGCCGTGCTGACCAAATATTTCGGGCGGGTAAAATACGAGCTGAAAAGCCGAGCGAACCTTCTCACAGAAGCCGACCTCCGGTCCCAGAAAGAAGTCATAGCAGTCATAAAAAAAGCGTTCCCCGGCCACGCCATCCTGGCGGAGGAGGGAGCCTTATCCAACACTTTGACCCTCTCGAAAAACAGGCAAGGTCCCTTGCCCCGCACTTTAGCCGCTTCGGAAAAAGTGCGGGGGTTGTGGATAATAGATCCGCTGGACGGCACGACCAACTACGCGCATACCTTCCCGATCGCGGCGGTTTCCATAGGCTTTATGGCGGGCGGGAAGGTCATGGCCGGCGGCGTCTTCGACCCTTTCAGGCGGGAACTTTTCTGGGCCGGGCGCGGGCGCGGCTCGTTCCTGAACGAAAGGCGCAATAAAGTTTCGGCCTCGCCTAAACTTTCCGCGGCGCTCCTTGTGACCGGTTTCCCGTACGATCGGGCTGAAAAAGCCGATTATTATTGTTCTTTCTTTTCGAAGTTCATGCGCATTTCGCACGATGTGCGCAGAATGGGCGCGGCCTCTCTGGACCTGGCGTGGCTGGCCGCCGGGCGCACCGACGGCTACTGGGAATTCGGCCTCAAGCCCTGGGACGTGGCGGCGGGTAGCCTGCTGGTCGAGGAAGCCGGGGGGAAAGTAAGCGATTTTTCCGGCCGTCCGTGGAAGAAAACGGAAGATTACGGCGCGCAGACCCTGGCAACCAACGGCAAAATACACGCCGAGATGCTGAAAATCATCAAAAAGCTCATATAATGATCTTTTTTACGATCGTCTATTTGCTAGGTTTTTCCATAGGGCTGGCCTGGGGGCTGACCTGGGTGCTGGAGCGCGGGGAAAAGACGTATCATCTCGGCGCGAACTACAGCCGCCCCATCTTCCTTTGGACTTCGTTAGTGTTCGTTATAACCTACCTGGGCAATTTCGTCATTTTAAATGGGGCGCGCGGCGCTTTCTGGCCTTTGCAGTTCTGTCTTTTGGGGGCTCTCGGGGGCTTCGGCTGGTTCAAGGAAAAAGGCTACAAGGAGCAGGTACTCCAAGAGGAACAGCGGGTGCTGGAAGAAATAAACTCGCTTGAAAAGGGGCTGGTTGATGATCCTTCCAACGGCTCCTATCACGAGAGGCTGTCGGAGCTGTACGAAAGGCGTGGGGAGCTGTCTGAGGCGGAGTGGCACGCTGAGGCGGCGGCAAAGATGGACCCGACGGAAAAGAACAAGTGGCGTGTAAAGACCCTAAGAGAAGACCAAGAAGAAGCCGCCAGCGGTAAATCCTGAAAAAAACACAATATCTGTGGTAATGCCTGGCTGGTTGACTTTGGGTTATAGAACCGCGAGATGCACAGTCGGGGCGGCGGGCTGCAAGTTCTGGGTCCTGTCAGCCATGGGGCCCATCGGGCCTGCGGCCGGCCCGGCGACTTCGCGCCGGTTCCTCCTCGGCCCGATCCGACCCATGGCTGCCACCCATCCAATGTTACCCCGCCGCCCCTCCGACAAAAAGTTACGCACTTAATGATTCTTCAACAATAATCCCCGGCACTTCTTAAAAATAAAACATGTTCCCGCCCTTGTTTAAGATGAATCTATATTTACCCACCCGTCGGTAAACAGATATCCTTACAACAACGAGACGGCGGATAGTCTATTTATAGCACAAGTTATAGCTTGTATAATATTTGGAAGGATAATGCGCGCAGGATGATAGATATGAGGAAAAGAATTACTCTTGAAAACTTTGACGTATGGCTTAACCGCGAGCTTAAGAAGCCCGGCTTTCGCAAAGTCTATGAGGAAGAGCGGATAAAAGTATCGTTGGCGCAAAAGATAGCCGAGCTGCGCCAAGAAAACCGCCTGACCCAAGCGGAGCTGGCAAAGAAGCTTCACGTCTCCCAGCAATACGTCTCCCGTCTCGAAACCGGCCTGGAAAAGAACCTGACGATAGACACCCTGGTCCGAATAGCCGCCACCCTGGGCCGCGATGTACGTATCTCCTTCCCCAGATCCACCCCCAAAACCCCGACTCATTTCACTATTGTCTAAACTGTAACACCGGGCTCTCATCCCGCGCTTTGGCTTGTTTAGAAAAAGCACAGTGCTGGTTATCTTGGGGTTAGTGAGTTGCGAGATGCCCAGTCGGAGCAGCGGGCTGCAAGTTCTGGGTCCTGTCAGCCATGGGGCCCATCGGGCCTGCGGCCGGCCCGGCGACTTCGCGCCGGTTCCTCCTCGGCCCGATCCAACCCATGGCTGCCACCCATCCAACTTTACCCCGCCGCCCCTCCGACAAATAATTACGCGATTAATGATCCTTCAGCAATAATTCCCGGCACTTCTTAAAAACAAAACGTGTTCCCGCCCTTGTTTAAGGTGAGTCTATATTTACCCACCCGTCGGTCGCCGCCAGCAAACCTTATTTTTATTACAAATAAATGCTGTATAATAACCGTATTATATGACAATCTGTAATAATTGGCTCTTTTGTTTACCATATGTTACCAGACAAGGAGCACAACAACCATTCGCCGCCGAGCATTACGAAAGACATCTTGAGGAATGGTTATCCAACGATTTGAGCCCGATTGCCGATGGTCTCTTAATGCTTGGGAGACAGGTCCGGACCGATGATGGGAAAAGAATAGATTTACTTGCTCTCGATAAGAATGGTGATGCGATTATCATTGAATTGAAGCGCGGAGATTCTACGCGTGACCTCGTAGGACAAATCAACGAATATATTTCTGCTGCCGAACAATGGAGAGAGCGTGACCTAGAGAGGCGGACCAACCGAGACCCACGAACATTGGCTAAGGATTTCAAGGAACACTTCCATTGTGATGCACCTGCGGATTTTAATCGCAATCCGAAGGCGATTGTGGTTGTAGAGGATATTGATAAAACCACCCTTGCAACTTTCAAGCGACAATCAGTTAAAGTCTGTAAGTTCTCCTATTTGAAGAGCGCGGAAGAGGAATACCTTTTAGTCACCGACATGAGCCAGCTTGAACCTTCTGACAAACTCGCCAGCCTAAAACCCTTGAACCAGCAATAAAAAATCTGATTCCTGGCACGTTTGAAATTACTTTGCCACCGGCATTTATAAAGTTTGGGGGCTTCTCTGTAAAAAAAACTTTTAGAGATAATTTTCTTCCTGAACAAGATAGGCCTTTTAAAATAACTGTTATCGATTGCGGGGAAGTAGATGCTAAGATGAGTTATGGCAGAATTAAAATACCGGCAAATCAATTCCGTGAGATAATGCTTAAATTGAGACTCAAGGAAGATGCACGTCTTCAGATGAAATCTTTACCGCATGGGCGCTATGAAATCTCAAAACAGAGTTGAAGAGCGATATGTAATTTTCCTCAATTGAGGTTTTGAGATTAATCATCACTATCACATAAGTAGCCCTAAATACCGAAATTAACCCATTATTGTATTAATAACTGATACTTCTTAATTTATTTCTAATGCCGCATTCAACACTGAAGTGCAACACCTGGCCAGTTAACAAATGTTGTCTCCTATGAGAATTTCAGCGACAATAAGTGCGGCAACACAAATTTATCACGACGAAGAACAGATCAAATGACTCGACACAAGAATCAGCCGTTTAACACCAGTTTTTCATTCACGAGTATCGAAAGTGTTGCACTTCACTATTGAACCCAGGAATCGATACTTTTTAAGTAATATTTAAAATGATATCTGAACCGGATTTGTTGATTGTCAATTCTTCTTCTAAATCTGTTGAACTAATAAAAAGTGGCGTATCAGAATATATATCGAACAAAATACACTTAAGTTTTTCCCAACTATCACCTTTTATGTAAATCCACTTATTTGAGATACCATTGTCCTGTAAAAATGCATCCAGCGTGCTTGCAAAATGTTCAAAGTTATCAAACCTTTTACTGTCTGAGGTTAAGTTATTCCCAAGTAAAATATTCTCCACCCGTTTTGTGTTGTGTATTCTAGTATGCAACACCCAATCGCAATAAAACTTCAAAGCCTCATGATAACTTTTTTGTTCACATCTCTCTAAGTATTTGCGTATCCTAGATAAAACAAAAACAACCTGACATTCGTCTACGACATCTTTTTCAAGCTCTCTCTTTAGTTTTTCAAGTATTGCATCGTGCATATAAATTATCTTTGGACGTAACCATCCCACTTCACCATAACCCCATCCTTGAAATATGTGTTAATCGTATCGTAAGCTTCCCAAGTTTGCGCATGACCAGTTATTAGATATTTATTGGGAGCGACTGCTGCTTTTGCGCGAGCACCATAGCTTCGGTAGTATTTATAAATCTCAAATCCACCGATTGTTGAAACCTCCACTGGTGCACCGAGTGCAAGTATAACATCATCCTTTGTTTTGCCGAGCAAAGGGTTCATTTGTGCATGGTTGTGTTAATATCTCTGGTGTAAATTTGTAAGGAGCATGGGCTTACTCGTAGAATTATTATGTCGAGTAAAAACCCCACGGAGGCAAACCCATGCTCACTACTACAGAGGTTATTGAAAAAATAGCGTATAGTCAACTAAGAAAGCGCGTCAGGACTTCAGTTCAGTCAGGGACCATCAATAATATAGTAGCCCAGGAAATCAGCTGCATAATATCCGATGCGCTTAACAGCCAGCTTGCGGCCGAACGCGACAGTGCCATCGGCCGCCAACCTTATGAGCGCGTTGAAGGCAGTGTAAAGCGCAATGGCTATAAGCGGTTTACACTACCAGGCCTGTGGGGCCGGCTTGTCCTGCGGCGGCCGGCTGTACGCAAAGGAACCCTGAATCTTCCGCTTGCAGCAGCGCTTAAGGCAGCGGGAAGCGGCATCCGCGACATTCTTGCTATGCGTTTCTAGCTTCGCGGCTGCGGCAGCCGGGCAGTGGCGCAAGAGCTGAATAGCGCTATCGGAGCGAAGATGTCCCATTCGACCGTCACCAAGCTGACCAACGCCCTTGAACCGGTATTGCGGGAATGGGAAACCCGTCCGGTCCCCCAAGGGATAGTTTATCTGCTTCTGGACGCCATCTACCTGCCGGTGCGTAGACCGGGCTTTACCAGCAAACAGGCGCTTCTGGTTGCGCTGGGCGTGACTGCAGAAGGAAAGCGTCATATGCTGGGCTTCCTGTTGGGAGACAGGGAATCGGAAGATTCCTGGAAAGCGTTGGTGAAAGACCTGCTTAACCGGGGCTTGGACAGGAATGCCTTGAAGCTGGCTGTTTCAGATGAGCATAGCGGAATAGAACTAGCCGTCAGGGATCTGCTTGCAGTGCCGCACCAGCTATGCGTAGTCCACCTGTTGCGCAATACCAGACTGCGCGTGGCCGCGCCGCACCGCAGGCTGTTCTTAGATAACTTCAGAGCTATCTTCTGGGCGAAAACCCGTGAAGAGGCATTAACCGCGATTGGGGCAATGCAGGGGCGCTGGAGCGCGGCATATCCGAAAGCGGTTTTGCTGGTAATGAGACGCGTAGAAGATCATCTGCACTTTATGAAAGAGCCGGAACACTTCTGGACGCTGCTGCGGACGTCCAATCTGATAGAGCGCTTTAACCTGGAGTTGCGGCGCAGACTTAGAAGCGCGGGAACAATGCATTCGGAACTTGAGGTGTTGAAACTGGTCTGGGCGGTTTCGCAGGCGCAGGAAGAGCGCTGGGCGAAGCATCTTTGGAAGGGCAGGAAAGTTCAGGAAAAGGAGTTGGCGCTGGCCTAATTCAAACTACGCCCATGCTACCGAATTTACACCACGAAAGTTGACATGACCCCTGCATTGATGCGCAGCCACTAAACATTAACAAGAAACAAAAGCAGACAATATATTTCATCGTGAATCCCCCTTGCTATTTCCTTCTCACTTCACAAAGAACTCTTCTTTGACTTGCATGTAATTATTTCCAAATAATTGTACATAAAATTAACTTTGATTTATGAATATTAAGTTAGCAACGTGCGCGATTGTGATATTTAATTTAAGGATATTTGTTTACCGACGGGCGGGTCAAAAAGGATGTATCGTAAACAGGGTGGGATAAATATATATTTAAGTTCAGGAAGTGCCAATAAATACTATAGCCAAGCAATCACCAAGTGCGTAAGTTTTATGGAAGGGGCGGCGGGGGCATGGGTTCGGCGGGCCCTCGCGCAAGGCGAGGCTTACGTAAGCGCCGAGCCTGAGCGGGAGCGCGTCCACGGTGTGGACGATAGCGTGCCCGACGACGCCCATGCCCTCGCCGCCCCGACTGGGCATCTCGCGGTTCGATACTCAAAGCCGATTAACCCGGCATTACTTTAATGGATTCCAGCCAACAGATCGCTGGAATGACAAACCGCTTCGGGAAAAAAACAGATATTACAGCCAGAGAAACATCAAGTACATAAGCTTTTATGGGGTGGTGGGGGGGAAGCTCCAGACCAGGGTGAAACGGTGCGTCACTCCTAAGTCACCGTACGGCACATAGGCGTAGTCGAGACCGGCATCCCCCAGCTTCAGACCGAAACCGCCCGATACCGCACCCATGAACCCCAGATCGTCGTAATTCTTAAAATTAGCCCCGCACCGCAGGAACAGCTCCGAAACGCCAGCGAACGGGATCCCATACTCCCCGGCCATGATAAGGTACGGCGCATGGTCCACCGGCGCCCGCCCGTCAAGAAAAAGCATGAAGCTCTTCGAGTAACGCAGGCTCATCGCCGCGCCAAGCTCGAAAGGCAAAGGCGCCGCAACGGAACCAAGCTTCAGCGGCGGCCCGAAGTTGCGCGCGAAAAAGGCGAACTCGGCAACACCGTTCTTCCGGTCCTTTATCAGCACGCCCAAGTCCAGCGCCGTCGTCCCCGCGGAGCGGTCATAAATTTTTGAACGGATGTATTTGACCGCCAGCCCCGCGTCGCCCCAGCCGAACCGCCTTCCGCAGGAGCCTATCAAAGCCGCGTCGTACGCCTCGAACCCGCCGCCGGCCCCGCCGAGGTCGTCGTACTTTTTCAGCCCCGACTCGTAGCGGTAAAGCGCGCCTATCCCCAGCACGCCGCCCCCGACGCTTTTGAGCCCCGCGACGGCCGTTCGTCCGGAGTCCTCCAGCAGGCTCTCATAGCCGAGCAGCAGGGCCGACGAGCCCTTCGGAAGATAGGCGGTGCCGGCCGGGTCGCTGAAAAAAGCGTCCGGGGCCCGGAGCGCGCCGCCGCCGGAACCCAGCGCAGCAAACCTCGCCGAGGCGGGCGATTTGAGGAAGGAAGCGGCGGTCGTTCCGCGCGCATCGTCAGAAAAAGCGCCTGGAGGAAATATTCCCGCGCGCGCCGCGCCTGCGCCGCAAAGCGCCGAGAATATGGCAAAAAAAAGTATTCTTTTATTCACTTGGGGGGAGACTTTAAAAAGTTAGCCGCAAAGGCGTAAAATAAACAGAACAAATTAAACACTAAGGTCACAAAGTTAATAAACACAAAGTGCACCAAGGTTTATTCCGAACTAAACTTTGTGTTCTTATTTGTTCAATACTTCGTGTACTTTGTGGTTAGGCAGTCTAGCCTTTTTGTGCCTATCGGCCCTTGATAGCCGCAGGTCTTCTTACGGCACCGGATGGTTGTGTATTATGCTGCTGATTTTAGCGCGCAAAAAAATCCATAATAGAAAATTGCCGGCGCGGAGCTATTTCTTCAGTTCGCCCAGCAGGAATTCTATGCGGGATTTTATCTTGGTCTTATCAAGGGAATCGAAATCCGCGACCATGTCCTCGAGGAACTTAGCGGGATATTCGCGGTCCGCCTTGGCTTTCGAGAGCTCCGAAAGATTTTTTTCGATGTTCTTCACGCGGCTGTCCAGATTCGTAAGGCTGCCGTAGAGGCCTTTGACGAACTCTTCGGCCCGGGATGGGGAGCCGGAGGGCGCGACCTCTTCGGCGGGAGTCTCGGCCGGCGCGGGCTGTTCTTCGGGAACGGGGTTCGGTTCGGAATCCTCCGTCGCGGCCTCGGCAAGGGACAGCTCGCCCTGGATCTCTTCGCCCGCCTCGTCGTTCGACTCTTCGAAATCGGCGTTATTCTTTATCTCCAGATATTTCCTTATCGAGAACACCAGGAAAAACAGCGCGAGCGCGAACACGGCGACCGCCATGTAAAAATAAGGGTCCATCCAAATCGAATAAATGTTGATCATAGTATATGCACCTATTTTATCTGTTTACCGGGCAGTTTTCAAGCCGCCGACAAAGAACTGGCGCGGCGGCCACCGGGACCTGCGCGGCGGGCCTGTCCCGCCTTACGGCTGTTTCGCTTACGACAGTTTGAAATCCTGTCCCTCTTTGACCGCGAAGCAATCCATTTTGGAACCCGCCGCTTTGATCTGCCTGCGGCACAAAACAAGGATCTTTTCCAGATCCCGGTCGGTACGGTCCTGGTTGTGATGAAAGAGGCCCAAACTTCTGACTCCGGCTTTAAGGGCCAAGTCCACGGCCTGCTGATGAGTGGAGTGCCCCCAGGCCCTGCGCCTGGGATATTCCTCATCGGTATATTCGGCGTCGTGCACCAGCAGATCGGCGCCGCGCGCAAAAGCGGCGTAATCGTCAAATTCCCGGCCGCCGGGGTGCTTGAAAGTCAGTTCATTGTCGGTCAGGAAGACAAAAGTCCGGCCATCTTCGCGGAATTTGTAGCCCAAACCATGGTTGGGATGACTCAGCTCTATCGGAACGATGCTGATAGGACCTATCTCCCAGCCGATGGAGCAGACCGAAGCGAATTCGAACTTGGCGGAGATCTCGTCGAACTTCACAGGGAAGCCGGGGGGCTGCATGGTCTTGGCGATTATCTCGCGGACCGGGGCGGACGAGTAGGAGCAGCCCATCATACGAATCCTCGTTTTCTTGCTGTAAATGGGGGCGAAAAAAGGGAAACCGATCACATGGTCCCAATGGGAATGGGTGAAGAACATCGTGAAATCGTTTTGGGGCTTCTTGAGCATCTCTTTGCCCAACGCCCTTATCCCGGTACCCGCGTCTATAATAATGAGGTCGTTTTTCTTGGAGCAGATCTGGACGCAGGTGGTGCTGCCGCCGTAGGTGTTGTATTGCTTGCCGGAAACCGGGATGCTTCCCCTGGCTCCCCAAAATTTAACTTTCATAAGCCTCCATATGAAATGGTACGAAGATTATATAACAATATAAGGTCGCAGGTCCATATAACTCCCAAATAACTCCCAAATCCTCCGGTAAAGGAGGATTTGGGACCTCCGGAATAAATAATTGCCGTCACTCATCAAAAGTTTCCGGCAAATTCATTCCCAAGGTCCCCAAAAATCAGTTTTATCTGATTTTTTGGGAAGCCTCGCCGGGTTGTGTCATCCGCTCCTTTTTTAATATAATCAAGGTATGTGACCCTATCCATATCCATTTATCCGGCTTCATTACTCGTGCATATTCTTATACCGCGGCAAAGCCCTGCTTCCTTTAAGCGGCTTATATGCGCCATCGAACGGCCAGGACCGGCTTAACAAAGACCAGCAACCGTAAAGGGTTTGATTTTATCAGAAACTATCTATTAGCGAGGTAACTTGAGATGAGCAACGAAAAAATAGCGATAGTAGGTATCGGTATAATAGCTCCCGAAGCCGCCGATAAAGACCAATTTTGGAAGAATGTTACCAGCGGAAAGAACTGCATAAGCGAAGTTCCGAAGGACCGCTGGGACTGGGAACTCTATTACTCCGACGATCATAAAGCAGCGGACAAGACCTATTCCAAGATAGGCGGTTTCATAAAAGACTTCACTTTCAACCCTATAAAGTACAAGATCCCGCCCCAGACGGCCGCGCAGATCTCCCGCCTGCAGCAGATGACCATCGAGGCCGTCCGGATGGCCTTCGAGGATTCCGGCTACGATAAGAAACCTTTCGACCCCAGGATGACCGCGGCGGTCATAGGCAATGCCATGGGCGCTATGCGCAAGGAACTGACCGACCTGCGCGTTTACAAATTCTACAACGAGGACCTGTTAAAGAAGACCGGCGCCTTCGCCGCGCTCCAGCCCGCCCAGCAGAAAGCCCTGCTGGAGGAATACGAGGGACAGATAGACAAGAACATCCTGAAGATCACCGAAGACACAATGCCGGGCGAGCTGTCGAACGTCACCGCCGGCCGGATAGCCAACGTTTTCAACCTCAACGGACCCAACATGACCATGGACGCGGCCTGCGCCTCTTCGCTCGCGGCGCTGGATTACGCGGTAATGGGCCTGCGCGCGGGTAAATTCGACATGGCGGTCACCGGCGGCGCGGACGAGATGATGTCCGCCCCGGCCTTCGTGAAGTTCTGCAAGATAGGCGCGCTTTCTGCGGACGGCTCCTACTCTTTTGACGAGCGGGCCAACGGCTTCGTGATGGCCGAGGCCGTGGCGGTCTACATTTTAAAGAGATATTCCGACGCGGTCAGGGACGGCGACAAGATCTACGCGCTGATAAATTCGGTCGGCGCCTCTTCGGACGGGAAAGGCAAAGGCATCACGGCCCCTAACCCCAAGGGACAGAAAATGGCCATAGAGAACGCTTTCGCGCAGGTGGATTACGGCCCCGGCGAAGTGGATTTCGTCGAAGCCCACGGCACGGCCACCAGGGTGGGCGACGCAGCCGAAGTAGAAGCGCTCAGGGATATCTTCGGGCCCCACATAAAGAGCGGCAGGAAGCTCGGCCTCACCTCGATAAAATCACAGATAGGACACGCGAAGGCCGCGGCTGGCGCCGTAAGCATGGTTAAAACCGCTTTGGCCCTGCACCACAAGATGCTGCCGACCTCCATCAACTGCGTCACGCCCAATCCGGCGATAGACCTGAACCTCTTTAAGGTGATAACCAAGGCCGAGCCCTGGGAAACTACAGGCCTCAGACGGGCCAACGTGTCCTCCTTCGGCTTCGGCGGCACCAACTTCCACGTGACCATGGAAGAATACGCGGGGCAGCCGACAGGAAAACAGCTAGGCGGCGAGGCAGCTAGACAGCTAGGCAGCCAGCAGATTTCATCTCTGGCAGGCCAGCCGTCCAGCCGTCCAGCCGCCCAGCCGGTAGTTGAGAATCCCAAAACTCCGTTCTCGGGGCTCCAGGGTGAGGCGATCACTTTTACAGCGGGCACGCCGCAGGCCGTTATGGCGGAGGCCAAAGCGCTGTCGGAATCGGTCTTCAGCCGCTGGCCGGAGACTTACCCGATGTCGCTTTTCGCTACCGAAATGAACGCCAGGCCGCAGCAGGAATGGGGGGTTTCCCTCGTGGCCAAAACCCCGGCCGACCTGCGCGAAAAGATAGCTTTTTTGACCGCCAACGCTAAGCCGGAAACCTGGGACGCCCCGCCGCTGAATTTCAGGCTGAAGGGCGTTTACACTTTCAGGCGCAAGAAACACGACGCCAAGATCGGCTTCCTGTTCCCCGGACAGGGTTCGCAGTACGTGGATATGATGCGCGACCTGGCCGCGAAGTACGAAGTGGTACAGGCCACCTTCGACGAAGCCGACCGCATACTTGAAAAGATGATCGGCGTGAACCTCACAGGCACGCTCTGGTCCAAACCCGGCGAATCCAAAGAGGAACTTGAGCAGCGCGAAAACGCGATTAAGCAGACCCAAATGACCCAGCCGGCGATGATGACGGCCGACATGGCCATGTTCCGCCTGCTGATCTCGTACGGCATAAAGCCGGACATGGTCATAGGCCACAGCCTGGGCGAATACGCCGCCGCCACCGCCGCGGGAGTGTTCACGCTCGAGAATGGCCTGCGCGCCGTCACCAGCCGCGCGAAGGAAATGTCCAGCGTGAAGGTCAAGGATCCGGGCAAGATGGCCTCCATCGCCTGGCCCGCCGAGAAAGTGGACAGGGAACTTAAAAAAATAGCCGGCTACGTGATCTGCGCCAATAAGAACTGCCCGCAGCAGACCGTTATCGCCGGAGAGCGGGAAGCGGTGGAAAAAGCCGTCGCGCTCTTCACGTCTTTAGGCGTGCAGGCGCAGGAAATAGCCGTTTCGCACGCTTTCCATTCCGCAATAATAGAGCCCGCCATCGGGCCCTACAGAAGGTTCCTGGAAAATATCCCGACCGCCCCGTGGACCATCCCGCTGCTGTCCAACGTGACCGCAGATTATTTCCCTGCCGACAAGCAGGCCACCTACGACCTGCTGCTCAAGCAGATGACCAGCCCCGTGGAATTCATCAAGCAGATGGAGCGCATGTACGCCGACGGCGTGCGGACGTTTATTGAGTGCGGGCCGAAGCGCGTGCTGAGCGCCTTCGCAACCTCGACGCTGAAGGACAAGCCGGGCCTCACGATACTGTCTTCCAACCACCCGAAGCGCGGCGGCATCACGGAGTTCAACGACCTGCTGGCGAACCTCATGGCTCTGGGATTCACTATCGACTGGAAAGGGAAGCACCCGGAGCAGGGCAAAGGCTTCTTCAATCCGTACTATCAGAACTGGGCGCAGCAGCTAGGCGGCGAGGCAGCTAGTCAGCTAGTCAGCCAGACCGGTCAGCAGTTTTCATCTCCGGCCGTCCAGCCGTCCAGCCGTCCAGCCGTCCAGCTTTCCTTCGCCGAGCGTTACGGGTTTAATCCGAACAACATCGCCGTCTCCGGCATAGCCGGCGGCGCGCCCGGAACCTGGGACAAGCTCTTCCGCGAGCATACGCTCGACGAGATCCTGGCGGGAAAGAACATGATAGAGCCCATCCCCATGGACTGGCGCGAGAAGCAGATCGACAAGAACATCCTGCGCGTCATCAAATCCCCGACGGGCAACCACAGCATCGCCAAGATAGATTCCGTAGACCAGGCCATAAAGCTCTCCGCGCGCAAGGGGTCTTTCGACCTTGAAAAGGAATTCGGAGTGCCGAACAACATCGCCAAGGCGCTTGATACCACCTTCAAGATGGCGATGGCCGCCGGCGTGCTGGCGCTGAAAGACGCCGGACTGCCGCTCATCCATTACTACAAGAAGACCACCACCGGCGGCTACCTGCCTGAGAAGTGGGCGCTGCCGGAGCCGCTGGCGAGCGAAACCGGAGTGATCTTCGCTTCGGCCTTCCCGGTCATGGAATCCCTTATAAACGAGATCGCCGGCTATTTCAACTATAAATACCGCGGCAAGACCGCCGCGCAGATGTGGGAAGTCTACGACACTATCATAGGCAAGCTGCAAGACCCGAAAGACAAGCAGGCGCTCAGGTCCTGGATGGAGCAGAACTTCGACAAGACACTGGCCGCGAAAGAAAAGGACATGTACACTTTCAGCCAGAATTTCCTGATGAAAGTGATCCCCATTGCGGACAGCCAGCTGGCGCAATGGGTCGGCGCTAAAGGCCCGGCCATGCACATCAGCGCGGCCTGCGCCTCCACCACCCAGGCTGTCCATACCGCCGAGTGCTGGCTGCGCGCCGGCAAGGCGAAGAGGGTCGTTATCATCGCCGCCGACGATATAACCAATAACGTGCTGCAGGAATGGACCATGCCCGGGTTCCTTGCTTCCGGCACGGCCACCACCAAAGAGAACGTTTCCGAAGCCGCCCTGCCGTTCGACAGGCGAAGGGACGGCCTGATAGTGGGGTCCGCCGCCGTCGGCATGGTGATAGAGGACGAAACGCTGGTCAGGAACAGGGGCATGAAGCCGCTCGCGCGCCTGCTGCTGACCGAGTCGGCCAACAGCGCTTACCATGTAAGCAGGCTTGATACCGACCACGTGGCGGAAGTGATGGAAAAATTCGTGAAGAAAGTGGAAGCGGTTTACGGCCTCGACAAGAGCAGCTTCGCCGCTAAAACCTTCTTCATGTCGCACGAGACCTACACCCCGGCCCGCGGCGGCAGCGCCTCGGCCGAGGTCAAAGCGCTTAAAAAGGCTTTCGGCGCCCACGCCAAGGACGTCGTCATCAGCAATGTCAAAGGTTTCACCGGGCACACCATGGGCGCCTCTCTCGAGGAAGTGGTGGCCGTGCGCGCCTTGAACACCGGCATTATTCCGCCTATAGCCAATTACAAAGAACCGGACCCGGAGCTGGACGGCATCACCCTTTCGAAGGGCGGCAAGTACGACCTGCAGTATGCACTGCGCTTCGCGGCCGGCTTTGGCTCGCACATGGCGATGTCGTTCATGGAGCGCGTGTTCAAGGAAGGGGAAAAACGGATCGAGGATACGGCCAGGCACAACGAGTGGCTCAAGGCCATCACCGGAGAGGAGCATCCCGAGCTGGAAGTCGTATTGAACACGCTGAGGATCAAGGATAAGAGAACTGCGGGCAAGCCTACGCATACGCATACGCCGGCCAAAGAACCGGTCACGGCGGCCGCCGCAAGACAGCTAGTCGGCGAGACAGCTGGTCAGCCAGCCGGCGGGTCAGCTAGTCAGCTAGTCAGCGAGGCAGCTCCGGCAATACAACCCAACACTCCGGCCGTCCAACCGTCCAGCCGCCCAGCGGTCCAGCCGTCTAGCCGTCCAGCAGCCCAGCCGCTCAGCCTCAGCCAGGACGAAGTCCAGGCAGAGATCCTGAACATGATAGCCGGGAAAACGGGCTATCCCTTAGACATGCTGGAGCTGGACCTCGACATGGAAGCCGACCTCGGCATCGACACGGTCAAGCAGGCCGAACTGTTCGCGGCTATCCGCGAACATTACAATATAGCTAAAAAAGACAACCTGTCCCTGAAGGATTATCCGACCATCAGGCACTGTATCCGTTTCGTGATTGAT
>Ga0073936_10003569_pt1 | contig 22157 bp, 25 predicted proteins | sample AliMusrvi5mmetaG_FD_87041 | JGI IMG/M metagenome (GOLD analysis project Ga0073936, IMG submission 87041) | Freshwater lake bacterial and archeal communities from Alinen Mustajarvi, Finland, to study Microbial Dark Matter (Phase II) - Alinen... | ecosystem: Environmental > Aquatic > Freshwater >... | reverse complement strand
TCGCACAAAACCCAGGGGCACGGGTGAACCGTGCCCCTACGGTTGGCGACCTTGTTGGCTCATATAAATCATTGGTCGCAAATGGCTGTTTGAAAATTTATAAATCAAAAAATGAAATAATGGGGAAATTATGGCAACGCAATTATTGGGAAAATATCATTCGCAATGATGATTCTTATCAGCGGATTTCAGAATATATTATAAATAATCCGGTAAAATGGACAGACGATAAATTCAATCCTGATCCAGATTGCCATAGGCAACATGGATTTCCTGAATCAAAATGACAAACCAATTTTAAATCGATAATTATGTGCGAAACATGCGGATGCGGAAACCCCGGTGAATTTAAAATTCACGACCATCAACACACCCATGATCCTCATCATGACAACGATCATGAACACACCCATGAACCCGGCCATGACCATGCCCACGAACATCATGGTCACAGCCACGCACATTCCCATGATCATGGAGCCCAAAAAGTGATCAGTCTGAACATGGACATACTTTCGGAGAACAACCGCCTGGCAGAGCGAAACCGTGGCTATTTTGAAGGGAAAGAGGTTCTTTGCCTGAACATGGTAAGTTCGCCTGGCTCAGGAAAAACAACGATCCTGGAAAAAACCATCCTGGACCTGATTCCTTTGCGCAAAATTTTTGTCATTGAAGGAGACCAGCAAACCTCGCGGGATGCCGAAAGGATTGAAAAATCGGGGGCCCCGGCCATCCAGATCAACACCGGGTCGGGGTGCCATCTCGATGCCAAAATGATCCATCTTGCGCTGAAAAAACTTGAGGTGGACAACCATGCAATCCTCTTTATTGAAAATGTGGGTAATCTTGTCTGCCCTGCCATGTTCGACCTTGGGGAGCAGAAGCGGGTAGTCGTGATCAGCGTGACGGAAGGTGATGACAAGCCGTTGAAATACCCTTATATGTTTCAGACATCCAATCTCTGCATCATCAACAAAACCGACCTGTTGCCCTATGTCGATTTCAATGTTGAAACCGCCATGAATTATGCGCGCCAGCTGAATCCTGATCTTGAATTCATCCGGATGTCGGCAAAAACCGGGGAGGGAATGGCTGAATGGTATAACTGGCTTGGGAAACAGTAACCTCCCCTTCTCCTTCAGGAGAGGGGGCCGGGGGATGAAGTACTTTTTTCCACCAGCTCCCTGACGCAACTGATGGCAAGAGGAACTGCATCCGCCACCTCCGGCGACAGTTCCATCCCCATATCCTGGAAATCCCTCACCGAAATGGCCACGAGGTGGAGTTGTGGAACCTCCCCCAGCAGGATGGCCGAATCAATCAGGTCTTTAAGGCCGATCTCGTGGGCGCTCAGCTGTCGTGGAAAGTCACGGGCATAACGCGGATGCAATACCCTGATATGCCCGGGCGGGTGCTCATCGAGGGAGGCATCAATGATCACAATGGTTTTATAGGATTGGATATACCCCAGCAGATGAAAGCCACCAGTACCACCATCCATCAGGTCGGCACCGGCAATACCTCCCTCCTTCTCAAGTGCGGTTATCACATGGATTCCGACACCCTCATCATTCATCAATAAGTTACCGATCCCGAGAACCAGGATATTGTTTTGCAGTTCAGCCAAAGAGCTTGTTTATCGGATGGTTACTATCTCTTCGGGCACTCTTCCGTTCCGCTGTCGTGGCGCTCAATCACATCTTCTTCGATGAATTTCCAGCCACCGATCATCGAGGAGGTCACCCCGCGGCGCTCAATATAATCATGATAAAATACCAGGTAAACATGCACGATGGCAAAGAGGATGAAACCCCACATCGTCACGTGATGGATTTGCCTTACATGCATGTCTCCCCCGAGAAAAGGCACAACCCATGCAAAGAGTTTCGGCAGGAACGAACGGCTCATGGCCGCATACATCCCAAACCCGGTAAGGCATTGCAACAGGAAGATCAGGAAGGTGATGAAATAGATAAAACTCGCCAGGGAGTTGTGGCCGATGGAATCTATTTTTTTATTGGTCACCTGGAGCACGTCAACTTTAATCACCTCGAGCATCTCTTTCCACTGGCATCGTTTTAAAGGAATGTAATTATACCAGCGCGAAAATTCATTCCCCGTGAATCCCCAGTAGAGGCGAAAGATGAAGTTGAAGAAAAAAAGAAAAGCACTGACAAAATGGATGAACCGCACGGTGCCAAACCAAAAGTTGAAATAGGCTTCAGTGCCCTTCATAAAAGCAGGAGGGTTTCCGATGATGTAACCGGTGACACAGAGCGCGGTGATACACAGCGCATTGACCCAATGGTAGATGCGAACGGGCATCTCCCATACATAAACTTCACGCAAAGGGACAGATCGGTTTCTCATGGCTCAATAGGTTTTCAGGGCATGAATGGTGGTTCCGTTTTCGTCGTATAAATGCACGGCGCAGGCCAGGCATGGGTCAAAGGAGTGAATCGTGCGGAGTACTTCCAGCGGGATTTTCGGGTCGGCTACCGGGGTTCCGATCAGCGATTCTTCGAAAGCCGACCGCTGGCCTTTGAGGTCGCGCGGCGAAGCATTCCAGGTTGTGGGCACGACCAGCTGATAGTTTGCGATCTTCTTATCCTCGATCACGATATAATGTGAAAGGGCACCGCGGGGAGCCTCCACCATGCCGATACCTTTGGCTTTCAGGGGCCATGAATCGGGTTCCCACTTGACATTGTTCTGAGTGCGGGAATCTCCGTTCTTGATGTTGGCCAGGAGTTCCTGGTAAAATTCGAGCGCCCACCCGGTTACCAGTTTGGTCTCAAGACCCCTGGCGGCTGTGCGTCCCAGTGTGGAAAACAACGCGGTAACAGGAACATCGAGCGCTTTCAGGGTACTTTCGATCACCTCTTTATAGTCGGCACGGCCGGAAGCGTAACCAACAAGCATGCGCGACAGGGGGCCGACCTCCATTGGATGTCCTTTCCACCGCGGTGTTTTCACCCAACTGTATTTCTGGGTAAAGTCAAGATGCTCGTATGGTGGTTTGGGCCCGGTATAGTTAAACTTGGTCTCCCCGTCCCAGGGGTGCAACCCTGTTTTGTCTCCTTTTGAATATTCGTACCATGAATTGTTCACGTACTCCTGGACCTGTTCCGGGTCATCGGTTTTCACTTCATGTACTTTGCTCAGGTCCCTCCCTAAAATCGCACCGCGAGGTATCTTAAAACTTTCGGGGTTGTTGTATCCGTTGGCCGGGAAATCACCGAATGAGAGATAATTGGTCAACCCTCCGCCGATGGCACCCCAGTCTTTGTAGAACGAGGCGATGGCCAGTAAGTCGGGAATGTAAACCTGGTCCACGAAGGTCTTTGCATCCTGGAACAACTGGCCCACAAAAGCAAGCCGTTCGGCATTGATGGCATTTGCCTCATCGATGTTGATGGAGCAGGGAACACCGCCAACCAGGTAATTCGGATGCGGATTTTTTCCGCCGAAAACGGTATGTACCTTCACCAGTTCCTTTTGCCATTCGAGCGCTTCAAGATAATGCGCCACGGCGATGAGGTTTACCTCCGGAGGAAGTTTGTATGCTTTGTGCCCCCAGTATCCATTGGCGAAAATGCCCAGCTGGCCGCTCTCCACGAAATTTTTGAATTTTTTCTGGGTATCTGTAAAATAGCCCACGGAACTTTTTGGCCAGGACGATATGCTTTGAGCGATCCGCGAAGCTTCAGAAGGGTTGGCTTTAAGTGCAGAAACCACATCAACCCAGTCAAGTGCGTGCAGTTGGTAAAAATGAACGACATGGTCCTGGATGTATAAGGCATTGGCCATCAGGTTTCGGATGAGTTCCGCGTTGGGAGGCACAGCGATACCCAGTGCGTTTTCGACTGTTCTGACCGATGTAAGTGAATGTGTTGAGGTACAAACGCCGCATACCCGGCCAACAAAAGCCCATGCATCGCGGGGGTCGCGGCCTTTTAAAATGGTCTCAATGCCCCTGACCATAGTGCCTGCACTCCAGGCATCGGTGATTTTCCCGTCGGAAACTTCTATTTCAACCCGCAGGTGACCTTCGATGCGGGTGATGGGATCTATTACGATTCTTTCTGCCATGACTATACCTTTTTCTTGTTTTCGAATTTTGAACCCTCTTCCGGTTCGTTGATTATCTCACTGTGCTTGCGGATGTTGGTTACAATGGCATGTCCGGCAATGCCGACTGCCGTAGCCACGCCGAGACCCAGGCCGATCTTGTCGGCAGTGGTCTCGATCCCGAATCCCGCAACCTCAGGCAGGTGCTGGTAGAATGGGCCATTGTCCCAGAAACCGGCTTCGGCACAGCCGATGCACGGGTGCCCCGACTGAATGGGATAACTCACGCTGTCGTTCCATTTGATGATCCCGCAGGAGTTGTATGTAACGGGACCCTTGCAGCCCATTTTATAGAGACAGTAACCGCGCTTGGCACCCTGGTCGTCGAATGATTCGACAAACAATCCCGCATCAAAATTGGCCCTGCGGTAACAGGTATCATGCACCCTGCGTGAATAAAACGCCTGCGGCCTGCTAAGCCCGTCAAGCTGGGGAATGCGGTCAAACGTAAGTAGATGAACCACGACACCGGCCATCACATCTGCAATGGGGGGACAACCCTGCACATTGATGACTGGCTTGCCGCTGATGACCTTGTGGACCGGTTTTGCTCCCGTCGGGTTGGGACTGGCCGCCTGGACACATCCGGCAGAGGCGCAATTGCCCCATGCAACAACCGCCTTGCAGTTCTTTACCGCCTCCTGGAGAATCTGAAGCGCACTCCGTCCGCCTATGCAGCAATATGCCTCGTTGCCGGTAGGTATTGAACCTTCAACCATTACTATGTACTCGCCGGGATATTTCGCCATGACTGCCTTATAGGCATCTTCAGCCTGAAAGCCCGAAGCAGCCATCAGCGTTTCCTGGTAATCAAGAGATATCTTGTTCAGCACGATATCTGCAACAAGCGGATGGGAAGCCCTGATGAAAGACTCGCTGCAACAGGTACATTCCTGGAAATGAAACCAGATCACCGGGAGTCGTGGCTTTGACTCCAGGGCCTTGACGATCTGACTTACCCCGCTGGCTTCCAACCCCAGGAAGGCCGCCATGGTCGCACAAAATTTAAGGAAATCCCTCCGGGACACTCCGTTCCCCTGGGCTTCCTCATAAAATGTAGGTCTTTGATTCTCCATAAAACGATTGGTTTTAGATAATTTTTGGCGTTTAAATATATGGAAGATTAATAATAAGACAATAATCTGTTATTAATTTATACCAAATCTCAATAAATATAACATGTCGTTCTTTAGATTCTGTTTCCTCCTGCGGGCATTGGCGTAATCCATGAAAGCATCGATTTTTTTCCTCCTCCGCCCCAAACAACCACTACCAATGTTGTATAAAAAAAACTACTTTTGCATAACGGTAAGAAAAATCAAAATCACACTTTTAAACTTGGAGGAAAGCGAATGGAAAATAAGGAAACAAGAGCCCTTGGCATGATAGAAACCAGAGGCTTTACAGCGATGGTCGAAGCATCGGATGCCATGGTAAAGGCGGCAAAAGTGGAACTGGTCGGATATGAAAAAACAGGCGGTGGTTATGTGACTGCAATCGTAAGGGGCGATGTTGCTTCAGTTCGGGCAGCCGTTGACGCAGGAATAAGGGCTGCCGAAAAAGTTGGTGAAATTGTCTCCTCCCATGTCATACCTCGGCCGCATGAAAATGTCGATATCGCTTTACCTCTGGGGGGACAAACAATTAAGAAAGGGAAATAACCATGATTGATTTAAGAACCTATATTTTCCTGGATTCTTTGCAGTTGCAGATGGCATCCTACTTATCAACCGTATCCAGGGGATACCTTCCCGTAGCCGGGCAGGCATGCTGCATCATCGAAATCGCACCCGGAATTGAGATCAACACCCTCACCGACATTGCATTGAAAGCCACGCATGTAACACCTGGCATGCAGATTGTCGAGCGGGCTTATGGCATGCTGGAGGTACATTCCGACAGCCAGGGCGATACCCGGATGGCCGGGGAAGCAGTGTTAAAAGCCATCGATAAAATTGAATACGACAGGATTAAACCCAGGATTCTCACAAGCCAGCTGATCAAAAATGTTGAAGATCATCATGCGCAGCTGATCAACAGGACAAGGATGGGCATGATGCTGCTGAAAGGCGACACCTTGTTCGTACTCGAAGTTGAACCTGCCGGATATGCTTATTATGCAGCAAATGAAGCCGAAAAAGCCGCCCATATCAACATCATTGATGTGATGGGATTTGGCAAGTTCGGAAGAGTTTACATCGGAGGGGAAGAAGCGGAAGTGCTGGAATGTAAAACAATCGTGGAAAAACGCCTGGCCGAGATATCCGGACGGGAAGAATACAAGTAAAACAAATCTGTTCTGAAAATAAAAAATAATTATGAGCGATTATACGTCTGAAGCATTGGGAATGATAGAAACCAGGGGTTTTACAGCTTTAGTGGAAGCATCGGATGCAATGGTAAAAGCTGCCAAAGTTGAATTGGTTGGTTATGAAAAAATCGGCGGCGGGTATGTCACCGCGATCGTGCGCGGGGATGTTGCCTCTGTGCGGGCTGCAGTTGATGCAGGAGTCCAGGCCGCCCAAAAGGTCGGGGAACTTGTTTCCTCACATGTGATCCCAAGACCGCACCAGAATGTCGACAGCGCCCTGCCTTTGGGCCGGGGAAATCAAAAATCGTAAATCGTAAATCGTAAATCGTAAATAAGTATGGTTCTGGCAAAGGTAGTCGGCACAGTCGTTTCCAGTCACAAGGCAGCAAAAATAGAAGGAATTAAATTTTTGCTTCTTGAAAAAATAGACCCTGTGACCATGAAAGGGAAAGGAGATTTTGTCGTTTCCATGGACAGCGTTGGCGCAGGGGTGGGGGAAATTGTTTTTTACGTTTCCGGCAGCAGTGCCAGGTTTACCGGCGTTACCGAGGGAAAACCCTGTGATTCTGCCATTGTTGCCATCGTGGATTATATTGAAAAAGACGGCTCTTACACATACGAGAAAAACAGGTAACTGAAAAATGGTACTTGCTAAAGTTGTCGGGACAATAGTCTGCAGTTCAAGAAATGACGGGATGCAGGGAGCGCACTACCTGCTGGTGGAAAAAACAGATCAGTACTGTGAAAAAAAAGGCGATTTCCTGGTGGCCCTTGATATGATAGGAGCCGGGCATGATGAACTGGTGCTGGTTACGGAAGGAAGCCCTTCAAGAGAAACCCCGCTCACGGCAAACAAACCGGTTGATGCCTTGATTGTGGGGATTGTTGACCTGATAGATGAAGATGACAGCGTTATATACAGAAAGTAATGAGGGATAGGTGGAATTAATGGTTCTGGGTGTACTGGAGTTTAGCAGCATAGCTATCGGAATACAAGCGCTGGATGAAATGGTGAAAATTGCACCGGTCAGCATCATCGAAGCAAGAACGATCTGCCCGGGAAAATACCTGATCGTATTCAGCGGGGATGTGGCTTCTGTTGAATATTCATTTAACAAGGGATACGAAACCGGTAAGAAGTTTATCGTCGACAGTTTGTACCTCCCGATGGTTCATCCGGATGTTGTTCCGGCCATTGGAAAAACCGTTGCCACCGATGACTGGAATGCCATCGGGATCATTGAAACTTTATCGGTGGTATCGGGTATTGAAGCCGCAGACACAGCCGTGAAAACGGGCCATGTTAAAATAATCGAAATACGCCTTGCCATTGGTTTTGGCGGCAAATCATATGTTAAAATGCTGGGAGATCTTGATTCGATGCAAGTGGCGCTTGAGGCCGGAACCGCAAAAGCCCGGTCAAAGGAGTTGCTTTGCATGTCGACACTGATACCACAACCCCACCCCGAAATAAAACCATATTTCCTTTAACCGGCGAATAACCGATGGATAATCTTGAAAAAAACATACGCCAGCTTGTACAGGATGTCATCCGCGATATGAACCTCTATCCTCCAAAAGAGGAGGCAGGTTTAAAAAAAGCAGGGGTGTTTACCGATATCGGCGAAGCCATTCATGCAGCCAGCCTGGCTTTTGGGGAGTTGAATAAACTGACTCTTGAAATACGGAAAAAGATCATCGCAAACATCCGTAAAACAGCTCTTGCAAACAATGAGATCATCTCCCGGATGGCCCACGAAGAAACAGGTCTGGGACGCTGGGAGGACAAAGTCATTAAAAATGAGCTCGGAATCCGTAAAACACCCGGTGTCGAAGATATTGTCTCTGAATCTTTTTCCGACGATGACGGACTGACCCTGGTCGAAAGGGCGCCCTATGGCGTCATCGGGTCGATCACACCAAGCACGAATCCAACCGTGACCATCATCAGCAACAGCATCGGGATGATCGCTGCCGGGAATGCAGTGGTTTTTAATCCGCATCCTTCGGCCAAAAAAGTCTCCGCCTTTCTGATCACGCTTCTCAACCAGGCAATCACCGAAGCAGGCGGACCGGCAAATCTGCTGGCCTGTATCGATGAACCTACCATTGATTCTGCAAAAGCCCTGATGTCTCATCCCGGCATCGCAATCCTGGTGGTCACCGGAGGTCCTGCGGTGGTGAAGGTTGCAATGAACAGCGGGAAAAAGGTGATTGCCGCCGGACCCGGAAATCCACCCTGTGTGGTGGATGAAACTGCCGACCTGGCAAAAGCCGGCAGAGACATTGTGAACGGAGCCGGTTTCGACAACAATGTCATTTGCATCTGTGAAAAGGAAATTATCGTCGTGGCCTCTGTTGCCGACCGGTTAAAGACAGAGTTGAAGAAAAACGGGGCCTTCGAGCTGAATGCGGAACAGGTTGAAAAAATAACCAGGCTCGTCATCTGCGATCCGGGAGGTCCGGGGAAAGAAGGTGCTGCCGAAAAGAGATACATCGGAAAAAATGCAGATTTTATTGCCCGGGAAATCGGGCTGGAGGTCCCGCCATCCACGAGGCTTTTGCTTTGCGAGGTGGGGCGGGAACATCCGCTCGTGTGGACCGAACAACTTATGCCTGTCATGCCCCTGGTGCGGGTGACCGATGCCGATGCAGCCATTGATCTTGCAGTCGAATGTGAACATGGGTTCAGGCATACTGCCATCATGCATTCGCTCAACATCGCAAAACTTAGCAAGATGGCCAAAGCGATGAATTGTTCGATATTTATCAAAAACGGCCCCAGTTATGCCGGGCTTGGCCATGGTGGCGCGGGCTTTGCCTCATTTACCATTGCAAGTCCCACGGGCGAGGGTGTCACGAGGGCCAGGACCTTCACCAGGGAAAGGCGTTGCACCCTGGTCGATTATTTCAGGATCATTTAAATTGGGATGACAGGGGAACGGTTTCCGGCAGCAGGAAAACCTGGCCTTACGATTAAAATAAACAAATTGACATGAAATTAGGAAGGGTCACCGGCAGGGTGGTCAGCACGAAAAAAGTGGAGTCGTTCGAAGGAGTTAAATTGCTGCTGGTTCAACCGGTTGATGAAAACCTGGTACCCTTCGGCGACCCCCTTGTGGCCTTCGATACGATCAGGTCGGGACCGGGTGACCTGGTCTGTTATGAAACGAGCAAAGAGGCTGGCAGGGTCCTTGAAACAATGATGAACCCATGCGATGCGGCAATTGTTGGAATAGTCGACAACATTTTTCTGGAAAATAAAAGATGATACTGGCAAAAGTTACCGGGAACGTAGTTTCTACTATCAAAGCCTCTGGCTATGAATCAAGAAAGATCCTGATTGTTCAGCCCATCACCCCCGACGGAAAACCGGGCGGGAAATCTTTTCTTGCGGTGGATACCTTACAGGCGGGTGCCGGAGATATCGTTCTGGTGATGGAGGAAGGAGGCTCTGCCAGGCTGATCCTGGGCGAACCGGAAACTTTTACCGTAAAATCTGTGATCGCAGGGATCGTGGATGAAATTCACCATGATTCAAATGTATAAATTGCTTTGAGAAGGTTAAAGAAATACAGACGCATGATAACCGGTCAGGATAAACAAAGCGGGATCAACGCACATGCCCGTGTCGGGAAAGTTGCCATCGGTGCCGATCACGGGTCGTACGATGCGAAGGAGATGCTGAAGCGCTATCTCGAAAGCGCTGGGTATAAAATGGTCGATGTCGGAACAACCAACAGCAATGTGAAGGTTGATTATCCCGATTTTGCAGTGGCCGTGGCCAGGAAAGTGGTGAGCGGGGAATGTGAATGTGGAATCATGCTGGATGCAGCGGGAATAGGTTCATCCATGGTCTGCAATAAAGTTCACGGAATAAGGGCCGCTTTATGCTGGAGTACGAAAACCATCGTCAACAGCCGTGAACACAACAATGCAAACATTCTGACCATGGGCACGGCACAGCATCCGAAAGAGGAGCTTTGCGCCATGGCAAAATTGTGGCTTGAAACAAAATTCGAAGGCGGCAGGCACTGGCCGAGGATAAACAAAATGATGACTATAGAAAGGGAAGGAAAATAGGATGGATCAGAACGAATTAATAGACAGGATTACCAGGGAAGTGATGCAAAGGCTTAACCAGCAGTCAGATTCCCAGGAAAAAAAGAACCCCGGTATTGCTGCTTCACCGGCTGCATCCCACAGGATATCGGCTTCCGAACTGGCAGGCTATATTGACCATACGCTGTTAAAACCAGAAGCAGTGATTCCGCAATTTGAACAACTTTGTGCCGAAGCGGTAACCTATAAGTTCAAGTCGGTTTGTGTGAATTCTTCCTGGGTTCCTTTCGTTGCCAAAAAACTGCGGGGAACAACTGTCAGGGTATGTTCCGTCATCGGATTTCCCCTCGGAGAAATGGATACCCGCAGCAAGGCATTTGAAGCGCGGAATGCCATCGGTAACGGCGCCGTGGAACTGGACATGGTGATAAATGTCGGGGCCCTGAAGTCGGGCAATTTAAAACTGGTCGAAGAAGACATCAGGGCGATTAAACGCGCCTGCAGGACCACAACCATTTTAAAAGTGATCCTGGAAACAGGATTGCTCACCGATGAGGAAAAAATCATCGCCTGTGAAATTTCCAAAAAAGCGGGTGCCGATTTTGTGAAAACAAGCACCGGATTTTCAGGCAGCGGCGCTACGGTGCATGATGTTGCCCTTATGCGCCGGATCGTCGGACCAGGCATGGGGGTAAAAGCAAGCGGAGGCATCAAGACATTTGACCAGGCCGTTGCATTGATCCATGCCGGTGCGAGCAGGCTCGGCTGTGGTGCCAGCGTTGCGGTGGTAACGGGTGCGGAAGCCAAGGGAAATTATTAAATAAAAACAGGTCCTCACCCTGTGATAATAGATTATTCCCTTTTCATGTCAAACGGGAATAGAGCATAATTGCTTACAGACTCTTCCAGTTCAATCCTTGCTTAATACAAAGTATATACGAAGCTTATAGGAAGCTTATACGAAGCTTATAGGAAGCGTATAGGAAGCTTATACAAAGCATATACGAAGTCTAAACAAAGATAGAAGCTGATACAAAGACAGAAGCTTACTGAAACAAATCCCGACCAGGAATGAGCAAGGCTTTCTGCAATAACATGATCTATAAATGGTATAATTGTGATCAATCAAAAAAAAATTACCTCCAAAAATTTGGTTGTTTGATTTGAATAGTATTAATTTGCATAATTAATACCACTATTAAATATCTCATTTAATACGCCATCTTGAAACCGGAAAAAGATCAGACCACCGAACAGGCCATCCTTGAGACAGCCGAAAAACTTTTCCTTGAAAAGGGATTCGCCCTGACCTCGACGACCGAAATTGCCCGGGTTGCCGGATGCAACCAGGCATTGGTTCATTATTACTTCCGCACCAAAGACCGTTTGTTCGACGCCATTTTCGAAAAGAGCGCCACTGTTTTTATTTCTGCGTTCCTGGATAAAATGGATGACAACATTCCGTTCGAAGAGAAAATTCGGAAGAAGATTGAGACCCATTTCGATATCCTCAGGGCAAATCCGAAACTGCCGTTTCTCTTCTTCAACGAACTGAATACAAATCCCGGGAGGCTCAGTCTGCTGAAAGATAAGACCGGGGGCATGTACAAACCTCTTTTTTCCGCGATAGATGAAGAGTTAAAAGTGGAAATTGAAAAAGGCAGCGTGCGTCCGATGACAGCAATGGACCTGATGTTAACCATCCTTTCCCTGAACCTGGCATTATTTATGTCGGGTCCCGTTCTGCAGGCAATAACCGGGTTGACAGGGACGGAATTTCAAAAACTTATTGAAAACAGAAGGCGCGAACATGTAACTGTTATTTTAAAGAGTCTTCGTCCCTGAGTCTGCAACCTTGATTTAATACATCTATTAAATAGTCACACTAATAATATCCGTTCATCTCTAAGGCTGACACAATCCGGCAGTGTTGACCATCCCCGGCGGATTGTAAAAGACCCTATTTGCTCCTATTTCTTTTTAATAAACAGCCCGTCTTTGATCATGTTTTTCACGGTACCCTTTGCAAAAGTATATGCCAGTTTGTCTGTGCCACCCTCCAGAGTTCCGCTGAGCTGCTGGGACCATTGCTCATCTTTGGATGCCCTGTTGTAGAAATCCACACTGAGTTTAACAACAGTAACCATTTTAGTACCTCCGGCGATCGGAACACTGGCTCCCGCATAGCCTCCGTACATGCCCACTCCCACACCCACACTCACAGTCGGGGTACTCTCGGCATGCCTTTCTGCACCGTTTACTGAATAGACCAGCAGGGCATCAACCTGGAGCGAGTCCGCGATGACAAGGAACGCCTCCCGTGATGCCACATGGGCCTGTTTTACATTCGAGTAAGCCGGTATCGCAATGATTCCCTTGTCGGTCAGAAATTTTACGGTAAAATCTTCGAGTTGTTTCCTGGCAACCGGATCCGATATTTTGGCAAGGATCATCACCTTGCGGTAAGGTTCAGGCTTATAGTCCGATGCTTTCCAGGTGGTTTGCGCCCTGGTGGCACTTTGCACCAATACAACCAGGCAAAAGGCAATCAACAGATGTTTCATCCTCATTTTTTTTATTTCTCCCGGTAAAAGTACAAATAAACAGGATCATGCAATGTATCACACGCAATACTGAGTGACGAGGTCCCAAAACATAACGGCAGAGTTTTTCCGGAAAGCACGATCAGAAAAAAACGGTTTTACAAAACGATTTTACTATTTTTATCCGTTGTTTTTTATGAATAATGAATTGAAGGTGTTTAAATATTGAATATGAACAACTTAAAACTTAATGCGTAAATCTATGAGATCGGTGGTTTTCACATTAATGCTATTTATAGCCGGATGCCCTGCTTCGTTTTCTTCAGACACCATTCAAAATTCAGCCTCCGCGAACGGGAATCAAAAACAGGAGGACAGACCCTCCATCCGTGGAGGAATAGGTGCACAGGGCATGCTTTGTCTTATTTTCCCGACCGACATCAACAAGTATACCCGGGATCTCTATGGCTCGATCAAGGACGAGTTCTTTGGTTTTAACCCGGGAAATGAACCAAAAGAGATGCATTGGGGCTATGGCTATACCATGAAGGCTGACTTCAGGGTACTGAACCTTCTCCAGTTGGAACCCTACAGTGACCATTTTTACGCTTTTCCCCTTCAGGTTTTGTTTGATGAGGCACCCGGAGGTATAGCTGCGAAGCATTCGATTAAGGCTACCTATAAATTCCAGCTATCTTATAATGAAACGGGTGTGTCATTGCTGTACGTTCCGGGATCGAAAAAAAAGAATGCTTTTTTAATCGTCGGAGGCGGAATAGGTTTCATGGAGGGGCGATTCACGGAATCCATATCCGGTTATGAGCAGTTGTACGGGGCTTATACCTACCTTGAAAATACCAGGACATTCAAAGGAACGACCTGGTCCTTTCATGGCACAGTCGGGCTCACCTTTGTCCCCTGGCACTTTCTTGAACTGGAGTTGGTTCTGAATGGAAGATATGCCAGGATCAAAACTCTCACTGATGAGCAGGGGGTTGCCTTTACCAATGCTTACGAGGATCACGAACCTGTTTCACTGAACTTCTCCGGTGCAGATCTGAGGTTCGGGTGTAAGTTTATTTTTCCGTAATGCAAATGAGAAAAATAAATTTCAGTTCTGTTTCAGATATGGTTCAGGATGGATTCAGCCCGGAAAAATTTAAAAAGCGGACAAAAAGGAGACAGTGTCAATAAAAACGCCTGTAATAACTTATTTACAGGCGTTTATCATTACTATTTGTGACTCCGATGACATCATCAACCTTAACCTGGGGAATACCGATGATGAATTTTACGACTTGCAGCTAACACCGGATGATAAAGCCATCCTTGCAGGATTTACAGTATCACAGGGTGATTTATTCTATCATCTGCTCCTCATGAAATTTGATGCGTTTTGATCTGCCCTCATCTTTTTCTGCCGGGGTTTATTTTATCAGGATCAAAGAATCACTGAACCGACACGAATTCACAAAGTTGATTGTGATCAATTAGCAGGATAGATTAATCGATCAAAACCCCTGCCCTATCCCAATATAGAAGCCATAATCTTTACGTCCCTTGGCTGCTTCAAGTTTTAACCTGATGTTACGATAGGGAATGATGTTGATATAGAGTCTAAGACCTGTGAAATTTAGCCATGCCGATTGTCCGAAAACATTGTAAGTAGTGAATATCTTACCAGTTCCAATATAGCCTCCGAGGGCAATATACTTCCATAAATCGTATCGAATTTCCGTTTGGGCTGAGAGTTCTGAAAAATTCACATACTTGCCCCCAGTATAACCGGTGGCATTGTCACCACGGCAATAGTTGGCATAAACGCGATAGGGTAAATCTCCCCAACTTGATTGAAAATAGAAATGCCAGGCAAGGATTAACCTGTTGTTTTGTTTCATCAGGTTGTGATAACCGTTAAACCATCCTGAAACAACTGAATAATCTTTAGAATTCAGGAATATCTTGTTGGAATATTGAAAGTTTACACTTGCATAGTACCCTCTTGTTGACCAGAAAATGTTGTCGCGATTATCCCACACAAATGTAGGGACAACCACTGCCTGGGTGATTTTACCAAGAGGAAGACCCGACTGGTTCAGGATAGCTTCACTGGTTGAATCCGATCCCTGAAGATTCGACTGGGTATAACGAAATTCTAGGCCACCATATACTCCTTTATATATTTTTCTGAAGCATGTCACAACAACATCCATCTCTTTCTGCTGACTCCAGACATAGTTTGAATCATTATTTGGAATGATGGCTTTATCCTGACCGATGCCATAGAATTTCAGTTGCAAGTCTCCATATCCAATGGTGATAAACGCCCTCCATTTATTCTGATTCCAGTAAATGCTTTGTTTCAGCGCTGCTACCCAACTTCCGTAAAAATCAAAATAGAACAGCACTGCCGTTGAGGATGGTGGTGAAATGCTGTCCGATTTGTTTATATTGTAAACAACCATAGGCAGTACTGCGAAACCAAGCTTTTGTGAAGAGCCAAAGGTCGGCCCGGGTACAATGGTGAAATTAACATTCTTGTTGACCCTTTTAAGTGTCTTTTCTACAAAAGCAATACTATCATGAGTAACCTGGGGATTCTGGCTCATTGCCTGTGGAAAGCCAAAAAGGATGAGAAAAAAGCCCAGGAAGTAACGCTGCATATTGCTTGAATAATTTCAAAAATTTTCAGTATGTTTCTTGTCCATTTAAATAAAAGCCTTTAGATTGGCCGCCGATTGCAAAATCAAAGTTCACATTTGTCCGGAAATATTTATTGACCATTACCCTAAGGCCGATTCCAACTGCTGGTTGAATGTACTTAAAGATGCCAACATTTCTGTCCCGGTTAGAAGTGGTTGTTGCATTGATGAAGAATACCCCTCCCAGAATCTGTGAGCAAGGCAGGATTGGGAAACGATATTCTACTTCACCATAAATCAGGTCTTCTCCCCGAAACCGGCTGTTTACATATCCTCTCCCTGAACGGGCCCGTTGATCCTCACCAAGAGAAGGCAGTGCGAGGTATGGTATATGCCCGGTCATTATAAAATCGCCAAACAGCCAGAAGGCAATAAGGTGCCTGGGATTTTTCTTCGACAGGCCGACGTAGGTCCTGAATTCGGTCCATAATGAGGAGGATTCCTGACTGCTCCCGAGAAATGTAAAATTATACCGGTAATTGATGTTTGCGTAGATCCCTTTGTATGGATTGATCAAATTGTCGCGCGAATCATATAAGACATTCAAACTGAGCCCTGAGATGGCATATTGAGTCGTATCAAACCCGTGTTTTTTTGAGTAGAGATAATGGGGGGTGACTTGCATTGGAATTGTGTCAAGTTTTAAAAGTTGATCATTGATCGAATAGTAGTCATCAAGTTGATACCCAACCCCAATGTATAAATTAGTAATGATTTTAAAGTTAACAATTTCATTAAGTTTAATGTAGTTGTATTTCATGGGGTAAGCCCCGTTATAGTCCTTTGTGTCTGCACCCATCCAATGGATGGTCGAAGGCAATGCAACCGTGTCGGGCGCATTGGTGCCTAGTCCAAAGGTAGGCTGACTGTAAAGGTAAAACCGCCAGTCGCCCTGGAGAAACATATTGTCGTTACTGGTATAAGAGTTTGTTTTAATGAAAATTATGAGTTGATTTTTAGTTGTATAGGCGACCGAAACAACGCCGCCTGAAACCTTCGTTAAATGCATGGGATTAAAATACCATCCAAAAACTCCCCCTGCACCAAAAAGGAAACCATTTGACGGGTTCGAACTGATATTGGGATAAAGCAGAGCGCTGAACTTTTTAACTGGTTTTGGTTCTTTATCCTTTTTTCGCCATAGGTCGCTGATCTGTCCCTGCTGACAATCGCGCTGTGAAATTGAAGTTTCTTGCCCGGATGTGGTCATTGTGGCTTGGGCTATTGACTCGAAGGCAAAGCAAATAAACAGAATGATCGCCAAAATAAATTTACGGGAGATTAGCCGTCCAAGAACCAAAGCTAAACGGGAGTCAACTACCCCCATCAATAACTTCACTGTGTCTGTGGTATTTATATTCAACTGATGTTGGGGGATCAATGCTCTTAACATCTTGGAAACCATCGATGCGCCATAGACAAGAATGAATACTAAAAAGCTAATTATAGGCGGGCGCATTGTTTCTAAAGTTTATAAATGGATTCATACACCCTGATCTGCTTTATTCTTTTTTGGTTTGCTTGGGAATATTATGGAAGAAAATTCTGATGACCTCTTCTCTGCCCACTATTCTTACACATTCATGGAAAATGCAGTAACCAAAAAGGAGAATAAGCTGCCATATTTGAATTCCCCAAAAATGTGGCCACACAATCTCCTGAACCATTTTCGTGTTGGCTTCTCCAAAATGCCCCGTCAGGCGCCAAAAGTGAACAAGATGTTCCACATATCTAAACAGGAATGAAGCAAGAAAATAGATGACCGTTTTCCACGCAATATTATAAGCAAGAGGTTTTTCAGGAAAGCGATTAACTATCGGGAAGTAGTCCATTATAACAACAACTTTTGCAACCACCAGTGCCATAATGATCCCGGTAATAAATGCTTCTGTGCTTATGCCATATTGTTTCAGTATAAGTGCTTCCGTAAGAGCGAGCAGTTCAAAGGATATGATAAAGAATATCATTACAGGCAATAACTCCCTAAACTCGTGTTTTACCTTTTCTTTAATTGTACTCATAAGAATAGTGTTATTCGTTTTTACAAATTGCTATCTTCGCCTTCCCCCGCCACCTCCTTGCGATTGTCCTCCCCCAAAATTAGCTGAAGATTTACCGTTAAATTGCTGAGACTGGGTATTTCCCCTTTGCCGGTCCTGGGCCGCTTTATTCATCTCCTGGGTACTATTATTCTGTACACCGGCAGGTTTCGAGAAATCATTTGATTTACCGGTTGCATTCCCTGGCTGAGATTTTGATGCATCCTCCCAGCCGTTACCTGTGTTTTTATATACATTTCCGTTTGAAGTGGCATACATGTCTCCATTTTTGGTCTTGGCAGCGGCTGTTGTTCCCTGTGATGTTGTTACATGCCCACCTGATGTGGATTGTCCTTTTCCGTTACTTACACTACTTGAGCCCCATTGTGCATTGGGAGTGGAACCCTGACGGGTGGAACCGCTTGCCCCGGTGTAGGGATTGTAAGCCTGTGCCGCCGATCTGCTGCCGTAAGGTGTTGAAACAGAAGCGCCCCTGGCATATGTGCCTGTTTTTGAATTATATGCCTGACCGGCTGTTGCCTTACCATATGGACTATAAGCTGTTGCACTTCGCGCATATACCCCGGTATTCGGATTGTAGGATGCATGATATGCCACCCCGCCATATGGGTATGCATGGTAGGCATAGCAGCCGAATGTAACCGGGTATGGATAGTAAACCGGGTATCCGATGGGCGGATAGTAATAATAGGGCGGATAATAAAACCCTGTTCCGGAGATGATGATGACACCTGAGGGTGTGCCCATAACATAAACACCCATATAACCTGATGTATAGTTAGCAACAACAACATTTGTTGAAGTTACGGTTTGTGTTACATAGGTGACATTATACACCGGTGAACTGGAGGGCATCGCATAAATCACCTGTGGTACTGTTGTGGCAGTCACCCACGGACCGGTGGGGGTCAATGCTACAAACCAGATCCCGCTGACACAGGCATAATATTGATCACCACTTACCCTGATTACCTTATCAGTTGTATTCACTGCATAAGATAATGTTGTATTTTCAATGGGATCAAATTTGGCTTCGCCTGAATAGGTAATGTTTACCTGCTTTGCGGCCTGTGCTGCATCTACTTCAATGGTGGTGGGTATCTGTGCAATCATTACAGCATCCTTTGCCTGTTCCGTGCCGGGTACAAAAGCCATAATGGAAGATGCAGGACTTTCATCTGGTATTTTGCCGAAATCGATCGGCAAATTTGGGGTGGCATAGGTCCATGGACCGTTTAAACCAGGAGAACTAAACCAACGCCCTGCTGAGAGATAATAGAACTTCTTGTTTCCATTACAAAAAAAGATATCACTATTTGTATTGGTCGCAAATTTGAGTGTCGTTCCGGCGATCATTTTATAAGCAGGTTCACCTTCAAACAGGATCAATTCTGCAAGCTTTTCCGAGCAGTAAACGACCGGCATATTTTTATCCGGTTGTGTCACGGCAGGAATGGTGCCTTTCAGGTTTCTCCAGTTTGTATCGCTGGCCAGGCTAACCAACGATTTTGGCAGGTTGCCGGTAAAAGCCCATGGCCCGGCGGGTTCTATTCCTTTTTGCCATTCCAGCCCATCGTACAAATAATACGTACCGGTCGTTTTGTCAAAAAAAAGCGGAAAATTGGCGTTGATCACATACTCCAGGTTGTCTTTACCAGTTGAGGCTTTCGTTGGCTTGCCTTCTAATTGAATTAAAATGGTCGGACGCTTGCTTGTAAAAATAACCGGTGGATCATTTTTAACCATAACTGTCGTGGCAGGTTCTACTTTCGGGGTACAAGCCACGATCTGCTCGACTGAGCCCTCAATGGTCCGTTCAGAAGGGAAAAAAGACTTCACAATTTCTCCCATTTTTTGAGCAGATTCTGCATCCAGGGAAGGAAAATTGGTTTTTAGAACGGATAGGTTGCTAATTAGAACCTTATGATTATCCATGTTCACATCAGTAGATGCAAGCATATACAATACTCCCAGAACTTCTTTCCCCTGGTTTGGCACCAATGAAAACGCAAGCCTGAAATCGAGCTTTTTAAACTGGTCCCAGTTCTGAACCTGAGGTTGATACATAGTCAGTACTGATCCCTGGTTGGTTAACTGCCGTGGCCAGGTCACATCCTGCGAATATCCTTCAAGGATAATGCACAGCCCCATGATCATTGCAATGGAACACTTTTTCATACGATTGGTTTTAAAGTAAAAGAAAAACGGAAAGCTCGTTGTTATTTTCCTGCTGCATTTTTAAATCCGGAATTCTCGATGACAATCTTCAGGTTTTTAGCAGTTGCATCGAGTGTTGTGCTGCCGGCATACTGGGTACCATCCGGAAGATTGCCGTAAGTGATGTTAAAGATCACCTTCTGTGAAGGATCGTCCACTGAAGTGGTGACATCCACAGCTATGATCTTCTGATTTACCTTGTCGATCGAAATGGCAAGCAGGTCGCCAGGCTCATTGTAGCCGGGGAAGCTGAGTTTGAATTTCTTGCCCGGGTCAAGTACCTGAATGGATGTTTTTCCGGCACCATAGATCTGATCAAGTTTCTCAGCACTTGGTGGCAGGTAGGTCTGAATTTTGGCAATGGCAGCTTTGATATAATCCCCCATTTCCTCTTTCTTGTTGGCGATAATCTTTCCGCGCAAACCGCCGGGAGTATTTGCAGGTGTGGTGTTGCCGGTTGCAACCTTTGTGAGTGTTCCATCCACTCCGTAATAACACTGATTTTGTTTCACCGATTTCTGCTCCCCGTTTAAAAAGGTCGTGGTTGTTTCTACCCATTCATATTTCTTTATTTTCTCCTTACTGTCTGTCAGGTTCTTCTTGATCATTCCAATGGTTTCCTTCATATCTGCCTGGGCGAAGGATCCTATATACCCGGCCATCAATGCCAGTATGAGCAATACTTTGATTTTTTTCATAATTTCGGTTTTTCGGTTATTTACTGTTATTTGTTTTGGTTTTATAAGTTTAAATGATCTCGCAGGCCCGTCTATGAAAGGGTAGTCTTACGCCGCCTGCAACCTGTGTGGCATGGGTCCAGTCGTTGAAACAGGAGGTCCTAGTGCCTGGGTTTCATAAATGTCCGGGTTCCCATGAAAAGTGCAGAGAGAATGTCGCAGAGAAAAAAATTACTTTTCAAACGGAAAAACAACCTTCCAGTCCTTTTTCATGCTTATTACCGTCCATCCATGGGCTGTTGCAAGATCATAAAGTGCCTGTGGAAAGGTGCCAACCTTTGTGTCAGGTAACCCTTGTGCGGGACCATAGGCATACTCACGGGCCGAATCGTCATGCAATACCAGCATGGCAAGCCGGGTGCCATCTCCTGCTTTCGTATATTCCAGCATTTGCTGGTCCCCCGGCGAATTGCCAAAGGCAGCATAAGGTCTGCGCCCGATCATCAGGTAAATTCCTTCAGGTTTGCCCGCTTTGTCATTGTCAAGAAGGACTTTAGGCTCCTTTATCAGGATGGGTTTCCCGTTTTGATCGTAACTATAGGTCGTAGCAGCCATGGAGCCCACAACCTGTTCGGGAGGAATGCCATAGACCTTTTCGCTATACACCCTTACGAAATCCTGCCCCCCACCTGTGACGATGTACGTTTTATACCCGTTCAACCGGAGATAGCTCATAAGTTCTCCCATGGGCTTGTACACAAGTTCCGTGTAGTGCCTTTTCCATCGCGGGTCTTTTTCCGTCTCCAGCCATTGTTTCACAGCAGAAATGAAGTCATCCGTCGACATGCCGGTAAGGGTTGCTGCAATAATTTTCTCAATCTCGGAATAGGGGAGTTTGGAAATTGCTTCACGATCGCCGCTCAATACGGTCATGAACGGCTCAACAGCTTTCAGTTCCGGCTTTTGTTCAACCAGGGCTGCAACGCGTTCAAAACAATATGTGATTTGGGTATACATGGGGTGTTCGGCCCACAGAGTGCCATCCTGGTCAAAAGTGGCAATCCGCTCCGCTACCGGAACAAAATCCGCACTGCCTTTTATAGTGGTTGCATGGACAAAACTGATGATCGCTTTTTTGGCGGGTCCATCATTCCATGAGGGGAGCGGATCCTGGGCAGATACCGGTTGAATCCCAGGAAAGACAACTGCCAATAAAATCGTAAAGAAAATACTTCTCATCTCAATTTATTTAAAAACTGCAAAGACAGCAAATGCAAACAAATCTTGAATGAAATGATATTGCATCTTGCTGTCTTTGTAGTGAATTGCGTTTATTTTCCACCGTTTGCAGCTTTTTCAGCAGCCTGCATTTTTGATTCCAGTTCTGCTTTTAGCTGACTTAAGGTAAAACTGGCTCCTTTTTGCATCGGAGGGAATTCCAGAAGTGACATTGC
>Ga0073936_10003568_pt1 | contig 22158 bp, 22 predicted proteins | sample AliMusrvi5mmetaG_FD_87041 | JGI IMG/M metagenome (GOLD analysis project Ga0073936, IMG submission 87041) | Freshwater lake bacterial and archeal communities from Alinen Mustajarvi, Finland, to study Microbial Dark Matter (Phase II) - Alinen... | ecosystem: Environmental > Aquatic > Freshwater >... | reverse complement strand
GCGTGGCGTCTGGCTGTCCAAACCTGGTTACAGTCTAACGGGATGATCACCATCTCTCAGGGACGGAAACTGTTACCCATTTTCCCATGACTTTTAGTCTCATAAATAGGGTTGCACTACAAGTATTTGCTGGAGCAAAACCCCAGTACAACATTTCAATATTGGGGGGATGATGCCCAGAAAGCATTTATTGCCGACAGAAACTTGCCTGTTAATTTCTTCTTAAGGAAAAAAAGTGATGTAAGCTTTCTCATAACCAATAAGAATTGGATTAATCAAATATCAATCGGCGAGTCTGTCCGAACGAAAGGATACGATTTGATTCGGGGAGCACCTGTTCGAGATATTGCTCAGGTGCTCTTAAATGATTCTTCGCTTTTGTGCGATTATAAAATGAAAGCAATATTAAGCACAAATGACTCGACTTGGACTGTTGCGTTGTTGTCCGGCAGCACCAATGGCGGAATCATTGTGACTGAGGAGTTGTTTTATGAGGCGCCAGTTACGGGTTATAAGCAGGAATACATATTTGCCTCTGCCGATCAAAAACTAATAAAGACGAAATATGTGTATCTCAAAAGTCGTGACCCAGTTCTTTACTCCCGTATTACGCTAGACTATTTTACCGTAGATAAAAGTTTTGTTCGTTTGCGTGGGTCATCAGTTACCAATCCCTAGCCACTATCGCGCGACTTATCCCTTCCAATCCGCTCATGACCTCATAATACATGCTTTCGATGGGTGCCGGCTCGAGTGAGGCAAGGTACTTTCGCATCCCATATTGCAGAGAATCCATCGGGCAATCTACCGTCTTCTTTGCAATCGCATTGAACAGCGGAATAATCCAAGGGGTTGAGCCATCTGTTACAGGTGGCGTGAAATGTTTCGTCTCATTTCCTCCTGCGGGATTTACGCCGAATGCACCTATCGGGCGGGCTGTCTCGTCCAGTGCGGTCAGCGCATCCATGCACACCCAACCTCCCATGCAGTAACTCAGAGTCAGCAGGTCTCTGTACAAAACCGTACGATCCAAACTGGCCGCGCTATCCAGTAAGAGATACCACTGATTGCTGCTATTTTTAAAAAGGTGGTATGCGTACTCGCTATCAAACCGTAAAAAGCCGCAATGTGAAGCCATGCCAGAATTTCCTCGTGTGTAGTCAACCATCAAGTTCCCTACGCCGGCGTTGAAATTTTCGGGCACGTTGACCGGGGACACCCAGTAAATTCGTTGCTTGTCGTGTGGGAGAATCTCCCATTCGGCAATCTCAAGTGTGCTTCTCGTGGCATATTCGTTAGTTTCTTTTCTCGTTATCTGGGACCGGGTCATGAAGGCATGCTGCGCTCGCAGTCGGGTGCCATCCGCGAGTTCTCCCTGCACATTATGGCCCCACTTTTGATGCGCCAATCCGCCTTCGTTCAGGATATCATGGTGAAAACCATCCATCGCCTGTTCCACTACCAAGCGTGAATCCTGGAATGCAAGGCGTGTTACATAAGGGCTGATATCGTCATTACCCCATAGGAGTTTGCGCGGCTTTTCCGGTCGGTATGTCGGGGCATTTGCGCCATTGATCAATTTCACGATCAAGTCCGCAATGCCTTTTGGAAAATCAAGTGACTTTGGCATAAACTCTCCCATTGGCTCTGAATCCTTTAGCACATTCATTCTGTCGGAGTATGGCACAGTCTTGTATCTAACGGCGAGTCTCACTTTTGCATTAGTGGAAAACCTTGCAATCAGCGCATATGTGTTCATTCCATCGCTCAGTCAAAAGGGAATGTCGTCATTGATCACATCCCGGAACTCTCAACATTTTCAGTCAGGAATCTGTGGCAAACTGTCACTCTGAAATAGGATACCGCCATAGATTGCCGTAGCAAGAATTCCCTCGGTGGCCGTTGCAAATAAAGGCATATCGCCCTTAATTTACTGTAGTTTATCGATTGTTGCTTGCTTTACCAGGTCCTTGGCCTGCCGGATTAAGGCCGTCGCGAACTCCCTTTGCTTCTTCCATGTTTTAGCCGTGGCATCCTCCAGACCCTTTAGCGCCTCTTCCAGTAATTCGCTCGGCCCTTTCGCCTTATCTGTAGCTTGGTTTGACTCCATAAGCAATTTCGGCATGGCGCTCTCAATCGCCTGCCGAAAATCCTCCCGGCCGGGACGGAAATAGTGTTTCAATACCACATTAACAGTTTGATGCCCTGTTACCCTCGTGACCAGTTCCATGGGTACGCCTGCAGCTAACGCCAAGGTGATCCAGGTTACGCGAAAACTATGGAAATCCCGGATCGATGCCCGCCGCAACCCGCCCTTTCTGACTGCACTCAGGTCTCCCAGTCGCTTTTCAGCCCGATTCTTCCTCGTTGTTCGAAGAACCCTCAGCCCGCTCCGACGTTCAATTTCGTGCAGGTACAAAGAAACGGTCGACTTACTGAGGGTCAGTTTCTCCGCGACTGCCGGTAATTTGTCGCCACCCACGTATGCTTTGAAAACTTCAGTCATCCCGTTCAGTTTCACGGTATCTATCGCGTTTTCCGGTATTGCGGCCAAAACCTTCAACCCCCGCGCCAGGAGTTCATCGGCGGGGAGTAAGGGGCGGACGTCCTCAACGACAGTGTCTTTAACGACAGCGTCTATTCCTTCCTGTTCTTGGTCGTCTTCGTTCACATCGAAAAATCCCGCGACCTCAAGCAATTGTTTCACCCGGTAGGTGATTCCATGGGAATTCTTGAGGTACATCTTCGCTTGTTCCGGAAAGCAGTAGCCTTTCGCCTCTGTAGCATCCTTTGTGGAGTCAGGGGCTGGTGCAATAGCCGCCAATTCCTTGTGGAGTACTGGGAACATCGGAATCTCGACTGTCTCTCCGGTCTTTGCGGTTTTGACACGAACAAATCTCTCTTTTAGGTCCACATCTTCCCAGCGGAGAAGGCAACAATCGCCGCGCCTCATGGCGGTACACATACCCGTAATGATTACCGGCCGGATAAACGGGTCCTTCTCAGTAGCCAGCAGAATGGCCTGAAGTTCATCCTGAGTAAACGGCTTCCGGTGGGTTGTTTTTTCATCCGCTGTTATAATGCCAGCGAACGGATTCTGGGAAATGTTTGCCTTCTGCGATAGCACCTTGAATGCGGATCGGAGAAGAATGAGTGCCGCGTTAAACGTCCGGCCGCTGACCCCCCTTTTCTTTTCCCCGGCCATGAAGGCCTCTGCCATAGTCGGCGTCACGTCCGCCAGGGTCTCGGCTTCCTTGTATTCCTTTTGGACAAACTTCACGAATCGGCCGAAAAGGGCATGCATTTCTTTGACATACCGCTGGGTCCCCGTCCGTTTCCGGGCTGACTTGTCCCATTCATCGGCGAACTTTGCGAGGGGGATTGAATCAATCCGTTTCCCTGTGCGGATCTCGTGAAGCTTTTGGACGTACTCCGCTGAATTCTTCTTTTCCTTTACGTCCCGGATCATGGCGTCGAACTTCTCCATGGCCTTGCCGCGGGAGCGTTCGAAAGTTTTATCGTTGCTTTCCTGGCTGATCGACCCGGGCCGCTTACCTTCGATCGGTATTCGGAGGTTCACGCAATGGACCTTGCCGCCCACGTTATAACGACCATACCACCACTTACTTGTTTTTCGCATTTCCAAAGGCATGCCAAACCCTCCCGCCGAGATGATTTTCGACTCAAACAATTCCGATTGAAGAGTGTCTCGCGCGGGTGGTAAGCTTACCCCAGAAAACAGGAGATAACCGATGTCCGCAACGCCAAGACCGCTTAATCAATCACACGAAATCATTATCGGCAAAAACGGCTCGTTTGTCAAACAAGTATCAAACATTTCGGCGGAAAATAACAATAAAGCTATATATATTGGCAAATATTAAAAATGGGCTCTGCCTTCCAAGCAGATGGTCGCCGGTTCGAACCCGGTCGCCCGCTCCATTTTTCGCTCGGTGCCTGAGACGGCGGGAGCTACGGATGGTCTACGACTAAGAAAAAAGGCTAACGATAAGGACTTGTATGGACTTCAATACCCCTCACCTCGATCCTCTTCCTCATGGGGCGAGGAGGGAAATGGGGGGACCGATATGGAGTCGATCCCTTCGTCTCTTTAGGGAGCGGATCGAGGTGAGGAGATGGGGGGGCTTGTTGCTTTCGGCATGGCTATGGACCCCCTTGCTGGCGCCGGCGGCATCCTCGCAGGATTGGCAGGTGGTGAAATCCTCTCATTTTATCGTCATGTATACTGGTGATGAAGTCTTCGCCAAAAGTGTTTCAGATAAAGCCGAGGCTTATTATAACGTTATTGCCGATGACCTGGGGTTTACGCGCTATCAGAACTTCTGGGTGTGGGATAACCGGGTTAAAATTCTGATTTATCCGACAGCCCGGGCCTTTGCCGATGCCTGTCAGACTCCTGTCTGGGCGATTGGGGGGGCCAGTTATGCGCGGCATGAGATTGCCAGCTACCAGCAGAGCGGAACCGGCTTCCTTACCTCCTTGCTCCCGCATGAGTTGTCGCATCTGATTCTCTCGGATTTCATAGGGCATGACCGCGTGCCTTTGTGGCTGACTGAGGGATTTGCTCAATGGGAACAGGAGGGGCGGAAATCAACAGGCTTGGCACCGGGGCAAGGATTCAGGTTGAAAGATCTGATGGTCGCAGACATCCGGCAGGATCCCGATCCACAGCGTGTGGCTGTTTTCTATGCGCAATCCGCCAGTGTGGTGGGGTTTATGATTACCACTTACGGTGGAACTACCTTCGGCTCCTTCTGTAAAGCTTTGCGTGACGGGAAAACGGTTGAAGCCGCCCTTGCCTCCTCCTATTCCTCAGACCTTCCTTCCCTGGATGGGCTTGAACAGAAATGGTTGAAATCATTACGCTGAATTATGTCGGCACGTCTTTACGGCCAGTGAGAGGACTGCTATGATCGCCTGAAAGCGGGCAATATCCGGGAGTAGGAATCGTTTATGGAACGCGACGAAAAAAATGACCGGAAAGAAAGATTTGATCGGGCGGAGCTCGTGATCTGGGTCGGATTTTGGATTAATGCGTTCTTAATGGTGATGAAGCTGGCGGCCGGTTGGTTTGGGAAATCTGAGGCGGTATTTGCGGATGGCTTGGAGAGTATGTGTGATTTTTTTGCGATCACCTCCGCCATGGTGGCCTTGCGGATGGGGCGAAAGCGATTTGATCAGCAACATCCTTACGGCCACGGCAAGGCCGAGAGTATTTCTGCGATTTTGGTGGGTTCATTAATTCTGGCGACGGGCTTGGGCATTGTTTGGAAAGCGGTTGATGCGGTTTTAAATCATGCGCTTGAGACACCCGCCGCCATGGCTGTCATTGCCGCGGCCCTTACTATAATCATCAAAGAAGGGCTTTGTCGTTATACCTTACATGTCGCTGGCAACCTTGGCAGTCCCTCCGTTATGGCTGTCGCTAAGGATCATCGCAAGGATGCCATTACGTCGATTGCCACCCTCATAGGTGTGACGGGTGCATTTCTGGGTTTAAAGATCATGGACCCGATTGCCGCCGCCCTCTCGGCGGTGTTTATCGTCCGGATCGGCTGGCAGACGCTACGTCCTGCGGTGGAAGATTTGATGGATGCTTCATTGCCGCCGGAGTTGTTGGCGGAAATGAGTCGGACAGCTGCCGATGTGGAGGGGGTGGCTGGTATTCATGAAATCCGTGGGCGCCGCTCCGGGCAATATGTAATTGTGGATTTGAAGCTTGAAATGGATCCGTTAATGACGGTCAAACAGTCCCATGATATTGCCACCCGTGTCAAAAGTCAGTTATTCAGCCAGTTCCCGAATATTGGGGACGTGATGATTCACATCAATCCCCGCAATGAAGCGCATGAGGATCTGACCCGTCTGTAAAGAATACTACTGACTGCTTTCTGCTGACGCCTGGCTCGAATTCTGGCTGCTGTCTTCTGAACTCTGACTACTGTCTTTCGCCGGGCCGGTGGATACGATTACTTGTGAGGCGCGCAGGAGGTAAGTTCCGAGCTTATAGCCCTTACGGGTCTCCTCGATGATGATGCCGTCAGGGTGCTCTTCGGAAGGAATATGGGCGACACATTCATGGCAGTTGGGGTCAAAAGACTGACCTTTGGTTTCAATGGGGGTTACGCCTGCTTTCTCAAGGTTCGTTTGGAATTGTTTCAAAATCCCTTCAAAACCATCGATGACGTTGTGTTTGATGTGATGCTGTCGGGCGGCTTCCAGGCCCAGTTCGAAATGATCCACGATGGGAAGCATGTCCTGCAGGAGTCGTTCGGCTGCGCGACGTGTCGTGTCTTCGCGATCCCGCAGGGTACGCTTGCGAAAATTATCAAAATCAGCTTGCAGGCGCAGGAGCCGATCCTTCAGGGTGGCAATTTCCTGATCCTTGGGATCTATGGCCGGTGGTTCGGCGGCGGGTTCGACAACGGGTGTTAATACAGGGGCGGGCTCCGTCTCCACTGGTTGGGGCGCTGCGGCAGGCTCGTGCTGGTTTTTTTTACTCATAGGCGACGAATATAGCGGAAGGAGACAGGTATGGGCAAGCCTAGAGGTGCCCGATAAGCGATGGCGTTATCCGTCTGCTGTATCCGTTAGCTTTTTGCAAAGGATGAATATTAACTCCGCTTGAATAAATCCGGCCATATTCAATATTGCAAAAATAATCCCCTCAGATAATTATCACCTTAGAAGTGTGAAAAATGAATTGTAACAAATGACTAGAATATTGATTCCATTCGTAATGATGGCACTTTGTGTAGCTGGCTACCTTATAATAAAGCAAGGAATGTATTATCGGGTTCGCTTCCTAGGCACGTCGTGCCTAGGCACAATGGCCTTGGTCATAGGGTTAATGAGGTTGACCGAATCTTTCAGAATGCTCGATGGAGTTGGAGTTGCTCTATTGGGCCTCGGTGCTGCAGCTCTTTATCAGTTGCGTTTTGCCGTCTGTGATTTGGTGCTGGCGAGGTGTCGCCATATGCCCTTTTTGTATCGGCATTTGACCGCTAAACACATCAAGCTATTAAAGGAGATTGTGGCAATAATCGAGCGAGATAAATTGAACTGCTTGATTGGTGGTGGAGTAGCCTATGATGCCCTTATGACGGGGTATTTGACTCATATGCCTTGTGACTTGGATCTTGTTTGTTTGAGTGAGGATGAGCCGGCTATTCGAAGTGCACTTACACGTGCGGGATTTGTGCTCAAGTCGAACCGTCCTGACCAGGTTTTGGCGTACCGGAAGGGCGACATTATGATTGATGTTTTGATCTGGCAGACTGGAGAAAAGGGGAAAATACAACACTTGTTTGGTGTCGATTTATTGGTAATGCCAAGATCGCTGTTTCTTGATAAACGTGAGGTTCAATTGAATGGAGTCAATTTTTTCATTCAAGGAGCCCGAATGTTGGCATGCGTTGTGCCTTGGGTATCAAGGAAGCGGCATCAGACATTACTAAAATCCACTTCCATGTCATTTGCCCCGATAGGCCCGGTTCAATGGCGTGACGCCCAAATCAAGGTGCGGGTGACAGAATATAATGTAGTGTAGCAGGGGCAAATCATGAATCATGGTGGAGAGCAGAATGATAAGGCGCGTGTTTCCGGCAATGAGTCTGATCCCGGTTCTCTGTTTCCCTCGTCGATGAACAGAATGCATCGAAGCCTGCAGCGGGTGCTACGCTTCATTGGCGGTCGAGGCGTCCTTCTTTTTTGTGTCGGCGTGGCGTCTGCGCTTCTTCTCTCGCTGGTCGAGTTGGCGCTGGCCGTTTTCCTGATGGTGTTTCTCTATACCTTGAGGTTCATTGAGTGGTCCCAGCTTCCGGCATGGCTTCCGCTAAACGCGAAAAACCTGTCGCCCCTGACGATTTGGATATCGCTACTGATGATCGGGGTGATCCAGGCGGTGAGCCTGGTGATTCACTACGAGGCCAAGGAGCTCTTAACGGAGGGGGTACACGCTCGAATGCGTCTGGTGCTCGGTTACCGGGCTTTGTTGTCACGGAACACCCGGGGCCTGTCTTTGAGCACGATGAACCTTTACACGTCCGAGTTTTTCCCGAAAGCGTCCGCGTTCATTTTCTATATCAACCAGGTCATGTCATTTGTCATTCAGGCATCCATGATCATGGTGTGGATGCTTCTGTTGGCGCCGGGTGAGGCCCTGGTGGGCCTGGTGGGCCTGGGGTTGATGGGCGGTTTGGTACTCCGTTTCAACCGGATCACCAATCGGCTTGGCCGACGGGTCCCGGAGGCGCAGGCAGATCTCGAGAAAACCAAGGTGCGCATTGCGCGGAACTGGCTGTTAATCCGCATTTTTCGTATCCAGGACCATGAGTTTGGGAACTGGGCGCGGGCCACTTTTTCCTATTACCGGCACACGACCTTGGCCTTCCTCTTCAGTAATCTGGGCAGTGCCTTTATGCCGGTGCTGGGCATTGTCACCATGGCCACTATCATTCTAGTCAACTTCAGTTTCTTCCATACGCCCGTTGCGAACCTGGTGGCGTTCCTATACCTGTTTGTCCGTTTCCTCCAGATGGTGGCGAATGGATCCAACCTGATTGGAGGGATGTTCACGTATCGCTCCCAGGTGGAGAAAGCAGAGGAACTGGTTCATTCCCTTTCACCCGAGGAACTACAGGACGCCCTTCGGTCGGAGCGGGAGTTCCGCTTGCTCCATCGACAGTTCGACACCTCATCGTTTTGCCGGCACAGGGCGGATCTTCGACACATGGCGCTACCGACGGCGGCTCCGGCCATTGCCTTGGAGGGCGTCACTTTTGCCTGGCCTGGCATTGCGGCGCCGATCCTTAAGGATTTCTCCATGAACATCGCGCCGGGTGAGCAGGTGGGGATCGTGGGACCGAACGGGTGCGGGAAGAGTACCTTGCTAGGCATCATGTTGGGGGCTCTCCAACCATCGGTCGGAACGGTGTGTGTGGGCGGGCAGGGCAGCGAGGACTTTGTCCGGGATAATTCACATGTGATCGCCTACGTGGGGCCGGATCCGTATCTCATCCATGGGAGTGTGAAAGACAATCTCGTCTATGGACTCGAACGGAAAATCACGGAAGACGAGATCTGGAGCACCTTGGATAAGGTGGGTATGAAGGATCTTGTTCAAGCTCTGCCGGGGGGCTTGGGCTATGAAATCCAGGAAAACGGGGAGGGACTGTCATCAGGGCAGAAACAGCGCCTCGCTATGGCCAGGAGCTTCCTTCGGAGGCCGTCGCTGTTTATCATGGATGAGCCTTCTGCCAACCTCGATACCGCCACCGAAGAATGTATCCTGCGCGACTTGCAAGAACTCCGGGGACGTTGCACTGTGGTGATCGTCTCCCACCGCGTCGGGATGCTTAAGGATGTTGACCAGGTGTTCCGGATGGGGGAGCCGTAGAGCGGTGGTGTGGGCCGGGAGACTATCCGAGGCTATCCACGATCGCAGGAACTTCGCGCGGCGTGATTTCCTGAGTGCTGTCTTGGATCACCTCTGCCGTCTCAGCCGCCGTGAGGCGGCGTGAAAGGACCTCGAAGGCGTGGCCCGCGTCCCGGCCCCAACTGAGCTTCCGGTGCTTCTCCTTTGCCCCGAAGACATAGATCTTTGATGGTGTCGGGGGACGGACAATCGACGGGGTAGTGGAACCCCATCCATTGTGGCGGCAAACATCGGACTCGTAGGCGCCACCGAGAAGAGCTTGATAGAATTCATAATCCACACCGGCAACTTTGGGTGCATCCGGGTGACGGTCATTCCGGCCGCGTAGGGTGAGGCTTTTCCCCTCCGCCTTGATCTGGTAGCCGAGCATGGATCCGGGGTAGGGGGCAAAGAAGGATAGAGAAGACAGGGGCCGCCGGATGCTCCGAAACATCGCCATGGTCATGAATGCATCTTCGTGAGTCTCGCCTGGCACGCCCAGCATAATGTTCGCCCAGATACGTGGAGGCGTGGCGCCCCGGGACGCCTGTTGATTGCCGATGCGGTTGACGAGATTAATGGCAAACCGGTTGTCATCCGCCGTGCATTCCTTGTTCAATATCTCAAGGACGCGATCGCTGCCGGACTCGAGTCCCATGGAGATGACATTCCAATGGGTCTCCTGAACCAGCGCTTCAAACAAGGCCGGTTGCTTCCGGATGCTATCAGTGCGGGCGGATGCCCAGTACGGCCATACCCGATTGGCCCGGCGTGGGTATTTTTCCAGCCACTCCTTTAACCACACCGGATTTTGGAAGAACATTGAGTCGTGGATGACGACGGAACCCAGCGGACCATAGCTCCTGTCCAGATGGTTAAGTTCCTCAATGACGGCCTCGACCGGCCTCCGGCCTGCAGCATCAATATAGGAACTTTCGTTGCAAAAGGCACAGCGCCATGGGCAAACGCGGGAGGTCAATACGGTGGCCACGGGTGCAGGCCCCCATCCGCACGCTGGCTCCAGGGGCCAGGGGTCGCGATTCCACGGGACGAACCGGTTCCCTCGTGGCCACAATTCCCGGTTGATGATCGGCCACTGGGCCATGTCCGTGCCAGCCTGGCTGGTAATAACACGGCCGAACGTCTTCGGGTTCCTGACGAGGTCGACGATGACGGATTCGCCCGGTCCCTTGCAGATGTGGTCAAACTCCGGCACATCAAGCATTTCCTGCAACGCGACGGAAGCATGGATGCCTCCTGTGATAACACATCCTGACGGGTTCGCCTGCTTGAAGAGACGGGCCACGCGGCAAGCGGTTGAAAACGTCGACGTCCTCACGTTCATGAGGAGGATATCGTATCCCCGCAGCTGCCACCTGATCCCCCGCCAGGTTCGGTGAGCGCGTGTCGAGACCCCGTCCGTCATGATGCCGGCCTTGTGAAGAATCGTCCTGAGCAGACCCATGCCATGATCCTGCCAGCGGGCCAGCGGGTCCGTGCGGGTCAGCAGACTGCCGAGCGGCCCCAAGTCAACCCAGACGATTTTCTGCGTCTTACTCATGGCTTGTTTCCCCCCTCAATTCAGACGGGGCCGGATACGATGCCCGGGCGGCCCGCCAGACGGCGCCTGCGCTAGCCCATCGGCGAGCCGCCAGCCGCTTCGCCAGTCGCCCCGCCACACTGATGAATATCGGGAGCGGCGGGAAAGGTGCGTGTTTCCGCAGGAACCGGATCGAAGACCAGGTAAAGTGGTAGTCGTAGGCGGCGCTTTCTGGATCCATGGACCCGAAGCCCCGATGATGGATGAGGGAATCCTCCGCCACGGCGAGCCGCCACCCCTTTGCCCGGAGCCTGAATGACAGGTCCGTGTCCTCCCAATACAGGAAGAACTGATTGTCCAGCAGGCCCGTTTCGTTCAAGGCCTGCCCGCGTAGCAACACGCTGGCGGCGCTTAGGTATTGCAGGCGTCGGAGTTCCCCGGGGCGGCTGCAGGAAGCGGGAATTCCGGTGAGGAAGTTAACGTAGCCGCCTCCCCACACACGAACAAGTTGATGGTTGCAGGTGTCATATTGGACGGACCCAACCGCGCCGACACGGGGATCCGCAGTGGCCTTGGCCAGCAGCGCAGAAAGGGCGCCGCTCCGGACTTCGACATCGTTGTTCAGCAGCCACACAAAATCGGCGCCGCGTTTTGTTGCCAGCTGGATTCCCAGGTTACATCCGCCTGCGAAACCCAGATTCGCTTTGGACTCCAGGATTGTCAGTTCCGGGTACCGGCGCTGGAGTGCGACGGCGGACCCATCACACGAGGCATTGTCGACGACAATTATTTCAACCTCGGCGCCGGGTTCGGGTTTCAGGGACTCGATACAGCGGGCGGTGGTTTCCCAAGCCCGCCAATTTAGTATGACGATGGATATCCTAGGCATAGGGTGATACTCTTCAGCCATGACGAACTCCCTCATCGTCTCCGGATTAAACGTGTCAACCATCCCAATCGCCACCTGATGCTTTGCAACACGAAACGTGTTGAGTGCCGGCGGCCAAACCATTTCCGGAAACGAATGCGCCACCGTGGCACTTTCTCGGACGCCACGGGTAAAGCCGTGAGCATTGCCAAGGGGGGCTTTGGAGAGAGCGAGTCCCAATGAATCAGTCCCCGCATCACGGCGTCCCAAGCCATGACCAGGGCCAGTGCATGGGAGAGTTCGCCGTCCTGTTCCGTGTCCTGATGTGTGGCCAGGTTCTCATAGGACTTGGCTATATAAGAGGAAAAATCAAAAGCGGAGGGATCGGGGTCGTAGCGATCGTTGAGTGCGTAGTCCAGTTGTTTTCGGATAAAGTGCCGTAAATCCGTATAGTTGCGGTGGTGGATGTGCAGACATGCTGGCGGCTGAAGTTCGAGCAGTCGGCCTGTGATGACTTCGGGTGCCTGGTGGTTCGCGTCCGACCAACGAACGGTACCTTTCCGGAACAGGCGGATTTGCGACGCTGGGTACCAGCCGCTGCCCCGCATGATCTGGCCGGCAATATAATTGAACCGTGGAATGGCAAAAGCATCATACCGATCCCCGTACTTTTCCAGAAGATTCGCCATGTTCACCTGGGCGTCGACGGCAAGGTATTCGTCCGAATCCAGCACGAGAATCCATTCATGGCGGGCCTCGGAAAGGAACTGTTGGCGGATACCATCCACTCGGGGAACGACCGGTGTGGACAGGATGCGCTGTGTGTAGTTTGCGGCGATGGCTTGCGTGGAGTCGGAGCTCTCCATATCGACCACGATGATCTCATCGACCCAAGCCACCGAATCGAGTGTTTTCTTGAGGGTCTCAGCTGAGTTGCGAGTATGTATAATGCACGAGAGTGTCATAGTCTCATCCTTGTCCGTCTATGGCGTAGCGGCCCCGCCATTTGTTCATAAATATGCGGCGCGACCCGATATCCAGCTGTTCCCTGCCCGGCGTCATCGATTCGAAGTGCAGCGAGTCTGCGCGGCGGCTGCAGCACACACGCCAGCCCTTCTGGCGGGCCCGCAGGCAAAAGTCGATATCCTCCAGCCCGAACGCGAATTCGCCGGATAATCCGCCGAGGTCGTCCCAGGTCTCCCGCCGGATCAGCATGCAGGCGCCGGTTACGGCCTGGAATTCCCCGTCGAGGCGGGTGACAAAAGCGGAGGGCTGCCCGCGCGACACATGGTAGGGGCCGATGGCCCCCGGCCCGAAGACAACGCCGGCGTGTTGGATCGTCCCGTCTGGAAAGACCAGGCGTGTCCCGCACAGGCCCGCATGGGGCGTTTGCTCCAGCAGTCTCTGCATATCGGTGAGGGCGGATTCGGCGAGCAGGACATCATTGTTGAGCAGGAGGTAATAAGGGTTGGGATATCTGCGGATGGCTGCATTGTTGGCCTCCGCGAATGATGCCGGGAGGTCGAATCGGATGAGGTGAGCCGGCGGGGCAGGCAGATCTGCCTCAAGGAGTGGTATTTCTGTGGCATTGTCCACCACCACTACGCAAGGCGCGAGCGGTGATCCTGCCACTTGGAGAGCCCGTTGCAGATGCTCCAGACAACGATACAGCATGCCTGCAAGGCCCTTCGTTGGAATAACAATGGTAAGGCCTGGCGCACTCATGTGGTCCACCCTGGTTTCCCTGATAGCAAGACGTGCAACCGCTTTATCTGAACTTCCCTTCGGTACCGCCACGCCGTGGCAAGGGCTCTGTGGCGCATCGCGGAGCGGAGTTCTGCCTGTTCGGGCCGTGTCAGCCACTGAAGCCTGGCGGCCAGGTTTTCCGGTTCCGCCACCAGACAATTGTCGCCGTCACGAAGATATTCCATGCCGCCTTTGACCGGCACCGACACCACGAGGCAGCCGGCGGCCATGGCTTCCAGGGCGGGTAACCCGAACTGCTCGCCGACTGACGTGGCGAGAAAGAGGCCTGCGCCCTGAAGGATCCGGCTTACGTCTGTCTCGCAGAGGCCGTCGATGGGAACGAAGTCCACGTTATCGCAGGCCCGCATACAGGCGCGTGCCAGCGGATAACCCCGCCTTGGCATATAGGCCACCACATTGTCATGCTTTGGGGCGCCCCGAAAAAAGAAAGCATCCGACACGTAGATCCCGACCTCGGTGGCCTGACGACCGAATTGTTTTTGCAGGAACTCGGTGGCCTGGCTCCAGCACGTGAGGATCTCAACATCGGGATCGGCCAGGATCGGATACATGGCTTCGTCCGTCCCCTGGCAGTGGTTGATCAGTCTGGCTGCGCACCCCTTGAATCGCTCGTAATCAGGCGGCCAGGTGATGATTACTGTGTCCGACGAACCGAGCGCCCTGGCCGCCACAGAGGCATCGACGACTGGAGCGCTCATCCGGAACCAAGTTGGGGCGATTCCCTCCGGCAGGGCGACCACCGCCCTCAGCCCGAGGGCGATCAGCAACTCGGTGAACTGGCAGCCGACCTTCACTCCCCCGTGCAATCCGGGGCTGGGAAGAAAGTAGTAGATCATGGCCGAGCCCTCCGCGGCAGGAGTGCGGCCGGGGCCGCCAGGAGGGCCGCCATCATACCGAAAAGGCGTCCATAGTGAAGCGTGCCGTAGCGAATCCTGCCTCTGTTAAGCAACGCCATCTGACGTGTCCGTGGCACGCTGGTTCCCTTGGCGCCGTGATGAACGAGTGTGGTGTCGATGGGGATCACTTGCCCCCCGGTCCGGTGCAGACGCCAACCCAAATCCACATCTTCCATATACATGAAGTAGCGGGTGTCGAATCCGCCCAGTTCATGGAAGCGTGCGTGTGAAATGAAAAGGCAGGTTCCCAAAGGCCAGTACCAAGATGAATGACGATCCTCTGGCATGCGGGAAGACGAGGCAATGCCCATCCCGTAGTTGGCCTTGAGAATATCGGCCAGCAATCGGCGGCGGGTATAACCTGGTTGGTGCCCTTCGGCAAGGGTTATTCCCATGCCCACCAACCGGGGCACGGCGCAGTCCCTGGGCCGCAGGCGGAGTGCCTCGATTCCCGCCGCAAAAAGGCCTGGTTCAGGTACGGTGTCGGGGTTGAGAAAGCAAAGGGTTCGGCCTGTCGCCTGTTTGGCCCCGTGGTTGGCCGCCGCGGCAAAACCTGTGTTGCGCCCCAATTCAACAACGCGTACGCCGTGCGATTGAGCGATCGAAACGGTGGCGTCCGCCGAGCCGTTATCCACCACGAGTACAGCCTCCCGCAGCGTGGGGCCGATAGCGCGGAGGCATTCACCCAGGACATCGGCGGAATAATATGTGACGATGACGATTGAGAGGTCCATCACGTCTCCGCTGTCCTGGTTGACGGCTCGGTGGCAGGGGTCGCCTTGTTGTAAAAGTGGCGATAGTAGGTCATCTGCGAAATTTGAGCAAACTGTGGGCCATGACAGAAATTGCTGAAATGCATGATATGCGCACCGGGCCTGGGAAAATCAGAGTCCCAGAGGTTGGAATGATTCCACGGAAAGGGTTGCGCTCGATGAGGGGCTTCCGGGGCGGGGAGACGCAACAGCCTTACTCTGTCCGAAACGGGACGAATACGATCCGGATCGTCGGTTCCGATGCAGACATCGAAGTCGGATCGCTCCAGAATCGACCGGATGCTTTGTCGCGAAGCCCGGAAGTAATTGGATCCGCCGACAACCAACATGCAGACGCAGACATCCGACACTTTTTCCTTCTTTCTCTTGAAGCTCACGAACTCACTATGATAGGGGTTTGCAAAACCTAAAAAAAGCACAATGATCGGGACAATGCAACCCCTTAAGGAAGGCTTTGCCGCCGCCATGGGCGCAGCCGGTTCACAAGGCGCAGGCCCAGTAAATGGCGAACTGTCTCCGTCCGGTCCAGCAGGCATTGATAAAACCAGAAACGGCGCGATTGATAACAATAGAGTGATTCCCGGATGAAGTGCTCGCGTGTCAGCGCCCGATCATTCCTCATGCGCATCGACCAATCGATATCCTCCGAGTAGTTTGTGTCGGCAAAGCGGTATCGCACCGCGATGTCACGGCGGATGGGGTTCAGATGATATGGTGGACGACAGTAAACCCCCGCGATGGTGGCGTAATCGGAGTATTGGAGAGAATGCACGAACTGCCGTTGATGTTTGCCGCGGAATAGGATCGTACCTTGGAATCCGATGCAATCCAGATCCGGGTGTGACTTGATGGCGTGGCAGATCAGTGGCACATAAGCGTCATGCACGTCGTCGTCGTCGTCAACAAACACCACGAAGCGGCCTATGGCTCTCTGGAGCAGAAGATTGCGCTTCATCCCTATGGATTGCTGCCGGTTGTCCTCTTCCGCCAGGATCTCCATGCATGTTGCGAGACCATTATCAGCGGCCTGACGCTGCAATCGCTCTTTCAGGGCTAGGAATTGCGTTTGCCGTTCCACCAGTGTCGGGATGAGAATGCTTAACAGCATGGTGCGATTTGCCTCACATTTTTTCATGCACGCAACGCCCGCGAGCATAAGGAAGAAGCGCAAGGACAAGCCCGGCACCGCTGTACAAATACCCGAACCAGCTCATGATCACCGTTTGCAGGGTGAAGGCGGCGCCTTTTTCCCGGAACACGAACATCAGGAAGGAATGATTCAGCGCCAGGAGGGAGGCCATCAGAAGAACCAGGATGGGGATCCCTAGGGGAAATGGGACGGATAGGGGGATCAGGATGAGAATCAGGAAGGAGACGGGTACACTGATGACATGGTGAATACGTGTGTTCAAATCGTTTTTGAAAACCCATTTGGAGACCATGATTCGGGTCCACGGAATCGCTCGATTAAGGACATCCGACTTGATCAATCCAAGGAGCGAGTATGTCTTGCAATGCGTCACCTGAATACGTTTGTTGAGGTAGATTCTATGGCTGGCCAGCATCAGGCGATACCCCAACTCAACGTCCTCAAGCGCCTTGTAGGTTTCGTCAAAACCGCCGACCGACAGAAAGGCGTCTTTGGTGAGCGCCCCGAATCCGCCGCAAAAGGTTGACGCCTCCTCCCGCGAGGTCTGGTGTATGAAGTGGTGCAGAAGGTTTTTGTAGGTCGAACAAAAATTAGAAGGGATCGTGTCTTTCTGGTATGAACAGAACAGGCCGCTGATATCCGGCCGATCCCGAAAAGAGTCTATTATGAGCGAAAGAGTGCTGGGCTCGATGAGAATGTCTGAATCGAGGAAGAAAAAAATATCGGCGGAGGCGACCCGTGCCCCGGCATTTCGAGCGGCCCCAGGGCCGGACTGCTTTTCAAGCTGGATTACGCGGCATGGAAAGCGATGACTGATGGCTGCAGAATCGTCTGTTGATCCGTCGTCCACGACGATGACTTCAAACCGCTTGAAAGAGGATCGAAAGACCGCTCCCAAGCAGGCCGCAATCGTTTTTTGGCTGTTGAAAACGGGGATAATGACGGACACGGATTGATCGTGGTCGCACGCGGCTTTCATAGAAATTGGTAGGCTATCTATCAATGTGGCATTCACTGTTCCGCGCATATAACCACCTGCCGGTTACGCCGTCAATCCCGATACCCGACATGTTTCTTGAAAGGACTTTAGCTGGCTGGTATAACCTGGGCATGATGGATCAGTTGGAAAGGGATCAGGTTGCGGGACCGGCAGTTTCTGAGGATCCGGCTGACCGGCCTCAGCAGGTCATGAAATGCGGTCGAATCAGCGTGTTGGGCGTTGCCTTGGTTTACCTGCTGGTATCGCTGGCGCTGCTACCCGGATTCCTCCATGCGATTAATGCCGATGGAATTTCCTACATCTCCATTGCCCGCCGCTATCTTGGGGGCGACTGGCATGGTGCCATCAACGCTTACTGGGGACCGCTGTTCTCGTGGTTGCTTGTGCCGTTTCTGGCGCTTGGACTCGATGCGCTCTTGGCGGGCAAACTGCTTTCGATCGTCATCGGGCTGGTGACGATTCCCGGGCTGTATGTCCTGGCTGCACGATGCCACCTGTCCGAACGCCTGCGCATGGTCGTTATGGTGTCGTTGTTACCCGCGCTATGGCTGTTCACCTTCCAGACGCTGACGCCTGATTTCTTGATAGTTTGCGTCCTGGTCTGGTATTTCGGAGTCATTTTCGGGCCAGGGTACCTGAACGGAATCCGGGCTGCTGTTGTGGTCGGCGTACTGGGTGGGCTTGCCTATTTCAGTAAGGCCTACGGATTCTATTTCTTTATTGCCCACCTTTCCCTGATGACGATTCTGCTCTGGCTTGGGGCGGGGGTGGTGGCGGGGCGCCGCCGTGCGGTCTTGCGCGCCTATGGGGTGGCCCTTGTTGTGTTTGCCCTGTTCAGTAGCGGATGGATTGCGGCCCTGTCGGTCAAGTATGGGCATTTCATCGTCTCGACTTCAGGGTGCAACAACAATGCGCTGTCGGCGCTTGGCGCCCGTGACCCCCTTTCGTTATCCTGCCGCAGTTTCAGAGCACCCAGTGACGCCTCCGCGATCAGTATGTGGGATGATCCGTCCGTGCTGGTTGTGCCGAACTGTACCTCCTTTCCCTCCTCAGTCGTGATGCGTCATGAAGGGCACGCGATCATGCGGAATCTGATGCTTATGGCGGGCCTGATCCAGAGGTACTTTCCTTTGGCCGCTGTCATCATGGTCGGTTCGATGGTGTATTGCGTGCGCAGGCGTCTGGGGTGCCTGCGGTTGGGAGGTGAGGCATTGCTCCTTTCCACCCTCTTGCTGTACTTGGCCGGCTACATGCTGCTTTTCGTCGAGTACCGTTATCTCTATATCTGCCTGATTCTGCTGGTTCTGTTAGGTGCCCGGGTGATCCGGTATCTGGAAGCCTGGGGTGTGCTTGTGGGAAGGTGGCGGGGCGCCGCCTGTGTTATCCTTGCCCTGTCGATTGGCGTGCCGTCGGCATTACAGACCCGCGTCCTTCACGGGAAGGTGGAAGGCGTGGCGGTGTATGAGCTTAGTATGCGTCTGGCGCGCCAAACCAGGCTTGTCGGCAATATCGCCTCCAACAAGAACTGGCACCAGACCCTTTTCATCGCTTACTACCTTGGCCTGCGTTACTTCGACATCAAAGGAGCGACGCCCGATGACGAGATTCTCCCCGCTCTGGCCCGTTTGGGCGTGAACGCCTACTTTGTCTGGGAGGATACCGCTGAAGAGCATGCGCGTTTCAAGAACTTCCCGGAGTTGACAGGTGGGACGATCGACGGGCTCAGGATCTATGACCTTGGCGGCCAGTCCAGATGACCAAGGGTTCGTGGGAGATGCAATATTTGAGGGGTTATGGGCGGGGGGGGACTTGAACCCCCAAGCCTTGCGGCACAAGATCCTAAGTCTTGCGTGTCTGCCAATTTCACCACTCGCCCAACCTATTTACTATCAAATACTTATGCCTGAATTAAGATGTTATTGTTTGATGTGTTTGCGTCAGTTTGCGCCATTATTTTGGCAGAACTAACCTCATGAAATATATCGCAAACACCGTTATTCCAATGACATCTGTGGCAAAGATACATGAGTGAGACTGCACGGTCAAGGGTCACGCATAGTGTTGCGCATACTGGCGCACAAGCGCATGAATTCCGAATCTAAAATTCGGCTGATGTATGATTCCCTGATCGGTCTTGAACCAATCCGGACCTTTTGACATTCTCCCACTAACTTATGAGCTATCTTCTATTTATGGATGAGAGCGGGCATGACCACGGAGTTGTCCCGTACGAGGTCCGTGGCGGGATCGCGCTACATGATTCCGATCTCTGGCGATTTGTCCGGAGTATTCAGGCCGCTGAGTTGGCAAACTTCGGAGGACATCTGCACCAATTCGGATCTGAGATCAAAGGCATGAAGTTGCTCAAGAATAGGGTTTTCAAGTGGGCCAATCAAGGATCCCCGCTGGAGTCGGAGGAACGGCGGCGGTTGGCTCTGGCATTCCTAAATAAAGGGGCCGCCCAGCAGACGCCGACGCGGCCAGAGTTCACAGGTTATGGCCAAGCCTGTATCGCCTTTATGGGGGATGTGTTTCGCCTGTTGCGCGAGCATCGGGGGACTATTTTCGCAACGGCTATTCCGAGAACAGTGGCCCGCCCATCGACACTTGAAACCGAAGAGTATCTACGGAAGGACCATGTTTTCCTTTTTGAGCGGTATTTCTATTTCCTCGAACGAGAGCAAGAGACCGGGTTGATTGTAATGGATGAGACCGAGCGCGTCGAAGACCGTGCGTTCGTGAGCAAGATGCACAGGTATTTCACCAAGACGCTGACTGGCAAGCAACGAACGTCCAGAATTGTTCCGGTGCCATTTTTCGTTTCTTCGGATATGGCTTATCCCGTACAGGTCGCGGATCTCTGCATTTACGCTATCAATTGGGGATTCAGATTGCCTTCTGTCGGCATGGATGCAGATGTGAGACCGGAGATCGCCGGGGCGTTTGAATCTGACATTCGAAGCCTGCAGTTTAGTGGAGATGGTTACAAGAGCGGACAGGTGTACCCCATGCACGGGATTGTTTATATTCCCGATCCGTATGAGACGAGACGATGGAAATAAAAAAGCAGGTAACGCTTTTGGAGCCGCCGAAGCAGCTCCTGAGCCGAACCTGCATTAACAATATCTGATATCTGGCGCGAAAATACAAGTTGTTTTGTCGCTTATTGAATGTTGAAAAAAAGTGGGTGCAAACCAAGACGAGAGTCATAATGGAAATCGATCAATTGCTAGAGGACATACTCGTTGACGCCTATGGCGAGGATGAGCAGTTGTGGGCATTCCGTCAGACATTTGAGGACGAGGTGCCGTTGCCCATGGAGGGGTCGGTAATCGGCGAGACCGTGTCGGTCAAGAAGATCGAGTATGGCGGCAATACTCAGCGCGGACTCATGGCAACATGCCAGAAAGCGGACGGCAAGACCTATGAGGTGGCGCTTGCGGATGTCGAGTTCCCCTCCGGATCCAAAGCGGCCCCATATATCATGGCATACCGGCAGTGGCTTGGTGTGCCTCAGCCGCGCAAGTCGCGACGAGTCGAATACCGAGAGAAGATCAAGCAGACCAAAGCCGGGGTGGGCGAGATTGATCTCGCCAAGCCATTGGACTTGATCGTTCTGGGCGTCAAAAAGCAGGACTCCGCCCGTTGCCGGTTGCTGGGCAAGGACAAGGAATTGACGTTACGATCAGCCGATGTGTGGGATGTCGTGTCCGGTGAGATTGTCACGGTTCTGCCCCGGAAGCATTGGAGCTATGCGGGCCATCCATACCTCTCGGCCGACATCACAGGTACCCGTGTTGATCTTGGAGTCCTGAATCTTCAGCCACTCAAACTCAACGATTTTGGGATGTGGGATCCCGGGCAACACTACTGGGGCGATGACGATGCACCGGAACTTGACTGGGAGAAGGCGATCAAGTCCCGCGGTCCACGGCCGGAGTATGAGATGGAACAAATCCTGCCCGGAGTGTCTCCTGAAGATTTGGATATTGATACTGATCCCATCACGGAGGCGGTTGAACTTAAGGAGGCAGGCGAATTTGCGGAGGCGCACCAAGCGCTGAACAATTTACTGATTGCCGACCTGCGTTGCCTCGACGCCCATGCGCACCTGGGAAACCTGGAATTTGACCGCCAGCCGGCGACGGCGCTTCGTCACTATGACATTGGCAGGCGAATCGGGGAAATTTCGCTCGATCCCGACTTTTTCGGTGTTCTTCCCTGGGGACTGGTGGATAATCGGCCTTACCTTCGGTGCCTGCATGGCTATGGACTTTGTCTCTGGCGCCTGAAACGTTTTGACGAAGCCACCGCCGTCTTTACCCGTATGCTCTGGCTGAATCCCTCCGACAACCAGGGTGTTCGTTTTCTCCTGAATGAGGTTCATGATAGGACGGAATGGGAAGACCGCGCAGATTTGTGAGCAGACCATGACCAGCATGCGAAAAAATGATCCACTTGCCCGCGACATCGAGTTGGCGCTTTGCCCCGGCTGTTACATCCGATATGACGACATGAGTGATTTCGCGCGTGACTTGGATCAAGTTCAGTCAAAAATCGAAGCGCTTGTCGCTGGTGGCGAAGCAACGCGGGCTGTCGGGCTATAGGTAGGTTGTAAATTCAAATGCCGCAGGTAGTGGTCGTTGTTTGTGATCAAGCGACAGCCCTCAGTTCTTTGTTGAAGAGATCGAGAGGGGTCATGAAGCCGAGGATGCGGCGAGGATAGTG